>Ga0116148_1001459_pt1 | contig 25837 bp, 25 predicted proteins | sample AD_UKC055_MetaG_FD_89786 | JGI IMG/M metagenome (GOLD analysis project Ga0116148, IMG submission 89786) | Active sludge microbial communities of municipal wastewater-treating anaerobic digesters from USA - AD_UKC055_MetaG | ecosystem: Engineered > Bioreactor > Anaerobic > Digestate | place: USA... | reverse complement strand
CCTTTTTTTCTGGTCCGGTAATCCAGGTATACTGGCTGTTGCTCGTCCGGAGGATAGGGCTCCGCTGGAGAGCGACCCGAGCGCCGTGGCGAGTGGCCATACGGATGGGCAGAGCCGATTCTTTCGTGAGAAATCCGGGAAGTCAGGATAAATGGAGAATCCCGCACCGCTGCTCCATCTCCCGCCACAGCAGCCCGCCTGCATCCGATGTGATCGTTCCCCCATCAAAGGAGGCCGGCACTTCCGGCTTCTCCAACGGTTGAAAATCAAATACCGTTCTTGTACACGCTGTTTTCATAAGGTCACCTTCCTGGCATACGATAAGTTCTTACTGCAACTCTATTTATGCCATAAAAGGTGACCTTTAAAAATGGCTACCGTGAGAAATCCGTGGTAATATGAGTCAATTCGCGACACCCTTGCCCGCCTTGACTGTCTCTGTGCCCAAACGTATCCTTAACGACTTGCTCATTGAGTGCAATCAATGAGAAAAACATTTCGAGGAATTAGATGCCATCTGGGAAAAAACGAAAACGGATGAAAATCGCGACGCATAAGCGCAAGAAAAAGCGTCGCGCCAATCGCCACAAGAAGAAATAGTTGCGGGTTTCTTTCTGTTGACCGGTACGCGGGTCACCTGCCCGGAGCTGTTCCATGGCTCCGGGCAGGAACCGATGACAACGGAGAGACGGCATGGAAATCACGGAAGTCAAGGTGTTTCCGTTGCGAAAGCCTGACGATAAGTTAAAGGCTTTCGCAACGCTCGTTTTTGACGGCTGTTTTGTTATTCGCGATCTGAAAGTCATCAACGGGAATTCAGGGCTGTTTGTCGCCATGCCCAGCCGGAAGCTGGGAGACGGCACATACGAGGATATTGTCCATCCCATCAATTCCGAAACTCGTCAGAAGATCGAACAGGCGGTACTGGAGGAATACGAGCGGGTGAAGGAACAACGGAGCCGTTTTTCGTTCTGAAAGGGAGACTCCAAATCCGTTTCTACCGCGTTGTCTTTGTCTTCTTCTGTGAAGATAGACACGCGGGCGGATGATCAAAGTCTGTCAGCAGGTGGAATCGAGCTTCCGCAACCCCGATAATCGTTTGAAAGTGTCGCCGGAATCCCTCAATGTCGTCGGATGAACAGAAATCAGAGGGTCCCTGCGATCCGGGGGACAACAGACCATATCGCGATAATTCCAACGCAACCGCCTTGGCAGTCTCGGCCGCCGAATTGACCAGTGTGATCTGCGGCCCCACGACGCCTTGGAGGGTGTTCTGAAGAAGCGGGTAATGGGTGCAACCGAGAATAATCACATCCACCTTTTCGGAAATCAGGGAGGCCAGGTACCGTGCGGCAACAATCCGGGTGACCTGGTCGTCGGCCCAGCCCTCTTCCGCCAGGGGCACGAACAGGGGGCAGGGGGTTGACCAGACTTGCACCGAGGGATCAAGCCGCTTGAGCGCACGGTCGTACGCACCGCTGGCGATGGTACTTTTCGTGCCGATTACGCCGATTTTGCCTGTCTTGGTGGCGGTTACGGCCGCCATGGCTCCCGGTTCCACAACCCCCACAACCGGTCCGGGAAAGGCCTCGGTGATTGTGTCCCAAGCCGCGGCGGTGGATGTGTTGCAAGCCACAACCACCATCTTGACCCCCAGATCTCTAAAAAAGCCTGTGATCTCCCGGCAGTATCGTCGCACCGTCTCGGACGACTTGTTCCCGTACGGAACGCGGGCTGTGTCGCCGAAATAGATCAGCCTTTCTCGCGGCAGATCATCCAGAATTGCCCGCGCTACCGTAAGCCCCCCAATACCGGAGTCAAACACCCCTATGGGCGCAATGCGGTTCTTTCCAGCAAATTGCATCTCAACCCCGCCTGTTGTTTCGATCACTTTCTCCACCTTTCCATTCCTGTGTGCGTTTTCCTGTTTATTGGCCGGGATTTAAGAGAGACTCCGCTGAATCGTAAAACACGAACGTTTTATCCGGAGCCAAAGGCTCCGTCAAATCCCACAACAAATCGTCTTCGACCAGCTCTCCTTCCACAAGAATCTGGACGGTTTGGATGGCGCTGTCGTGATCGGCGAGGGTATTCACCAGCGAATAAATCGAGGCCCATTCCGCCAGAGCATGCCCCGGACGGCTGTCGATGAACTCTCGCGAGAGGCTGAGAACCACACACTTCTGAGCTTCATCCCAAAAAAGCGATTGAAGGCGTGTCCCCTCGGGAATTGTCGGAAGGAGATTCCGCGCACTCGGCCCGTCGATTAAAGCCTTGACAAGAGTCTCGAGCCGGTCCTCCAGCCGACCCGACAGGACCAGCGTTCTGCGCTCTTTTACCAGAAGCCGATGATCCGAGGAGAGGAAATACAGGGGCACGGTGAAGGTGTTGTTTTCATCCGGTGGCTCCTCCTTGACCGGTATGGGCGGCAATTCGAGAGCGGTGGATGGGCCACGCATAGAGGAGACCAGCAGGGATATTCCCACGCCCAGCATAACGATCAGTCCGAATGAAAGGATGACTAGAATGGCTTTCTGCATCGTTCCGCTCGATCAGGGAACCAGGGATTCCCGAATGGGTCGCCCTTCCTGACGGTACACCCAATTTCCGACGGCCAGAGACAAAGTTTCCGCAATCCTGGACTGAAATCCCTGGCTATGCAGAATCTGTTCGTGTTCAACATTTGTCAGACTACCCAGCTCGACGACCGCGCCCGGCATCAGCAGCCCGCTGAGAACCGCCAGGCGGCCTGAACGCGGTCCCTCCTCAAATGAAACCGTACCGATCCCGGACAGATCCGCATAAGCGGTTTTCAGTGCATTGTGCAGAGTTGCAGCCAAATCCCGACTTTGCTGAAACCAGAGGGCGGAACCCAGCTGCCATGGGACAAAACGACTTCGCAAGGAAGAGGGGTCCAGGCTCCTGCTGTCGAGAGAGAGCGCCTCATTCGCTGGTGGAGCCTGATACAACACGGAAGGCAGGCTCATCGCGGGATCGAAAAGACCACCGGCATGAAGGGATACAAACGCGCAGGCCTCCGAACTGTTCGCGAAGGTTACCCGATCCACAATCGGAATATCTGTCTGCTCTCGGCGAGTTAAAGAGACATCGATCTCAAAAGCATTCTGGATCATTTCTTCACAGAGTTTTGCAACCGTGAGAACCACCTCGGCCTCGCTGGTGGTTCCTGTTCCTACACTGCCCATATCCTGGCCGCCGTGTCCGGGATCGATCACCACCACAATCTGTCCGGACGAGGATCGTAACGGCTGGATCGATTGCTCGGATTCCGCTCGGGGAGCGGTCCAGGGGGCAAGCGGGGAGATTTCCGGCTCGAAGTCGATGGCGGGAGTGGGAAGCGGCTGTGAAAGGAGAGGCGTCGGTTCCGGTTGCGGCGTGGGCAACTGGATGGAGTATCCCAGAATCGGCTCCAAAACATCGACGATTATACTTCTGGGGATTGCCAGACGATTCTGCACAAATCGGACCGGCTGACTGAGACGGAACACCTGGTTGCCGAGAGTTGCCACACGGCTATCGACCAGCAGAACCAGTTTCGCCTCTCCCGGAAGAATGATTTCGAACCGACCCAAAAGGGGATCCCAATTCCAGGATGAACCCAGAGCCTTGCACAAATCCGTTGCGGGAATGTAATCCGGCGGAAGGGCTTCGGCGATCGGTTTTGGTGACGTCAATGAATCCCATCGCTGGACAGCCACAATAGGTCCGCCGGAGAGCAGAAGCACCGACACAACCAGGAGCCATAGAAACGTATTGCGGAGGATCGAATTCGGCATCATTCTGGGGCTGATCTCATATTGTCATAGTAACATGACTGCCTCGGCTTCTCCCGCCCGGTCACCTGTCAACGACTCGTGAGAATCGAGACGGTATCATTTTCAGTGCGGACCGCAGCCGAATCCGGATATCCGTACCGGTTGAGATCATCTGCCGGAAGTCATGTCGCGCTACCTCCAGAGAGGAAACGTTCCGGAGAGGAAAAAGTCCCATTTCAACGCTCGGCATGGACATTTTCGGGCAACCAGATTTCCACAGGATTGCCAAAGAGAGTCCCAGGAGGGAAAAAAAAGGCAAAAAGCGTTCTCCATCCGCTCGAGATGGGATGCTTCACTGTATTGTTCCTCGGCAAGGGGGATTTTGACTGTGGTAGAATCTATCGCAGGATCCGTCGGACTTCAACAACGACATTCCCCTGGCACAGGGCAGGATCATTCTCCGTCATCGCCGATTGATTCGACCGGACATTGGCTCTTGGCTTCCCGGCATTGAGCCAGTTCTTCGGCATTTTCCGGCTGTTTGTAGACCACGTCGTGATCTCCGTCTTTCCCCTCTCTGAAGTTGTTGGGAGCCAGCTCGACACACAAGCCGCACACGATGCAGCTCTTATCGACATACCAGGGTCCTGGAGCGTTGTCTTCCCATTTTTCATTCCGATCAGGCATTGCAATTCCTCCGAACGTAATAAACGCCGCATATAGCGGCGAGAGGTGTCGTCCTTTCCCGTAGTATACGGAATTCGGCGCCGATATGGAAAGGATGCGGGGGCGCCTGTTCTTGTGCAAGAAAACGGGTTGGAGACTTAAAACAAAGACTGTATTTGATCGACTGTTTCTGCCTTCCGCAGAGTCTCTTTGATTTCCATCAATTTCCGAATGGAATCGATTCTCTCGAGACGGGGAATCAAAGCCAGGCCGGCATCCCCGAATTTCAGTTCCAGAGCCAGTCGAATTCCCTCGCGAAGGCCTTCTAAGCGGCCTTCCTCACGGCCTTCCTCACGGCCTTCCTCACGGCCTTCCTCGCGGCCTTTATTATGGATTCTCTCGAATACGGTCGGCATGAGCTTACCTCCTGTTTTCGGCAGGGCTTTCAGTACACCTGCGCGCATTTGCTCTTCGCTGATGTTTTCCGTTGCGTACCCCACATAGTTTAATACAGTCCACAGGAAATCCATAATATCCTGCTCTTTTCGCAATCCTCTCAGCAATTCACAAATCCCCACAAACCGTTCCCCGAAATCGTCGTCATAGATATGTTTCATCAAGAGCAGCACAACTCGTGAAAAAACCTGTCCCCGGATGTCCTTTTCACTATATCGCGACAAATCGTACAGGCAATACTCGAACGACGGGATAAACCGTGAGAATCCTTCAATCTTCCTGAACAGATTCGCGAAATCGGTATCGGCTCTCCAGCGCTCCTTCCCGTGATAAAACACGATCGGAATAATATGTGGCAGACATTCCGCAGCCTTTTTATTTCGAGTTCGCTCCCAAATCTGAACCATATAACGCAAAAGATCGAATGCCACTTGCGGCTCCGGTCGGCTTTTATGTTCAAATAAGAGGTAAACATAGACCTCTTCCCCGTCGCGCACTCTGGCTCTGTAGAGCAAGTCTGTAACGTATTCGCGCAATTCGGCGTTGACAAAGGTTTCCCCCGTGTTTTTCAGGCTTCCCGGCATCAGGTGGCAAGCAATTTCCGGCAAATTGCTGAAAAGAAAATCCTCCACCATCTCCGGATTGGAGAAAGTGGTACGGAAGAAGCGGTCGTGGGGTTGAATCGGCTCGGTCATTGGATCCCGTTTGTTTTTATATACGGATTCATTCCAAGTTCTGTCGCGTCGGATTCACGGGCCAAAGCGCATGATATCCCCATAACTGGCAAGGCCGTTGGAGGAATCGTAAGGCACGTAGGAACGGTTCGCTGATGATTCGTAGTTTCCATCCGGCCCGGCGCCCAGAAGCACCCAGCGACCGCGACGGGCCTTTTCTTCAGGCAGCAGGTCGTAATAGATGCTGTTCGCCTTGAATCCATCGGTTTGGGTGGGATCCTGGAACGGGTAAAGGTTCGCACCGAATCCCGGATTGTCGCCCGCGTTCTTCAGGTTATAGAACAGGTCTACAGCGATGGAGTTCATATAGGCAATCGGCGTGGTCAACCGAATATAGAACGCCAAACGGCTGTTGGCTGCGAGCTGATCGCGCGTGGGATACGAGTTGTTATCCAGCCGATAGGATTCTACTGCGACGGAGATGTTGCGGTGATCCGACTCGGTACGGGCCAGTTTGGCGCGGATCTGCGCATTCAAGAAATTCGGGACGGCAATCGCGGCAAGAATCCCGATGATCGCGACCACAATCAGCAGCTCGATCAATGTGAATCCGAAACGAATAGCGATTTGATTCTTCATGGGACCGATTCTTTGTCAATAATTGATAATCTCAAAATTATCGAACAGGTTCTTGTTTCCTGAACCATTGTAAAAGCCAACCTCGAAAATAGACTCCCTGAACGGAACAGGAAAGGCAGTCTCGTGGCCCAGCACGCAATAAAGGATATCCCTTTCCCGATGGGCACGCAGTGTGAATCCCCGCAGCTTCGTCTCCAGGCGTTTCTTTGCCAGGGGTTCCACGGAATCGCCGGTCACACGTTCCAGCAGAATCAACACATCGAACCGATCCGTCCGAACAACAAACCGAACATACTCATTGGCGCACTCCTTCCGGAACGCCAATCCCGCTGTGGCTTCTGTCCGGGTCTGTTCCAGGAAAATATCGCAAGCGGCGGTGAATTCCTTTGCCTCGCAGGGAATCCACAGGAACGAATCGGCCTCTGTCTGAGTGGGAACCGCAAGCCCGCCTTTCACCTCCCACGGGGAAGAGGGGACATACTTCGGGCCGATCTCCGGTTTCTCCACCGGACTGTCCTTTCGGTTGAATGTATCCCGCACAACCGGTGAGACTTCTTCAACCGGATAAGGCCCCTGCGGCGATTTCTTACATAAGGCGAGGTTGAAAAGCAATCTCTTGAATATGGAAAAATGCAGAGCCGTTTTCGCGTTCGGATTCCGCCCGCATTTGAGATACCCGGCATCGGAACATTGTTTCAGAAGGGCATCGAAATTGCCTGATTCATCGAACCCGGTCAGCGTCGCCAGGATCGGCAGCGCCGTTCCCCACTCTGCCCGTTTGTCGGGATTCTCTCGGAGAATCTTTGTGATCGGATCGAATCGCCCCCTCTTGGCCGGATTCTCCGCGTACTTCAGGAAAAAATTCTCCAGGCATTCCAGCATTTCCGCATTGGAGAATGCCGCCTCAGAAATATAAATCCCCTGTGCATTCTGCAGCGGTACTCCCCGCGCGCCGAGCATCTGGTCGATGACATGGTTCTCGGTCCCCGGCATGGCGTCGTCGAAAAACACAATGGAGCGCCCCGACTCAATCAGACCGCGCAACTGGACTTTCTCGACATCCACTTCGTGAGGTGATACCCCATCTCTTAATGCAGTATACGCGGCCATGGCACACCCCGCCCCGATCTGAAACCTCCCCGGCTCCATGCGTGGAAATGCCGAATAGGCTTGGTGAGTGTACGCACCCGCCGAGGCCACCAGTAATCCTGTCGCTTCACTTGGTCGGGGGATGCAGACATCGAAGGGAATGCAACACACTCCGAATCCCTGTTTCAAGAACCGGGGGATCTGCATTCCTTCCGGTCCCGATCCCTCCACAAATCGGTTTGTCACACCATGGATGTCGATATTCATGGCATTGAAATAAAAGCTGCGGGGATGCCAGTAGGTTTTCCGGCAGTAGGCATCTGTTCCCTGGTTCTCCATGAATTTCCCGCCGAACACGCGGTCATTCACCATGCGTCTTCCCTCGCGCATGTACAACAGGGACGGCAACGGCATATCGCCCATCCGTGTGGAGGTCCCAAAATCGGCAAGTGTATATTTCGCTGGAAATCCTTCATGGAATGTCTTGGTGGACAGCCCCCATTCCGTTCTGCCGAGAACATGCTGACCGTAATACAGCGCTCCCAGGGTCCGCGCGATATGTTTCCGTTCGTTTTCCTCGCGGTCGGCGATATTCATGGATTCGAGCACATGCTTGCCGTTGGGCATTCTCCAGCCCTCAATGTACGAATACCATTGATCGGAGCTGAACCGGTAATGATTGTCGGCCAGTGGAACGCCGCCGACTCCGCGCATCCATTGGTAGGCTCCGGGATCGTATCCGGCAGGCGGAAGAGTCAGCAGCCAGGGATTATCGGGAGATCGTTCGCCGAGTTTCTCGATGGTCAGAATGGCGCTCCAGGCCATGGTGCGGGCGACCTCATCCGCCTGGAATGTCGATTGCGGTAAAGGTTCGCCGCCTGCATGACTCCCGTGTGAGGCCGATACGTAGATTTCCCCCGCTGAGTATTCCAGGTTGCGGGTCGGATCGTCGGAGGCGACCTTGCCCTCCCGCTTCAGTGTCATCGAAACACCCGCCAGATACGCCGTGTCGCCCTCGATTTCCGCGTCGATTGTAATCTTCGGGTGAATCGTGATCGTCCGGTCGATTTCTTTGCGATGTCGGAAAACGACAGCGGTGATTTGCTGCTCCTGTTTCCGAACGGCATCGACATAATAGTCCGCAATGATCGTGACATTGGGAAGTTTTTCAAGTTCGCTTTTGATATATCGAAACACGGTGTGCGGTGGGGCGACATATTTGGTCTCTTCAATCTGCAATCCGGTGGCAACCCGGCCCAGCACGTCCATTTCCATGGAGAAACCGCCGACGTAACGGATGAGAATGTCGCTATCGGGATTGAGACCGTTGCTTTCCAGTCCGCCCAGGTCGCGGGGAGCGCGCATGACCAGGATCGTGTCGATTCCCAATCGTCCGGCGGTCAACGCCGCAGCAGTTCCCGCCGAGCTCCCGCCGACAACCAGCAGATCGCAATGATAGATTTGCTGGTTGGCCGGGTATGGATTGGGAGCGGAGCGAAACGCCTGCGCCGATGCTTTCGATTTGCGAGATAGTCCCACTCCGGCGATGCCCAATCCGGCAACTGCGGAACGAAGAAAGTGGCGTCGGTGCATGGCGGACCTCTTATGGTAGTGTCTTGTAACTGAATTACCTTTGCAGAGTCACGTCATCGCGAGGAGCGGCCCGGAGTCTGCGAAGGGCCGCGACGTGGCGATCTCAGGCTTACGTTCGATCCAACGGCGAGATTGCCAGGCTTCGCTCGCAATGACGATGTGGTAAAGACTATTCGGTTACACAACAATAGGTTTAGATCAGCCTTTTTCCTTCCCTTTCAATGAGATGTGTGAAGCGACTTGGAGGAGACAGCGGGATCAAATCCAGCGGCACACGGATTTCATCTTCGATTCGGCCACCAAGTTCATAGAATCGCCATCCGTCAACGCCGTCACATGCCAGATCCAAATCCTCGGCGGAATCCGGAGAGTGCAATGCACTGCCAAACAAGATCAGACGTTTCGCGCCGAATTGTCTGGCTATGGCAGCCGCTTTTTCAATCTGTTGCTCCGATATGGCCATGGCAATGTCTCCTATCCTCTTCTTATCACAGTATACCGCACATCTCTGGATTCGGCCTCGCCAGGAAAGTCCGTTGACACCGATTCAGTCCATTATCCGGTAGATCGCGCCGTCTTGACATTGTCGGATTGTCTCCAACACAAAGATATCCCGAATCTCATCCAGATTGTAGATGTAGTCTTTACGACCGGCATTGAACCACACGAGATAATTGGATCCGTCTGTAGACATCTTCGCCTTGAATTCTTCTATCGTCTCCGCGCGAAACGGACTCATGACGGCAGACTGATCGGCGAATATATACAGAACATCCGCCGCGTTGCTGAATATCTTTCCTTCGATCGGTTCTTGCCGGATCACCCGGAGCAATTCCGACTCTCTCCATGTCTTGTGGCTGTATCCCCCGGCACCGTATGTGCAATGATAAATCGCTTTGTCATGGACCCGATAGGCCGTGTACCCTATCCAATACAACGATAATGATACAAGGAGAATCGAAATAATGGTTCTTCGGCCCCGGTTCCGATAATAATTGAACAGATCATCTACCGACTTGATAAACAGAAAGACCACAAACGGATATATCGGGGACAGGATACGATCGGCTATCCGATCAAAACAGACCATTGTGGCAAGGGCGACTACCGCAACAATATAAACACAGGTGAACAGGACGATGACAGGAACCTGCACATCGCGAACAGGCGATTCTCTGTCTTTCCATATAGAGCGCAAGACATGGAACCCGGCGGCTCCCCCGAACAGCATCAGAAGGATTTTCCTGACCCAGGAAGGAATCTCAACAGGAAAAAACCAGATACTGATAACATTCAACATGTCATTGAGGTTCTGATAGCAGGTGTACTGCGAGGAGATGCGAAATCCCGTTAAAGTGGATGTGAGTATATAATTCCGGGCCAGATACAGACCTAGTGGGAAACAAGAGACGACAAAAAAACCGGCGGACAGCGCCATTCTCTTTCGGAGAGATGAATTCGGCCAGTACGCAATGATGATCGCCGAAATCGCGAATGCCAGCATGACACCGATGTATCGCTGCAAGCAGGTTAGAGCGGTCAACAGGGATACTGCAAGCAGGAGCCACATACTCCGGCGACGGAAACAGGAGGGAATCAAAAGAATCGTAAGCAAGACCAGGACAATAAACAAAGACTCGCTCAGCAGCCATATCGAGGCGGAAAGCAGCGGAATCGCCCCACTCGAAACAAAAAGCGCGAGCAGAAGAAGCCATCGGGACCGACAGTGGCGGCGAATGATCTCCCCGCTGCAAAACAGAATGACCGCAAGAAGGAGCGCGTGCAGGACTCTAACTCCCGGCAGCAGGGGGATTGACGCAAGACTCAGAAGAGCCAATACGCCCGCATAAAGCGGAGGCCACAGCACAAGTGGAGAGCCGGTATGGCAAAGAAGACCTTTCCCTTCGGCCAGGTTCCTGGCCGCAGAAATGTAATAGATTGAATCAGGATATAATCCTATGCCGTATTTGGACGTATAGAGCCACACGAGAGCGGCTCCCACCGCGCCGAAAAGGAGATAGAACCACCATTCGATGGGGAACTCAAAGGCTCGATTTCGATCTCCTGTTTGTTCTTGCTTCTTCATGACAGTGTCCCTTTGATCGGTTGCTCCTCAGCAAAATGTCTCAAGACTCGATTGGCATAATCCAAATCTCCAATTCAAGAAGAAGCGAATCTTGTATGCCGCATATCCTTCGGACCGATCCGGGCAGGAGATTCTGCGTATATCGGACGGTTGTGCCGTCGGGCGTGGCCGGTTGCCGTGTGGATAGGACATGCAAATAGACCTCAAGGAACGTTGCGGCGCCAATCGCAGGCGATTCAGTCCCTGATCCGGTAGATCGCGCCATCTTGACATTCCCGGATCAACTCCAAGGCAAAAATGCTTTGGATTTCATCCAAATTGTAGATGTAGTCTTTGCGACAGGCATCAAACCACACCAGGTAATTGGGTCCGTCTTTTGATAGTTTTTCTCTGAATTCCTCTATCGTTTCCGCACGGAATGGTCCCATGGTCGCCGGGCGATCGGTAAAAATGTACATAATATCCGCTGCATTACTGAATATCTTGCCTTGGATCGGCTCGCGTTGAATAACCCGAATCATATCCGATTCTTTCCACCTCTCGATGTTGTATTCCCCTGTGCCGCATTTGCGATGATGAACAACTTTCCCATGAATATGGGGGATCATGTACCCCATCCAACAGAACGATAATGCCACAAGGAAGATGGAAACCACCGTCTTTTGGAGTCGGACGTGAGAGTAATGACCGAGCAGGTCGTCCGCCGACTTGACGAACAGGAACACCACAAATACGTAGATAGGCAACAAGAAACGGTTGGCTATGCGCTGGAAAGCAACCGTCGTGGAAAGGGCAACCAGCGTCAGAATGTAAATCCAGGTGAACAGTGCCATGACCGGAACCTGCACGTCTCGCGTGGGTGATCTTCGGCCTTGCCATATCTTGTAAAGGATGTGGATTCCGGCGGCTCCCCCGAACAGCAACAGAAGGACTTCCCGAATCCATAAAGGAATCTCAACAGGTATAAACCAGATGCTGATTCCATCCAACAGGTAGTGGATGTTATCATAGAGTGTATTCGGTGATGAACCCCGATATCCGGTCAGGGTGGATGTAAGCATGTAATTTCGAATCAGATACAATACCAATGGGAAACAAGAAACGATGAGGAAACCGACCGAGAGCACGACTCTCTTTCGCCGGGATGATTCCGGCCAATACGCGAGAATGATCGCCGAAATAGTGAGAGCCAGTGTCACACCTATATAGCGCTGCAAACAGAACAGAGCCGTCAAGAGGGATACCGCGAGCAATCGCCGGATGCTTTGTCGGCGAAAGCACGAGGGAATCAAAAGAACCGTGAGCAACAGCAAAACAATAAAGAGAGGTTCGCTCCACATACATATCGAAATGGAGACCAGCGAATACGATACGCTCAGCATAAAAATCGCGAACAAGACAAGCCATCGGGACCGGCAATGACGGCGGAATATCTCCCCGCTGCAGAAAAGAATCACCGCGAAAAGGATTGCGTGGATGACCCGGGCTCCCGATGGAATGGGGATCGATGCGAGACTCAGAAGAGCCAGCAGGCACGCATAGAGCGGGGGCCATGAAACCTGCGGTATCCCGTCATACTCGACAAGACCGTTCCCATCGGCGAGGTTATTTGCTGCGGAAATGTAATGGATGGAATCCGCGGTCAATCCGATGCCGTATTTGGATGTGGAGAGCCACATTATGGTGATTCCCACCATGCCAAAGAGGAGAAAAAAAATACCACTCTATCGGGATAGCGAATATTCGCTTCCCATCTTCTGTTTTGTCTTGTTCCTTCATGGCTGCACCCCTTCGATTCGATTCTTTGCCACAGAGTTTCTCAATACCCAATCGGCGTGGTCCAGGTTTCCACGCCGAGGCGGTCGAATCCGAATTCAAGTATCCGTGCCCCGTTCTCTTCCAGTGCGCGGCGGACCCGATGCTCGGTCTCCGGGCGGCAGGCAAACAGCAGGCAGCCGCCGCCACCGGCTCCACAGGCTTTCCCACCGGTCGCGCCTTCCGCTTGTGCCACCGTGAACAGGCGTTCGATTTCCTCCGTCGTGATGCTTGGATGCAAGGCTTTCTGAAGCGCCCAGTTCTCCGATAACAGACCGCCGAATTGGACAATGTCGCCCTGCAAGAGTGCATCTTTCATCTCATAAGCCGTCTTCTTCAGACCCCGAATCGCCGCCACCGTGTCGGGATTCCCATCGACAAATCGCTGCAGCACAGAGGCATGGACATCCCCGGACAGGCGCGATTTGCCGGTATAACAGAGCACCAGGCTCCGTTCAAGCTCCAGAAAGATACTCGCGGGCAGGTTCAGTACCGATGACCGCACCGCCTCGCCTTGGAACTCCAGGAACTGGATAGACCCCAGCGCGCTGGAATACTGGTCCTGTTTGCCTCCCCGAATCCCCAACTCCTCCCGCTCAATCCGGCTGGCCTCTTCCGCGATCTGGTATTTCAAAATATGTTTGCCGGTATATCGAAACAGCGCCGCCAGCAAACAAACCCCCATGGCGGCGGATGTTCCCAGGCCGCTGCCCGGTGGCGCTTGCGATTGCGTGATGATCGAGAGTCCACCTTTTACAGCGGCATCTTTCAGCGCCGCTTTCACCAGATCGATATTCCCGTCGTATTCCAGCTCGCGGATGCTTTTTGCCTCCACATAGCGGTCAAAATCACTGGAATAGATCCGAACTCCTTCCTCCGGCAGTTCCCCGCGTGAACAGAGACTGACGCCCAGGTCCGCAATCCCCGGCAGCACAGTCACATACGAATAAATCGTGATCGCCGCATTGACCACGAATCCCGGTTCATCCATGCAGAACTCCGCCACATCCGTCCATCCCCCGGCGAAATCGATGCGCACCGGGGCACGTGCCCGAACCGCTTCTTTGGCCATGAATCGAGTCTCCTTCTCTTCGCATTGATCTTGCGATTTTGATCCGATAAAAGGAAGATAAACCAAAGTCCATCCTATTTCAACGAGCGGGGAACACCATGCTGGGTGAAGCCATCGACAAACTGATTGAAGCCAACCTGGTTCTGTGGCATCAGGAAGACCGCCGGAGAGACCGCAACCTGGCGGATTCCGAGCGCCTTGCAGCGGCCGATGAGATTACGGTCTGGAACCGGAAACGCAACCAGGCCATTGATGAAATCAATTGCCTGATTGCAGACCGCTTCTCCGGCGCAACCCCAAAGTTGACGGGGACAGGCGCCGCCCTGCTGACCGGCTCCATCGGCGATCTGATCGACCGACTGGCCATCGCGAAAATCCGCCGGTTTCATCTGGAGGAATCCGGCGAGACCGACCGCCTGGCGTCTGTATCGGCGGAGATTGAGGATTTGATTTGTCAAATTAACGAGGCGTTTGCGCTGGCCTCCTCTCCTTCGGAAAAAGACCGGCAGCGCCTTTTCGGTTTCGGCAAGAACAAGGTTTACAGGAACGACGAGACCTATCGATAATGCCTGTCTCATTGGTCGATTCGTCAGGTGAAATGGAAACATGGGTCTGAAACGATGGGTCAACCGAAACTTTCCCTCATCATCCCGATTTACAACGAAGCGGATCTATTGCCGGAGGTTCTTCGGCGTGTCCGTGCCATGCCGTGGCCTAATAAGGAGCTGGTCCTGGTGGATGATTGTTCCGAGGACGGGACACAGGAGATTCTCGAGCAGGAAAAAGGACAGCCGAATACCATTGTTCTGCGTCACGACCGCAATCAGGGCAAGGGGGCAGCCATCCGCACCGGCTTGCAACATTTCACCGGCGACATTGCCATTATTCAGGATGCCGATCTCGAGTACGACCCGGCGGAAATTCCCCTGGTCATCGCGCCGATTGTCCGAGGGGACAGTGATGTGGCTTATGGTTCCCGGTTTCTCGGTGAGGTAAAACGGATGCGTTTGCCGAACCGGGTGGCGAATTGGATTCTGGCCCGGCTGGTGACCCTTCTGTATGGGCAGCGGATTACCGATGAGGCCACCGCATACAAGGCATTTCGACGTGAGGTGATTCAGTCGATCCCGTTGGAATGTCAACGGTTTGAGTTCTGCCCGGAAGTGACCGCCAAGGTACTCAAACGAGGCTATCGCATCATTGAGATCCCCGTGACATTTACCGCTCGTACGTTCGAGGAGGGGAAAAAAATCGGCTGGCGTGATTTTATCACGGCGGTCTGGGTGTTGTTGAAAGTCCGATTTCAGCGGGAAACCGCATGTTGATGCGGATATGGCACAGGCAAACACGAACGAATACCGATAGACACCAGGAAATCCTACCTGTCTTTCCCGTGTTTTTCCTGTAAGAGCATTTCCGCCTTCTTGAAATCCAGATAATCGTTGATATCTACCGAGCTGACACTGTCCATCACGTAGGCCACACAGTTGTCGAAATCGCAGACCGGCGCGACGGGGGAGATATTCCGGTAATACTCCCGTTTGGAGATGTACAGCGCGCCGTTGATCCGATAATAATAGGGAACCTCCTGGCGGCGCAGAGGGCGATCCTGAATATACATGAACGGCCGGATTTTTTTGTCTTCTTTCAATTCGAACATGTAATATGGGTGTTCGTATACCTCGGTCATGCCCATTACGGAGGTGGCCCCGCTGGACTCGAATAATTCCAGGGCCTCGTTGATATGTTTCGCGGTGCGGAACGGGGAAGTCGGTTGGAGATACACGACCGCATCGGGGAAAAATCCCTCATGCTCTTCCATGAAATGAAGCGCATGGAGCAAAACCAGCAATGAGGCAACCGTATCGGTGGCGAATTCGGGAGGGCGCTTGAACGGGACTTCCGCTCCCCACTTGCGCCCGATCTCGGCGATTTCGTCGTCATCGGTTGTCAGGATCACCCGGTCGATCCGGCTTTCCTTCGCGGCCTCGATGGTGTGCACAATCAATGGTTTGCCACCGAGTTCGCGGACATTTTTTCTCGGTAAACCTTTCGAACCGCCACGGGCCGGTATAATTCCCAGTGTCTTCATAGAAGAATCCTCTCCGTAATTGAGTCGTCTTGCACAGCATTTCCGATTCAGTATCGGCAGACCCTCAATCGAGTTAAAGTATACAGCCGAGGAGGATTCCTGTCTCGGAACGATCAGAAAGACGTTTGTGAAAGATACCAGTCAATCAAATTATGCCCCCACAACAGGCAGAGATAGGCGCCAAGAGCCAGGTATGGTCCAAAAGGGATTTTAATAAGCTTGTATCCATAGAAACGTGTAATTAAACCAAAGAGCGAGCCGAACAATGACCCCAGGAAGATAGTCAACAGCGCAAGGTCCCACCCAACGAACAAGCCGATCATCAGCATCAGATCGACATCGCCCAACCCCATCGTTTCGATACGGTCTTCCTCGTTTTCTTTGTAGACACTGTAATTGCGATACTTGTTGTAGTACCAGTTCGCGATGAGTCGAACGAGGTAGATCACGCCGCCGCCGACACAGGCTCCAAGCAGGGCATCCCAAGGCGTGGCGACAATCCACTCGCCCGGCCATTTGAAGAACCAGATTAGAGTTGTCAACACAAGACCGACAATTGTTCCGGGCCTGGTCAGAAAGCGGGGGATCCAGAGATGGTCCCAGTCGATCCCCGATGCGATGATCAAATCCAGCGCCAGAAGGCAATAGACGACAGTCGGCAGGGACGCGCCGAACCGCAGATAGATTCCTGTGAATGCGGCACAGGTCAGAAATTCGATGAAGGGATACCGGGGGGAGATCGGCGCGGCGCACCAGCGGCATTTCCCGCGCAGCAGCGCATAAGAGAGCAGGGGGATATTATCCCGCCACAGGAGCGCCCTGCCGCAGGAAAAACAGTGGGAAGCCGGAAAGACAATGGAGAGATCCGCCGGAATGCGCAAAATACACACATTCGCAAAACTTCCCGACACCAGGCCGATCAGCACGGTCAACACGAAAAAGAACCAATCTGATATCGACATGAGGCACACTGTAGCCGGGGGGTGTGCGGGTGTCAATGAAACGAATCCCCGTTCGAAAAAATTGTTATGTCAGACAATAGACCTGATCGACCGGCCTGCACATTTTACGTTAAATACCATATAATGCAATTTCCCGTTGAATATCGGCATCTATGAGGAAATTTTTGATGACCGCGAAACTGACATCCGAACTGATCGACAAACTGCTTTCTGTGGACAGCCCCACCGTGTCCAACGCCATTGAGACATTCCAGGTCCGCTCACGACGCGAGGGATATATGGGTCCGCAGATTCAATGCCGGTTCCCGGATCTCGGCCCGGTGGTGGGCTATGTCACAACCGGTACGATTGTCGAATACGATGAGAAATACCCCCCCGACCCGAAAGAACGCTTCAAATGGATCGAATCGATCGCCAATTCTCCCAAGCCGGTGATTTGTGTGATCAAAGACACCTGCCACCGTAAAGGCTGGTCCTCCCATTGGGGTGAGATTCTCGGCACGCAAGTGCAGGTGCTCGGCGCGGTGGGGATTATCACCGACGGCGCGGTGCGGGACCTGGAGGCGCTGCACAGCATGGGCATGAAAGTCTGGAGCGAGCATGTCGTAGTTTCACACGGTCATATTGATCTGGGCCTGGCGAATATCCCGGTGGAGGTCGGCGGCCTGGTGGTCAAACCGGGCGATGTTCTCCATGCGGATATCAACGGTGTGGTATCCATCCCGCCGGAGGTATTGGACCGAATGCCGGAGGCCATCGACGGCATTCTCAATAGAGAGCGTCAGATCATCGGGGAATTGCGCGAGAAAGGATATGACCTTGAAACCCACCGGAGAGAGATTGAGCATTGAGGGGTAAAGGCAGGAACTGCGCTCCCGCACTCCAAGGGGGCCTCTTGAGCGCCTTGTGGTTAATCCTGCAGATTGAGAATCTCCGCGGCCGCACGCTCTGATGCGCCGGTGGAACCCAGCAATTCTCTTGCCCGCAAAAGTTCCTCGTGCATGATCCGCCTGCGGTTCTCATCCGTAAAAAAATCAAGGGTCCAGGAGGCAAGCGATTCGGCCTGAAGCCGTTCCTGCAAGAACTCCGGGCATATCTTCTCTCCGGCAACCAGGTTCACCAGACCGATGTGATGCGTTCGAATGAGCCGCCTCGCAAGGATCGCATTTACCCAGTGTGTTCGATACAGGACCGCCATGGGCACGCCCAGAATGGCATTTTCCAATGTTGCCGTGCCGGAGGTGGTCCATGCAAAATCCATCTGCGTGCGCCTGCGATAAGCAGGGTCGCGTGTAACCTCCACCCAGGGAGGAAGCGAAAACGGCTGCAAATCGGATTCGTTTAGTGTCTCGGCAAGCGGCAAGGCAAAGGATGCCCCGGAATAACTGTCCCGGATCCGTTGCGCAGCCTCCAGCATCGTCGGGAGTATGTGTTTCAGTTCCCCCCGTCGGCTTCCGGGCAGCAGCCCGATAGTCGGATTTTCAACGGTCCCCGAATGGAATGCTTTCGGCTTTATCCTCTGCAGTATGTCCATGAGGGGATGTCCGACAAAAACGCAATCAACCTTATGTTTTTGAAAGAATCCTTCTTCAAAAGGAAGTATTACCAATAACTTCCTGACGCATTCCCGAAGCACGGCAACACGGTATTCCGCCCATGCCCACATCTGTGGCGCAATGTAGTAAACCACCGGGATCCCCATGCGGTGCGCCAGTTTTATCAGACGCAGATGGAAACCGGGATAGTCGATCAACACAACCACATCCGGTCGCTCGGTCTGCCAGGAGCGACGCACCAGACTCCAGACGTTCCAGATTTCCGGCAAATGGCGGAACACTCCGACAAAGCCGATTATTGCATGGCGGGGCAGGGGATACAGAATGCGAACTCCGGCGGATTCCATTCGGATCCCGCCGAGTCCGAGCAATTCGGTTTCCGGTTGAAGGCGAAGGATTTCACGCGCCACGGCGGCCCCGTGAAGATCGCCTGATTGTTCGCCTGCGGACAGGAAGATGCGCATTGTGTTCAGGAATCCGTTCCGGTGAGGATTGTGCCGTTATTGTCGCATTGGAGATGAAGGATCCTGCAGGAATATCCGGTTCCCCGATTCTCCCGGTTGAATGTTTCCTCCATGGCTTGCCCGACTTCCCGTGCGTGTTGAAGTGTCACGGCCATCATGGTGGAGCCGGACCCGCTGAGGTATGCGCCCAGCGCGCCTGCCTCGCGGGCCGCACGGGTCACGGCTGTCAAGGCCCGCAGTTCGGGATAGTGCTTTTCGCGATGCGGCTGGTGGAACACGTCATCGAAAAGGTCTTGCAGGAGTTCATAACGCTCTTTTGCGAACGCAGTCACAATCAATGCGAGCCGCCCGGCATTCCCGATGGCATCATCCCGGGAAATATCCTTGGGAAAAATGGAACGCGCCTCGTCGGTTGCAACCTCGCCGGTCGGTACGAGGGCCACGAATCGCAGAACACTGGAGACCGGAAATCGGACATATCGCAATCGTCCGTTCACAAATCCCGATACGGTCAGGCCACCCAGCATGGTGGCGGAGGCGTTGTCGGGACTTCCCTCCAAGTGGGCGATCAATTCCAGCAGACGTGTGGTGTCCAATGGCTCGCCGCCCAAAGTATTGAGCGCTTTCAGGACCCCGGCACGGATCACCGTGCTGCTGCCCAAACCACGCGCTACCGGCACACCGTTGTCCAAATCGTATGCAAGCGGGACCGGTTTCAACAAACTTTCCCTGTAAAAAAGATTTTCCACCGTCCGGATCATTCCCATAGCGATTTCGTCCCATCGAGAATGCCAATTCCCCCGGAAATGGCATTCCGGATGCTCGGTCCGGCGGACTGTCAGGTCGCTGTAAAGAGTCAACGCGACCCCCAATACATCGAACCCCGGTCCCAGGTTCGCTGAGGAAGCAGGAATGCGTACTGTCACTGCGGAAGAGGCCGGTGTCATAAAAGGTCCTTCTGTGCGATTGCTTTTCAACGTATTGAATAGGATAATACGGGGCAACTGGAAACGGCAACTGAACCGGGACTATGACACGGAACGAATTCTATCTGGCGTGTTTGTTGGTATTCCTGATCCTTGCGGGAATCGCGTACCGGGACCGTGTCGGCGGCAACCGGGCGCAACCGGTTTTGATTACCCCTGAATCATTGGAGGATTTGCCCGCACCTGTCGAAACTCCATCCGCCACGGAGACGGTGAATGTCAATTCGGCGGATGAAGAGCAACTCGACAAGATTCCGGGGATTGACAGCGAACTGGCGGGGAATATCATCGCTTTCCGCGAGCGTTATGGACTGTTCAGCGATTTGCGCGAATTGATGGAGGTTCCCGGAATCGATCGGAAACGCTACCAGGATCTGCGTCCATATATGCGCCTGGCCGATCTTCCAGAGGTTTTGATGCCACCGCCACCGGTTACCACTAATGTCATACAGGGCGTCGCACCGCCCATTGTCCGGGAAGGCGGGAAGAACCCCGTATATATTCCTTTGGTTCCCAGACAAACAATACCGACTCAGCCACGAATCCAGCCGAAACAGAGCTTGCGGGATTTGAATCAGGCTACACTTGCGGATTTGGATGCAGTCGATGGAATCGGGGGTGTTCTGGCGCAACGGATCCTGGATGCCCGGGTGAAACGAAGGGGATTCCGCTCCTGGCAGGACGTCCGCGAGGTAGAGGGTATCGGCGCGTCCCGCCTGAAAAAATTGCAGGAGCATTTTACGATTCAGGGGAGGTGAGATATTTTGCTTACGGCAGATTGAGCCGGTTATACACGCCCAGATGGCGCCGGGCAACCGGGTCGCTTCCTGGAGGCACAGGAGGGCACTCTTTCCGAGGGTCCAGTGGAAAGTCGGTGGCTTTTCCCTGGAAACACCCGTTGCCTTTGGGATTGTAAATGGAACCCGCCTTCTTTCTCTGTATACATCGCCATACTCACATGGTAGAATCCGCTTACCGGTGGAATGGCTATTCATCGGGTCAATAATCTCGCACAGTGACGGAGAGGTTCCGAAGATGGATCGTCAGACTTGTTACGGCAGGGCATGTCGGTTTTATGTAGTTTTGGTATTTGCGAGCCTGGTGTTGGTGGGGCAGGCAATGGCGCAAGAGCCGTTACGCGGACCGTCGGGGGAAATTCTCATTGGTTTGGGAACGCTTGAGTATGCGGCATACTCGCCCGACGGTAAACACATCGCGACGTGCGGTAGCGCGGGTGCGTTTCTCTGGGATGTTGAAACCGGCACGGCGATTCGGATGTTTTCGGGAGGTATGGGTTCGGGATATTGTATAGTTTTTTCGCCGGATGGAAAGAAAGTCTTGATGGGGAGGGGGAATGGGACCTCGAGTTTATGGGATACGGGCACAGGGGCATTGATTCAGACGTTTTCGGGGCACGGGTTTAGCGTCTATTCCGTAGCGTTTTCCCCGGACGGGACGAAGGTGTTGACGGGGAATGGGGATGGGACAGCGAGTTTGTGGGATGTGAGCACAGGGGCGGTAATCCGGACGTTTTCGGGGCACAGTGATGGGGTTCTTTCCGTAACGTTTTCGCCGGATGGGACGAAGGTGTTGACGGGGAGTTACGATAACACAGCGAAGTTGTGGGATGCGGGCACCGGGACGTTGATTCGGACGTTTTCGGGGCACGAGAGCAGTGTCAGATCTGTGGCGTTTTCCCCGGATGGGACCAAGGTGTTGACGGGGGGTTGGGATAAGACAGCGAAGTTGTGGGATGCGGACACAGGGACGTTGATTCGGACGTTTTCGGGGCACGGGTTTAGCGTCAATTCCGTAGTGTTTTCCCCGGATGGGACGAAGGTGTTAACGGGGAGCGCCGATTATACGGCGAAGTTGTGGGACGCGAGCGCGGGGGCGTTGATTCGGACGTTTTCGGGGCACGGGAGTGGCGTCAGATCCGTGGCGTTTTCCCCGGATGGGACAAAGGTGCTGACAGCGAGTTGGGATGATACGGCGAAGTTGTGGGATGCGGGCACAGGGACGGTAATCCGGGCGTTTTTGGGGCACACGGATTGGGTTAATTCCGCGGCGTTTTCCCCGGACGGGACCAAGGTGTTGACGGGGAGTTACGATAATACAGCGAAATTGTGGGATTCGGGCACAGGGAGGTTGATTCGAACATTTTCGGGGCACGGGAGCAGCGTCACTTCCATAGCGTTTTCCCCGGATGGGACGAAAGTCTTGACAGGGAGTGTGGATAAGACGGCAAAGATGTGGGATGCGGAGACAGGGGCGGTAATCCGGACGTTTTCGGGGCACGAGGATGACGTCAGATCCGTAGCATTTTCCCCGGATGGGACGAAGGTCTTGACAGGGAGCGTGGATAAGACGGCAAAGATATGGGATGCGGGCACAGAGACGGTAATCCGGACGTTTTCGGGGCACGAGAATTACGTCTATTCCGTGGCGTTTTCCCCGGATGGGACGAAGGTGTTAACGGGGAGTAAGGATAACACGGCGAAGCTGTGGGATGCGGGCACAGGGGCGGTAATTCAGACGTTTTCTGGGCATGGGATTGGCGTGTTTTCCGTAGCGTTTTCCCCGGATGGGACGAAGGTCTTGACAGGGAGTGAGGATAAGACGGCGAGTTTGTGGGATGCGGAAACGGGGGCGTTGATTCGGACTTTTTCGGGGCACGGCGAGGGTGTCAATTCCGTAGCGTTTTCCCCGGATGGGACGAAGGTGTTGACGGGGAGTTGGGATGGTACGGCGAAATTGTGGGATGTGGGCACAGGGGCGGTAATCCGGACGTTTTCGGGGTACATGGGCTACGTCGAATCCGTAGCGTTTTCCCCGGATGGGATGAAGGTGTTGACGGGAAGCGAGGATGGTACGGCCCGGATTTGGGATGTTAGTGAGTATGCGGATATTGAGCGGTGGGTAGTGTATTGATAGATATATAACCAGTTAAAACTGAAGCGGATCGTTTTATCCTCCCGGCGTTCCCGCGAATAGCCGCATTTTCGCGCACCAGGATATTCGGACCACCGAATTACAGGGTTTGCGTTCCTCGCGTCCACAATCAGATCGTTTAGCCATGATTCTTCTTCCGGGCCGATTCGACGAGACAGAAGGATATATGGCGGGAAGCGCGCGATCAAGCAAACGGAAGTTCCTCCCCGGAGCCAGACCCAGCGCACCTGCAACCGCTCGCGCTTACCCATTGTCGGGTGAAACCATGTTGGGTTGATACATCGCGGGTTTCACGGAATAATCCGCGATAAGTAAATCGGTTTCAACCGAATCTCCGATAATTGGGAGACACTCCGGGTTTTCAGAATCATGAAAAGCCTGTTTCGCTCAGGGGTTCGAAACGCCGTCCGTATATCGGTCTGTTTTTTGCTCTGTCTTCCGTTGCTTTTTGAAATATACACGCTGATTGTGCAGCGCGAGGGAGACGCGCCCTTACCGCCCCAATTCGGAAATTTCGAGCGTGTTCGGGATCTTCTTGCAAACAGCCCCCCCAAAGAACAGTTCGCATTTGCGGTCGCGGGCGACACAAGGAGTTTCGGGACATTCGAGGAGATAGCGGGGGAGTTGCGTTCCATCTCCCTGGATTTTGCCGTGCTGCTCGGGGACTGTGCAAACGGTGGAACGGAAGAGGATCACCGTTTCTTTCGCGCCGAAAGCGCAACGGAATGCGCCTTGCTGTTCCCCGTCTTCTATGTTGTCGGTAATCACGATGTAAGCCCCGACCGATTTCCCATTACCCGATTCGAAGAGGAATACGGACCGACTAACTTTTCATTTGAATACCAGAACTGTCTGTTCATTGTCCTCCGCATATTGGACTCCCCTTTCTCTAACGCAGACAGCCTGGCGTTTCTCGAACAACTGGCCGAACAACCTCTGGACAACTACCGGTATCGCTTTGTGTGTATGCACATCCCGCCTTCGATTTCCGGGGAGATCGTCGCCAGAGAGTATCCGGAAAGCGATTCACTCGTTCGGCTGTTCGATCGGATGCGCATTGACTATGTTTTCGCGGGGGATTTTCACGGGTACGCACAGATTCAGCGGAACGACACAACTTACATCGTTACAGGAGGCGGTGGAGCGCCCCTGAGTAAGAAAAAAGCCCGGCAATTTCACCATGTTGTAGTCGTAACTGTCGGGCAAAACTCGGTCTCCGAATACATTATCCCCTTTTCCGAAAGAAGAGATCCGGAAGACGTACTGGAGAATCTGGCCATCGCCAAAGTTTATCCGTGGATGTCGCGACATCCAGTGGAGACGATTATACTGAACGGAATTCAAATTGCCGTGCTTGTCGTTATTATCATATTCGTGAGACGCTCAGAGAAATCCTCCGGTAATACGCGCTCCAGTCAGTTCCCGGCATAGCCCTTCAACGATGAAATGGCCGGAATGCTCAGATTTTCAAAACAGATCATTCCTGCTACCGACTTCCTGTCTAACCGTCTTCGGTTGAACGCGTTGGTCCTGGGCTTTCCGCCGAATTCAACCGTTGTGCTTTCTTGAGATTCTCTATGTCAATAAGATCCTGTGAAGATCCTGTGAAGATCCTGTGGCCTGCCGCTTGTCTCTTTGGCCTGAATCAGGTCTTCCTTTGAGTTGAACGGAATCGACAATTCTCCGAATCATACTACCTCCCGGCGTGTCCACGCCGCCTCGAAAATGGCTTCCGGACCCTGTGATTGCCGGAACGCGATGTCGAACCGATCCTCCCGATCGCCGATCTTTCGATAGGATTCGCGGATTTCTCTCATCGTTCATCCCCCTTACCGTCGGTGGTCCTTTGCGTTATCGGAGGTCGTGCCGCCAGGGCCGTAGTAGAAAAGGTCGCCGATACTCACGAGGCCGTTACTGGGCGTATACGGAACCCAATAGAAATCCCGCGTGGCAAATCCGGAGAACGGGGTTCCATTGAAGAACTTATCGGGACCGACGCTTGCCAGAATATACCGCAGGAGACCCACTTGATAGCAGGCGATGTCCGGATTGCTGACACCGTAATAGCACTCCGTAGGGAATGTGGCCAGCCAATACGGGTCCCACCAGCTGTCTCGTGTCCCACCGGGTGTTTCCGAGGCGCTGTCTTTCGGCAAGAAAGGGTCTCTGGGGGGCAGCGCCGACATGTAGGGCACCGGCGTTGTCAACTTGCGCAGCGGCTTGTATTCCGTCTCTGCCGTCTCGGCGGTGTAGGGATAGCGGTTGCCGTTGTCGAGAGCATACTGTTCAAGCGCAACACCGAGGTTCCGCATGTCGGCAATCACACGCGCCACCGCGGCGCGGGTCCGCGCATTCATGAAATTCGGCACGGCGATGGCCGCCAGAATCCCGATGATCGCAACCACGATCAACAGTTCGATCAGGGTGAATCCGGTTCGTCGAGACATGGTATTCCTCCTTTGGATGAATATCCGTATTTTATCAGACTTATATTTCGCTCCAACTGGTGTGACCACAAAACCGGCAATGCCCTTTCGATCACCCCTCCAGCAGGACCGGTGATTTGATAAAGAAAGCAGGCTTCCTGCCCTTCTTTGCCAGGCAGAGACGCCTGGCCTACTGGGTAGCTGCCAGGCAGGGACGCCTGGCCTACTGGGTAGGACAGGCCTCCGTGCCTGTCAGGTCTTGATCTGCCAGGCAGAGACGCCTGGCCCACTGGGTAGCTGCCAGGCAGAGACGCCTGGCCCACTGGTAGGACAGGCCTCCGTGCCTGTCAGGTCTTGATCTGCCAGGCAGAGACGCCTGGCCTACTGGGTAGCTGCCAGGCAGAGACGCCTGGCCTACTGGTAGGACAGGCCTCCGTGCCTGTCAGGTCTTGATCTGCCAGGCAGAGACGCCTGGCCTACTGGGTAGCTGCCAGGCAGAGACGCCTGGCCTACTGGTGGGACAGGCCTCCGTG
>Ga0116148_1001458_pt1 | contig 25851 bp, 16 predicted proteins | sample AD_UKC055_MetaG_FD_89786 | JGI IMG/M metagenome (GOLD analysis project Ga0116148, IMG submission 89786) | Active sludge microbial communities of municipal wastewater-treating anaerobic digesters from USA - AD_UKC055_MetaG | ecosystem: Engineered > Bioreactor > Anaerobic > Digestate | place: USA... | reverse complement strand
TTCACAATGCGTGGTTCCAGCCTGAGCCGTTCTTCTCTCGGTATGCCGCGTGGCCGAAATTGCAGACGTAGTCGGCCTCAACGCTGGCCCGGTACGCGACAAGATTGCGTAAAGCGTCTTCAAAAATGTGGTTATTCTCGTCGCTGGGCTTTTTTTCCGCGTTGGATTGGGCGGCCCGGACGGCGGCTGTCATCTCGGCATCCGTAAGACCTTTTTCCAGATAGGCGACTCGGCGCTCGGCCAGTTCGTCGCCGCTGGCCCCCTCGATAGCGGCACTGAGAAGCCCGCGCGCCTCGACAAAGGTCTCCGGCGGGAAGATGCGGTGTGCAATGCGCACATAGTTCTTGAAACCGCCTCCGGGGCGGCCTTGTGAATCCTGCTCTTCCCGGCAGATTCTCTCGACCGCGCTCGGGTCAAGTGAATCGGAGTGCTTCTCCCAATACTCGAAATAGCGTTGTACGGGCACTTGGGCCGGACCGAAACCGGAATAATACTCATGAAGGATTCTGTCGGCGGACCAATCGGGGTGTTCGTGGATTCTGGCCAGGGTGTAGAGCGTTGGTCCTTGGGCACTGTAGGCGCCGAGCAGGGAATCGAACGCCGTGGCAATCATGCCCCTTTCCGCGGCATAGGTGAAATCAGCCGCCAGTTTCCGGGCGTAGAACACCGGCAGGTTGGTTCCGGCGTGGGTAAGGTTAGGCCGCAACACGAGGTGTTTCACGCCCGCATTTCTCCAGCCGTCCCAGTTCTCGCGGAATTCCCGGCTCTGCTCCTCCGTGTAGGGAAACCACAGAGGCGGAACGTACGAGATGATGACATCCTCGTTGAGTTCGACCGCTTTGGGCGCTTTCCAGTAATTGGCGTAAGCGTATCCAATGACCTTGGCGTCTTTGTCGACCTTCTTGGCTTCCTCTAACACGGAGAGGTAGAAAAGGGCGTACCGGTCGGCCAAGGACGGCCCTTCTTTGGACGCGGTGAACCGGCTCTGGCTCCAGGGGGCGACCCCCACGGAAAACCTGTGAGCACGGTCGGGGATGATTCCCTTGCCCCAATAGTCATGGTCTTTGAAGAGAGGATCCGGCGCGTCCCAGGACCGGCATGTCGGGCAGGCACACATGCCGGGCGTGTCGTTCTCGCAGGCATTCACAAACGGGCGGTACGGGATGTTGTCCGGATTTCTTTCCGGATGCTGGCTCCATTCGGAGACGATCTGGGCCCAAAGGGCTGGTTGTGAAACGCAAAGGGTGATGTTGGAGCCGTCGTCGCCTGGCAAAGGTTCGCGCTCGCCGTTCGGAAGCATGTTGAAGAACTCGGGGCGGGTTTGGCCGAACTTTTTCCAGTACTCCTGGAAATGATGCCCGTAGGCCATGTTTTGGACAGTCACGAGGCGGTGACGCAACAGGAACACCCTTTGGGCTTCCAGGAAGTTCTTCTTGTTCTCTTCCGAGGCCCATCCCAGCGCATCCGAAGGATAACCTGGTACGCAGAGTCTGGCCTCGAGATAGCGGGGAGCGCCGCTGCGGTTCACGGGACCCAATTCGATGGTTTTGGCGGCGGGAACGATTTCGCCCAGTTCTCCCGGCCAGAGCCATCGAACTCCCAGGTCGTTCTCGAGGAGGTCGTAGACGGCGAACAGGGTTCCCTGCCAGTTGGCGCACCATGCCGAGTCGACCTCGCCGCCCCGGAATCGATCCCGGCCGGCGAGAAAGAGACTGCCGCCCACGGTTCTCACGATATATCCCGAGGGCTCGATTGAAGTCACGTCGATGCCAACCTCAGACGTCTTGCGGCAGTTGCCGAGATAGATCAGGCCTTCATAACCGAGGGCCGCTTCCCTCTCGGGATAAATGGACAGCGTCGCCCCCGTCGCCTTCTCGACATGATGTTGGAGTTCTTCCGCAGCGAACCGTTCCGGCGGGATAGCTTCGTCGGGGATGATGATCGCAGTTTGAGCCTGCCGGTCTTTTGCCAGGCAGAGAACCTCCTGAGCGAGCGCAACATGGTTTCCCTTAAGAAGGAGCAGCGAGACGCAAAGGGCCATCATTTTGAAGAGTTTGGCCGCGCGGTTACGCAAATTTGGCCGATGGTTGACGCTTTGGCCGTACGTATTTATTTCTCCCTCGTCGGCGTGCAAATTGAAAAATCCCTCTCTTAAATGGTGATCGCCCAACTGGGCGGGTCGTTTGCACTGATGCCGGTCAAGACTGCACAGAACAATCTCTAGCTATAGCGGAGCAGAGCGGACGGCGCGCGCACGTTGCCGGAGGGCTGGTGCACCCTTGTTCCGGCGGTCATTGTCCAGAAGAAAGCCCCCAAGATCCAGGTACTGCCGCATCGTGTGCGCATAACATGATTCCCCAACGTTCTGAGGGGAAGTCGATCGATATTAACATATTCGGATGCGCTGTGAGAATCCATCCGTGGGCGGACATTCCACTGATTGCCGGGGCATAGTCGCGTTGCAGAGGGTGTCTTACGGGGACGTCCTGAAGGAGGCCGTCCTACCTTCTGCCGGACTCCAACGAATGGTGTATTCTTAGTCAGGAGATACGTACGAGCCGCCTGTGAATGGGGCGCATAGCGGGCAAAGGAATCGCAATATGAGAGTCACCGCGTTCTGCATTTGTCTGGGGTTGGCCATTCCGTCGGCAGCCGCTGTTCTCGAGGAAGAGCAACGCGCTGGCCCGGCGCCCGCCGTCTCGGATACGTCGACCGAGTGGCGGAACGACGGCGCGAACCTGGATGCTGTGCGGCTTATCAATGAAGCCTACGCGAAAACGCCCTTCAGCCGCGAGTTTGAAGGCGTGCTCGACCAGCCGCCCCTACGTATCACGTGGCAGATCGGGCCTAATGTACCTGTGGCGTGGAAGGGCGGGGTTGCTGGGTTAATCGGTGACGACATCTGCCTTGCGGGCGGACTTTGGATGCCGTCGCGAGCGAATCTGGCATATGCATTCAACCTCCCGACGCAGACGTATCGCGAGTTGCCACCGCCGCCGGTCTCTACGGAGTATACCCAGGGCGCATGTGATGGTTCGTACGTGTACCTCGTCGGGGGCCGTGGCGCGGGACGCACGGTGTACAGACTGGGGCGCAGCGGAGAGGATGCGTGGCAGTATGAGGAATTGCCGCTGCTGCCTGAAGCTGAGGGCGCAGGACGCTGGGTGGCCTCGGTCGCTCTGGTCCCCGGTCAATGGCTTTTCCTGGTCGGGGGCCATCCGACGGGCACTCCGACCGAGACACGCGATGCGCCAGCGCTTCCGGATTACCGGCTTCGCCTCGACGTGGCCGGGGCAAACTGGGAACTCATGGCCCCATACCCCGGAGGACCAAGGGCGCTGATGATTGCGGGCACGGCTCGCGGCAAGTTGTACGTGTTCGGCGGTTCTCATCCGGAACCAACGATGCGGAAAAACCACCTGGAACTGGCAAAGAAATACGGTCTCACGGCTCCATGGGGCGGGGTGCCGAACTACCGGGATGCGTACCAGTACGAGCCCGGCGCCAACTCATGGAAGCCCATTCGTTCCGCGCCTTTCCCGGTCGTGTCGGGGTGCGCCGTCGCGTTACAGGACCGATACATTCTGCTGATGGGCAGTACCGATGTGCGAACACTTCGCGTGGGCAAGACAACGGGAAGGCAAGACCCCTTTTGGACAGGATACGGGGATCGTATTCTGTGTTACGACGTCGAGCAGGACAATTACTCAAACGTGGGCGTGATGCCCTACGGCGTCGCCACCGCGCCGTGGGTGGCGTGCGGGGATACGTTATACGGTTTTGGAGGCGAGCCGGCGCATAGCTACAATGCGAACACTGAGAACGTTCTTCAGATAGGCACGATCGAGTGGCTCGTCTCAAAATAGGGGGAGGCAAACGGGACCCGCGGAAAGGCATGCTGGTTTTCGACGTCTACAGATGATGTTCGGCCCACCCATCTCACAGGGGTTTTCCGGCCTCATCTGCGGCAATCCGCTGGCCTGCTTCGCGGCGCTGGTCGATCTGCTCTCTGCTACGGTTGCGGTACTGCTGCAGAGACTCGATTTCGTACTGTGCGCACAGGTCACGAACGCGGACACCCGGTTTGATCGATCGGAGCAGGGTCCATCCTTCCTTCTCATATTTCTGTTCGACCTCGATCTCGGATGTGTGTTCCGCTAACAGCCGATCCAGCTTGCGCCTGGTGAAGTCTTCATGAACAAACGTACGGTCGAGGTCCAGCGTAGTAATGAACAGGTTTTCGCGAGGCGTTTCGGCTGGCGCCAGCGTAACGCCGGTGCAGTCGACGATGGTACCCTCCCCCACGCCCACCACGTAGTAGTTGTGAACCGTCGCATACGCGTTAAGGGTCATACCTCCGGCGTAGGCGCTTGCCCAGAACATGACCTCGGCTCCCTGCATGGATGCGGCGTGCCAGAGTTCGGGGAAGTTGATATCGAAGCAGGTCAGAATGCTGATCCGGCCAAAGTCGGTATCAAAGATCTTTACGCCCTCGCGGCTGGCATGGAGGTTTTCATTCCAGAATACGAAGACCTTGCGATAATGGCCCGCGACGTGTCCTTCGCGGTCAACGAGCACGGCGGTGTTGTACTGTTCCTCGCCCGCCTGCTCACATATCGGACAGATCACGTACATTCTGTATTCAGCGGCCAGCTTTGCGACTGCAGTGACAACAGGCCCTGTAACGGGTTCTGGCGTCACCCCGCAAAACTCCTCCGGCAAGCACGCGATGTCTACATGATGCTCTCCGGCGGTCTTCAGGCAGTTCAGTGCAAGTTTGAGTTTGGCGTCGCGGTCCCCGCCAAAACCGATGGCAATTGCCGCCACCTTGACGTGACGTCCGGGCAGGTTGGGGTCTGAATGGGACGCCTCTGCCGCTACTGAAACGACTGGGAACAATGTACTGAGGGCTACCGACGCCAAGATGAACGTGGCCTTCATGGTGTCCTTCCTTTTCGCGATCGGTGTTCTGAGGGATCGCTGTATCCGTGCCATTCTCTACACAAGACCGAGTTCACGCGCTCGACGGCGGAGAAACTCGGCGCTGCGCTTGATCCCTTCGGGCGTAACCCGTTCAGGATTCAGTTCGAGGCAGAGCATGCCGCGGTAACCAATACCCGCAAGAGCGGCCAGTACCGCGTCGAAATCGATGTGCCCCGTCCCGATCTCGATGTGATCGTGTTCGCCGTCGTAGTCGTGAATGTGTACGTGGACGAGCAGATCGTCCAGGAAGCTGATCAAGTTGCCGATCCCATCGTAAGGTTTGTGGCCCGCGCCGTCGTTCAAGTACATGTGGCCGATGTCGAGCGTGACCCCGATATGTTTGCGCGGAGGATTCCGCAGCCATTCAAACCCTTGCATGAACTCGATGCCCACTTGGATTCCTGCAGCCTCGGCCGCACGCTCTAGCTGGTCCAGGGCATTCTGCCACGCTGCGGTGTCCGGGACATCGAGTTTCGGCGGATTGGGGTGAACGGTGACCACGTTTGCGCCAACGTCTCCGGCAAAGGCGAATGTTGTCTCCAGCTGTCTCAGGACGGCTGCGGGCGTTTCATGGGCAAGTTCGGCGGAGAACGGCGCATGAATCTCGCGACGTTTGAACGGAGCGAGCAAATCCCGCAGGCGCTGGCGCTCTTGCGCATCGGCCTGGGCCGGGTCGACGCCCCGCCACTTTCCGGGGTGGCCGGGCGAGGCATGGAAGGCAATGGACTCGAAGCCCGCTTCCTTCACCCACTGCACCTGCGCATCGAAGTCAAGGATGTCGCCGATACGCCAGCACATGAAGGCGAGATTCAGACATTCCAGCCCCTTATTTCTCGCTTCAGACCATACAGGCGTCCCGCCCGCGCCAGCAGCCATGGCCAGTGCCGCTTGCAGAAACCGCCTGCGAGACAGCATCCCGTTTCCCCTTCCAGAGTTCTGATAAGCGTTCCGAGGCCGCTGTCAGGATACGGCACTCGCGAGAACTTGGCCAATGAATAGAGATTACTTTGCCAGGTCCTATAGTTACAAGGTTCTGTTTAATGGCTCATACTGAAGCACCTCTCGACTGGTAACGAGCCATTTGCAGTAACAGCCGTTCGAAAAATGGCTGGAACCTACCACCAGACCGAGATGGGCGTAGCCGGCCAGACGCCCGAACGAAGGGTCTCGAGCATGTTGTTCAGTTCATCCCTGAGCCGCCCGAGCACGGCGCAGCGATAGCCCACGTCGCCGCCGAGATGGTCGAGGAGCGGCTGCGTGCGGTCATTTTCGCTCGCCGCAAGCTGGGCGGCGAGATGGCGTTCGAGCGTCTCGATTTCCTGCTCCAAGTCCGGCTCGCTGCTTCCGGCGGCGGCCGCCGCATGTGCTCGTTCAAACAGCTTGAGGTATTGGGCCGTGGCGCTGGCCAGTTCTCCTCCCGCCGTCAACGTCGATTCCAGCCATGCCAGATCGCGTACTGCTTCCGGGTCACGGCACTCAGCGCGGGCGCGCGCGATGAGTTCAGCGGCCTTGCGGTTCAGTTCAACCATCTCGGCATTGGCGTCGCGGAGGAGCCGAACCGCGTTCCATTGAGATGGGCCGAGTTCGCGCTGCCACTGGATCCCGTGACGTCTAAACGTTGAAAAGCGCCCTACCGGCATCAGCGTGTTCCAGACGGGCAAGAGAACGCTCGGGCGGTACATGGTCCTGCTCAACTCGTTAAGCGGCTGTATGCCTTCAAGCCGGTACATCTGGGCAACCCATTTTCCGGCTTCTTTGCCATAGAGGGAGCGGCAGGCCGCGTCGAGGAATGCGCCTTCGCCAAACAGCTCCGCGGGCTTTTCCTCGCCGGAACTCAGGCGCAAGAGCCGGCTTCTGAACTCGTCAAACAAGGACGGCGGGGCCATGTGTAGAAAGGCGCTGCCGTCCGGGTTCCACCCGTACTCGGCATTGAGCAGTTGCTGCGGCTCCTGGTACGCATTCCCGTTTCCGTTCAGGACAAGGCCTACCCCCTCGAAGCATTTATTGAACAGAGGCACGGGCAAGAACGGCACATTGTTGTCGTAGAGGTCGCCGCCGTAAAAGTGAATGACGCCGAAGGGCACGCCGCTGCCTTCGCGGTCGAGGGCGGCGCGCATCTCGCGGCACCGGAATGTGCGGGTATCCTGGTTGCAGAACTGCTCACGCAAGCCAATCATGATGTTCTTGTAATGCAGCTCGCGGCTCAAAGTGGCGAAGTATTCGAGATGGGCGTTCCACTCCGCGTCGGGTTCGGAGGCCTGAGTATAGTTGGGGCTGATCATATAGAGAATACAGTCGCGTGCGGCGTCGTAGTCTGTTTCATCAGATTTCACTTCGTTGATGCTGCCAGCGAGGGCGTTGTAGTACCAGCCGTAGGCTCCTGCCATGCCGTCCGCGGTGAAGATCGAGTCATTGGGCCATTGGGCGCGGCAATCGGGGCAACGCATCGCCCAGGACTCCTCGCATTCTTTGATGGAATTGATGTCGAGCCCGTGGAGATACAGCATGCCTGGTTCGACACGCCGCACGAAGTCCACAAGGTTCTCTTGCTTCTCCGCGAGAAGTTGGCGATTGCTTAGACACGTGCCCATCGTGCGCGTTGTCTCGACGCTCTCGGACGAAGGGTTTCCGCAACAGGCGTATACCTCGCCATCGGGGTATTCCCGGCGGTTCTGGAACACCGGCGCGTGGTACGGTGGAGGTCCGTATCCGGCGCTGTATCCCGTGTAGCAGAGGTGGATTCCGCGCGTGCGGGCAGCGCGGTTGAGGCGGCGCATCATGTCGGCGTAGCCCGGAAAACGGTCGGCGTTCCAGCCGACTCCGTCTACAATGACGACGTTGATCTTGTAACGGGCGCAAAGGTCCAATTTGCGCATCAGGCGCTTTTCATACTCTACGAGACCGTCGCCACGTTCATACGACCAGCCGCCAATCTCGGCAAAGAGGTTCCAGTTGTTTCCCCGGAATGGAAAAGAAGGGAAGTCCTCGACGATCAGGTGTCTCAGCGCGAGCCCTTTCTCCGCGGGTTCCAGGACTTGCCCCAAGGTTGATGCGGCATACAGGAGGCCGAGCGAGGTGCGGCTGTATAGGAGCACGGGCGCGTCTGCCACCGAGTAAATAACGTAGCCTTGGTCATGATCGAGCGATTTTGACTGTGCCAATTCCGGGGGAAGCATGGCTTCAACACCATCGCTCCGTTCTCCGCACATTACCACGTCATACGAATGAGGGTCGTGAACGCCGCGGTTCGCGAAGACGTTTGCGGGGGCAAGGTTTCCATTGTCTTCAAAGGCGTGGGACAGAGCGTCGACGGCGAGTCGCGCGGTGGGATTCTCCTCCCCGCATAGCAGGATGCGAAGCCCCTTATCGGAAGGGAAGAACCGTGCCGGAGCGGGCAGCATTTGAATAGACCTCGGCGTCGGGATCACGGCCGGACCGTTCGCGGCGGCCCAAGCGCGGGTCTCGCGCATGGACGAGACAAGCGCTGCCGCAACAAGCAGCAGCGACAGGATGGCGAATCGCTCAGCATACCGGCCTGCCATGTTTGGCGTCCTCCCAACAGGATAACCCGGCGATTATACAACGACGCGGCATACGCGCGATTCGTTGTCTTGAATCCGGGCACTTCTTCCACTAGGCTAGCTTTTCACGCGCGAAAATTGGCGATGACGGCGAGAGACGCTCTGCAGGCCACAATTACGCCACCGCAGGCGCCCTTCCCTGCTTGCCAGGAAGTGATTTGAGGAGGCCCAATGGTTGTATCGATCAGTTGCATGCTTCCGCTTTGCTTTCTTACGGGGGGAATTGGCGCGCCCGCCGGAGTTGTGAGTCCCGAACCACCGCCAAGCCCTCCGCAGAGCGAGTGGGCGTTTGTTGATGCGTTGGCTGCCCCCCTCACATGGAACCCGCACTGGGAAAGGACCGAGAAGAAGGCCGGCGAGGCCAGTCTGCTCGAGGGAGTGCGCATTGAGCCGGGGTTTCCCGATCCGGACAGTGTGTTGGAGACCGCGTATCAGGACCTGCGCGCCTTCTTCGAGAGCGTGGGCCTGCCCATCAACGGCCCGTACCGGATCACTACGGAACAGGTCTCAACACAGAGGTTCGAGACCTTTCGACTGGCCGTTTCAGAGAACGAATGCCGCATTCAGGCGGGCGATACCGAAGGTATCCGGCGCGGCATTTTCTTCCTCGAAGACCAGCTCATGGGCGCCGAAGGACCGTTTCTGCCGCTGGGGCAGATTGAACGCGCGCCCTTCATCCATACGCGCATCTCGCGCTGTTTTTTCGGGCCGATCAAGCGGCCTCCCAAGAACAAAGATGAGCTACTGGACGATGTGGATTACTATCCGGACGGATACCTGAACCGCATCGCCCACGATGGCGTGAACGGGCTTTGGCTCACGATCGAGTTCAAGGACATCTGCAAGACCTCGCTGACTTCCGTGATCGACCCGGACAGGGACAGGCGCCTGGAGAAGCTGCGCAAGACGGTTGCCAAATGCCGGCGTTACGGAATCAAGGTCTTCGTTTTCTGCATCGAGCCGCGCGTAATGTCTCCTGATAACCCGCTGCTCAAGGACCACCCCGAGCTGGGAAGCAAGGCCTTTTCGGGAAGCAGTCTGCTGTTTTGTCCTTTCTCTGACGCTGCGCAGACGTATTTGTATGAGGCCGTCCATGACATTTTCACTCAGGTACCCAATCTTGGCGGGCTGATAAACATCAGTTTCGGCGAACGTTCGACCACGTGTTTGAGCGCCGCGGACGAGAATTGGCGAGTGGCGTGTCCGGTCTGTGCGGAAAAGGCGCCGGGGGAGATTCTGCACGCCTCGCTTTCGGCCATGGAACGGGGCATGCACGCGGCCAATCCCGACGCAAAGCTAGTCTCCTGGCTCTACGTCCCTGGAAACGGTACGGGACTGCAACGAAGCACGGAGCCGCTGGTGGATATCGCCCGGCGCACGCCTTCCGGCGTGATTTGCCAGTACAACTTTGAGTCGGATGGAATGAAGATGCAACTGGGCAAAGAGCGTCACGCGGGCGACTATTGGCTCTCGTATATAGGACCAAGCGACATCTTCAAGAGCATCGCCGCCGCGGCAGGCGAGGCAGGCGTCGCGCTGGGCGCAAAATTGCAGGCATGCAACTCTTTTGAGGCCTCGACCGTGCCGTACATCCCCGTTCCTGGCAATCTCTACCAGAAGTACCGGGAGATGCGGCGGCTGGGGGTGACGAGCGTCATGCAATGCTGGTATATGGGGAACATGCCGTCGGTGATGCACCGCGCGGCCGCGAGCGTATTGCCCTTCGCGCCTGAAGGAATCACCGAGGATGAATTTCTGATGGAGCTGGCGCGCCGGGACTGGGGACCCGCGCATGCTGAACGCGTGGTGCGCGCCTGGCGGCGGTTTGCCGAAGCGTACGACAACTATCCCATCACGAACGCCTTCCAGTACTACGGTCCGATCACCGACGGGGTCGTGTGGCCGCTTCATTTGAGGCCCGTTCACAAGAATCTCTCGCCGGTGTGGATACAGGAGTTTCCCCCCAGCGGCGACCGGATTGGCGAGTGTTTCTCCGGGAACCACACACTGGAAGAGATGCTGGAACTCTGCAAACACATGTCGGACACGTGGCAGGCCGGGCTCGATGACCTTCTTGAACTTCAACCGCTGTGCGCGAACGACATTGAGCGCCAGCGCGACATTACGGTAGCCCAGGCGCTGGGGGTCCAATTCCGCACGGGGTACAACATCCTGCACTTCTATGACCTGCGCGAACGTCTTCTTTACGATTCAGCGGCGCCCAAAGCGGGGCTTCTGGAAGAGTTGCGCGCCATCGCTGAGGAAGAGATCGAGAACTCCGCAAGGATGGCTGCTCTATGCGAGATAAACCCTTTCCTTGGATTTCAGGCCGAGGCGGAAGGCTACACCTATTTCCCCGCTGAACTCCGCTGGCGCGCCGAGCGGTTACGCGATATGTTGCAGACCGAATTCGCCGAGGCCGCCCAAGCCATTGCCGCTGGCCAGAATGTGTTTCCGGAGGAATCCGGCCTGGCGGAGGGTCCGCTCATTTACCGGTGCCAGCGGGTGCCGGACACCTTTGCTGCCACATGGCAGGATGACGAGGCATGGGAGTCTCTGCCGGTTGCGTCCGCGCCCGCGGCGAGGTTCGCCTGGTTGTGGCGGGCCGCGCACGACGGGAAATTCTTATATGTCAGCGCGGAGTGCCCGCCGACGGAGCAATGGCGGCCTGTTTCGGTGAGCGTCGCGCTCGAGCCGACTCACATATATCCGCGCCGCACGTTCCGCGGGGACGTGCACGGGAATCGCACCGCCCGACTGGGCTGGCTGGTTCCGGACACTCCCTGGGAACTCGTCACGTCCAACGTTGATGGACGGCAGATATTCCGGTTACGCATTCCCATGGACGCGTTCCGCGGCGAGGCGGATGCGTCTCGTCCGATGCGGATCAACGTGGAAATCGCCGCGCTATCCCCTGACAACAAGAACCATGTGGTGGAGAGTTGGGCGCATCCCTCTGAGAAGCCGGTGCAGCCGCGGCTCGGGTATGGCGCGGACGACCCGGCGAAAATGGGCTGGCTGCGGCTGGAATGACCTTTCCCGTGGGCTCGTTCGGTGGACAGCGCAAGAGTGCCGAGCTGGCGCTCGGCGATCTCAGCGGGGCCATCTGCCTGACGTGATAAGCGGGCTAGGTATTTGGTTCCACGGGCACGATATCGCGCGCCGCGGCGGATGGGAACGTGTGTGAACGGCGGAATGCCTCGGCAAACTCGCATCCGGCCTGATATCCGCGAAACCGGGTCTGAATTTCGGCGTAGTGTGTGGGAGTTTTGCCGTACTGGCTGATGAGCCACGCGGCCTGGCTTTCGTGGCAGGCGATCATGCGCGCCTTGGTTTCCCAGTGGCCGGAGATGTCCACGTAGAACTCGGGCTGAAAATCGATGCCTGCCATGGTGTCGTAGAACCAGATTTCGTGGATGTGTCCGGCAGGCGGGTGGCCGGTTGGAATATTTGCTACGGTGGCCATGACGTGGGTATCCCAGACGATTTGGCCGGTGCGCGTATGGTCAGGATGGTAGTCACGGTCCTTGTCCGGGCAGACGATGATGTCAGGGCGAAACTGCCGGATGACGTCGACGACGTGACGGCGTACGTCGGGCGAATCATACAGGAATTCGTCATCGTAGCCCATCCAGAAGAAATCGGCCTTGATCAGGGCGGCGGCGTTGCGTGCCTCGCGTTCGCGGACGGCTGCTATCTCGTTTCGCGAGAGCGTGGGAGAGCCGACGTCTCCGCGGGTCATGACGGCGATACCGACGGGGTGGCCCTGTGCGGCGTATTTTGCAAGCGTGCCCGAACAGAATATCTCGACATCGTCGGGGTGTGCCCCGAAAGCCATGATGCGCATGTCCATTCCTCCTTGACGTTGCAGCGTGTGGCGCTGAAAACGGATTCCGCTTACCAGAATCGCCAATACAAGTAGAACCAGATGGCCGCGAAAAGAGCGTACCAGAGAGCGGCGCTCGCGTACCAGGGTCTCGCGGGTTCCAGCCGGACGTGTTCGGTCAGCAGGCTCGGCCGCCACAAGAAGGGTTCGGTGTTTTCTGATGGCGGCGCGGAGGTCGCGAGGGAGCCTGCGATAACAACGGCAAGCACGAGCAACTGTTGGAAGAAGCCCACATAGAGCCAGTGAAACGGCATGTGGATGCCAGCGATAAGCAGACCAAGAAGCACCGCCGTGCTAATGATGCCCGCTATCAGTCCGGCAAGCGCGCCGGTGGCATTGACGCGGCGCGAGAAAAGGCCCGCCAGGATGACCGTGATGATGGGCGTGGCGATAAACGTGATACCCTGTTGGAAGTAGAGGAAGATGCCGCCGAAGCGCTCGACCTGCGGCGCCAGTATTCCCGCAATCACCAGGGCCGACAGCGAGGCCATGCGGCCGACGGTCACAACGTCCCGCTCCGGGGCGCCGGGCCGGAGAAGTTTCTTGTAGACGTCCAGCGAGAAGATCGTCGCGGTCGAATTGGCCAAGGCGCTGACTGTGGACATCACGGCGGCAATAAAGCCGGCGAGGACGATGCCTCGCAGCCCCCATTCCGGCGCAAGATAGCGGAGCGAGAAGGCGAAGGCCTGGTCTACGGAGTCAAGCGGCTCCGCCTGGTGCATTTCATGGATCCAATGGTACACGATGAACCCGAGAAAACAGGTGACAAGGGGCCGCAAGAAATTGATGAACCCGGCAAAGACGATACCCATGATGCCATCCCACCTCGAGCGCGCCCCGAGTACCCGCTGGACCATGACCTGGTTGGCCGCGGAGTAGAAGACAAACAACCCGATTGTGCCGGCGAGGACGCCGAGGAACGGCGAGACCTCGTGGTCCGGCGGGCAGTACAAGTGGAAGCGTTCGGGATTGGCCTCAACCATGGCATGCCAGCCGCCAGGCACCTGATGCAGGGACACGAAAAAGAGAAGCAAACCGCCCCCGACGAGCATGAGGCACTGAAGGGCATCCGTCCACACAACCGACATGAGCCCGCCCTTGACGGTGTATGCGGCCACAAGAATTATCATGGCCCAGAGAATGTAGTAGAAGTTCCATCCCGTCAGGCTGGCGAAGGTCAGGCTGCCGCCGTACAGCACCGGCACCAGAAAGACGAAGATGTAGGCGAAAAGCATGATATAGCTGTAGATGTCGCCGCAGACCGAGCTGAACCGGCGGGAGAGCAGTTCGGGGACCGTCGAAATCCTGTTGCGGAGGTAGATGGGGATGAACACGATAATGAGCACGCTATAGACGGGGAGGAGCCACCATTCCCAGTTCGCGATGCCCATGCCGTGTTTGTAGGCCTGCCCGATGGTTCCGACGATCTGTTCGCTCGACACGCTGGTCGAGACGAACGCGGCGCCGATGATCCACCAGGGCAGTTTTCCTGAGGCCAGGAAGTAGTCTCGCGCGGTCCGGCCCTGTTTTCGGGAGGCCCACAGCCCAACGGCCAGGACCAGGAAAAGGGAAACCAGAATTACCGCGATATCAAGCGCGCTGAGAGTAAAAGTCATGCTGTATCACTCCACCCGCGGTTAGCAGCAGCACGGTCCGGAGCCGGACGCGGGTTGCAGCAAGTATTGGCGCACGTTACGCAGCGATTGGGCGTGGTCGCGCAGTTTCGGGAAGTACTCGAGACCGAATGCGCCCTTGTATCCGGTTTTCTCGATCGCGTGAAGGATACCGGGGTAGTTCAATTCGCCCTCATAATGCTCGCCTCGCCCGGGAACGCCGGCGGAATGAAAATGCCCGATGGCATCCATGTTCCGGCGAATGTGGTCTATGACGTTTCCTTCCATGATTTGCATGTGGTAGACATCGTAGAGCAGGCGCAAGGCGGGACTGCCAATGTCGCGCACGATGCCGGCGCCGGCATCGGAAGAGCTGAGGCAATACCCTTTGTGGTCCACGTGGGTGTTGAGCGGTTCGAGAAGCAGCGTGAACTGGTGTTTTTCCGCCAGAGCAGCGGCTTCTCCGAGGGCCTTCTCGATGGTTGCCCTCATCTGTTCCCAGGAACGCCCGGGCGTTTCGTTGCCAGCGCAGGTGATGGCCTTCGAGCATCCGGCTGCCTTGCCGAACTCGATGCATTCAGCGACGCGCTCGAGGTAGCGTTTGTGGGTTTCGGACATGACCGGCGCTCCCCCCGTCGAACCATCGTCGGGCGGATTAACTACGAAGTTGTTAATGGCCACTCCGGCGGCGGCACAGGCCTGCCGGAGCGCTTTGGGGTCTTTGCGCTGCGCGCCGTCGGGGGCGTCCTGGGTCGAGTCGTGCATCCAGAACTCGACGCAGTTGTATCCGCATTCGGCGATGCGGGTAATGCGCTCCTCGGCCGGCGTGCCGGGGAACACGGTTTCGAGGCAAACATCCAGTTGCAGCATGGCAGTGTCTCCTGTGATTGGAATCGTGGTCTATGGCCAGTATGTGTGGTCCTCGCCCCATGAAATCCTATAGAAAAGCCCGCATTACCTTGTTAATACCGGCGGCGATGGCATCGCAATCGCTGTTTGAAAAGTGGCAGTTGATATCGAGAAGTATCGCGCGTGCCAGGAGGTCGTTCGTCCGCGGGCACATGGTGGCGCTGTACTCAGGCAACGCCTCGGATGGCACGCCGCTCCAGGGGAGATTATCCGGGGCGACCGATTTCTGTCCGAGGATATGCTCCCAATAGGTATAGACATGCCAATCACGGACCGTGGTATCGTAGATCCCGCCGGCAGTCACGCCTTCGGCTTTCAGGGCCTCCAGGACCTTCCGTGTAGTGTCCGCATCCGGCAGAAACATGACGAGGCAGATGCCGGTGTCGCCCTCGGGGTCGGCAAGGCGCCGGAACGAAAGCCCCGGGAGAGGCTCGATGGCGTCTTTGATGCGCTTCTTGGCGCGGCGGTATCCTTCGAGCATTTCGCCGGCCCGGCGAATCTGGGCGAGCGCCACCGCGCCCTCGAGTTCGCTCATGCGGTAGTTTTCGCCGCAGAAAAGTTCGCCCTCGCGCCGTTCGCGCGCGAACCGGTCGGGCCGCCAGCAGGCCGCGCAATCGTGCCAGCTCTGAGCACGCGTGTAAAGCCACTCGTCGTCGGTTGTAACGAACCCTCCTTCCCCGCTCACGATAATCTTGTAATAGTCGAAGCTGAAACAGCCGATGGCGCCAATAGAACCCAGTTTTTGACCCTGGAAGGAGCCCCCGCCAGCCTGGGCCACGTCTTCGACCACGGGAATGCCATGGCGATTGGCGACATCCATGATCGCGTCCATCTGTGCAGAAGCGCCGCGCATATGCACGGGCGCGATGGCTTTTGTTCGCGCGGAGATCGCCTTCTCGACGGCGGCCGGGTCGAGGCAGAGGGTTTCGTCGATGTCGGTGATGACCGGGATGGCGTTGCAGGCGCCCACGGTGGCGGCCGTGGCGAAGAAGGTGTATCCGGGCACAATGACTTCGTCGCCGGCGCCGATTCCGAGAGCGCGATAACTCGCCACAAGCGCGGAGGTGCATGAATTGACGGCGAGGCAGTGTTTCACGCCGATGAGTTCGGCCATGGCGGTTTCAGCGGCGGCCACGCGGCTTGGCTTGGGGTTATAGTACCGGAACAGATGCGGGCCGGAGACGTTTTCATCGCCCAGGATAAGTTCCCGGAGCTTCTCCTTGCGGTCCCCGCTGAATTCCCACATATCAACGATTTCCCAGAGTTCCCGGGCGCCTATCTTGGCAGGGTACGGCCCCAGCGAGGGCACCGCCTTGGGGCCGCCGTGTATAGCAAGTTTTCCGCTGCTCATTCTTTCCTCCCTTTCGTAGCTTACAGTCCTTTGGGGGCCCTTGCCGTCAATAGTGTGCACGAACACGAATGGGGCCCGTGTCAGGCACGATGCGGATGCATTCCCTGGCAGGATCAATAGTGTACTCTTTTGCGCCGCTCACGTCGGCCGATTGAATCGCCTTGCCCTCGGGATGGCGCAGCCGTATTACCACGGCGCTGGGTATCTGTCGTTGCGGCGGCACGATTTCTGCGTCGACATGTCCGTCCGCCACATGCGAGATGATGGTGTAATCGACGGGGCCGAATACGGTTGGCGCGTGTCGCACGGCTACCTGCATGCCTTCGCGCAACCAGTTGTTCGTGACGAACGGCGCCAGCCATAACTCCTCTCCGCGCTCCTGCACGAACATCAGACGCGTCTGGTGCACGAAATACCCTGTTTCATGAGTCTTGTTGTATGCCCCGTTCATGAAATGCTCCCACAACGACAGGTCTTCGCGATTAAGCAGGGTCATGACGCTGTTGAAGTAGGTGCGGATGAATGGCTTGACGTCATCGCGCAAGGCGTGGACTTCGCCGGTGCGGGCATAATACGGCTGAACCTTGGCAAAGCCGCCGAGGTTGAACCAGTCCGCCTCGTTGGCCTGCTCATCTTCGTAGTAGAACCAGCCGGGCCGCAGGAATTGTACGTCTTCCATGTGGTTGATCATCCCGTCCGCCTGTGGACTTTCCGGGTCGATGATCCCGAACGGAACCATGTGGTGCGCGCCAAGCTCGATGTCGTAGCACCAGCTTCGGCCGCCGTCTTCGCCCACGTAGAGGTTCTCGACGGGGCACGGCGCATAGACTTGCGTCGGATATTCAGGGACCCACGTTCCGTCGCGCAATGGGAATACCGGCGCCTTGCTCTGCACCCAGGCGTATGCCCGGCGGATATCCTCTTCGTAGGCGGCGGCGTCCTCGAGCATTTCCTGCGCGCCGGGCCAGCCGGCATCCGCCATGGCCGCTGCCGCAGAACGCAGTCCTGCGCAGTAGTACCCGTTCAGATAGAAGTAATAGGCGTAGACTTCCCAGTCGGCGCCTACGCCGGGGGGCATCAATCCATATTCGGGCACTTTGTTACCCTGAGCATCCGTGTGCATGGTCTTCCGCCGCTCGCTCATGATCCAGCGGCAGACTTTCTCGACCCTGGGGGCCTGGGCCCGCATCCACTCGGGGTCGCGGGTAAGCTGGTAGTACTCGCCAAGGGTCCACAGATGCCAGCCCGTTCCCATGACCGTGTATCCGGTGGTGAGAAACCCAGCTTCGTTGTAACGGGCGATATAGTACTCGAGGGCTCGTCGCGCAAAGTCGAGATGGCCCATGGCCATCATGCCGCGGACCACCGAGTTGCCCTCGCTTTCGAGCGGGCCGTAGTACCAGGACGAGACCCACGGGGCGATTCGCACGCCGTCCTCATTGCGCGCCGCGAGCAGACAATGCATCTGCGACGCGGGGATGAGCTTGTCGAACAGGTTATCGGGCACATTGACCGGCATGGCCTCGTCCATGATGCGTTTCCAGTACGCTTCCGTACCGGCGACAAGCAGGTCAGGATTGGGCGCATCATCGAGGTCCGCCGCCTGAGCGCCTTCCCAACGGGGAAAATAGACCGTGAAACCGCGCTGTTCTTTAGCAGGGATGGGGCCGGTCACCCGCAGCACACCATTTCCGGGCTGGGCATCGAGTCCTTCCACATCGCTGAATTGAATGACCGCCAGCAGTTTGCCGTTCTTCTCGACCAATGCAGTTTTGCCCTCGATGCGCACTTCGGCGGGCGTTCCGGATTCGGCGTCCGCCGTGAATTGGAGGCTGAGGGCCGCCTCGGCAGAGGCAGCACCGTGATTGGTCGCGGTGAAGTCGGCCACTCCAAGGGGACGATACTGTAGATACCAAGGCGCTTCGGCGGGGGCCTCGGCCTTGCCGAAAGGCGCGACGAACGTGCGCTGGCGGTACAGGAGCGCGCCCTGGGTAACTGTCAGCACGGGAACCGGCATCCAATCGCGCTCGGGCTGGCGGCTTACGTTCTGTGACTGTCCGGTACCGAAAGCCGGCGTCATGCGGCAAGCGTAAGGCTTGTTGTACATGGTCTCGATATGATTGTAGACCTCGGGGCGGTCATCGAACTGGATGCCGCCCTCGCGTTCGACGATGAACTTCCGATTATCGCATGCCAGGGACAGCATCGTCGGGCCGAGGTCGGCGTCGAGACGGTGGACATAACGCATGGCTTGGGCGGATGTCTGGTCGGGAAACTCGCGGACGCGTTCGAGAAGGGTTTGCTTACCGGCGATGGACGCCAGGTAAGCGTCGATGGTCTGGGGTTTGGCCGCATCGCACACGAGAAGGCCCGCATGCTCGACGTACACGGCGCCCTTGTCAAGCACATCGTCCACGGCGACGCCGAACGCGCCGGCAGGCAGGCTGAATCGCAGGACCGTGCGGTCGGCCAACTGCCAGCGCCGCGCGGCCGAACAGCGGACTTCAAGCGGGAACACCTCGCCAAGGCTAAACGCGATGCGGTGAGGGTCGCCCTGTCCGACGAGCTCGCCGTTGTACATTTCGAGGGCGCCGTTTTGTGTCTGCGCGCCTCGCGTCTCGATGATGAGCCCTTTCTCGAGCCATCGCGAAGCGGTATAGGCATGCAGGGCTTGTACGCGGACCGGTCTGCCGCCGGACGGCAATATCCACCGCACCTTAAGCGTACCGGATTGCGCCTCGGGAGTGCCGCTCCAGTCGGGGTCGGCAATCCAGAGGTTGCCCTCAAGGGTTTGCGCCCCCGCGAGGGGCTTCCATTGGCCCTGCCAGCGCGATCCTCCGGGCGAGCCGCCACGGCGGGTCATCGACCAGTACTGGACCTCCGCCCCGTCGATGGTTACGGCAGCTTCGGCGAACTCGAGCGCGAGACGCTTGATGTGGCGGCGCTCGAGCCACTCGAGCCCGATGCACGCCCGGCCGTCCGGATAGACCTTGGCTTCGTACGCACCTTGCGGATCACGCGCGAGTTCGGTTCGCACAAACAGGTCGTCCTGGGGGATCGGCTGGACGCGGGCGGCCTTGGTTCCCTCGACGCGGGCCGGGTCCCATGCCGCGACGCACGCAAAGGGCGCGACGTCAACCGCGGCCGTCTTGGCATACGCGCGCGCGTCCGGGTTGGGCGCGAGCGCCGGATTAACCCAATTCGCCATGTCGCAGACGATGCCGTCGCCCGCGTTCTCGGTTACCAGACGCAATTCCGAGGCGTCTTTGACCGGCACGCGCACCTGTTGGGGAGGGTTGGTCTGGCGCATCACGCCGCTGTTGAACACCTCCTGGTCATCCACAAAAACCTTGAAGACAACTGTGCCGAGATCCTGCGTTTGGAGTTGTACGCCGCACTGCACCTCGAAGGTCAGGAATTGTCCCGCAAAAAAGAAGACCGTCTCAGAAGGGGCGTGGTCGCCCAGGCCCCTGTTGTAGGTCTGGTCCCCGATACGCAGCGGCTCGGCTTCCTTGTCTGGCGCGTGCGCGGCACAATCGATTCCCAGAACCCCCCAGCCCTGCGTGTGGTACACCATGTAATCCATCAAGGGTTTCATATCCGCTGCCGCCTCCTGTTGCTCGGATTGTGCAGTTGCCGGACTCGACATCGCAAACACGACCGCCAGGCAAATCGAGGTGACCAGAATGATTCTCATTGAAGTCCTTTCTCTCACGCGTACCCCAAGCCGCTCCGGTTCTGCGCGAGAGTACGGAACAATGGCTGCTCCAGCTCCGCACGTGAGATACCCGGACCGGGAAACAGGTACGCTTTGTGCCTTTTCGGCGCTCCGTCTTTACTCGCCCCGGCCAGTGGTGTTAGTATATAGAGCAACAAGGAAACCATTATGAAGAACAGCGCATTGGATGTCAAGACGTTGGGCGCGAAGTTGCGCAAGTTGCGCGAATCTTCGGGCTATTCCTTGCGTGAACTGTCAGCACGCTCGGGGATCGCGGTGAGTTTCCTGTCGAAGGTCGAAACGGGGAAAGCATCCCCGACGATTATGAGCCTGCAGCGGATTCTCGAGGCGCTGAACGCGGAAGTAACGGAATTTTTCCGCGACGAGTCCAGCGAGGTTTCGGCGGACGCGATCCTTTTTCCGAGGGAGAAAATGCATGTGCTCGAGGAGGAAGACCGGACCTGGGTGTATGCGTTTCCGAGTCATCCGTCGGTCGAGATCGATTTGAGTTATGAGGAGTACCAACCGCATACGGGACTCGAGGAACTGGAGCGCCATCCCATGGACGTGTGCGGCCTTGTGCTAGAGGGAGAATTGACCATAGAGATTCCCGGACACGCGACCTACCGCGCGAGGAAGGGGGACGGCTTCTATCTCAAGGCAGGCACGCCGCACATCTCGCGCAACGAGAGCGGCAAGGTGTTGCGCCTCGTCGTTGCGAAACCGACCCGGTGGGCGCGTTCCGGCGTGTCACCGGCAAGCTCAGGGAAGCCGGGTCGAAAACGGCGGTAATTTGGTTCTGGACAGAACGTGGATATGATGTCGATCGCCCTATCCAGTAACGCCACAATGGCAGCTGACGCGCTTGAGATGAAGCCGACGCCGGGCGTTCCGGTGTGGATGCTCAACGTGATGGACACCGGCTTTCTCGAATCGTTTTCGGGGCACTCTCAAGGGGCGTACCGTGCGGACCCGGATGGCGTTTATATGGACTTTCAGCGCGCGGCAGGCGTCTGCATGATCGATCAGTATCTGGGCACCAACCCGCTCACGATGTCGGACTACGGGTTCGAGGATACGGCGCCGCGAACCGCCACGACCGGCGCGGAGCAGGTGATGCTCGATGGGATCTGCATCGACTCGCCGGAGGCCGTAGTTCAACACCTCGAACAGCAGGTATTTCCGGCTATGCAGTCCGAGACCGGTCGTGTAGCCGCTGCTGGTGCGCGCGAAGTCGATGGCGTCATTCAAAGCGAGCGGGAGATGCAGGCTTTCTTTGGACCAGAGATCCTCAAAGTGCCGCACGGAAGTAGTTTCGGCCATATGCCTGAACTGCGGTATGGCATTTACGGTTACGTCAACTATTTCATGGCGTATACCGTGTATCCGGAGATTATGGAGCGCGACTTCGCTCTCCAGGGAGAACTCGCTTATCACAGGAACCGTTTAGCCGCCCGCGCCATGCTCCAGGGCGCATTGCCGGGGGTAGTACGCCTCGACCACGACATGGCTGACTCAAAAGGCACCCTGATCGACGTGCGTACGCTCGACCGCATCTGGTTTCCTCATTTCGCGCATGCCATTCAGCCCTATCTCGAAGGGGGCATTCGTCTCCTATGGCATTGCGACGGAAACCTCATGGAGATGGTGCCGCGCCTGCTTGAAGCGGGAATCGGCGGCTTTCAGGGCTTTCAGTACGAAGACGGCATGGACTATTTACGGCTCTGCCGTATGACCACGCGTGACGCGGAGCCGCTGATGATCTGGGCCGGCGCGTCCGTTACGCGCACTCTGCCCTTCGGGAGCCCCGACGACGTCCGCAACGAGATCCGGTGGCTCGCGGAAAACGGGCCGCGAGTGGGGATGTTTCTCGGCGCGAGCAGTTCGATCACGCCCGGCGTCCCCCACGAGAACCTCCGCGCGCTCATCGAGGCTCTGAATTACTACCGTACGCATCCGCGAAGACAGGCCCAGTCTCTGTAGCGACAGCGACGAGTTGACATCCGGGCGCCGTCGTTTGCGTGTCTACACGGTCTTGTCTCCCACGGCCGCAATCCACTGCCGTGTGAACTCGACCGTTTCCAGCTCGATATCGCACACGTTGCTTGCGAGAAAGATCATGCCCTCGATGCGGCCCTGGCGCATCCATTCTCGTCCGAGTGTGCATTGCTTCTTCATCGAGTCGAGCGGCATCGGCGCACGATTGCCGTAATCCCAAAGATAACAGCCGAGAAGCTTGCCCTGTTTCGGCGCAACGCGCTCGAGCCGTTCGAAACTGCGCTCGAGTGATTGAAGCTCTTCCGATTTCCATGTCCAGAAGGTTATCTTGTCGCAATACTCCAGGTGCGACTGGATTGGAAGCTCTATCTGCTGTTGATAGACCACCACATAGAGGTCGCGCCTGACGGAATCGATGGTGAGCTGGGAACGGAGTTCGCGAAGCTGTTCAGGGGCGAGGGCGCCTCGGCCATTGCTCTGGAAGAAGTCGTCCATGACGAACCCAACGATGTTGGGAAACCGGCGCGCCAAATCGAGCACATGCTTTCGTTCCTCTTCACTGGTTTCGGCACTTGCGCCCGTCAGCGACCAAACCACGCGTTTCAATGGCCGGAAAGATATGGCGTAGGGCTCGAAGGGCATGGACGGCTCGCCTTGGTATCGGATCATGAGGAGGTTGGGTACGCCGAGATAGAACGCGCCTTCCGCGGGCGTCATGCGGGATGGACTCGGGAGGTTCCACTCCTTGTTATGGGCGCCCGGTGCATGCGCCCAGATCCAGAGTCTGTCCCGCACCGTTCCATCGTTCGCGGCGGCAGTGGGCGGGGAATTCTCGGGGCCGGCTGCCGTCGTGGCTGCCGCAACGGCGCTCATTTGGAGGAATTCCCTCCGGCTTGATGGAAATGAACCCATCTTGTAGCTCCCGGCGCTCAACGCCAAATCGCCTCTGAAAAACGCAGGGGTCCGACAATCCAAGATAGCATGTTACGAATCCGAAAGATGATAAGCAGGTGCCTCTCCATACTGCAAGGAGGATGGGATTTGAGGCGCGCCTTTACTTGGTTGTCGCCGGCGAGGCGTATTCCGAAGGCGCTATGCCCATTCCCTTATTGAGGCAGGGGGAGTCTTTCGTGAGCCGGAAATCGCCGTTGGCGGGATCTTCAAACAGGGGGTCGGCCCAGATCGAGTGCGCATCCTTTCCGCTTTCCGCCTGGTATTCGGCAAATTGCGTGCAGTCATACGTCTTGTCTCCGAAGAGGAACGACGTGCCCTTGCTCTGATACCAGCAGTTGTTGTCGAGGATGACGGTCGAGACTTCCTCGGGGCGCCATCCCGCCATATCCAGCAAGAACTGGGTGGACTCGTAGAAGATGTTGTTGCGGATGAAGACGTTGGTCAACTTGGCCTGTGTGCGGCGCATGCCAACGTTTCTGCCATGGGGGTCCGACCGCTGCGCGTGTCCCCAGCCAAAGCCGGCGAACGCGCAGATATTGTTCTCGAAGTAGATGTCGTGGGTCGAGGAGTTCTCGGGACGGCTCCAGTACTCATAGAGCCACTCGCAGTTCCAGACGACGTTGTTGCGGTAAGCGATGTTGTACTGCTCGGTGTTCGGAATGCCGCTCTGATTGCTCAGTCCGGTATCGTAGATTTGCCAAATCCGGCATCTTTCCACCAGATTGTCGTGGGCGGGGCCCCAGAACTCTACGGCATTGCCGAATCGCACAATGCGTTCGCCCAATCCCAACTCGCCTCCTCCGATGTAGCTGAACTCGCAATCCCTCACGATGATATGGTGTGTGTCGCCGCCTCCGATGCCGTGCGCAGCGCCGTATTTCAATGCAAGGTTCTCGTAGATGATGTGGCAGCGCTTCGTCTGATTGATGATATGCTTGTTGACGGCGCATTCGATATCGGAATAGCGCTCGGCAGGGTTGCCAATGCTGAAGAGGTAGAGACGCCAGGTGTTCTTGTCAAACCAGAATTCGCCCTGCGTGTCCAGCTCTTCGCGGTTCCAAACCTTGACGCCCACGGACGCTTCCTGGTCGAAGATGATGTTGCCGACGTCGTTCTTGAAGAATTCCCCGCTGCATTCGACAAAGCTGAGCGAGTCCAGCCACAGCGTTGCGCCGGCTGGGAGGTCATGCCCGAGAAAGAATGTCAGCCGTGCGTCGTTGGATGTTTCGGCCGCCGAATACCAGAACCGGTGATGCGACCAGTCGAGACCCACTGGAGAAACCGTATCGGGCGCGGGCAGGCCGTAGTTGGACCAGGGCGCGTTCCGCTCCATGAGGGTTGGGGGCGGTATATTGATCGGCTGGCTGCACCGGGCGCGAAACGTGACCTGATACAGTTTGTGACGCGTGATCGGGATGCCGGCGGTGTAGAGTTGCACATGCGAGCCGAGGGTAGCCCCCTGGACACAATGAAGTCTCAGCCCGGCGGGGGCGGAATCGAACGTGGAGGCGTCTTGAGCAACCTCCACGACAGCGCCGCTTTCCGTGTGGGTGGTCCACGAGGCCAGGCCCTCCGCGAACGAGCTGTTGGGGAGCAACTCGACATTTCCCGGCTGGGGCTCGGCGGCCGCCCAGATGTTATTGCCCATGTCCTCCCAGTCAGCGGGGTCGTTTCTTTCAAGGGAACCCATCAGGAGCGGTTTGGAACCTTCGCCGTATGCACCGTATGTGATCGGCGCATCGAGGCTTCCGTTCTGGGGTATGAGCGTTCCACGCCACCCGCCGCCGCGCTCGAACAGTACCGAATCGCCTGGTTGCAGAGGGGCGTCGCTTACGTGGTTGAGAGAGGCCCATGCGGATTGAGGGGATTTGCCGTCAGCGTCATCGGAACCCTTGTTGGAAACATAGTAGGCTGAGCCCCGCGCAGACGAGGCGCACACGATGAAGACCGCACACAGAGTAAAGGATGCGCGCAGGAGCTGCCGCGATGGCACAAGACAGGCCGTTTGACGCCTGGAATAACACTTTGTGTTCATCCTGCTGGTTTGCCTTTCTGCCTCAGGCTGTGTACCGTTCCGTTTCGAGCTCGCGCACCTGAAGACCGGCGGGCGTCACGCGGACATGCAGCAAGCCCAGCGGGGCGCGGCCGAAATTCCAGCAGCAGGAACGCACATTGAAACAGCGGGTCTCGCCGATGGAGTATTCCTCAGTAGATGTGTGAAGGTGGCCGAAGAACAAGGCTTGGGGCTTGGTCCGTTCCACCAGTTCGCGAAACCACCGCGAGTCGTTTCGGCTGAGGTACATGGTCACGTCGGCGCCGTCGGGTTGGGGCGGTATGTGGGCAAACAGAATTTTCGGTTCGGGCTGGGCAAGTTCTTGCTCAAGCCATTCACACTGACCTGCCGGAGAGATGGTTTCCGAACACAGATGCCCCACGTGGTCGCCGCCACTACCGGCATCGCACATCGCAACAAACCGGACGCCCTTGTGAACAAAGCTGTAGTAGTCGGACTCCTTGCCATCACGCTCGAAGCCGCGGCCAAACACTTGCCGCAGTTGTTGCCGTTTCTCGCGGGACGATTCGTGGTTCCCCGCGGTGGCATAAACGGGAATAGCCAGCTTATCTTCGTGTCCCAGGAGCGCCCAGGGGTGCACGTCCCCCGCAACAAGCAGGAAATCCGGCCGCTCGGCCTCGTCGAGACCCTGAAGAACTTCGAAGCACCGCACGAACTTCGCCACGCCGTCGCCCATGGTTTCGAGCCCTTCTTTGGGCGGTTCGCCGCAGTGGGGATCGGCGGCAACACAGAAGCAGAAAGATTCGGGTTGGAGGGCCGTGGTTGCGGCCTGTCCGTCCGCCGC
>Ga0116148_1001457_pt1 | contig 25858 bp, 21 predicted proteins | sample AD_UKC055_MetaG_FD_89786 | JGI IMG/M metagenome (GOLD analysis project Ga0116148, IMG submission 89786) | Active sludge microbial communities of municipal wastewater-treating anaerobic digesters from USA - AD_UKC055_MetaG | ecosystem: Engineered > Bioreactor > Anaerobic > Digestate | place: USA... | reverse complement strand
TGGTAGATGATCTCGAGCTGGTCGCCCTCGCGGAGACGGTAGTCGCGCCGCACGATGTGGGCGACCGGCACTTCCTGCACGGTTTTGACCGGCTGGTAGAACTCCGGCGGCAGCGTCGGCTGGACGGCGGGCTTCTTGTCGCAGCCGCTGAGCGCCAACAAGACGGCCGCCCCCGCCAGCCAGCGCAGGCCGGACAGGGGAATGGCGCCCTGGTGTTGTCGGCAGTCACGTTGTCGTTGGCACGGAGTCATCCTGTAACCGTCCTGCTTATCTACGACTATCGGACAGTCAAAGGGGTGACTTTGGGAAAGCGATAGGGGAATTTACCGGGCGGGCTGGCGGGGGGCGGTCCTCACGAGCCGGCGGGACCGGTGGCCGGCCCTACTGCGTGACGGCCAGTTCGGCCTTGGGCACCAGCGGGCGGAGTTGGTCGAGTCGTTCCTGGGCCTGGGCACGATCGGGGAAGCGCCCGACCTGAACGACGTGCAACGGGCCCTTGCGGGTGAAGACGGCCTGCACCTGGGCCTGGATCTTGCTCTGCTGGAGTTGACGGGCCAGGGCGACGGCGGCTTGGTGGTTGTCGAAGGCGCCGGCCCGCACGGTCCAGGCGCGGGCGTTAACGCGTTGCCCGGCCAGGCGGGCGGCGTCGCTGCCGGCGAAGGCATGGATAACGCGGTGAAAGGCCTCGTCGGCCTGCTCCCATCGTCCCATGGCCTGGCGGACCTCGCCCAGGCGATAGCCCACCGCGTCGGCGGGCGGTTCGGACGCCTCGAGATTGGCCAGGGCGGAAGTGTAGTAGACCAGCGCGGAGTTCATCCGTTCCTGACGCTGGGCCAGTTCGCCCAGGGCGGCATTGACGTTGCCCCGAAGGCGGCGATCGCCGGTGAGATCCAGAGCCTTGCGGAAATCGGCCTCGGCGATCTCATATTGCCGCTCGCGGAAACGTGCTTCGCCGCGGAGATAATAGGCCTGGTCCGCCCGCGTGGTGTGGGAGAACTCGCGGAGGAAGTGATCGGCCTGCTCCATGGCCTGGCGGTTCTGCCCGGCCTGGAGAAGACGCTGGCCCTCCGCGAGCATTCGCAGCCCCTGCTCGGGCGGAGGGCCGTTGCAGCCCGCCAGCAGGGCCATGACCACGGCTGAAGTTGACATCCACTTGTGCATAGACAGTCACAACGATGCCTGCGGCCCCTCTGGGCCGCCAGGCAATACTGTACCGGCAAGGCCTTGGCAGCACAACCCGAGCAGTCGCCAACCAGTCGGACCGGGCAAGACGCCCACTGGGGCGCCACGAGCGTAGACATTCCGCGCGGCGAGTCGACGGCGACGGTTCACTCTGCCCGTGACAGTCGCCGTCCTACTTCGCGAACGCCCGGTACTCCTTCTCCAGGGCATCTTTGTCACCCATCCCCGGGTGGACCAGCACGCGGTACCGCAGCGTGAATGACTCGCCCGCCTTAAGCGTGAAGGGCTGCTTGAACAGGAAGGCCGGCGCGAAGTAGGCCATGCCCGGACTATCCGCGACGTACCACGGCGTGGGGCTGCGGGGGTTCTGCGGGTGGTCGAAGATGGCCACGCCCGCGGGCGCGTCCTTTTCGCCCTTCTCGCCGAACACGCCGCTGAAGTCCATCCAGCGGGCCTCCTTGCCGTGGGTCTGGGCCTTGCCCGAGCGGCCCTCGCTGTCGATGGCGTTGATCTGCCGGATGCTCTTGACCGCGCGGAAGCCCAGCCCGCCGTAGCCGCCCCAGGACGCCTTGGCCGGGTCGGTCCGCTCGAAGACCACGTCCTTGTCCTTTGCGGAGAAGGTGGAGGCCCAATCGATGGCGTAGCTGCCGTCGGCCCGCGGCGGGTGCAACAGGAGGCAGCGCCCCTCGCGCAGGACCACGCCGTCCCTGGAGTATTCCAGGTCGAAGATCACCGACATCGCCCCCGACTTGTCGGTGTCCATGACGGCCTCGCTGGTGCGGCGCGTCTGGCCGTCCGGCTTGCCCGACTTGGCGAACTCCCAGTAGTTCACGCCGTTGAGGAACTTCCACGACCACCACAACCCGCGGTGCCACTTGTGGTCGGCCGGGGAAAAGGCCGACAGCACCGGGCCGCCGATAACGCTCACCGGGTGGATGTACGGATAGCCCTCGTCGGCCGCGAACTTGTACGTGTACACCGTCTGCCCACCGACGACGAGGCTGGCGCAGTCCTTGTCCTTCTTCCACTCGTGTTTGAGGATGTCCTGGGCCAGGGCGAGCGGGGCGGCCAGGGCAATCAGCAGCAGGTAGACGACGGTTCGCATCGGATGCCCTTTCAGTGAGCGAGTGCCTTTCTGTTCAATCCGTGCCACGCCGGGGATAACCGTCGCCGCATGGCGGTGGTTTCATCTCTGGTCTTCCGGCAAGGGCGGAATGCCGATGGCCGATTCCCAGGTCGGGACGGGTCGGAAGTTCGGGTGGTCCTTGTCGCGGAGATTCCGCCGCCCGAAGTACGATCCGTAGTACTGGGCGTTGGTGTCCACCCAGTTGGAGATCTTCAACAGTTCCGCGGGCTGGAGGCGGACCTCGCGGTGGGCCTTGACGAGCTTGGCCAGCCGGTCCAGGCGGTCCTTGTCGCCCTGGATATGCACCTTGTCCGGGACGAGCATGGCAATCAGGAGGCTGTTGTGCGAGCCGAGGCTCCTGGCGGGCAGGTAGTGGATGTTGCCGGTCTTGGGGTGGTTCTCGCCGATGGTGGGCACGAGGTCGGGCTCGCGGCGATCCGTCCGTCCTCTGCGTCGCTCGGTGATGAGATTCTCGTACGAGACCGAGAAGAACTGCGTGGGCCGGCCGGTGAGGTCCAGGCCGCCCTGCGTGTCCTTCTCGTTGTGGCACTTGACGCAGTGGCGGTCCAGGACCGGCTGGACGTCGCTGGGGTAGTGGAGCGGTCGGCGAGCGGAGGTCTCGCCCGGCTGGGGGCCCGGCAGCGAGGCTTCGCGGCGAAGGGCCAGCGGCGGCGCGCCGAGGGGCGCGGGGGCGCTGCGCGGGGTTTCGTGGCAGCCGATGCACGAGCGGGTCTCGCCGGGCATGAAGTTCACGAACGTCCGCTCGGTCTGGACGGCGAGGTAGTTCTCGTCCAGCACCTGGAGGAAGATGTTGGCGTTGGCGGGCACGACGAAATGGGCGCTGCCGTCGGACTCCACCGGCACCACGCCGTGCTGGACCTTCAGGCCGAGGGCGGTGTCCTTGGAGACCACGGCGTACTGCTGGTCGTAGCAGTCGCTGCCGCGGTTTCCCGGGCGGCGAGCCCGCCAGGGGCGGGGGATCTGCTCCAGGACGCGGATGTGCCGGATGGACCCGCGTTCGACGCCCTCCAGGCCCTGGTAGACGTCTGTCACAACGCACCGGGCCTGGTTTTGCGCCGCCAGTTGCGCGTCGGCCTCCGAGACCATCACCGGCGGGCGCGGGCGCGGCGCCAGCGGCATCGGCTGCCAGCAGGAGATATCCGCCTCGCGATGGAAGGGTTCCACCTTGCCCGAGGCCGTGACCAGGTACAGTCCGTAGCCGCTGGGCGCGTAGGCCGAGCCGTAGCCTCGCGGCTTGTGAGCGGCCAGGAAGTGCTCCGGGTCGATCGGCCAGGGGTCGCGGTACAGCGGCCCATTCCCGCCTCGGTCCACGATCATCCTGTCCGACGCGCCGTCCTGGAAGTGCCAGCCGCCTTCGGCCAGCAGCTTGACCTCGGGCGTGATGTAGGTCATCGGCTCGTCGGTGCGGATGGGCTGGCTCATGTCGATCCGCACGATGGTGCCTAGGGCGTTCTGCGGGTAATGCGGGCAGCCGAGAAAGACGTACTGGCCCGGCGCGTTGGGGATGGGCCTGGCCTGCACCATGGTCGTGGGGAAGTCGATGTCGTTTCCGTAGACTTCCTCCGACGCGCTGCCGTCGGGCCGCATGGCCCAGATGCACTTGGCGGCCACGGCGCCCTTGTCCACGTACTCCCAGCGGGAGTAGAGGATCCGCCCGTCGGGAAGCAACGCAGGGCTGAACTCGCTCAGGGCGCCGAAGCTGAGCTGGCGGAGGTTGTGACCGTCGGCGTTCACGCGGAACAGCACGGGCGTGGTGAACGCGTCGGCCCCGTTGCACAGCGTGCTGGCCTGGCAGCGGGTGGAGACGAAGGCGATGCCCCCGTCGGCCAGGTAGCAGGGGTGCATGTCGTCGGTGCCGTTGTGGTAGTCCAGGTGGTATCTCTTGACCAGTTCCGCCTCGTCCGGCGGGGGCGGCAGGACCTGGCGCAGGCCCGTGCCGTCGATGCCCACCTCGTAGATCCGGTAGCCCTCGTCCTTCGACCGCTTCCAGTCGAAGAGGACCTTCTTCGCGTCGAACGAGAGGTCCATTCGCCCGAAGACCCCGCCCTGAAGCTCGCTTGCGATCTGGCGCTGCGAGCCGTCGATCAACGAGAGCACGAAGATGCCGCCGCCGGGCGCCCATCGCGAGTTGAGATACTCGGTGTAGTAGTGGTTCGAAGTGTACGTGATGCGCTTGATGAAGACGATCTCATCGGCGCCGATCAGTTTCCGCACGGCCTGGCGGTTGGCCGCCAGAACGCCCGGATCATTCGGCGGAGGCGGCGGTTCATTGCTGACCGCCCCGCGCGGCGACGGGGCGGGGCGGACGATCTTCGGGGCGGGCAGCAGCTTGGGATCGGGCTGCTTCTTGTCGGTCGAGATGACCAGCCCCAGGAAGTGGGGCATGAGTCCGCGGGTGTCCAGGCGGATCTTCAGCGGCCCCTTGTCGAGTTGGAACGGGCCCCAGGTTTCCCAGGTCAGGTTGGCGGCAAGGAAGCCGCCGGTGCGGCCCTTGAGCACCTGGCCCGGCTGCTTCACCCCGCCCAGGGTAAGCGCGCACGGACGGGAGTTGCCCGAGCAGTAGCGGACGTGGACAAAGTACGCCCCAACCGCGGGAATGCGGGCGGTCCATTCCTCGAACCCTCCCGCGCCGTGGCAGACGGCCAGGCCGTCATACTTCCCATCGGCCGGCACGACGCGCTGGTCCCGGTCCGACATCTGCGCCGCGGGGACCACGATAGTCTCGGCCGAAGCCGCTGCTGCCAGAACCGCCAGGACCCAAACGAGTACGGAACTTCTCATCGCATATCTCCCGCCGAGTGTTCTCCGGCCAGATACGAGTTACCAACAACAAGACAAAGAAGCAACCTCTGCGCGCCCTCTGCGGCGGACTTAGTCTTTCCCCGCCAGACACAGCAGGCTGCCGTCCTCGAGCGAGACCAGCACCCGCCCGCGGGCGGCGATCATGCCGTCGAAGACGGGCGGGCTGTCGAGGAGCCGCGTGGCCAGGGGCTTGCCGTCCTTGGCCGAGATCGCGACGAGTTTGGCGCCCTTTCGGCCCTCGAAGGCGGCGTAGGCGTCTTTCTCGTCGAGCACGTCGGGCGGGCCGGCGGCCAGCAGCTTGTCGCCTGCCTTGACCATGGCGCGGACGCGGAAGTCCACCCAGGTGGTCCAGAGAGGCGGTTCGGCGCGAGTGTAGCCCATGCCCTTGTCCACGCCGAAGTCCGCGGCGTCGAGCTTGCGGACGCCCTTGGACGACAGGAACTCCGTCTGCGGCAGCCAGGGGATGGGCTTGCGGGCGCCCTTATCGCCGACGATCTGCGGTTCGTTCTCGTTGCGGTCGGCGAACAGCAGATAGCCCTCGCGGGCGGGGAAGAACATCGTGCTATGGCGGTTGCGACGGTAGAAAACCTTGACGGCGTAGGTGGCCTTGTCGTCCACCACCAGCAGTTGCCCGGACTTGGGGGCCTGGTTGGCGAGTTGGAAGCCCGGCCATCGGCTGGCGTACATCCAGAACGTGCGGTTGTACCAGGAGCTGTCGAGCAGCCCAGCCGTCGAAAAGACGTGCCGCCCGACATCGCTCTCGCCCTTGTTGGAGACCGGCTCGACGACGATCTCCTTCAGTTCGGGCGTGAGTTTCTTCTGACGCATATAGATGGCGTCGCCCTCAGCCGTCAGCACGTCGCAGTTGGCCCCGCGGATGAAGAAGGCCAGGTCTCGCTTTACGTCCTTGCCGTCGGGCTGGGGGCCATACAGCAGGCCGCGGTGGAGGATCTTGCCGGTGGAGATGTCCAGCCCCCAGAGGCGGATTCCGCCGTCGATGTACGTGGACCGCCCGGCCGTGCAATAGGCCACGCCGTCGCGGACGAGCACGCTGCCGTGGACCGGCCAGGCCGACTCGACCTGCTCGCGGGCCATGATGAGACGGACGGCCGGGGCGGCCTGGAACCGCCAGGCCAATGCGCCGTCGCTGCGGCGCAGGCAGTAGACGAACCCGTCAGCCGAGCCGAACAACAGCAGCGCGCCGTGAACGGTAGGGGGCGAGTCGATGCGCCCGCCGGCGACAAAGGACCACACGGTCCGCCCCGTGGTCAGGTCCAGGGCGTGGACGGTGTGGGCGTCGGCGGAAGCGACGTACGCGCGGTCGTTAACGGCGACGGGCGCGGTCAGGCCCCGGCCGAGCTTGACGCGCCAGGCCTCCGACAGCTCGGCGGGCACGCCGGCCGGCGTCGAGCCGTGGCGGGCGGCGTCGGCGCGGAACGTGGGCCAGTCGGCGGGCGAGGCCGGGTCGTCTGCCTTGGCGGCACTCGCGTCCGCGAAGGCTGCTCCTCGCTGGAGGCGCTGGTCGTGGCTGGTCTCGGCGGGCGGCTTATCCGCTCGCGGGGCCAGGGCGTTGAAGCCCAGCAGCTTGGCGCCCGGCTGGCAGAAGCACTGGTCGGGAGGGGAGTAGAGCAGGCCGTTGGCGGGCAGCATGCCGTACCTGCACGCGCCGCGGACGAAATTATTCTGCCCGTGGTCGCTGCCCTGGACGTCGAGGTACTCGGCCCCCTCGTACGAGGTGATCATGAAACGGTCGGTGGCCTTGTTACGATAGCAGCGGTGGTGGTGCTCGGGGCTGAACAACTCGCCGACGAAGACTTCCTTCATTGGCTTTCCGGTCCGCAAGTCGTAGCCGACGGCCAGGCCATTCTCGGCCCTCTTGGCGGGCTTGCGGTCGGCGTCGACCATCTGCACGCCGGGCCAGACCACGCCGCGAATGATGAACAGGTCGCATGTGCCGATGCCAACCCCGGGCCGGGCGTCGTGGTCCCACAGGGCCTTGCCGTCATCCAGGCCGCGGGCTTCGAGCGTCTGCCCGCCGTGGAGCACGACGGCGCCCTGCGCCGCCACCATCGTGCGGGCGACGCGGACCTTCGGCTGGACCTGCCAGAGTTCCTTGCCGCTCCTGGCGTTCAGGCAACAGAGCGAGCCGCCGGCCTGGTAGACGATACGTCCCTGGCAGAGAGCGAGGTCCAGCCCGCGCAAGGCGGGGATGTCCTTGTGCCAGAGGATCTGGCCGGTTTGAGCGTTGACGGCCCGCAGCGATCCGCCGTCGGCATCGGAGCGGACAGGCCTGGCCTTCTTGCCCTTGGCTTTCTTGTCGAGCGGCTTGGCTTCCTCGTGCTGCTCCGCCCTGGATTGGGAATAGACGATCACCAGGGAGTCGGCGGCGACGATCTGGCGGGCCGGCGAGGTGTCCTTGACGGTGTGGAGGACTTCCCCGGTGGCCGCGTCCAGGATGGACAGCGGGGCGAGGTAGCCAAGGGTGGTGTAGAGACGGTCGCCGTCGGCGACGAGGCGGCGCTGGTTCTCGTCGGGCACGATGGTCCGCAGGCCGGACAGGACGGTCCAGTCCTTGTCTTCCATGCGGGCGCGGGCCCACTCGGTCCAGCCCCAGGGGCCCACGGGCCGTCGCCACAGGAGCTTGCCATTGAAGGCGTCGCGGCAGTAGAGGGCCCATCGCTCTGGCAGTCGCTGGTCGGCGATGCCGACCAGGCCCTCGTCGTGAATGTAGAAGACCCGCCCGCCGCCGGCGACCAGGCCCTGCACGCCGGAAGGGATCTCGTGGGTGCGCAGCCAGAGCGGGTCGGCCAGCCACTGCAGGCGTCGCGGCTGACCCGCCTGGGTGTCGCGGGCGACGGCGTTGTTGCCCGAATCGCCGAGAAAGTGGGTGAACTCGCCGATGTCGGCGGGGCGCGGCTTGACGGTTCGTCGCCACTTGCCGTCCTGCCGCTCCAACAGCACCCCGCCGGGGGCGAGCACGCGGAGCAGTTCGTCCCGCCCGGCGCGGGCGGCGTCGTCCACGACAAGCAGGTTGACCAGGCTCTCCGCGTAGGGCAGGCGGCCGCCGTCCCAGCGGCCGATCGAGACGGGTCCATAGAGCCCCAGCGCACGGACATGGGCGCGGGCCTTGTCCACGGCTGCCGGGTCCCTCTCCAGGCCCTGCACGACCAGCGCGTCGCCCGCCCGCAGGGCGGCGGTGAGCTTGCCGTCGCCGCAACCGAGGTGGACGACCAGCCCGCCCTGCACGCCGGACGTCCGGATCGCCTCGCGGGCGAGGTCCTGCGGTCCGGCGGCGGGCAACGGAGCGAGCAGGCCGCCCAGCAGGGCCGTGATCGTCAAGACCCTCTCGCTCATGGACTGGTCCTTTCTCTGGACTGAAAAGAGAAGATGCAACAGCCAACGTTCAATCTTCAATTTCCAAGTGGATCGGTTCCTTAACGATCAACGGGACGAAAGGCCGTGCGTTGCCGCTGATCGCCCGGCCGTTCCCTTGACCATTGAGACCTGCCTGCCGGCAGGCAGGATTGAGAGTTCCTCTGTTGGAACTTCTCTTCTTACTCAACGACGCGTCCGTATTCCATTCGCACCGTCCGTCCTGCCTGGCGGTCCCATCGGGGATCGTGGGTGACCAGCACGACGGCGGCGCCGGAGGCGGCGTACTGTCTCAGCGCGTCCATGACGGCCTGGGCGGAGGCCTCGTCCAGGTTGCCCGTGGGTTCGTCCGCCAGCAGCAGCGGCGGGCGGTTGAGCATCGCCCGGGCCAGGGCCGTGCGCTGCTTCTCCCCCGTGGACAGCTCGCCCGGGCGGTGGTCGCGGCGGCTGGTCAGCCCCATCTGCTCGATCAGCTCATCGGCGCGGCGCTGGGCGTGGGAGGCATTGCCGGCCGCCAGGGCTGCGCACAGCACGTTGTCGCGCACGCTGAGATAGGGCACAAGGTAGAACTGCTGAAAGACGAAGCCGACCTGCGTGGCCCGCAACTCGGCCCGGCGCTGCGGTGACAGGGCGTAGGGGTCCTGCCCGGCCAACTCGACGTGCCCGCCCTGGGGCGCCAGGAGCCCGCCGAGCGTGAGCAGCAGCGTGGTCTTTCCGCAACCGCTGGGCCCGCGGACGACGACGAACTCGCCCGCATCGGCGGCCAGCGAGACGCGGTCCAGGGCCCGCACAGTGCGGTCGCCCTGTCCGTAGGTTCGGACCAGATCGCTGCCGGTGACGACCATGTCAGGCACCCTCCTGGAGCAGAACGACGGCGGGGTCCATGCCCGCGGCGAGCTGCGCCGGCGCCCAGCTTGCCGCCAGGCTCAGCAGGATCGCTCCCCCCGCGCACGCCAGCGGCAGAACGGGCTCGGCCAGCGCAGCCAGGCCACCCGCGCCGGGCGCCCACGTAGCCACGCCGGCCAGGGCGGCTGCATAGCCTGCCAAGGCGCCGACCAGCGCGGAGACGCCGGCCTTGGCCAGGAAGACTGCCTGGATGCGTCCGCCGGTCAGGCCCAGCGCCATCAGGATGCCGATCTCCATCCGCCGGCGGTTGACGTTCTCGAACGTCAGCAGGGCCAGGATGATCGCCCCGCCCAGGGCGCCCAGGGGCACGAGCAGGGCGCCGTAGCTCAGGCGGCTGCGGCGAAGCTCCGCCCGGGTGGCGGCCTGACGTTCGATCTCCCGGTCAGCCTCGCGGGCGGACTTGGAGCGGACTTCAGCCCGGGCCAGCAACTTGCTATGGTGCTCGATCACCTGCGTGTCGGGCAGGACGCGGGCGACTTCGCTGCGGATGTTGAGCAGGTCCTCGGGGTCGCCGCAGTGGCAGTTGACCGCGAGGATGCCGGTGATCTGGGCGGGCCTCTTGAGCATCTCCTGGGCCGCCCGCAGCGGGACGTAGACTCGCTCGTCCTCGTCAAAGCCCCGCTTGGGCAGACACTGGCGGACGCGGAAGGTCCGCTTGTCGATCTCGATCATGTCGCCCTCGGCCAGGGCGAGTCCCTTGTGGATGGCATAGCCGAGGATGGCCCCGCCCTGGGGTACAGCCTGGAGCATGGGCTTCTGCTGGGAGCTCTTGATGTACACCTCGCCGGTGGTGCCCATGAGCGTGACCCAGCGGTTGCGCTCGGGCCACCAGAACTTCTGCTGAAGAAAGGGCAGGACGTGGTTGATGGTGTTGGGCTTGGCCTGGGCGAGCTTCTGGGCGTAGTCCTCGCTGAGCGTGCGGGCCTGGGCCTCGGGGTCCGAGAGGTTGTGCTCGCGGTGGAGGATCATGAGGTTGAAGCCGAGCTTGAGCATGTCCTTTCGCATCTCGTCCTGGAACTGGGCCCAGGCGTCGGCGCTGGCCTGGCGCTTGTCGGCCAGGATGGACTCGGTCTGGAGGTCGAAGGACCGCAGCAGCAGCACCGTGCCCGCGCAACAGGCGACGGCGGCCGCCACCGCCAGCACGCAGCCGGCGAAATGCAGGCGCCGATGGAGGATCTCGCGCCAGAGCAGCCGCCTCAGGGTCATCATGGCGCGATCCTCCGGGCACGGCGTCGCGCCCAGAGCCCGCCCAGGACGGCCAGGGTCAGGGCGATGGCCAGGGCGGCTGCGGCATTGCGATAGATCGGGTCCAGCCCGCCCTGGTCAGCGGCGGGCCGGGTGGCCGGCCGGGTGGTCGCCCAGAGCGAGAGCGCCTCGCGGGGTTCGGCCGGGGCCGTGGCGGGCTGGGTGGCTGGCGGCGACGTTGGCAGGCCGACCTCCTCGATCAGGTCTGACCCCACGCCCAGCGCCAGCGGCCAGTTGGCGGTGAACAGCAGATCCACGCCGGGGTTCTGGTGTTTGATCTCGCAGGCGCAGGGGCCCACGAGGATGGCGCAGGCGTACAGGATGTTCTCCGACTCGATACCCTCTCCCACCAGAACGCCCAGGGCCCGCCCCCGCGCGAAGATGGGGAAAATCATCGGCTGCTTGACCGCGTCGGCCCCCAGGAGTCCCTTGTCCGTCCCGGCCAGAACGCGAACGAACGACCGCTCGGCGGGGTCCTGTCGTGAGAGCCGCAGGAGGGAGAAGGTGGGTTTGAACGGCTTGGGCTGGGGCGGCCCGCCGATGGCCTGCGATCGGGCCGCAAGGCGGTCTTCATCGTCATCCGGGACGTCGGCGGGCTGCGTCGTCGGCTCGGGCGGCAGGAGCCCAGCCTCGCGAAACGCCTTGGGCACCTCCGCCAGCGTGTCGGCCAGCGTCTTGGCGGCCTTGTCGTCAGCCTCCTTGTTGCCGCTTTCCAGCAACAGCCACACGGCCACGTGACGTTCGTGCAGGATGCGCCGGGCGATCTCGCGTCGGGCGGGCGAGTTGACCAGGGCGTCCAGGGCGGCGGAGTCCAGCTTGCCCGACCACAGGTCGCCCTGGGCGAACGACCGCTCGGGATACAGAACGACGACGTGAGGCAGGTCGGCCTGACGGTGGCGCTCATAGACGTCGCGGATGCGCCCGGTCAGTTCCTCCTCGGTGTTGACGTCCACAACGTGCAGGTTGCACTGCTCGGCGTACGCGGCCTCGCGGAAGCGTTCGAGGAGCTTCTGGTCGGCCTGCGAGAGCGGGCCCTTGTGGAAGACCAACGCCGGGTAGGGGTCGGGGAACCACCGCTCCAGGGCGTACTGAAAGACGGGGGTGTCGCAGGCGTACGCCAGCCCGCCCGCAACGAGCACGGCCGCCATCGCCGCCGCCCGCCATCGCCCGGATGTTCCTGCCATGAGTCGTCCTCGTGTTAAGCCAGCCGGCCACCAGGCCGTCTCCTGAATCGTACCGCGTAGCCGGCGGGCGTTCAAATCAAACCCGCATCCAAGGCGCACGCGGTGCGGCGCCCAGCCGAAAGCCCGCCCGGGTCCCCGCATGCCGAATGCGCTTGACTCGTCTCGGGCCTATGGCGAAGATTCGGTTCTGCAACGAAAGGACGGTGGATTGATGCTCCGCGAAGCGATCGTGTGCATCCTGGCGGCGGGGATGATGATAACCGGCTGCGACAAGGGCAAGGCCCCGCCAGCCACCCAGCCTGCCACGGGGGAACTGGTGATGCTGACCGGCGCGTCGTTCCTCGAGCCGGTCAAGACGTTGTGCGAGGAGTTTACCCGCGAAACGGGTATTCCGGTGGCCCTGTCCACCGGCGAGAGCGAAGACCTCCTGCCGCTGGTCAAGACGGCCCACAAGGGCGACCTGTTCGTCACGCATGACCCGTACCTGGATTATGTGCGCCAGGCCAACGCGCTGGCCGACCACGTGACCGTGGGGGCGCTGGCCCCGGCGGTGGCGGTGCAGAAGGGCAATCCCAAGGGCATCAAGAGCTTCGAGGACCTGGCCAAGCCCGGCCTGAAGATCGCCCTGCCGGACCCGCAGTACTCGACGGCCGGGCAGATGGTCTTCTCCCTGCTGGAGAAGAAGGGCATCAAGGACGCGGTGCTCAGGAACGTGGACACTCGGCTGACGCGGGGGCACTCGAAGCTGGGCACGCTGCTCAAAACGCAAGTGGTGGACGCGGTGGTGATGTGGCGGGCGGTGGCGGGCAACTTCGCCGACTGCGCCGACGTCGTCGAGACACCCTACGAGTACGACCAGGAGATCGCCGTCCACGTGATGGGCCTGTCGCACTCCAAGCAGCCGGAGGCGATGAAGCGGTTCATGGAGTTCACGCGGCGCCGCGGGCCGGAGATCTTCCGCCAGCGCGGCTACTTCAAGTAGGCCAACCCTTCGGAGCGACGGGACGAACACTGCCATGAGATCGATCGCACGAGTGTGGACGGGAACCCTGTTGGCCTTCGCGGTGGCGGTTTGCGCGGCCGGCTGCGGCGACGACCGGTCCGCCCAGAACGCCCAAGAGGGGCACAAGCCCGCGGAACTGCTGTTGTACTGCGGCGCGGGCATCCGGCCGCCGGCGGCGGAACTGGCGGCCCAGTTCGAGCGCCGCACCGGGCGCCACGTGTCGATCGATCCGGCCGGGTCGGAGATCCTGCTCTCGCGCATCCGCATCAGCCGGCGCGGCGACTTGTACATGCCCGGCGAGAGCCACTATGTAGACCAGGCCCAAAAGGAGGGCCTGATCAGCCAGCGGGCCGTCACCTGCTACTTCATCCCCACCATCCTGGTGGCCAAGGGCAATCCCAAGTTCGTCCGATCGCTGGACGACCTTCTCAAACCCGGCATCAAGGTTGCGATCGGCAACCCCGAGGCGTGCGCGGTGGGCCTGCAGACCCGCCGCATCTGGGACAAGAACAAGCTTTCCTGGGACGACCTGATGAAGAACGTCGTCTTCCAGTCGCTCACCGTCAACGAACTGGGCACGCTGGTCAAGACGGGCACGGTCGACGTCGCCATCGTCTGGGACGCCGTGGCGGCCATGTATGAGGAGTCCGCCCAGGCCGTGTCCATTCCGCATGAGCGGAACGTCATCTCGACTGTCGAGATCGCCGTGCTGACCGTCAGCAAGAACTCGGAGGCAGCCGCGGAGTTTCTGCGTTTTGCCGCCTCGCCCGAGGGACGCGAGGTGTTTCGCAAGCACAAGTATTCCGTCGAGCTGCCGGAGGGCAGCCGTTGAACCCATCCATGACAGTCATGGGAGCGATCGCGCCGTGGTAAAGGCCTCCCGACCGACGACAGCGGTCTGCTCGTGGCAAGGTCGACTCTTTGCGGCGGGCGGGTTCTTCTTCGTTGCGCTGTTCACCTTGTTCATCGCCGCGCTGATCGTGGCCGACGCGCTGTATGTGGACGCGGCCGCCGTCCGGAAGGTGCTCAGTTCGTCCTACGTGCTTGACGCGTTGTGGCTGAGCGTGTGGACGAGCCTGGCTTCGGCGGCGCTGGGCGTGCTGTTCGCGGTGCCCGTGGGCTACTCGCTCAGCCGGTTTCACTTTCCTGGGCGCGTGGTCGTCGACAGCATCATCGATCTGCCGATCGTCTTTCCGCCGCTGGTGGTGGGGCTGACGCTGCTGGTGTTCTTCTCGCAGACCGGCCTGGGGCGGTGGATCCAGGACGACCTGGGCATCGAGTTCATCTTCCAGCGCAAGGGCGTGATTCTCTGTCAGTTCGTGGTCTCGGCGAGCCTGGCGATCCGCTCGGCCCGCACGGCGTTTGACGACGTGGACCGGCGGCTGGAGAACGTGGCGCTGACGCTGGGATGCGGGCGGATGGGGGCGTTCTGGCACGTGAGCCTGCCGCTGGCGCGGAACGGGATCGCGGCGGGCGCGATCCTCGCCTGGGCCCGCTCGTTCGGGCTGTTCGGGCCGCTGCTGATCCTGGTGGGTTCGTTCCGCGGGCGGACGGAGGTGTTGGCGACGACGGTATTCCTGGAGCAGGCGGTGGGGCACGTCGAGGTCGCGCTGGCGCTGGGGCTGCTGATGATCCTGGTGGCGCTGGTGGCGCTGACGGTGATCCGGCTGCTGGGAGGGCTGCGGCTGTGATCGACGTGAAACAGGTCAACTACGGCGTGGGGCAGTTCGCGTTGCAGCAGGTGGACCTGCACGTCGGCGAGGGCGAGTACTTCGTGCTGCTGGGCCCGCCGGGCTCCGGCAAGACCGTCCTGCTGGAGTGCCTGTGCGGGCTGCGCCGCATCGACTCCGGGCGGATCGTCCTGGGCGGGCGCGACGTGGCTCAGCTCGAGCCGCGCCAACGCCAGATCGCCTACGTTCCGCAGGACTATGCCCTTTTCCCCCATCGCTCGGTGGACAGCAACATCGCATTCGGCCTTCGCCGCCAGCGGCTGGACAAGGCCGAAGTGAAGCGCCGGGTGGACGAGGTGGTGGAGATGCTGGGCATCGGATCGCTGCTGGGGCGGTCGGTGGCCGCCCTGAGCGGGGGCGAGAAGCAGCGCGTGGCGCTGGCCCGAGCCTTGGTGCTGAGGCGAAAGGTCCTCCTGCTGGACGAGCCGGTCTGCGCCCTGGACGAGGCCATCCGCCAGGAGATCTGCTCGCAGCTCCGCTCGCTCCAGCGCCGGTTGGGACTGACCGCCGTCCACGTCAGCCACAACCTGGAGGAAGCGTTCCTGGTCGCGGATCGCGCGGCCGTGCTGCGGGACGGCAGGCTTCAGCAGGTGGGGACGATGAGCGACCTGCTCCGGCGCCCGGCCAACGAGTTTGTCGCTCGCTTCATGCGGTGCGAGAACATCCTGCCCGCCCGGGCGATCGGGCCGGCCGACATGGAGGGCCAGACGACGGTCGCCGTGGGCGAAGGCAATGCAGGCGTCCGCCTCCGCGTCATCGGGCGCTGCAAGGGCGAGTTGCGGGTGATCGTTCGGCCGGAAAACCTCCGCCTGCTGTCCACCCGGCCGTCAGCCCAGTGGCTGGCGGAGCACGGCGAGAGCACCATCCGCCTCCGCCTGGCCGCCCGGAAGGACTGCGGCAGCTACCTGCGGTTCGAAATGACCGGCCCGGTCCGTCTGACCGCCCACCTCTCCCACTCCGCCGCCGACGGCCTGCCCGCCGACGAAGGCGCCGAACTGCTCGCCTGGCTGCCGCCCGAAGACCTCCACGTCCTTGGCAGCCAGTAGCCGGTAGTCAGTAGCCCGTAGCCTCCGGACAACCGCCTCTGGATGCTGGCTACTGGCGACTCATCAAAAAAAAGGGTCCGGACATCCTTGTCCGGACCGTTCCGTCCATGTCGTTACGTGGCCGTCCGTGTGGTTCCTGTGCCGGCGCCGTCCGGCGGGGATCAGGAAACCTGTTGCGACAGCAGTTCCACCAGCTCGCGGGCGGGCATGGACTTCGGCCCGGCTGCGGCGGCCCAGTCGACGTCCGCGCCTTCCCGGAGCAACCGCTCCATGCGCTGGACGGAAAGGACGACCGACGAGTGGTTCTTCCCCATATAGCGTCCGATCTCGGGATAGCTCATGGTGGTCTTTCGCCGGCCCAGGAACATGGCGACGGTTCGGGCCAGGGAGATGGTCTTGGTGCGTCGCGAAGAGTGCAGATCGGCGGGCGTGATGCCGAAGAAGGCGGCGACGGCAGCCTCGATGTCCGCCAGGGTGACTGCGCTGCCGGTGCGGGCGAGGTGATCGCTGAGGGCCTGGCGGGCGAGGTCCAGCGTGACTTTGGAACCGCCCAGGCTGGCCAGGGCTGTCAGCTTGATCAACGTGCCCTCCAGCTCGCGGACCGAGCCGCGGACATGGGCGGCCAGGAAGTCCAGCACGTCGGTCTCGATCTTGAGATTCATGGAGGCGGCTTTCTTGCGGGCCAGCGCCAGGCGGGTTTCCCGGTCGGGCGCGTCGATCTTGACGACCATGCCCGAAATGAAGCGGCTGATGAGCTGTTCATTGAGTTGCCCGACCAGGCGGGGGTGGGCGTCGCTGGCCATCACGATCTGCTTGCCGGCCGCCTCGATGGCGTTGAAGGTGTGGAGGAACTCCTCCTGGGTGGCCTTCTTGGAGGCCAGGAAGTGGACGTCGTCGATGGCCAGCAGGTCGAGCTTCCGGTAGCGGGCGCGGAACTCGGGGAACTTCTTCTGCCGGAGGGCGACGATGAACTCGTTGGTGAACTGCTCGCCGGTGACGTATCGCCACGTCCGCTCGCCGCGCCGGCCGAAGGCGTTGCAGATGCCCTGGAGCAGGTGGGTCTTGCCCACCCCGCAGGGCCCGTGAACGAACAGGGGGTTGAAGGGCGGCTTCCTGCCGCTGGAGACGGCCAGGGCGGCCGAATACGCCAGCTTGTTGCTCTGCCCGACGACGAAGTCCTCCAGGCGGTGCCGCAACGCGGACCGGGCGGGAGAGTCGAATCGCGGGCGAGTGCGTCCCTCGCTCTCGCGGTTGACCAGTTCCGCCTGCGAGTCGAGCTGGCGGCGGTTGATCTCGTCGACCAGGCTGGGGTCGATGGTGAAACTGACGGTCTTGGGCCGGCCCGTGTGCTCGGCAGCGGCGCTGGCGATCTGCGCCTGGTAGTGACGCTCGATCCAATTGGCCACGAACGGGTTGGTCACCACGACCTTGACCGTGCCGTCTTCCAGTTGCAGCCGCGTGCCGTGGCGAAACCACGCGTTGAACTTCTGCGGACCGATCTTCTGATTGAGCGTATCTAACACGCGCTGAACTACGTCGTCACCTGCGCGCAGCGTGTCCTTGCTGGTGTCCATGTGTCCTCGTCCTTGTGCGGCGAACGGACCCGATTGGCGAAAGCCTCCGGCTCCGCCGACGCCCCGCCGCAAAAAGGTGAACCCCGTCGGCGATGCGTTGTGCTGGGTCAACGAGTCGAATTGTAATTCCCCCGACGGCCGGGTCAATTGCAAATCGGGCGGATTCTTATCCACAGCGGTCAAGGCTCGCGGACGATGAGGGTTACTCGCGAAAAAAAACTTTCGTCCACAGCTTATGAACAGCCTCGCGGGGCGGACGTCATGTCAGTTGAGGGCCCAATGCGGCGAACGCGAGCCTGCGATCGATGCGATAGAAGCCTTCGTCACGATAAATCCGGCGCGCGTACACGTTGCGAGCATCGACGGCGAGCGTCAAGGCGGTCAGGCGGTCGTGGTACAACTCTCCCACGGCCCGGCGGACCAGGACTCGTCCCAATCCCCGGCCGCGGAAGGGTTCGGCGACTCCCACGTAGACGATGTCGCCGCAGTTGAGTCCGACCGGCGAGGTGTTCAGCAGCAGGCACCCGGCAGGCCGACCATCCAGGTCTGCGATCCACCACGAGCCGGGACGATAGGTCCCGCTGTGGCGGTGAGATTCGAGCACGTCTTCGATTCGCCTTCGCCCGCTCAGCAAAGGGCAGTCGAGCGAGTGGACGTAGGTGGCCTCGATCAACTCGCCCAACTCGCGCGGGGACACCTGGCCACACGTCCGCCAGGTCAGTCGGGGCAGTTCCATCTGCTCGGGCGCGCGGTCGGGACGGTCCAGGCGGAGGTACAGCAACTCGGCCAGCAGTTCCAGGCCGGCTGCCTGGGCCAACTCGCGTCCCAGATGGTCGTGGGGGCGGAGGAAGAGCTGCACCAGGCTGGTTCCGTCGGCCAGGCAGTCCTGGGCGAGTCGTCTCATGAGCAGGGCCTGCGCGGCCGGCACGACCCCGGGCGCATCGGGTGCGGGCGTCAGCAGCAGCACGGTTCGTCCGGGGCGTTGGAGGGCGGCGCAGGCGGCCTGGCACAGGCCCGAGCGAAGGGCCCACCACAGGCGCGTCTGCACGCCGTCCTCCTGGCAGGCCAGGGCGAAGGCGGCGGCTCGCTGCTCGACGGCGTCGGTCGATTGTCCGCCGCCGGCCAGGAACCGCAGCGCCATCTCGCGGCGGTCGGATGGGACCGGTTGGATGCTCCACTCGTTCATATCTGTATGGTACTCGGCATTGCGATCCTTGGGTAGGGTTTCGCCCGTCGCGTCGGCGCCGTCCGCAATCCGCACTCGGCATGGGAATTACCGCTTGGCAATTGCGCATGAAGTTGTCATAATGCTGCGTTTCCCGTGGGGCCGAAGAAGCCACCAGCAAAAGGAAAGCGAACAGATGGCCAAGAAGAAGAACTACGACGTGAAGGACCTGAACCTGGCGAGCGAGGGCAAGCGGCGCATTCTATGGGCGGACCATGACATGCCCGTGCTGGCGCAGATCCGCGAGCGCTTCACCAAGGACAAACCCCTGAAGGGGCGGCGGATGAGCGCGTGCCTGCACGTGACGGCCGAGACCGCCAACCTCGCCCGCACGTTGAAGGCCGGCGGGGCCGACCTGGTGGTGTGTGCGTCCAACCCCCTGTCCACCCAGGACGACGTGTCGGCCAGCCTGGTCAAGGACTTCGACATCCCGGTCTTTGCCATCAAGGGCGAGGACCGCGACACGTACTATTCGCACATCGCGGCTGCCTGCAAGCACGCCCCGTCGGTCACGATGGACGACGGCGCGGACCTGGTGGCGGCGCTGCACGACGACTTCATCGACTACTCGGGCGACATTATCGCCTCGATGGAGGAAACGACCACGGGCGTCATTCGTCTGCGGGCGATGCAGCAGGCCGGGGCGCTGAAGTTCCCGGTGATCGCGGTGAACGACGCGGCCACCAAGCACATGTTCGACAACCGCTACGGCACGGGCCAGTCGACGCTGGACGGAATCATCCGGGCGACGGACTTCCTTCTGGCGGGCAAGACAGTGGTAGTGGTGGGGTACGGCTGGTGCGGGCGGGGCGTGTCCAGCCGGGCGCGGGGCGCCGGCGCCAACGTGGTCATCTGCGAGGTGGACCCCATCCGGGCCCTGGAGGCGGCGATGGACGGTTTCCGCGTCATGCCGATCAAGCAGGCAGCCGCCATCGGGGACCTGTTCGTCACCGTCACCGGCGACATTCACGTGATCGACGGTCCGCACTTCGCCAAGATGAAGGACGGGGCGATCGTCTGCAACAGCGGGCACTTCAACGTCGAGTTGAACCTCGAGGCCCTGGAGAAGATGGCCAAGAAGGTCAACCGCGGCATCCGCAACCTGGTGGACCAGTACGTGCTGGCGGGCGGCAAGCGGATCTTCATCCTGGGCGAGGGGCGGCTGGTGAACCTGGCCTGCGCCGAGGGGCATCCGGCCAGCGTGATGGACATGTCGTTCGCGGCCCAGGCGCTGACCACCGAGTGGGCGGTCAAGAACGCGGGCAAGCTCTCGCCCACGGTCCACAGCGTGCCGGTCGAGATCGACCAGTACGTCTCCCGGCTGAAGCTCAAGAGCATGGGCATCGCGATCGACAAGCTGACCGCCGAGCAGCAGGAATACCTCAGCTCGTTCGAGATGGGCACATAGTTCGTCGTGCCTGCCTGCCGAAGGCAGGCGCCCGTAAGGGCATTGCAGAAATGCACAGCGCCTGGCCGGGCGCCGTTGCGGCGAAATGCCCTTGCGGGATTCGCCCGGCGCCGGTATGATGGGCGGACTAGCGCGAACCGAAAAAAGACAGACAGCGATACACGAGGTGAGACATGCATTATCCGCACAGGATTTCGAAAGTGAAGCGGGCCCGTAAGATCGGCTTCCGTGCTCGAATGCGGACGTCCAACGGCCGCAAGACGGTCAACAACAAGCGCCGCGTCGGCCGAAAGGTCCAGGTCGTCTAGACCGCACCGCCTGACGCGCGTCGCAGACGGAACCGAGAACCCCCGCGCCCTCGCGGGGGTTTTTGTGCGCCCAGTCAGCCAGAGTGCGGCCGTCAGCCTCCTGGTCGCCGGCGCAAAAAAGAGGCGGCCGACACGCGACCGCCGCTTCACATACCCTCGCTTTCCCAACAGTGCTCAGCGGCGCCGGCGGATATAGCGGCCGAGACCGGCCGCCGCCATCGCCAGCAGAGCCAGGCTGGCCGGCTCGGGGGCCGCGTAATCGAGGCTCAGATAGTCGAACTGGATCCATGGGCTTGTCGTGCCCCCGCCGGTGCGTTGAATGGAGAGCACGTTGCCGCCAACGTTCACTTGGGCCGGGTCGATCAGCACGTCCACCATGTGGTTGGTCGTGATGTTGCTGAGGGAGTGAAAGAGCTGCCCGTTGAAGTAGAAAGCCAGATCATGGCTGGACCCGCCGCCAAGGGCGATGAGGTCGGCCTTGAAGCGGAATGTGCTGTCCAAAGAGCCCTCGACTTCGTCCATCTGGTAGAAGAGGTCAAGCTTGTTGAAGCCCGAGGTCAGTGCCCGCGGCATGCCCAGGATGGTGGGGTCGATGAGCGGTTCGGGCGCGGTGGCGACCCCACCAGGGCCGGTGATGCCCGTCACGCCGGTGTAGTCGCCCGCGTCGACATAGAACTGGGGGTCATTTCGCGGGGAGCCTTCCTGCTCCATATCGCTGTTGCTGTTGTTGTCAACACCGATAAACCAGACCGTTGCCGCCCAGCCGGGGGTAGCCAGCAGGGCCAGGACGATTAGCGCGCACAGCATGTTTCTCATCTGATGCCTCCTGAATTGCATCGAGTGCAACACTCGCTTGTTCGGCGTCATGCCGATATGTCAATCTAAGTGTAAGGCAATACCTGCGAATCCGTCAAGACGGAAAACTTATCCGATTATTGCCAGTCGAGCGAAGAACGCGGTCGGGTCAGGATTCCACCCGCAGGATCTCCAGCTTGTCGTATGCGGTATCCAGCAGGGCGACGGTGGGGTAGGGAGGCTGGCGCGGGTGGTGCAGGGCGCCGGGGTTGATTACTCTCGTCCGGCCCACGCGGTGGTCGGCCAGGCGGTGCGTGTGTCCGTGACAGACATACGCATAGGCCTGCGAATCGATCAGATCGGCCAGCAGGTGCGTGTGTCCGTGTGTGACGCTCAGGCGTCGCGCGCGGGGCAGGTCCACGTCGAGCGATTGCCAGTCGAACCTCACGCCCGCCTCGGCGGCCAGGCGGTCCAGGTCCACCAGGGGGCGGTCCATGTTGCCGGCCACCGCGTGCGCTGGCAGGCCGGACTCGGCCAGCACGCGCAGAACGACGCTGCTGCCCAGGTCGCCGCAGACGACGACCGCCTGGGCCCCGTGCAGGGTCAGCATCTCCAGGGCGGCGCGCAGGCGGGTCTCGTGGCCGTGGACGTCGGACAGTATGCCTATCTTCATGGTCTTCTGGGGGTCAAAGCGGCTCAAGGGACGATATACGGCTTCGATCAACGATATCCGTTCGCGTTCCCATTTCCAAGCCCCTGCTTGCCTTGGCCGGGCGAATGGAAATAATGATGCGGAGGAGCACGAGCATGAAAACGATCGTGGCAGCGGTGGACCTGTCGCAGGTGACGGCGGCGGTAGTGCGGACGGGCGGCGCGCTGGCCAAGGGCCTGGACGCGACGTTGTGGCTGGTGCACGTGGCGGCCCCCGAGCCGCCGTTCGTCGGCTATGACGTCGGGCCTCAGAGCGTTCGCGAGCAGGTGGCCGCTCAGATCCGCTCGATCCACCGCCAACTCCAGGAGATCGAAAAGGACCTCCAGGACCATGGCGTGAGGGGGACAGCCCTGCTGGTGCAGGGGCCGATCGTCGAGAAGATCCAGGAGGAGGCAATCCGCCTGAAGGCCGACCTGCTGGTCATCGGCTCGCACGGGCACGGCGCGCTATATCACCTGGTGCTGGGCAGCGTCAGCAATGCCCTGGTGAAGGCGGCCACGTGCCCCGTGGTCGTCGTGCCGGCTGAGAAACCCTAGCCCAGCCGAGATTCGCGCATGCCGAAAGGACGCCCCATGCCCCCCAAGGCCGAGATCGTCGAGATACTGGAACGGACCGAGAAGTACCTGGGCGACGTGCTCCTGCCCTTCTGGACCCAGCGGAGCGTCGACCGCGAGTGCGGCGGGTTCCTGACGTACTTTGACCGCGACGGCAAGCCCACCGGTCTGACCGACAAGACCTTCCTGGGCCAGATCCGCATGCTCTACAGCATGTCCAGCACGCACCGCTTCGGCTTTGGCGGCGGGCGGTGCGCGGAGTTGGCCACCTGGGCGGCCGACTTCATCCTCGAACACTTCTGGGACGCCGAGCACGAGGGCTGGAACTGGATCGCCGATCGCTCGGGCAAGATCACGGTCGCGGGCAAGGTCGGCTACGGGCAGGTCTTCGGGATGTACGCCTTCAGCGAGTACTTCCTGGCCACCGGGGATGCCCGCGGGCGCGAGGCGGCCGAGCGAACCTACACCGCCATCTGCCGGAACATGCTGGACACCGCCCGCGGCGGGCTGTTCGAGCTGATGCAGCCGGACTGGCAGCCCGAGCGCCCCGGTCGCTACGGCGGCGACCGCAAGAGCATGGACGTGCACATGCACGCGATGGAGGCCCTGACCAGCCTGTACGAGATGACCGGCAGCGCCTCGCATCGGCGGCGGCTGCTGGAGATGATCGACATCCTGATCGGCAAGATGCTCCACCCGGTCCACGGGACGGGCTACATCCAGTTCACGCTGGACTACCAGCCGCTGCCGGCGATCATGTTCGCCGTGGACTGGGGCCGGGATGCCCAGCCGGAGGACGGGCTGGCCCGGCCGCTGGACTACTCGTCGTACGGGCACAACGTGGAATTCGCCTGGTTGCTGCTGCACGCCGCCGACGTGCTGGGCGTGGGGCGGCAGGCCTACGCGGAGACGGTGAGGAAGATCTTCGACCACTGCGTCGAGTACGGGATCGACCGCCAGTACGGGGGCGTGCTGGTGGAAGGTCCGCACGACGGCCCGCCCACGCTCTTCGAGAAGCAGTTCTGGCAGCAGGCAGAGGTGCTGGTGGGGATGCTGGACGCCGTGGCGCTGTTCGGCGACGAGAAGTACTGGAAGGCCTTCCGCAGCGTGTACGACTTCGTCTTCGACAAGTTCGTGCACATGGGCGGCGGGGGCGAGTGGTTCGAGCGCGTCGCCCGCGACGGAACGGTCGTGGACGACGCCCTCGGCCACGCGTGGAAGATCTGCTACCACACCATGCGCTCAATGGTGCAGACGGTGAACAGGCTGCGGGCCCTGGCGGGTCAGTGACCGCAACCTCAGCCTGAGGTCTGGCACCAGAGATCGAGACAGACAAGCAAAGCCCACCGGAGGCTTCCGGTGGGCTTTGTACTGTTTATTCTCTGTGCCTCTGCGGCCGGTTGTTTCATTATGCGCCCGACGACTCGTCGGACGGGGCTTCCTTGGCCTCCATCCAACTGAACATCTTGCGCAGCTCGCGCCCGACCACCTCGACGGGGTGGTTCTTGTCGGCCTGGTAGAGCTTCTTGAAGTTGGGCTTGCCCGCCTTGCACTCGTCGATCCATTCCTTGGCGAACGAGCCGTTCTGAATCTCGCCCAGGATCTTCTTCATCTCGGCGCGGGTCTGGTCGTTGATGATCCGCGGGCCGCGGGTCAGGTCACCGTACTCCGCCGTGTTGGAGATGCTGTATCGCATGTAGCTGATGCCGCCCTCGGCCATCAGCTTGATGATCAGCAGCAGTTCGTGCAGGACCTCGAAGTAGGCGATGCCCGGCTGGTATCCGGCCTCGACCAGCGTCTCGAAGCCCGCCTTGACCAGGGCGGTCAGCCCGCCGCACAGGACAACCTGTTCGCCGAAGAGGTCGGTCTCGGTCTCTTCCTTGAAGGTGGTCTGGATAATGCCGGCCCGCCCGCACCCGACGCCGATGCCCCAGGCCAAAGCCAGCTCGAAGGCCTTGCCGCTCTCGTTCTTCTCGATGGCGATCAGGCCCGGCACGCCGCTGCCTTCCTGGTAGCAGCTGCGCACGGTGTGGCCCGGGCCCTTGGGGGCGATCATCACCACGTCCACGCCGGCCGGCGGAACGATGGCCTTGAAGTGAATGTTGAAGCCGTGGCAGAAGCCCAAGGCCTTGCCGGGCTTCAGGTTCGGCTCGATTTCCTTCTTGTACACGATGCCCTGGAACTCGTCCGGCAGGGTGATGATGATCAGGTCGCCCTGCTTGGTGGCCTCGCCGGCCGTCAGGGGCGTGAAACCCGCCTTCACGGCGTTCTGGTAGTTGTTGGTGCCCTGCAACTCGGCCACCACGACATTCACGCCGCTGTCACGCAGGTTCTGGGCGTGGGCGTGCCCCTGCGAGCCGAAGCCCACAACGGCCACCGTCTTGCCCTTCAGCGCCGCCAGCGAGCCGTCCTTGTCGTAGTAGATCTTCAGGTTTTCCATGCTGTTGCTCCTGTTCTGATGGTTTTGAATCCGCCCTTGTACCGTTGAACGGGCACGGCGTCAAGAGCGAAAAGAAAACAGGGATTGGGGACCAGGCGGTAAGGATCAGGGATTCGAAGCGGGCGCCGGATCCTGTTCCTTGTTCGCCAATCCCTCCCAAATGGCCTTGAACAGCGGCGAGGGGTCCTCCTCGAACTCCAGGCTGTGGGCGCCGCCCAATGTGACGATTGACGGCTCTTGGAACGACAGGCGTGTGACTACTTCAGCCGTCGCGACGTTGTCGATGATGCGGTCGCGTTCGGCCAGGATCAGGCGGACGGGCAGATCCAGGCAATTGTCGCTCAGGACGCGGACGATGCGGTCGAGCTGCCGGCTGACGTAGAGGAAGCGGGCGGTGGCCTTATGAAGGCGGAGCGGGTCGTCGCGGAGGTACTGCTGGAAGGAGGAATTGTCGGTGAACAGTTCCACGTCCGAAAGGGGGATGGCGTAGCGCCGGCCGGGGCAGCACAGCAGCGACAGGGCGACCAGGAGCTTGGTGGAGATCGGCACATCGACGCGGGGGCTGAGTCCCGGGGCCACCAGGGTGAGCGAAGCCCCCTCCAGGCCGGCCGGGAACAGCCCGCCCGTGCCCACCCAGGCCGCCAGGAGCTTGCCCCCCCAACTCACGCCCAGCAGGTGGAGCCTCCTGCTGCCGGTCCGCTGGGCGACCAGTTCGCCCGCGACGGCCAGGTCGTCCATGAGTTGCCAGGGCGACCGGGCGTGGCCGGGGCGGGCCTGGCTGTCGCCGCTGCCTCGCCGGGTGAGCTGAAAGACCGGGTGCCCGGCCGCGGCGAGAAAGGCGGCCGATCCGGCGAACCAGCCCGGATGCGACTGGATGCCGTGGACGTAGAGCACCGGCAGACGCGGCTCGACGCCGGGCGGGGGGGAATGCAGGAAGACGCTGGTGTGTCCCCCGCCGGCCAGCGGCAGTTCCAGCCTCGCGGGCGAGGGCACGGGGCGGGAGGGATGATAGCAGTCGTTCGTGTCCACGGTCATACTGGGATTGTACGAAAAACCGTCGACTTATGCCTCCACGTCCTTCCCGCGTCCGTCGCGTGGGCGGGGTGTCGTGCCACAGCGATTATGTCACCCCTTCGCCACAGCGATTATGTCATCCCTGTGCCTGGGGTCTTATACCAAGAGTCGATCCTTGCGTCGTGCGATTTTCTGGATTTCGAGTTGGCCG
>Ga0116148_1001454_pt1 | contig 25876 bp, 22 predicted proteins | sample AD_UKC055_MetaG_FD_89786 | JGI IMG/M metagenome (GOLD analysis project Ga0116148, IMG submission 89786) | Active sludge microbial communities of municipal wastewater-treating anaerobic digesters from USA - AD_UKC055_MetaG | ecosystem: Engineered > Bioreactor > Anaerobic > Digestate | place: USA... | reverse complement strand
TTTTTCCGCTTATTTCCATAATCAGCCTCCTTAAAATAGTCTTTTTTGTGGTATAAAACACCTTTATAACAATTAAACGTAAATTCTTTTAACTCTTTGCCCAATACTTGTTAAAACTTCATAGGAAATTGTCTTCGCAACTGCTGCAAAATCATCAGCGGTAAGACAGTTGCTGTTCGGCCCAAAAAATATTACAGTGTCGCCTTCATTAATAGAATCATCATTGCCAAGGTCTGCCATGCACTGATCCATACAAATACGTCCTATAATGGGGTACTTTTTTCCATTAATCGAAACACAAATCCCCGGCGAAAAAGAACGATGTAGACCATCTGCATACCCCATTGGTATGGTTGCTATGGTAGTGTTAGATTCAGATACCCAGGTTCTGCCGTATGACACAGGCTGACCTTTTTCTATAGTTTTTATTTGAGAAATCTTTGAACATAATTCCATAACAGGTTTTAATCCGGTAAAATCAGGATACTTAGATTGCATATACTGAGCAATAATTGGATTTGGATAATAGCCGTAAGCTGCTATTCCAGGACGAATCATGTTAAAACAGGAATCCGGATGCAGAAATACAGCACCTGAATTAGAACAATGAATAATACCCGGCTCTATTCCAAGACTTACAATAGAATTAACAGCATTGGTAAATAATTTTATCTGATTCTGTGTAAAATGCTTGTCACTATCATCAAGAGTGTCAGAAACACTCAGATGTGTACACACCCCATCGAGACAAAGTTCTTTACATGAATCAATGAAAGCAGCAAGTGAACTTGTCTGGTCCGGAGGACAACCTATTCTGCCCATACCGGTGTCGATTTTTATATGAACATGAGCCCTTGTATTTTGTTTTTTTGCACTTTGTGCAAGCAGGACTGCGTATTCTTTAGAATGAACAAAAGAAGTGAGTTCATTATCAACAACGGCATCAATTTCTTCTTTACCCGCAATACTCAGTAATAGTATAGGACATCGAATATTATTTGCCCTTAATTCGGCGCCCTCCTCTGCTGTTGCAACAGCAAGATATTCAACACCTGCCGCCAAGGCTTCCACAGCCATTCGTACAGCCCCGTGACCATAGGCTTGAGCTTTAACAGGGATGCACATCTTTACCGATGGATGATACAGATTGCGGATTGACAGTATATTATTTACAAAATTTTCTATATAAATATTTGCAGTTTTTGTGCTCATGAAATACAATGATATACTTACAAACACTTATTTTCAATATATAATGCAACTTATATTGAAAAAATCAGGTTTCTATAATAAAATAACTATTGAGAGGATTTTTAAAAATGAATAAAAATGTGTTTATAAAATTATTAGGTACAGTATATGTTTTATCAGTCTTATTTTCGTGCACAACAGCTCCTGTAAAAGAAGACGTGATTCCCCAAAATAGTGAAAGTAATGTTATTGAAGATACAGAAGTACAAGAGTATCTGCCGGAAAATACAGTAATATATGATGATAACAAAACCACTATTGATCCGGTTATTGAGTACGAAAAAAAAGCTGCTTCTGTAACACTATCGCTTCTTATTCTGCCCTCACCCTCAATCAAGGGAACAAGCTTTAAAAAACCTTTTTCAATCAAGGTTAACAATGCTGACGGTTCCGAAGCTGCTAATTTCCCAATTACAATTGAATATCCAAATAACATTACTAACGGCGTTATTGAATTTGCAACGGCTACAGTTCAAGCTGATGAACACGGAATTATTGAATTTATTAGTCCGCCTGCAAATTTTTCATGCAGTTCTGTTATTTCTTTCTATCCTGCGCCGGATGTACATTCAACTGATATTGAGCCAATAATTCAAAGGGTATCGTTAAAGGTTCCTTTTCTTGTAAAAACGAATTTAACCAGTGCGGGCGGATCAATTTGCCTTGTTGATTATGATAAACAAGGAAGGGCCATAACTGATAACGGCTTAACATCATCTGCAGTCCTTGGAAATTTAATCCGCAGCGGTTTTTCACGCATCGGAAATGCAGAGTTTTATAAGGAAGTTGCTGACGGGGATAATACTATCCTATACAAAAAAGCACAAGATTTATTCGGCTCAATTACTTCATATTTTATTTATGGAACAGTAAAATATTTAAATACTCCTGTAAAGGATGAGCAGGGTTTATATACTGTAGATCTAACTGCAGAAATTATTTGCATCGATATGAAAACAAATGCTGAATTATTTAAAACTAAAGTTGAGGTTACTGGAACGGGAAAAACCGAAAACAGTGCTTTAAATAATGCTAGAAACGAACAGTTAGCGCCTTTGCTGGCTGAAAAAATTATGTACGGTATATAAGTACCCCGGAGATTCTATGATAAACGAGAAAGTACCTGCAGCTCCTTCAATAAGAAGATTGCCATCATACCTGCATATTATAAGACAAGCTCAAAAAGACGGATACGAATTTATATCCGGAACAGTAATTGCACAGGAACTTCATCTTGAACCAATTCAAGTACGAAAAGATTTAACAATTACGGGCATAATTGGAAAACCAAAACGCGGGTACCCTGTTGTCCCTCTCATTGCGGCAATTGAACATTTTCTGGGATGGGACTCTGTAAAAAATGCTGTTATTATTGGGGCGGGAAATCTGGCAACGGCTCTTACCGGCTACCAGGAATTTCAGCTTCACGGGTTAAACTTTGTGGGAGCCTTTGATTCCGATTCGTCAAAAATCGGGGGCTATATACACGGAGTTCCGGTATTCTCTATGGAAACACTCAACACACAGGTAAAGAACCTGGGAGCAACAATAGCTGTAATAACAGTGCCTTCATCCTATGCACAGGAAACCGCTGACAAGGTAGTGAGCGCGGGCATTAAATCTATTTGGAATTTTACCAATGTCAAATTGAACCTGTCTGATGATGTTGTCTCCCAGAGAGAGGATTTGACATCCGGATATGCTCTTTTATGCGTTAAAATGGATGCTGACAAACCGAAACGGATTCTTGAATGAATAAAGATGAGTACCAGAGTCAGCTTCTTGAAAACAGGCTCTTAAAAAGATATAAGCACCTAAAAAAATGGGCAAAAAGAACCATGGTAAGCTGTTACCGTATTTACGATAAAGATATTCCGGAAATTCCTCTTGCCATTGATGTTTATGAAGACTGCGAAAATTTAAATACTTATGTACATCTATCATTATATGAACGTCCGTATGAAAAAGATCAGTCAGACGAGGAAGTTTGGCTTAATTACATGAAAAATGTGTGCATAAGAGTTTTCTTAATAGAACCATCCTCTGTTTTTATTAAAACAAGAAAAAAAATGAAGGGTGAAGAGCAGTACGAAAAACAATCAGATAAATCTTTTACCATTATAGTTAATGAACAAGGTCAGAAGTTTTTAGTAAATTTAACTGATTATTTGGATACTGGACTTTTTTTTGATCACCGCCCCTTACGGAATATGGTGCGTTCTATGTGTCAAGGGAAAAAGGTCTTGAATCTCTTTTGCTATACAGGCGCGTTTTCTGTTTACGCAGCTCAAGGAAAAGCTTCAAAAGTTGATTCTGTTGATCTATCAAAAACATATTTAGCCTGGGCGCAAAATAACATGAAATTAAACGGGTTTTTACCCGAAAATGAAAACTACTCGTTTATTCAAAATGATGCTTTAACTTTTCTAGGTTCTACCCAAAATACCTACGATATAATTATTTTAGATCCGCCGACCTTTTCGAATTCAAAACGTACCCAAACAGCACTGGACATTAATAGAGACTACCCGGCTCTAGTTAATGCATGTTTTTCACTACTAAATTCTAATGGAACATTATTTTTCTCCACAAACAGTAAAAAACTTTTCTTTGATCCGTCTTTATTTAATTTTTCCGGAATAATCACAGATATTAGCGAAATAACAATTCCAGAAGATTTTCGCAACAAAAAAATTCACAGGTGCTGGAAAATTGATAAAAAATAAAAAAAAGCCTTTTGTTGATTAACAAAAGGCTTTTTTTATCAGTCTGGTTATTACTTCTTAATATTGAATCTTTTGTTAAAGCGTTCAATACGTCCTGCAGTATCTACGAGTTTTTGCTTACCGGTAAAAAACGGATGGCAAGACGAACAAATTTCAACATTAATGTTTTTTACTGTTGAACGTGTTTCAATTACATTTCCGCATACACAGGTGATTTTTGTCATTTCGTACTTAGGGTGTATACCTTCTTTCATATAAAGCCTCCAAAATTTATTTGAAACGATTTGCCCGAATGATCAGGTTAAATTACAACCAGCAAGCATCCACAAATCTCCAAATTTCGAACTTAAAATAATTATAACAAAGTTACATAAAATAATCTAGCCCATGTCTCCAGTATTCATTGACCTTAAAAAAGCCTCATTATTCTTAGATTTTTTCATTTTGTCAATGAGCAGTTCCATGATTTCTGCATCATCCATGGGGTTAATAACCTTGCGTAATACCCATATTTTCTGCAATTCTTCTTCGGTAAGAAGAAGTTCTTCTTTTCTTGTACCGGATTTTTTAATATTAATAGCCGGAAATAATCTTCTGTCGGCAAGTTTGCGGTCAAGATTAATTTCCATATTGCCGGTTCCCTTAAACTCTTCAAAAATTACCTCATCCATTCGGCTTCCGGTTTCGATCAATGCAGTAGAAATAATTGTTAAACTTCCGCCCTCTTCTACATTTCTGGCCGCTCCAAAAAAACGCTTTGGTTTATGTAAAGCATTTGAATCTACACCGCCGGATAATACCTTACCGGAAGTGGGAACGGTCTGATTATAGGCTCTCGCAAGTCTTGTTATTGAGTCAAGAAAGATAACAACATCCATCTTGTGTTCAACAAGCCGTTTAGCTTTTTCTAAAACCATTTCTGCAACCTGGACGTGACGGGTAGCCTGCTCATCGAAGGTGGAAGAAATAACTTCTGCATGAATAGATCGTTCCATTTCTGTAACTTCTTCCGGACGCTCATCAATAAGCAGAACAATTAAGTACACTTCAGGATGATTTTTTGTTATGGCATTTGCAATACGCTGCATTAATATTGTTTTACCGGCCTTTGGAGGGGCAACAATGAGCGCGCGCTGACCCTTTCCTATTGGAGAGAAAAGATTCATAATTCTAGTCGATAATTCATCGGTACTTGTTTCCAGATTAAGTTTTTCATCCGGATATAAGGGTGTTAAGTTTTCAAATGGAATTCTTGTCTGTGCGGCTCTTGTATCTCCCATATTGACAGTTTCAATTCTTAATAATGCAAAAAACCTTTCACCTTCTTTGGGTGAACGTATTTGACCATAAATTGTATCGCCTGTTTTTAGATTAAAGAGCCTTATTTGACTTGGTGATATATAAATATCATCGGGTCCAGGCAAATAGCTGTTTTGAGGAGAACGAAGGAATCCGTAGCCGTCAGGCAGGATTTCTAAGGCGCCGGAAGCGAATATAATGCCGCCGTGTTCAGTATGTGCCTTAAGAATTACGAAGATTAGTTCCTGCTTTTTCATTGGAGCAAGATCATCACGGGAAATACCGTATCTTCCGGCTAAATCGCGAAGATCATGCATACCCATCTTTGTAAGATCGTTAATACTTAGTCTTGGCTTTGAATCCCTGTTTTGTATTTCATCTTCCCCTGCAGAATCAGGCAATTCGGCAGCAGGGTTATAATTATTTTGAGGGCTGATAGAACCTGTTGGATTATTGAATCCGCCCTTTGGAGAGTCCGGACGGTGGTTAACTCTTTTTTTCATTTTAGGACGTATAACAACTCTTTCTTTGGTGTTTTTAATCCTTGTTTCTTCATTGTCTGAGTTTATTAACTCGCTTTCTTTTACTTCTGCTGTTTCGCGTTCTTCATTACGCCCCGCCTCAGGTGCTGGTTCAATGTCTGATTCCTCTACTCTGGAAAAGCTGTCTGTTTCCAGTTTTAAATCCAGCTGAACCTGATCTTCAGATTCCAAAGAAGTTGGAATTTCAGACGTGTCAACAAAGCGGCGTCGTTTAATCGGTGCCATTAAATTCTCCATGTCGATTGATTGTTTCTATAAAAAAAGATAATTTCTTTGAATTGCTTGTAAGAATTAACAAAATAATTATACAGCGTAGTATTATCTGCTGTCAAGTATAAGGTGCTTGTGAACATTAAGTATTTTTGTTTGCGAGTAAAGATTCTTTATAATCAGCAGTATTCATAGAAAATAAGTCATTTTCGCTCATTGAATCCAGCATGCTTACCTTTCCCTGAAAATCAACATTATCTTCTATTTTAATCTTTCCGGCAGTTATATTTCCAATTATTCTGCTGCCGCTTTTCATTTCTACTCTATCATGAGCTGCTAAATTACCGGTAACTTGACCAGAAATGATTATGGAGTGTGCATGAGCAGAATCAACAGAACATTGAGCTCTTTTATCTACCTCTAAATGTCCCTCTGCTTCTATAGTACCATCAAACTTTCCAGTTATGACAAGCTCATCTTTAAATTGCATTATTCCAATAAATTGTGTTTCGCTTCCTAAAACTGTAACATTTTTTGCCTTTTGCTGCAAACTACGAGCCATATTGAACCTGCCTTACTTATTTTTTTTCTTGAAAGCTTTAATTATCAGCAGCAATACTGCTACCGAGTAAATTAAACCTGCAGCATATACAAAAAATATGCCGACAAAATCACCATACCGTGTATAGATAGTTTTCTTTACATTTGAATTAACGGGAAATGAACCGACTAAATATGTTTCTGTAAAAGGCTCCGCCATAGCTGTGATTCTTCCATTAGGATCAATTATACATGTTTGTCCCGATGCAGTTGCCCGTACTGAAGAAACTCTGTTCTCAACTGAACGAAATACCGCCATCGATAAATGCTGATACTGGCACGCAAGACTTCTTGACCATGCATCATTAGAAAGATTGACAATTGCCTGAGCGCCATTATTTACAAACCTTCTTCCTATATAACCAAAAGTATCTTCAAAACAAATTGGCGTTCCAAAAGAGAAATCATTTATTGTAAAAACATCTGCATTCGTTCCAGGTTCCCACATATGAGTATCTCCATTTAGAAGCATTTCATAAATTTTTGGGAAATATTTCTCATAGGGAAAAAACTCTGTAAAAGGTACAAGATGCATTTTCAAATATTTATCCGGTGCAGGAGGTATGACGTTTTCTCCCGGTTTAAAAAGCAGAACTGCATTATAATCAACAACATCATAAGTACCGCTTCTCGTGTAACCGTCAACTCCATAATCACTGCCGATTACATAGGGAACAGAGGCATTTTCTAAATATTCAAGCAGTTTTCTGACAAGATCATAAGAATCCTTATTGTATCTATGTTTATAATGCCACTCAATTCGCGGAACAAATGCAGTTTCGGGCCATACAACAAAATCTACATCGGGGTTTTTAGCAAGTGCTTCGTTGGAAAGATTTATTAGGGTGCTTAAATCCCTCTTATATGCTTCATATCCTCCAATCCAGGGATCAGTGTTTGTTTGAATTAGTGCTGTTTTTTTTGTCTCATAATTCGAGTAATCTTTTTGAATAACAATTCCATATAGTAATGCAGATATAAAAAAGCAAGCCCATATTGAAATAGGAATAAAAGATTTTTTCATAAAGACCAAAAAGTTTAATTTCTTAAAATTCGGGAATTTTTCCTGAAAAGCAGGAGCAAAAAAAGATGTAAGCCAAGCCGAAGGAAAGGTAATAAGTGCATTCAAAAGCCATACCCCGCCTATATCAGTACATTGTATTAATACTGACCATCTCCAATGTGTGTATGCTGTTAATCCATAATGGAAACCTGCAAATCCCTTTGTTTTTATATATTCATAAGCACAAAGAACAAGCCATTGAAGTATCCATCCCCTCTTTTTTAACACTAAAGGAGCACCTTTTAAAAGGGGAAACAAAATTAAAAATTGGAATCCGTAAAGCGAAGAAATAACGCTTATACCCATCGGGTGAAATGAAGCAAGCCAGTATGTGAATAAACAGTAACATCCTACCCCGCATAAAAATCCGTACAGCCATACCGTTTTCCAGGAAAGACGTCTAACAAGAAGAAAGAGGGGCAGATATATGAAATATGCGAGAATTGGTATTCCTTGTACACTTATAAGATTAGGCTGTGATAGTGAAAATAAAATGATAATTAGAAATAGTAATGATATATCGGTAATTACTTTTTTTAACATGCAAAAACCATATTAGTCTTTTTCTTTTTTTTCTGGTAAGGACCATAATGCATTTTTTAGCTCTTGGCCCGATCGAAAGACCGCTACATAATGGGGTTCAACAGAAACGTGCTCACCCGTTTTCGGGTTTCGTGCTGAAGTTTTACCTTTGCGAAGGCGAAGTTCAAAAGTACCAAAACCTCTAAGTTCAATGGTAGCTGATTGTTTTAATGATTCTTTAATCTGTTCGAACAAGGATTCTACTATGGATTGTACAACTTTCTTATCACATTTAGTCTGTAAGTAAACAGACTCAACTAGATCATATTTTGTAACTTTTTTTCCGGCCATATTCACCTCATCGAAACAAGAATACTCATTCAGGACAACTGTAAAAGAAAAAAACGGCTGCAGCCGGTGTCCTATTAACATATATTAATGGAAACCCGGTCTGCAACCCTCAATTACTTATTTCGCAGCTGCAGCACTAAATGAAGTGTTAAATAGCTTCATCATTCGTGACTTTTTGCGCGAAACTGCATTCTTTGTCAAAATTCCTTTATTTGCTGCTGTATCCAGCTCTTTAACAAGAATTTTGAGCTTTTCTGAAGCAAGAGTTGAATCTTTTGCGTGTACAGCTTCTACAAATTTCTTTGCACTTGTTCTTGAAGAACTTTTTACTGCTTTATTACGTAACCGACGATCTTCACTCTGCTTATGTCTTTTTTCTGCAGATGATTTTTTTACTGCCAAAGGAGAACCCCCAAACAAAAACTGTATAATATGTTACCAAACGCTCGTGTATTAGTCAAGTACCTCAGGTTTCTATTATCTACAGACGAGTTATTGACATCCTTATTGATATTGTATATTATTTGATGATAACTGAATTTTCGGAGGCTTAATATGGCAGGAGCCAGTAAAAACTCGCGTACAACCGTTACATCTCACAAGTTTTTTTGTTCATGCGGCGGTGAAGTTGTAATGAAAACATTATTTGAAAGCGGCAAACTTAAGAACGTTGCTGAATGTACAAAATGCAAGCGTCTAGAACGCCGTCCAAAGGACTTCAAATAACATAGTTTAACGCTATTAAAGCCGGTATTGTAACCGGCTTTTTTATTTGTGAAATCTATATAAACGCAGAATTTGTTCCGGCTAGTAACGCCATTGAGATAGCTGCTGTTCTATAAGCATTTTTCCTTCTTCCAAAATGAATACCTGTTCTGCTTTAGAAAGAGGTTTATCATACACCTTAAGAACTTTAATTCTAAAAGCACCGTCTTCCATCTTACTCAGAAACGCGCCTAGGGTCGAAAATTTGTAACCGCCGTCAAGAGCAACAACAAGGACAGGCATTGGAGCCTTATCAAGAATACGGCGGAACCCTGCAGCATAGAATTTGCCGACTTTTCCGTCACGGCTCCTTGTACCTTCGGGGAAAACAACAGGAATCCACCCTTTTTCAATTACCCTTTGTGCAAAGCGATCAAGAACCCTCATCATAACTGCAGGACTGCCGGATCTGGGCATTAGAGCATGTTCATGAGAACGAAGCATTTCTGAAACAACAGGAACATGTCTGCCTAGCTCTTCTTTAGCAACAAAACGAAGTATTTTATGAGAAAAAAATTCAAAAAGAAGAGGAATATCTAAAATACTTTGATGATTACAAATTATCAAAAATTGTTCGGGTAAATTTTCAGTATTATCCCTATATTTTATACATTTAAACTTCTTATAAACATTCAGAAGAGAGAATAAATTTGAAGAACAATACTTAACAATAATAGTAGAAAATTTGGCACTTAATTTTTTGCTTATTGGATAGAATATAATATTCAGAACAGCAAAAGGGATGAGTAAGGTGATAATACAAGCAATTGTAAGTATTGAAGTCATAGTGTCCTCCGTTTGTATACTACAGGAAAGCTTTCTTTACTTCAAGTAATTTTTTAGGATAAAAAACGTTCAATACGTGCGTAAGTTTCCTGCATAGGCTCAAAGCAGGTTTTTGTTTGTGGTACACTTTCGAGAAATTGCCGACCGTACATTTTAACCAAAATTCTTTTATCAAGAACTGTCACAACACCTCTGTCTGTACCTCTTCTAAGAAGCCTGCCAAACCCCTGTCTGAATGAAATTATAGCATCAGGCACACTCAATTCCATAAAGGAGTTTCCCCCTGCCCTTTCCAGAGCCTCACAGCGTGCTGAAAAAACAGGATCGTTCGGGACACAAAACGGAAGCTTAACAATTATGACATGAGAAAGCGATTCACCTGGAACGTCAACTCCTTCCCAAAAGGAGGAAGTTGCAAAAAGCACACTTGTAGTATCTTCCTTAAATTTTTCCAAAAGACGAAACCGGTCATCTTCTCCTTGTTTCAATACCGTAATACCGTCAGATTTCAGCTCATTTCTTGCATAATCACAAGCACTCCGCAAGGATTCGTATGAGGTAAAAAGAATTAGAGCCCTTCCAGAGGAAGATTTAATATATTTAACAATCGATTCTTCAATAATCTGCTGAAAACTTGAACTGTCAGGAAGCGGAATATCTGTCGGGACAACCAGCATAACATTGGTTTTATAGTGGAATGGAGACGGGAAATCTGCACAATAAAGCCGGTCCTCATCAACCAAGCCGGCACCTGATCTTTTAAGCCAGAAGTTAAACGAGTTTGATGTTCGCAGTGTGGCAGAAGTACATACAACGGAGGATAATGGTTCAAAAACTCCGCTATTCATTGTATGAGCCATAGATAATGGCGTCTGCACAAAAACAGGATACATTGTTTTCCCGCCTGAAGAATTCGTTTTATGAACAGATGGGGCTGTTCTTTTTTTCTCTATCCAAAAAACAGTATCTCTCCTTTCATCCCATTCATTAAAGTTTTTGCACAACGAACCAGTCCCTTCGATTCGTCTTAAAACCTGTTTGGTTTCCCATACTGCAGGCATGTCTTTATCTTCTTCACTTATTCCCTCAATAATTTTTCTTATTATTCCGCAAAACTCTGCTATTTTTTTATGGAGGTTTCTCATTGAACTAAGAACATCTGAGGCTCTGCAAACAGTTGCATCGCTGAGCCTGAAAGTAGAATCATAGCCGAGCATTTCTAATGTTTTTGTTTCCAAGTCATCAATTGAATTTCTAATTTCCTCAATTCCAGCAACTATTTCACCAAGAGAATTTCCCTCTGAAGACAGTGGTTCTATTGTAAAAATTAGACCAGCCGATGATCCTCTGCGTGACCTGTATAATAAATTAAGCTGTTTTATAAACTTATATCTTGTTATAGTTTCGGAAAAAAAACTTGTTGCTGCACTTTCAATACTATGAGCCTCATCAAATACAAGCCGTCTGAACGGTGGCAATACGCCTGTTTCATCATAGCCCAGACCTGCCAGCCGTGTTTCAATATCAGCAAAAAGCAGATGGTGGTTTACAATCAAAATGTCAGCATCTGCGGCTTCTTTCCTTAGCTGCATAACAAAGCATGATTCATGAAAGATGCAGCGCATTCCCATACATGCGTCTGACTCTGAGTTTATACGCTGCCAGACATTTTCGGAAGGTAAAAAAGATAAATCTGATTTATTACCGGTTATACTTTTATGTGCCCATTTTGCAATGAGTTCTAATTCGTCAGATTCTTCTGTGAATAAATCTTTTTCATGCTGAGCATCATTTAATCTGCGCTTACAGATAAAATTCTGCCGGCCTTTTAATAGAACAGTTTTCACCTCTTTTCCGGTTATTTTTTGAGCAAGCGGTATATCTTTTTCGTACAGCTGCTGCTGAAGATTAATAGTTCCCGTTGAAATGACTACCCGCTCTTTGTTATTGATGGCCCAAAAAATTGAAGGAATTAAATATGCAAAAGATTTACCAACACCGGTACCTGCTTCAAAAATACCTATGGTCTTATTATTGAAACTGTCTGATATACTCTTTAAAAGCTCAATTTGAGAATCTCTCTGCTCAAAATATTCCGACTGAGTTTCAAGCGGACCGCCTGAACTAATGTATAAAGAAAGCTCTTGAGCATTAAGCTGTTGAATAATTTTTTCTTTAACAGGTTCAACAACAACATAAACATCGGTAACATCATTATTTATAATATAAAAACCCTGGGCATTTTGAGCAGCTTTCGATGCTATTGCGAGATCTGCTTGGGACGGTTTCAAATTGCCCGATGGATGGTTGTGTATTAACACAGATACTTCAGATAGTTCTAAAGGAACAACAGGAACTGCTGTATCATGTCCGCGGGCATGAACAGTTATTGTTTTTACACAAGACGTTGAATCAATACAGCCGGTTGAGAAAATTTCGTTTCCATTAGCATTCTTAATTTCATTTCTAAGAAAGAGTAATACTTCCTGTGATAAACGACCTGCTAAATCCACCCTGACCCCATATAATAAAAAAAGACTGATTCTTAAGAATACTCTTAGAACCAGTCTTTGTACATCTCCTAGGGGAATTGAACCCCTGTTGTCGGGATGAAAACCCGATGTCCTAACCACTAGACGAAGGAGACATAAACCTTACGTTCAGCAATATAACAAATTGCAAAAAAAATGTCAATATGCTTTTAAAAACTAATTCCTATGGTTTTTGTGTTAATTCATTCCCATTCCTAACTTTGACACAAGAGTTTCCTGTAATTTTTTACAATCTTCATCACTTAATCCCAGCTGGGATGCTTTAGTTAAGTCGCTCATAGCCGATGTATAATCACCTAAATGATAATTGGCCAGTGCCTTTCTATAATAAACATGCGACTGGTACTCATTAATTTCAAGTGATTTTTCAAAATATTGGATTGCTTTCCGGTGATCATTGAGAACACTCAATACAATGCCTACATAATAATATGAACGGAAATTTTTATCATCACTTTCAGTACTTTTAATAAAATCACTTAATGCTGATTCAAAATTATTTTGCGCAAAGTATGCCATGCCTCTATGTTTATAAATAACGGATAATACAATTGTATTAGGAGCGGGTTCTGCGTTAAGAATTTGAGTGTAAATATGGACTGCTGTTGATAAATCTCCGGTATTATGTGCATGTATTGCTTCGAGAATCATATCATCAATTGTTCCATGCACATAAGGAGATGCAGTCTCCAAGTTTGCTGCACCGGGTTTAGTGTTAGAAAGTTCAATAGTATCCCTTGATAAATTATCAGCCTGTTCATAAAAAGATCCGCGTCTAAAATCAAGTTCCCGATTTAATTTATTCTGGTAATCGCGTATTTCCTGGAACACAATATCTGCTAAGCTTAAACTGGCATTCATTGAAGCTAGTTTTCTTCTCAGGGGCAAATCAAAAGGTGAAAATTCCGATTTATAGACAAGCTCATGTTCGACCTCTGCCCATGCATCCTGAAGAATTGTCCTAATTTGAATTTCACATACAAGGTTCTTTGGAACATCGACTTTTTCCGATCGGAATTCTTCAGGAATATCGACAAGTATATGAATAGATTCATAGCCGAATTCCCGAAATGTCCGGTCAGCACCCTTTCTTTCTATCTCTTTAATATCAAAATTCTCAACAATTTGTTTTTCAACCGATGCAAGATCTTCCAAAAAAGCACAAATAACTCTTATACCGAGTAAATCTGTCAAAGAAGGCAGACGTTCTTCTCCTAATGCAGGAGGTCGTACTCTTAAAAGTTTTCTGTAATAGCTATTGAAATCCTTTACACGGGTTTTAAATGTCGGTTTTGAAGGCAGGCTTAAATTCTTTTTGAGCTTTTGCTCAATGGTAAACAAAATTGCGGTCAATACAGGTCTGTAAAATTCATACGACTCTTTCAGCTCATCTTTGTGCGGTAATAACCGGTTATTTGATTGTGTCATACAAAAATACTATCATGGAAAGATTCTTTTGGCAATTGAAAACACTAAGAGAATTCAAATTAGACGAGGAAATAAAAAAAGAGAGCAGAAAACCTGCTCTCTTTTTTTATTAATTACGAAGCTCTAATTTATTGTTGATCCTGTTCTTCGCTAAGTGATGAAGTAAAGGCTTCTTCTTGTGCCATCTTATCTTTTTCTAAGAAACGAAGTACCTGTTTGTCGCCAAATTTTGCCATTTCATAATTCTGCTTAGCAGTTTCTTTAGCACCAATGATTCCCCAAAGATCTTCATCAGCAATGTCGCGTTCTGTTGAAAGAACAGCTTTATCAAAGATTACTTTTACATCTTTGAAGTATCCGATAAAATCACCACCATTGTGCATTGCATCACGGGTAACCTGAAAACCGATAAACTTAATAAAAGGAAGACCGCGCGGATAAATTGGAACAACACGGATTTCTCTCTGGCGAATTTCTGAAACATATTCAGGATTATTCCATTTAAGTTCTCTCCAGCCGTCAAAACCGAGATAACCCATGAAATAACGTCTTTCTACGCTATCGGTATCTTTTAATACAACATATAAAGCATGAGGAAAGTTCATTCCCATTGTTGTTACAGAAAGAGCCTTTACAGTTCCTACATTTTTAACAATACCATAGCCTTCTTCAAAGCGTGTTTTTCCGCTTGCTTTTTCTTCATCAGTCTGAGGCTGTATTTCGCCGTTATCATCGGCTGTAGCCATAGGCTCATAAGCAGGAATCTCGAAAGCGGGTTTAATGTATGCATTGGAATTAACCATTGAGCTGGGGAAAAGTATTCTTACACCCATTACATTTTTACCGGCAAACGGCACCTTAGCATTTTCCCGTACAGGTGCAGCAACGACAGTCGAGGTTGCTAAACTTACTACAGTTTTAGCAGAAGAGTTCAAGACAACTTCCCAGCTTGGCAGACTGAGCGAGGTCTTCATAAGAGCCTTCTGTTCATCTGTGAAAGTAGCACCCGCAGCAACACCGTAATTCATTACAGATCGTCTGTTCTGGGTTGGATTTCCGTTTTCATCAGCAATAATATCAGCATCCAAAATCGTAAAATCAATGATTGTTGCTTCTTCAGCAACCATAAAAGATCCAATCAGCAAAAACGCCATTACAACTAAAATGAAAGTCCTTTTCATTCAAAGCTCCTTTTTATACACGTTATGTAGCCCTGTTTATACAAGTATACGCATCATAAACGTTTTGTCAATTCTTTTTTTAAAAGAATTATCGGCCGTTTAATCCTCGTATATTTTCCTACTTCCGATGTATAAGTTTATTATATCAATATTTCTGAAATTTCGAAACACATTTTTTCTAAAAATTTCAGCTCCTTCCTTATTTTCTGAAGAACCATTACCGTCTATGTAGAAAGCTTCTTCAGATAAGCTTACATACAAAATTCCATCATTAACAAAACATGATACAACCTTCGTACCCCGGGGAAACAACAACCTGTAACGATCCCCGACAGGTCCTAAAATCATATCATCTATAAACATCCTAAGACTTGTTTCAGCATCAGCCTTTGGTAAAAACCGTGATTCAACATATAAACCTGGTTTATTCATATGCTCAAAATTCAATACATAACGGTTTTTCGAATTACCGGTAAACCATAAAATGATTGAAAGTAAACTTATTGATGCTAGCAGAACTGTTAAAACAAAAATTCTTACGTCTTTCAAGGTTTTCACCAGGTCTTCAATTACTTTTTTTACTGTACTCATCGTGTCCCCGTAAAACCTCTCGACTGCTCAAAATGGGTTATAAATGCTCCCAGTCCATTATATATCCCAAGCGCTGTTTTACGCAAGTATATTTTATCATTTAATAGAGCTGCATCCTGCGAATTTGTTATAAAACCAAGTTCTACAAGTACACTAGGCATATGAGCATTTCTAACAACAAACCATTCCTCTTCCTTTATGCCTCTGTTCACCATTTGTTTTCCTATTTGTGTATCCATACCCTCAAGTATAAATTTTGCAATAAGTATGCTTTCTGTTGTATATTCCTCTTCCATCATTGAGTTTAAAATTGGAAGAAGGTCTTTATCTACTCCTGAGTCTGATAATACACTTCTTCTGTAGCCCGGGCTCAGATACCACACTTCATAACCGCCGGCTTTTTTGTCAAATGCTGCATTTGCATGAATTGATACGTAGATAACGGCTTCGTTATCCTGCAGGTTGACAGAATTTGCAATATCAACCCGCTGTTCCAGCGATAAGTATATATCAGTTGATCGGGTTAAAAGAATTTTTTTATCAGGATAGGAAGCAGATAAGAGCGAGTGCAGCTCAAGTGCGGTAGTAAGGGCAATATCTTTTTCCTGTATGGATGTTTTTTTGCCTCCAATTGTGTGAGAGGCAACTGCTCCCGGATCCTTTCCGCCGTGTCCCGGGTCAATGAGAATGGCGCCTACTCTGAAATTTGCATCATTATTCTGTGTCGAAAACAGATCTTCTGCGGCTTTTAGTAAAGAATCTGAAAAATAGAGAACATTATTACTTAATATTGGGGGATCAACAATAAGAAGGTTTAAATAATCAAGAAGGATTACACTTTCTCCGGCCCTAAAGCTTATTTGATGCCCGTTTTTCTGCAAAATACCGTTTCCGGCAAGCGGATCCCAAAAAACTGAGGCATTGAGATTTTTAGCCGAAACTGCAGCATTTTTGTACCCTGCAGGCACAGTATCTGCAAAAACGGAGATATAGAAAAGCGGTATAATGCAAACAAGCAAAAGTATTTTCTTCATATCAGGCTTCACCATCAAGCAAATAAAGAAGTCCCTGAAGTCCGCCTCGTAAAAAATAGCGCCAAAACTGCTCTACATTAACTATTCTTGATTTTTTATCTTCTTTTTCTGCAATAATGCAGAACTGTTCAAGCGCAAATAAAGCAGACTTATGATTCCAGTCGCATAGGTCATTGTCCCGCAGAAAATAAGGCAGTAATGAACGTGCATTTTGAATAATATTCTCAATGCTGATTGTTTTTCCCTTTGATGCAGTCAACAGAGGGTCAATATCATTTTTTGATGCTTTATATGCAGAAGGCGGAAACTCTGTAAACAAGTCTTCTTCTAAAAACTCTTTTGTTGTTCGGCATCCTGCATCCAGTCTGATAATAATATTTTTTACCGCTGATTCAGCACTTTTCACAGCTTCTTCCCTATTTTCTGCACAGCTGATGATATTTCCGCATTTTTCTACATTATTAACAGGAAAGTTTACGATGTCTCCGGCTTTCACTCTGGGAAAAATATTTTTAACATATGGAATATTTTTTGCTTCTTCACAGCCCGCCACTGATTTTATGATTCCTGGTATAGAAATATAGGCTCTTTCGGCACTGACTGCGCGGGGTTCTTTGGGCATACCGGTAAGGGAAATTGAGGGAGCATCACCGAGAGCAATCCGTAAGGCCTGCTCTGTCAGGTTTATGCCTGATGCATAGGGGTACGTCCAGCCTGACATGTAGCCGCCGGAAAGACGTGCTGCTATTTCACCAATTTTCGGCCCGTCCTTTGTAAGTTTTACATCGCCTTTTGCAGCTCCGCAGCTTAAACCCAAAGCTTTAACACCTTTTTTGAACTCTTCGATTAAAATATTTTTCTGTTCCTCTGATACTGCAGACGGCAGAGTATGCCCCATTTCTATAAAATACGGAGGATAATAAATATGTCTGTCTGCAAAACCTGTTATTGTTATAGTGCCATTGTACACAAGTGAATCTATGGAAAACTCAGGTCCGTCCATATATTCTTCGAGTATTGCTCTTTTTGATCTGGAATACGAGACGGCAGTTTTTACAGCTTCTTCTAATTCATTACCGGATCGTACCATCCTGCAGCCGCGGGCCCCCATATTATCTACAGGTTTTACCACGAGGGGAAATGGATTATGGGAAAACCCATTATTGCGGAGCAATTGGAGTATATTTTCTGCATTACACGCAAAGGTATTATCTTCGATTTCAATAAATTCGGGAGAACGTACACCGCTCTTTGCAAAACACTTTCTCATGCGTATTTTATCACTTGCGTTTAGTGCTGCTTCATAAGAATGCGAGTGTAATCCGCATAGTTCGGCAATTTTTGCACATGCGGCGGAAAAATCTGTACCGGCTGTGAAAACGGCATCAATTTCTGAGTTTTTCTTAAGATTAAGAGCAAATTCGCACAAAGCATCAATATTTTTTAAGTCGATGTGTGCAAACTCATCGCATAAAGATACGCAGCAGGCATCTTTATTTCCATCTGCAGCAATAACGCGGCAGCCGAGTTCTTTAGCAGTCAAAATTGCAGGTTTCTGCATAAACCCTGCACCAAGTATAAAAACATTTCTCATACATTTTCACTATAATTTATTGGAGAATTTAATACAATAGACTTCAAAGGTGTCTCCAAGAGAAAATACTTTACTTAAGACCGTACACAAGCTGAATAATAGACTGCCCTTATGAGCGCCTGTTTTTTGTATTATAGGAAACCGCTCGCTGTGATGACCGGTACAGACAATTTTCCTTACGGTAAAACCGTATCGCTTAAGTATTTTTCTGCACTTAGGCATTTCCCACAGCGTAAAGTGATCTAAGGGACTTTGAGAAAAGAATTTTTTTGGTGAAAACCGGGCCGATACACCGGAAGCATTAGGAGTTGAAAAAGCAAAAACGCCCCCGTCATTAAGTATGCTGTGAGTTTTTTTTAGAACTGAGTCAAGCTGCTGAAAATGCTCAATTACAAACCACATAGTAAGGGCATCAAGACTTTTTACATTGAACTCTTTTTCGATATCTATTTGAGGAAACACTGCTGTGCATGAGGGGATTTTCAATACATCTGCAACATAGTCTGCCGCATCGGAAGAAATATCAGTTCCAAGAGGAATAAAACCCGCTTCCTTGACAGCTGCTAAAAAAGGACCATAGGCGCAGCCGACATCGAGTACCGTTCTGTTCGAAGATCCGTGCAGCAGTTTCTTTATTCGTGTAACCCTCAAAGATCCGTTTTGCTTAATTTGATCAAAGTCCTGCAGATACGTTTTGCCATACTGCTTCTTATATTCTTCAAAAAAATATGTTTTATTATAATTAAGCGCTCCTCCGGAAGTCCATGAGGGATAGAGTATTGAACAAGATCTGCATCTTCTTACCGTCTTATTTTCAGTTCTGCATACGATGACATCAAAGCCGTTTTTCTTTCCGCACAGCGGGCAGACATGCTCTGAACCCGTTAAAAGCGACTGAATTACCTCCGGTAATTTTTCCTTTTTTTCCTTGCAGTCTCTTTTGTATAAAGAAGCAAAATCAGGATGAGCAGGCTTCAAATTATCAGGCTTGATGAGCAGCGTAAAAAAACCTTTTGCTGTCAAGTTTTTATTTGAAAGAAAAGCAAATCCGTATTTTTTTGCAAGTGCACCGTGAAGCTTTGTTGTTTCTAATAGAATTAGAGGAATATTCAAAGAACATGTTTCAAATGCAGTCAGCCCGTAATGACTTATAACAAGATTATACTCTTTTAATCTTGCTGACAAATCCTGAACAGGCTTCATAAAACTGATAGTATTAATGAGGTGAGGCGCCTCTTTTTGAAGACGGCTTAAAAATTCCTCATTATTATTGGTAATAACATCTATTAAAAAACAGGAAAAAATTTGCGAGGCAGCTTGTGCACAAGCAAGCGCTGCCTTATAGGAAAGCGAGGCAGGATCCTCTCCCCCTATTGAGACAAGCACTTTTAAGGGAATTTTATTTGTCACTATTCTTTTTTCAGTCATTTCCGGCAGATCAAGGAGCATAATATTTTTAAGATTGCAGTCTCTTTGGCTTATAGAGGGTATAATTTCTATAAGATACTCAACTGCGTTATTTTTATTCAAACTTTCATCGACGGACACAAGAGGTCCCAGAGCGCTGAAGGTAAGAGAATCCTTTTCACTCAATTTAAAATAGTCGGTCACGACAAGACTGAATGATTTTTTTCTCTGAAAGGGCTCAACAGAGCTGATTATTTGAAAGGCTTCAATATCCTTTTTGTCAAGAGCTTTTTGAATTAGATCCTTCACTGCAGAGGAACTATCTTCTGGAATAAGAATATCGCATTTGAGCTTAGAAGCAAGAGATATCATGCGTTTGGCATGACCGGTACCAAAACCCGTTTTTGTCTGCGGAATACATAGTACCGGGTTTTGTATCCACGGTTTTTCACAGGCGCTGAGAATTTGTTCTGTTCTGAAAGGATCCTTTTCAAATGAGGTTTCATGCGTACAAGAAGAAACATAAGTAACAATCCGTATAGCTCTACGGTAATCATCATAAGTATCTATTGTTGTTCTAAGTTCCGGATGGTTCCATTGTTGAGGAGCCGGAAGAAAGAAGCAGGTCCATACATCAGTATGATTATACAGGGCCGGTCCAACATGCTCTGTATCATAGGGGTCTTGTGTCAAACTTTGAGACTGTAAAAGGGATTGTGCATTGAGTATTTCTACACCGCTTCCATGCGGAAGGCCTGAATAAGTACAGTAATCGCAGGAATACCCCTGTGATCGAAGCTCTGCAGCCTCGTTTAATAGATTTTGTGCAGAATCATAAAATAAAAAAGGGTTATCGCCTGTCGCTCTTACTATCCATGTTACTTTTTGTCCATGTTTTTGCTCAATTAGACGTATTAGTGAGCAAAAACGGTCAAGAACATCGTTTTCGCTTCCTGCGAAACATTTCCAGCCGTTTTTTTCAGCAAGAGGAAAAAGCTGACTATAAGATGCCTGATCTGTTGCAAGGTAGTATTCATCGCATTGTACCTTTTTCATTGCACTAAGAGTCCATTCAATACATGTTTGACTGCCCAGGGGAAGCAGAGCCTTTGAAGGAAGCCTAGTGGAACCAAGACGGCATTGAATAATTACAAGGGTCATTCTTTTTTATCATCCCATTGAGATATTAAGGATGGGGCGTCGGTTTTAAACCTGTATTTATTCGTTTCAACCCACGAACGTGCGGACTTGAATAAAGAAAAAGAGTTAAACAATGAAGAAGAGCGCCGGGCAAAGGCCAAAAATGTGCTAATAGGAATATAGGCACTATCGTATTGATACTGAGGAAGAAGATTTTTTAAATAAAAACGCAAATAAGAGGAATCAAATGTTGAATCTTCAACGGGAGAAACATCTTCATAGGAAAGACGGAATAAGGGCGAGCAGATAATTTTTTCTCCCCAAAGCCAGCTTCTCATGCAGAAATCGAGATTCTGCCAATATGATGAGGTAATAGTATAATCAAAACCGCCAAGCTGTATAAATTTTTGGCGGTTATAAATACCAATGGAATCAAAATTATAGAGTGTCGGAGTAATATCATAGAGAACCTGGCCTGGAATAACTGAAAAAGAAGATTTTTTAATAAAAGGCTTCATCTTAACAAAAATATTCTGCATCTGATCATTGAGGAGAACAGGAGACAAACACACAGCATTACTTTCGTGCAGTCTGCTGAGCAATAAATCTGAAAGCATATTTACACGGGTTTTAATATCATCCCAAAGTACAAGGACATAGGGGCTTTCCGTCTCGCTCATGCTTATATTTATCTTTTCTCCGGTACTTATTTTTTCATGAGGAATAATAAACTTTACACAGGGATAGGTTCTGCTCAATTCATCAATACTGTAATTATCAGTATGGTGTTCGACAGAAATGATCGACTCAAAGCCGTTTTTCATTAGAGACTCAAAAATCTGATTTTTATAGTGACTTATTTCACGCGTCAATACAACGACCGAAACAGGATGAGAAGCATAAGGATTTTTCTCTGTTCCGCCGAGAATTGTACGTTCAATTTGTTTTTCATTAAAAGTTAAAGGTATAATATTCATCACACTTCCTGCATAATTCACCATAATCGTTTTTGCAATGATTTTCCAGATCCTTTGTTGATCTATTCCATATGTTTTCCAAAGAATCGGTAAAAATATTACCCATAATATTTGGAGAAGTAGTATCCCAAGAACAGGATGGAAGAACAGATCTGCACAGGGGGACGGAACCGTCTATGAAGACAGACATGTCGTTTCTTAGATGCCAGCACGGATTGCGCAGTACGGGACTTAGATCGGCGACTTTTTTATCTTCAAGAATGCCTGCAAAAGAATCATATTTTTGGATAATAAGTTCTCCTGTTCCATGAGCCTTCCAAAAGCGGTAAAAAGCCTCGAGTTCATCTTCGTTTTCATGCAGCCTCATAAATTGAGGATACACAGCACCATTAAAATATTTTTTAAGAAGTTCTATATTTTTTACGGTCTTTGCAAGCGAAAAACCATCGTTATGAAGAGATGTATACATTGATTCTGTATGAGCATCAACACTGATAATCCAGTATATGCTTTTTTGGCCGTTAGACCGCGGACCTGCTTTTTTAACAATAGTACTTATTCTTTCAATTTGTTCTTCTGTAAACTCAAAGGAGCAGCTTTCTATGACAAGTGAAAGATCCTTGTTTGTAAGTACTAATTCAATAAATTGCTCAATTTGAGGATGCATCATTGCCTCTCCCCAAAGAGATAATGAAATTACAGCATCTCCGCTGAAATCTGATACTTTACTGATAATTTCTGAAAATTTTTCTTTACTCATAAAATTATCAAGCTTTCTGTCCCTTATCGTGCTGCCCTCTTCTTGTAAAAAGGCTGGATACGGACAATATGTACAGGAAGAACTGCAGGGCAGCGAAATTTGAAGAGCATAGTATGACGGCAGGGTTTTAAGAATAGCAATATTGTAACAAAGCTTTTCAAAGCTTTCACCGCCGTTTTCCATCAGCTCAAACATTCTTGCACATAATAGGGTATTTCTCTTTGTACCGCAGTGGAAATTGAGACGGAGAGAGCGAAGATCAAAGGGAGCTATATATGTTTCTATTTCAAAAGAGTTTATATCAGTTTTTAAAAGATTAAATAAAGTTTCCCTGTCAATATCATCATGAGTATTTTTTTCGCAAAGATTTTTGAGAATCCGTACAGTCCCGCTGTCAATAATTTCCGGTGTTATTCCGTAGGGAAAACCCTCTGCAAAGGTATATTCACAGCGGTACCTATGGTGCATAGCTAAAAGTTCCTTTGTGTAAGACTGATCCAAAAATGGACAATCGGCCCATGAATACACAGCAGATGCGAACCCGCCTTTTTGCATACATTCGTCAATATGATGAAGCAGGAGCCCTGTATTCCAAGAAGGCTCAATTATAAATTCAATTGGAACAGATAATTTTACTTTGTATTCCAAAGGTTCAGCAGAAAAAATAAACAGTTTTTCTGATCCTTCCACATCAACAGCCCACTCAACTGATACATCAAAAGCTGTTTTTCCTTTAAACTCTTTTTTTAGAGCATAATCTGACACGTTTCCGGCATATAATATAACACAGGTTTTCATAGTACATATATCGGCAAAAAAAAGCTTGCGCAACATAAAACAGTGATATACACTGAAATGAAGTAAATTTTAGTACGGGTGGAGAAAAGCTATGACACAAAAGGGGAATGCCTGGTGGAAAGATAAAGCAGTGTATCAAATTTACCCGAGAAGTTTTTGCGACAGCAACGGCGACGGCATAGGGGATATTCCGGGAATTACTTCAAAACTGGATTATTTAAAGGATCTCGGCATAGGCATTATGTGGCTTTCTCCGGTTTACTGCTCGCCAAATGATGACAACGGCTACGACATAAGCAACTACCGCGACATTCAAAAAGAATTCGGCACGCTTAAAGATATGAAAAAACTCATAAGCGAAGCAAAAAAAAGAGATATACGAATTATAATGGATTTAGTTATAAATCACACCTCAGATGAACACCCCTGGTTTACAGAAAGCCGCAAAAGCACCGGCAATCCCTACCGGGACTACTATATTTGGAGAAAAGGAAAGCGTAATCACAAACACTCTTCTGATGCCCTTCAAAATCAAAAGCCGCCGAATAATTGGTCCAGTTTTTTTACCGGTCCTGCTTGGCACTATGATACATTAACAGACGAATTCTACCTTCACCTCTTTTCCAGAAAACAGCCGGATCTAAATTACAATAATCCAAAGGTTCTTGCAGAAATTAAAGAGATACTAAAATTCTGGCTCGACTTGGGCATCAGCGGATTCAGGTGTGATGTAATTAATGTAATTTATAAATCAAGTCTTAAAGACGGCAAAAAACGTCTCGCATTAACAGGACGGGAGCACTATGTTTCTCAAGATGGATGCCACACAATTCTGAAGGAACTCAAACGCGATGTATTCAGCGCATATGACTGCTTCACCGTTGGAGAAACAGTTCTTGTAGACACCGCTATGGCCCATGACCTGTGCTCTTCAGAACGGGGTGAACTCGATATGGTATTTTCGTTTGAACACATGGATACCGATCACATAAATAACAAATGGTTTAAAACAAAATTTAAGCCTGGTAAATTTATAAAGGTAATTACAAAGTGGCAATCCTGTCTTGATTGGAATGCAAATTACCTGGAAAATCATGATCAGATCCGCAGTGTTTCCCGTTTTGGAAACGATACAAAATATCATGATGTTTCCGCAAAGATGCTCGCCGTCCTTCTGTTAACGCTGCGCGGCACTCCCTTTATCTACCAGGGGGAAGAAATTGGTATGACTAATGCGTATTTTTCAGATCTCAGCGAAATTAAAGATGTCGAGTCGCATTATGTTAATGAACTGGCAAAAAAAATGCATTTTCCGCCGTCTATCCGCTGGAAAATGATACAAAAATCTTCAAGAGATAATGCACGGACTCCCATGCAGTGGAATACCCAAGAGCATGCAGGGTTTTCTCCCAAGGGCAAAAGCGATCCATGGATACGTGTTAACAGCAATTTTAGAACTATAAATGTCGAAAACCAAAGTAAAAACAAAGATTCAATATTATCATTCTACAAATGCCTCCTTTCTCTCAGAAGCGGGAAAAAATCCATTTTAAAAGGCAGCTTTTTCGCGCTTCCAGGGCCGAAAGATGTCTTCTGTTACGAAAGAGAATTTGAAGATGAACGCTGCATAATTCTTATCAATTTTTCCCAAAAAACTAAAAAGCTTACAAATGTAATCCAGTCACACATTAAAAACGGAACTATTCTGTGTTCAAATTACAACCATACTGATATCAGCTGCTTCGTTACTCTGAATCCATACGAGGCGGTAATTATAGAAACTTCTCAAGGAGATAAATCATGAGCGAACAAATAATTAAGAGAAACCGCTTCACATTCGGTCTAGGAACTATAGGGCGGGACATGGTGTATTCCATGGTAAGTATGTACCTTATCTTTTATTTGTCTGATATTTTAAAACTTGATGATGCTGCAATATTGTATGCCACAAATATAATGCTTGCAGCCCGAATATTTGACGCTTTGAATGATCCCATTATGGGAACCATAGTTGACAACACGAAAAGCCGCTTCGGCAAATTTAAACCCTGGATTGTTTTCGGTTCCCTGTTAAGCGGTCTAATCACAATTTTACTCTTTACTGATATAGGACTTAAAGGCAGCAAATTTATTGCCATGTTTGCGGTTCTTTATGTTGCATGGGGCATTGCATTTACAACAAATGATATTTCTTTCTGGTCAATGCTGCCGTCACTGAGTACATCACAAAAGGAACGCGAGAAAATCGGGGCATTTGCCAGAATTTGCGCAAATATCGGTCTGTTTTTTGTTGTAAGCG
>Ga0116148_1001449_pt1 | contig 25922 bp, 19 predicted proteins | sample AD_UKC055_MetaG_FD_89786 | JGI IMG/M metagenome (GOLD analysis project Ga0116148, IMG submission 89786) | Active sludge microbial communities of municipal wastewater-treating anaerobic digesters from USA - AD_UKC055_MetaG | ecosystem: Engineered > Bioreactor > Anaerobic > Digestate | place: USA... | reverse complement strand
TTCTACGACGACCTGGTGCGGATCCCGCTGCTGATGCGGCTGCCGGGTCGCATCCGCCCCGGCACGGTGGTCTCGCAGCCGGTCAGCCAGATCGACCTCATGCCGACGATTCTGGACTACGCGGGCCTGGGCGCCGCGGCGGCCACGCACGGGCGGTCGCTGCGCCCGCTGATCGAGGGGCGTCCCGACGGCTGGCGCGATTATGCCTTCTGCATGAGGGCGGACAACTCGCGGATGCTCCGCACCGCCGAGCACAAGTACGTGATCTCGCTGCGCCCGCGGCAGGAACTGGCGCTGTACGACCTGCGGGCCGACCCGCACGAGCAGCACAACCTGGCCTCCGACGCCGCGACCCTGCGCCGCCTGCACGGCCGGCTGGTCGAAGTGATGACGGCCGACGGCGACCCGCTGGCGGCGAAGATGCCGAAGGCCTGATCGCTGCAGTCCGGGTTGGCCTGTCTGGGCAGGGAGGAGCCGGAAACGGCACGGTGCTCTTGGGTCGCAACGCGCGTTGTTGACGTAAATCTCATAAGCTGGTACTCTTGTGTCTACCTCAGCCGTCCGTGCCGGGGGGCTGTGGGTTCGGGCAGCACTTCGGGTCAAGACGGCCGCTTACAGGACGACGGCGATGATCGAGTTCACGTGCCAGGGTTGCCAGTCCGTTTTCCGCGTATCCCAGACGAAGGCCGGAGGAAAAGGGAAGTGTCCCAAGTGCGGGCAGGAGTTCGTCGTTCCCTCCCCAGCCGGGCCATCGCAGCCCGCCGTCCGCGTATCCCTGCAGCCAGGTGACGACGGCCTGGTTCGCTACGTCTGCGGTTCGTGCGGGCGGGCGTTGACGTCGGCGTCGGCCCTGGCCGGCCAGACTCATCACTGCCCGGCCTGCGGGTCGGCGGTGACGGTGCCCTCGGCCTCGCAGAGCGTCTGGGGCATGAGGGTTCGGCGGACGTGGCGGTGGGTGAAGGTGGCGGCCGCCGCGGTCGCCTCCGCTGTCGCCGCGTGGGTCCGCAAGCGCCGCGAGCACAAGCAGGCCAAGCAGGCCGCCCGCGCCGCGGAAAAATCGCTGCCGCCCCCTCGTGCGGAGGACGAGCCGGACGCCTCAACGCTCCCGGTTGTGCAGCGGGTGTTGGTTACCCCCGTGGACCGCCCTTCCGGCGGGGGCCTGGCCAGGACGGGCGAGACCGCCCTGGCGGAGGCGGCAGCCGAAGTCGTTCGCGAGGCCGCCGGCCTGCTGAGGGCCTCCAGCGGCGCCGTCGCCCAGCAGGGCCCGCACGGCATGGCGGGGCCCGGACCGGGGCGGGCGGTCTTCACCGGCGGCGGCGAGACGTTCAACGCGACGGTGCCCGACTACCGGGTCCTGTGGCGCGGCCGGCCTTCCTTCCTGCTGCTGCTGAAGCGCATCCTGTGGACGGCGGCGATGGTGCTGCTGTGGGGCACGATCTGCCTCTATCCCGTCTCGCGCGAGGCTTGGAACGACCGGGCGCCGTGGGCAACGGGACTGATCGACTTCTACCTGGCCTACCGGGTCCTGGTCCTGATCATCGTGCTGGTCTACCTGGCGATCCGCCTGGGCTGGAGGACGATCCAGTTGAAGCAGACCCTCTACACCGTCACCACCGACCGCATCGAGGTCAAGAAGGGCATCATCAGCCGGAACATGGACAACGTCGACATGTTCCGCGTGCAGGACGTCAAGCTCCGCCAGTCGATCCTCGATCGAATCCTCGGGATCGGGACGGTCCTGGTGATCACCAACGACCCCGTCCAGGACCTGCCCCATATATGGGGCATCGGCCGGCCCAAGAAGGTGTACGAAATCCTGAAAGAGGCGATGTTCCATTCCGACAAGCGCCGGGCCGTCATCCACACGTCCTGATGCGCGTTCGGCGGCCCGCATAGGTGGGCCGAGCGACGGCGGTCAGTGGTTCTTCTTATTCTTCTTTCCGGCACCCTTGCCCTTCTCGCCCGCGCCGGCGGCGGGGTTGTAGTCCGGGTTGGTCTTGGAGGGCATGAGGGCGTTGGTGCTCTTGAACCACGCCAGCAGGTCGTCCAGCAGCTCGTCGCGCTTGCCCTTGCGCGTGGCGGCCAGGTTGGTCCGCTCGCCGATGTCGTCGGCCAGGTTGTACAGCTCGACGGCGTTGTTGGCGTCGATCTTCTCGCGCCCGCCGTCGAGCACCCACTCCTCATGGTAGAGCAGGAGCTTCCAGTCGCCCTTGTGGATGACGCTGACCGGTCGCGTGCGGAAGACCGGGTCGCGCCCGCGGGGCACGGGGCTGTTCAGGTAGCCGGGGAAGTGCCAGAAGATCGCCTCGCGCCGCAGCTTGCCCTCGCCCTTCATCAGCGGCAGGAGGCTCTCGCCGTCGAGCGTCTTGTCGGCGGGGGGGGCGGCGCCGGCGGCGGCCAGCGCGGTGGGGTAGAAGTCCACGTTGAGCACGGGCGTGTCGCAGGTCGTGCCGGGCTTGATCGTGCCCGGCCAGTACGCCAGCATGGGCACGCGGATGCCGCCCTCGTAGTAGGCGCCCTTGGCCCCGCGCAGGGGCTCCTGCGAGGAGGCGGGCGTAGCTCCGTTGTCGGAGGTGAAGATCACCAGCGTGTCCTTCTCCAGGCCCAGCTCGCGGAGCTTGGCCAGCACGATGCCCACGCCGTCGTCCATGTCATAGGTGCAGGCGGCGTAGAGGGCCTTGTCGTGCTGCTTGCCGCCGGGCTTGGCCTTGAACTTCGCCAGGGTTTCCTTGCGAGCCTGCTGGGCGGTGTGGATGGCGTGATGGGCGACGTAGGCCAGAAACGGGCGATCCTTGTTCTTCTCGATGAACTCGCATGCGGCCCGGGTGATGGAGTAGATCCGCTTGGGGTCGTCGGCGTCGCCCTGGGTGGGTGTGGGCATGGCCGTGTCGAAGCCCTGACCGGACGGGCTGGTCGGCCCTGTGCCGCCGCCCAGGTGCCACTTGCCGAACATGGCCGTCGCGTATCCGGCGGCCTTCATCGCCTCAGCCAGCGTGACGTTCTCGGGCGGCAGGTCCTGGCGGTTGGGGATGGGGATCATCCGCATGAGGTTCTTCGGCCCGCGGTCGGTGCTGCCGACGGCATACACGCCGTGGCGCGGGGTGTACTGGCCGGAGATCAGGCAGGCTCGGCTGGGGGCGCAGTTGCCCGCGCAGGAGTACGCGCAGGTGAAGCTCATGCCCTCGCGGGCGATGCGGTCGAGGTTGGGCGTCTCGTAGAAGTCCGACCCGGCGTAGCCGGCGTCCTTCCAGCCCTGGTCGTCGGCGAAGAGGATGACGATGTTCGGCGGACGGCGCCTGGGGGCGTTCTCCGCGCGAGCGCCGCGAAAACCGGTCACCCATGCGGCGCCGGTGGCGGCGCCGACCCAACTCAAGAACTCTCGCCTCGAAATCATGCCGATGCTCCTTTCCCAAAGCCCACGGAAGGCTTTCCGTGGGCTTGACGTCACGGCGCGCTCGGCGTTCGGATGTCAGACCCGTTCGCTCAGCAGCCTGTGCAGGGCGGGGATGGTCGCGCGGTGGTCCCCGCGGATGTAGTAGCTCGTCCCGCCGTCGGCCACGGTGCGGACCAGGACCGTCTTGTACGGACGATAGTAGTACTCGGGCGAGTCCTTGGGGGCCTCGGCGTGCAGGTCGCCCGACAGGTGCAGCAGGTCGAAGACCGCCGACGTGAAGTGGCAGATCTCGCGCCCTTGCGCCGAGGCCACGTTGCGGGCCATCGACAGGGCCTTGAGGTAGACCTCCGGGCCCATGACGGCTGTGCCGCAGCAGATCACCACGCCGCCTTCGAGGTTCTCCACCTCGCGGGCGAAGATGAGGAAGTCGCGGTAGCTGGCGGCGCCGGTGGCGGCGGCGTCGAAATTCGGATGCTCGTGCAGGATGTCGTAGCCGATGCCCACGTGCACGGTCGCGGGCACGGACGCCTCGTAGGCCGCCGCGAAGACGGACGCGTCGCGGTGGGGCAGGCCCGCGGTTCCGGCGGGCCCGCAGCCGGCGGCGACGGCCCGGCCCAACGCTTCGCCCATGCCCAGCCCCTCGGCGGCGCCGGCGGAGACAATGTCGTTGATCTCGGCGGTCTCCCGCCACAGTCCGAATTGCCCGCGACGGATATAGTTCGCTACCGACTCGGAGGTCGCGCCGATGCGGGCCAACTCGTAGTCGTGAACGCAGCCGGCCCCGTTCAGGGCCACCAGGCTGATCCAGCCCCGGCGGATGAAGTCGATGACGTAGCGGCTGAGGCCCTGCTTGATCACGTGGGCGCCCATGAGCAGGATGACGGCCCGCCCGTCGCGGCGGGCGGCGACGACGGCGTCGGCCAGCGGGGGCAGGTGCGCATGCTCGAAGGGCAGGGGGCTCTGGCCGACCTCCAGCAGGTCGTCCAGGGCGACCAGATGTTGCCGCTGCGCCAGCGGGAGGATCTGCAAGCGGCTTCGGTCGAACTGCGGGTAGCGGCTTGGCATTGCGTTCTCCAGTTGCGTCAGAAGATACCCCTCCGCCACGGGATCGTCCACAGGAAAGACCCGCCTGCAAAGACCCCGCGCGAGGCTTTCCGCCGGGCCGGGGATTTTGCTTGAAAACCATCCGGAGGCAAGGACAATGGGCGGCACGAACATCGCGGAGGCTGTCCGACGGACAGCCTTCGGTCGGGGCGTCTACCCCCTGCCGTCGGGACCATGGAATTCCTTCACGGCGGGGGGTTCTTGTTTGGGCATTCTGGAGGCCTTCCGCCGCCGCTTCTTCGCCGGTCAACCGGTGCACCGAAAAAAAAGAAGCAGACCTAGCGGGGGAGACTAGGTCTGCTGGGAGTTGGGCCGGGAAAGGAGGGAGAAAACCGGGCCCAACTCTGGGTCGTCATGTTTTTACCTGACCGTATAACTACCTGTCAAGTGCATAGGCAAGATACATTCTGCTCGGCTTCAATTCAACTGAGATTTACTGTCGCAGGAGGAAATTCCCACCTACAAATACGGGGTCGCCAGGCCTTCCAGGGATTTTCCGCGCGTTTGGCCTTTGGGGGCGATAGAATCGGCAGGCGGTACAAGACTATGCAGGAGCGACAGTTGAGCAACGAAACGGCGACGGGGAGCGGGGCTGCTGGGAGCGAATCGCCCCCCGGCCAGGCCGAGCCGCGCCGCTGTTCCCATCCCGGGTGCGATCAGGTCGCCTGGGCCGACTCGCCGGCCGGACGGTGCCTCTGCCACTCGCCCCAGAACGGCGTGTCGAGCGAGACGGCCCGGGCGGTCTGGGAGGCAGCCCGGCACAAGGCGGCCGACCCGGGTGGATGCTCGTTCGCCGGGTGGCACTTCCCGGCCGACCCGGACGAGCGGCTGTTCACCGCCACGGTCTTCGCGGGCGACGCGGTGTTTCACGGGGCGGCCTTTGCCGCGCAGACGGGCTTTCTGGCTGCGCGGTTCACGGGCGCCGCCATATTCGACAATGCGGTCTTTCATGGCGACGCGTGGTTCATCGACGCCGACTTCGCCGGCGACGTCCGCTTCCACGGCGTTCGATTTCACGGCGACGCGGACTTCGAGGGGGCGTTCTTCCACGCCGGGGCGTGGTTCGGCAACTGCTCGTTTCAGGACGGACGGGACATCCAGGTGGACCTGCCCTCGGTGGAACTGCCCCTGGTGGCCCCGCGTCCGTTTCAGCGCCGCCAGGAGGGCGAGACGGCCTACCGTCTGGCCAAGCAGGCCGCCGTCGCGCGCGGCGACTACCGCCGGGCCGGGCACTACCACTACGCCGAGCAGGCCGCCCATGAGCACGGCAACCGCATTCGTTGCGGGATGAGGCCCTGGCGCCTGCGGTTCTGGATGTGCATGCTCGAACTCATCTTCGCCAGGGTGGTCTTCGGCTACGGCGAGAAGCCGCAGCGGGCCCTGCTGGCCGGTGTGGGCCTGATCGTCGCGATGGCCCTGCTGTATTTCGCCGTCGGCGGGATCGCTCCCAGCTCGCTGCCGCTGGTCGAACAGGCCGGCTACCGCCCCAGTTTCGGCGAGTGCATCCACTTCAGCGCCGTCACCTTCACCACCATCGGCTACGGCGACCTGGTGCCCAAGAGTTCCATCCGCCTGTTGGCCGACGCCGAGGGCTTTCTCGGCGCAGCCCTGATGGCCCTGTTCGTGGTCGGCCTGGCCAGGTTGTACATGCGGTAGCAAAGAGCAAACGAAAGACACCCGAGCCCCCCGCGGACGAGAAGGACGGATGCGGAAGCATTGTCCTTCTGGTGCTTTTCGTCCCTGACGTCCTTTTCAACATACCGCAGGTCCCGCCTTCTCCTGCCGATAAGATGTACATCTGTCAGCCGTCAACTCCTTTGGCAAGGGAACCTGATGAAAGCAACTTGGAAAACGTGTGCCCGTCCCTGGGCGGTGCGCGGAGCCGTGGTTGTGGCGGTCGTGCTGGGCGCGTGCGAGATGGCGCCGGCGCAGCCGACGCCGACAGCCCAGCAGGCCCTGCGGGTCGGCCAGGAGGCCCTGAAGGCCAAGAAGCTCGACCAGGCCGTGGCCAGCTTCAACCAGGCCATCGCCCTGGACGACAAGCTCCACGAAGCCTACTTCGGGCGGGCGGTGGCTTACCTGGCCGCGGGCAAGCTCGCCCAGGCCTACGCCGACGTCACCAAGGCCATCACGCTGGACGGCAGCCAGCCGCACTACTACTGCTTCCGCGGACAACTGGTCACCGGCTCCAACCACCCCAAGCGTCTCGAGATGGCCCTGGCCGACTTCTCGACCGCCATCCAGAAGAAGGCCGACTACGTCGAGGCGTACGTCCTGCGGTCGCGCCTGCTGAGCATGGCCGGGCAGTTCCCCCTGGCCCTGGCCGACTGCGACCGGGCCCTGCAACTGGCCCCCAAGGACCTGTCGCTCTACGACCTGCGGGCCCGCGTGTACCTGGTGGGCTACCACGACCCGCTGGCGGCCATTCGGGAGTACACCAAGGCCATCGAGCTCGCCCCGTCCAACGGCCTGGGCTACCTGGCCCGGGCGGAGGTGTGCCTGGCCGCGGGCGACCTGGCCAAGGCGATGGAGGACCTGGACCAGGCGGCCAGACTGCTGCCCCAGGAGCCGCGGACGTACTGGCTGCGGGCGCAGGTCTACCAGCGACAGGGCGATCTCGCCAAGCGGATCGACGCCCTGGGCGAGGCCATCAAACGCAGCCCCCAGTCGCACAACCTCTACAACGAGCGCGGGGCGGCGATGGTGCTGGCGGGGCAGTTCGACAAAGCCGCCCGCGAGTTGGACAAGGCCGTCGAACTCAAGGACAGCCCCAACTACCGCGACACCCGCGCGTGGGCCTACTTCTACGGCGGGCGGACGATGCTCGCCCTGGCCGACGCCAACAAGGCCGAGGACCTCGACCGCAACTACCCCATGAGCAAGGTGCTCCGCTACCGCGTGCGGTTCGCCGGCGGCGAGGTCGAGAAGGCCGTCCAGGCCATCCTGGGCGACCTGAAGGCCATTCGCGCGGGCGACCCCACGCTGCCGGTGATCCAGTACTTGCTGGGCCTCTGCCCGCTGGAGGACCTCCAGGCCCAGTACCCGCAGTACTGGGAAGACTACCGCCTGATGACCCGCGACTACGGCCCCCAGCAGGTGGCCGCCGCGCAGAAGTTCGTGGACGCCGAGACCGCCGCCCGCTTCAAGCCTGTCAGCGTTTTCGCCTTCCAGGCGCCCACGCTGGACGGCGGGGTCTTCGATTTCTCCGCCGTCAACGCCGCCCGGCAACTGGTGGTCTACGTGATGGACCCGACCCAGGCGGACGCCCAGTCCGCCACGCGGGCCGCTCAGAAACTCCACCAGGACCGCAACCGCCACGACCTGTCCGTCGTGGGACTGGTGGCCCCACCGGGCTACAAGGGCGGGCCCGTCAAGGCCGACCTCGCCGCCCTGGCCTCGGCGACCAAGAGCCACCTGGGCGCGTGCGGCGCGGATTTCCCCTGCGTGATCGACCCCACCGGCATCGTCATCGACCGCTACTGGGCCATGCTCAGCCGGATCAAGGACTCGGCGATGGTCGGCTTCTTCGCCTTTCCGCTGCGGGCCCAGGGGACCAGCGGCGGGGCGCTGTCCGCCGCCGTCGCCCGCGAGACCCCCAGGCCCGTCGAGTACCTCCACCAGAGCGTCCTCAAGCTCTACGGGTTGCAGGCCCCCGCCGACGTCGACCCGCTGGGCGGGCAAAACCCCCAGGCGCCCGAAGTGACGCTGGTGGACCAGCGGGGAAAGTCCCATCGCCTGAGCGACTATCGCGACCAGGTGGTCGTGCTCGTGCTGCTGTCGCGCGACTGCCCGCGATGCAAGCTCCAGTTGGGCTTCCTGGAAGAACTGTACAGGACGCACGGTCCGGCCGCCCGATCCAGCAAGCCCGCCCTCCAGGTGCTGGGCGTGTGCGTGGACGCCTCGGGCGATTCGCTCAGCAAGATGATCGCCGAGCGCGGCTACACGTTCCCCATCGGGCCGGACAACGGCTGGGCCGCCCGCGGCGCCTACCGCTACACGGGCCCGGCGCCCGAGACGTTCGTGATCGCCCCGGGCGGGGCGATCCGCTGGCGGCACCGCGACCATCACGGCCCGCTCAACGACGTGCTGAAGATGGAGATCCTGACGCTGCTGGGCCAGCCCACCGCGCCGCTGCTGGTGGAGGGCGGCTTCAGCGGCGGTCGGGCCTGCCAGGTCTGCCACGAGAAGGCCCACGTCGACGGGTCGTTCACCCGCCACGCCTGCGCGTGGGAGACGCTGGTCCGCCTCGGCAAGCACGAGGATCCGCAATGCGTGCGGTGTCACGTGACCGGCTACGGACAGAGCGGCGGGTTCCTCTCGGACAAGACCACCCCGCACCTGGCCGGCGTGCAGTGCGAGAGCTGCCACGGCCCGTCCGGGTGCCCCAAGTTCACCGGCCAGCCCCGCGTCGACATGCCCCCGGCCGTCTGCGAGACCTGCCACGACGCCAAGCACTCGCCGATGTTCGACTTCGCCGCCGCCCGCAAGAAGGTGCTGCACAACCAGGCCGAGCAGATCCTCAAGCTGCCCGCCGACCAGCGCCAGCGGAAGCTGGCCGAGCTGTGCAGCGGGGGGCGGGAGATCTTCGACCCCGAGCGGGCGTTCGTCGGCTCGGACGCCTGCGGGCGCTGCCATCCCACCGAGTATGCCGCCATGCGCGGCGGCAAGCACGCCAAGGCGATGCAGTCGCTGCTGGCCCCGCCCGCCGACGCCCGACTGCCCGCGCACAAGCGGGTCGCCGGCGGCATCGACAAGCCCGACTGCCTCCGCTGCCACGTGACCGGCTTCGGCCGGACCGGCGGGTTCCCCGCCCAGCCGCCCCCCAAGCCCGCCGAGCACGCCCTGGCCGGCGTCGGCTGCGAGAGCTGCCACGGTCCGGGCCAGGCCCACGCCGCCGACGTGAAGGCCCCGCGGGCCATCCTCAAGCTCGGCGGCACGTGCAACGAGTGCAACATCATGCCCGTCTGCCGACAGTGCCACGACGCCGACAACTCGCCCACGTTCAACTACCGCGAGGCCCTCAAGCAAATGCGCCACGCCACCGGCCAGGCCCGCACGACGCCCGGGCCCCTGCCAGAGTGACGGCGACAACCCAGCCAGGTGCATGGAAACAAGAAGCCCGTCCCCAGGGGACGGGCTTCTTCGTATTCGGGGGGTTGATGTTCTTCTTTACGCGCGGCGTCGGCGGATGTAGCCGCCCAGGCCCGCGCCGGCCAGGGCCAGCAGGGCCATGGTGGCCGGCTCGGGAACGACGGTGCCCGTCAGTTCGTACGACAGCGAGCCGGTGAGTTGGTCCTGCTTGGTCTCGGTGTCGGCGCCCGTCCAGGTCAGCGTGAGGGTGGCCGAGTAGGGCCCGTCCAGCAGGGGGGCCAGGAAGTCGATGTCGAAGATTGTGCCCGCATCGCCGCTCACCAGCAGGGCGGCCAGCGTCGGGTCGTCGGGCAGGACGAACAGGGCGGCGTCCGGCCCGGTGATGGTGGCCGTGTCGATCTTGATGGTCGAGCCCAGCGTGCCGGTGTTCTGAAGGGTGAACTGCTCGGTGCCGACGATCCCGCCGGCCAACTTGCCGAAGTCGATGGTCGAGCCGTCAGCCGGCGTGCCGGTCAGCGCCGGCGCGGTCGTGCCGAAATACTCCAGTTCGCCCAGGCCCAGGACGTTGGCCGAGCCGTAGGACGTGGCGTAGAAACGGAAGTACTTATAGGCAGCCGGCGTGTCGAAATCGGCTCCGCCTCCGTCATAGCGAATCACCTTGTTCTCCACGCTCCCACCGCCCAGGGTGAACGGGCTGTTGCCGTCATCGTTGTACGAGAAGATTTTCGTCCACGTGCTGTTGTCGTTGGAGCCCTGGATCTCCCACACGTCCGGGTCGCGGTTGGTGCCGCTGTCGTTGTCCGAAGTAATGGTGAAGTGGGTCATGATGTACTGCTTGGGCATCTCCAGGGCCACCCACTGCGTCCCGCCGTTGCAGCAGAACTTGGCCTCGCCTCCGCCGACCTTGTTGTCGAACAGGTCCAGGGCGCCCTCCCTGTCGCTCGATGGGGCTGCGGCGTTCGAGAAGTGATTCTCGCTGCTGGCCCAGGCGGTGACGAAGTTGTACCCGGTTGCGCGATAGGGCAGAATGCTCGCGTCGCTTTCATCGATGTTGTTGTCCGGATCGGTCAGATCGCTCTTCAGCAAGGACGTGGCATCGTAACCCAGGAATGTGGCCGCCTGGACGGAACCGGCGAGCAGGACGATCAGGAACAGTCCGACCAGCCACCATTTAGACATGGTCATGCAGCATCCTCTCTTTCTTCTGTGCAAACGCTCCCGCGTCAGCCTTCCTCTTGCTCGGCGGCGCACACCGGAACGGGGCGCCTTTGTCAGCCACCATCTTCGCCCAAATGGGCGATTCTGTCAAGAGCCCAAATGACCGAGCCCAAATGACCGAGATGCTGTCGACTATTGTGTGTAAGTGCCCAGGAGGTGCCGTCTGGCCAGTCGGCCGCCTGACCGGGCCGGCCAACCGCGTGGTTGAAGCCGGCGGCAGGACGCTGTACCATTATGGGCAGGTCCCCGGCGGGCTTCGAGCCGGCGGCTGGGGATCCATATTCAGAAAGGGTGAACGCATGGCAGACTACACGTACGATGATCTGAAGGTGATGAAGGCGCAGCAGTTGCGGGAGATCGCCCAGGGCATCCAGGACGACCGCCTCCAGGGCTACAGCACCATGCACAAGGAGCAGTTGCTGCCCAAGCTGTGCCAGGCGCTGCACATCCACGCCGACCACGCCGCCCACGGCGCGGAGAAGATGCGGATCAAGGCCCTGATCCGGAAGCTCAAGGCCCAGCGCCAGGAGGTTCAGCAAGCCCGCGACTACGACCGCCTGGGCGCGATCCGCCACCAGATCCACGTCCAGAAGCGCAAGCTGCGCAACATGGTCGCGCGAGGCGTGTGACGGGCCCCGTCAGTCCGGTTCATACCAGAGGTAGTTCGACGACAGGTTCTGCCGGATCATCTCCAGCCGGACCCACGGCACCCATGCAGCCGAGCCGTCCACCCTGCCCACGACCATCCCTTCCGGCACGGGCTCGAAGTGCCCGGGCGTCGTTCCGGGGGGGATTCGCGCCCAACCGTCGCCCTCGCCCACGTGCGGCATGGTCCCGCTCCAGGAGGCCGTCGCGTAGAAGGCCCGGCAGGTCACCAGCGTGCGGCTGGTGCCGTTGTCGCCAAGCCGCTTGATCGTCGTATAGTCGCTGTCGGGGAAGTCCATGATCCGGTCTCGCCGGTTGCCCCAGTAGATCCAGCCGATCCCCGTGCCGTTGCCGGACGAAGACATGGCGCCCATGCCGACCAGGTTCTTGTCCTCGGGCCACATGCTGTTGCAGGCGCCGGTCCTGGGCGCCACGCCGTACTTGGCGGTCAACTGGACCCACGTGCTGTAGCGGAACCACACCAGGTCGTCGTCCGCCCCCCGGTCCGAAGACTCGCGCGCCCCCAGCGGAAGTTCGCCCCGGCTGGCCGAGGCGTATGTGGTGCACGCGGTGATGAATTGCCTGGCGTCGCTCTCGTCCGCGACGCGCCTGGCCAGGATCCTCGCGCGTCGCAGCGATGGCGTCAGGAGCGAAAGCAACAACGCGATGATCGCCACCACCACCAGCAGTTCCACCAGGGTGAACCCGCGCACGTCCCGCCGCCGCCTCGCTCGGCCAGGATCGTGCGATCGTCGCAACACCAGGTCTCCTTCCCGCAAATCGGGCGGGCGCTCGTGATCTGCCGAGACAGGTCCCGGATGGACCCGTTCCTTCCGTTCATTGTAGCGGTTCACGACGACTCTGCCAGGGCATCCGCTTCGCGGCTGTCTGCCGGGACCTCGCCAACGTCCTGCGTTCAGGCCCGGGCCGCAATCGTCCCCGCACGCCGACGTTTGAACCGTGGACCGCCTCTTTGCGAAGGAGCACGCCCATGTCCGGTAAAGCCGCCGCCGTCTGCCTGGTCCTGTTGGCCGCCTGCCAAGCCATCCCCGCCGCCGACGCTCCGCAAGCCGACGGGCCGCTGCTGGGCGGCCTGGCCGCCGTCGACATCACGCCGCCCGTGCCGTATCGCATGAGCGGGTACTTCCACGAGCGGCTCAGCGACGGCGTGCTCGACCCGCTACGGGCCAAGGCGATGGTGCTGGCCCAGGGCGGGCGGAAGCTGGCGATCGTCTCCTGCGACGTCATCGCCCTCACCCGCGAGATCACCGACCCCGCCCGCAAGCGGATCGCCGAGGCGCTCAAGATCCCGCCCGCCAACGTGCTCATCTCGGCCACCCACACCCACACCGGGCCGCTCTACATGGGCGTCCTGCGAGACTACTTCCACCAGCGGGCCGTCGACAAGACCGGGAGCGACGACTGCGAGAAGGACCCGTACCCGCCGCGGCTGATCGAGGGCATCGTCCAGGCCGTCACCAAGGCCCACGCCGCCCTCAAGCCCGTGCGACTGGAGGCCGGCTCCGCCCGCCAGGAGGGCCTGTCCTTCAACCGGCGGTTCCACATGCAGGACGGCTCGGTGGTGTTCAACCCCGGCGTGCTGAACCCCAGGATCGTCCGGCCGGCCGGGCCGATCGACCCGCAGGTGGGCATCGTGCTCTGCCGCGACGCAGCCGACGGCAAGGCCCTGGGCGGGATCGTGAACTTCGCCCTGCACCTGGACACCACGGGCGGCACGAAGTACTCCGCCGACTATCCGCACTACCTGGAGCAGTCGCTGCGGCGGACCCTGGGCGAGCAGTTCGTGTGCCTGTACGGCACGGGCACGTGCGGCGACATCAACCACATCGACGTGACGCGCCGCGAGCGGCTGACCGCAGAGCGCATCGGCGCCACGCTGGCCGACACGGTGGCGGCCAAGACCGGGTCCCTGGGCGCCGTGCACGCGGACCTGGCCGCACAAAGCCGCACCATCGAGCTGCCCCTGCCGCAGTTCACCGACGAGCAGATCGACCAGGCGCGGGCCGACATGCCCAAGGTCGGCACGCGAGAGCTGCCCTTCCTGGGCCAGGTGGAGGCCTGCCGCCGCCTCGCCGTCCACAAACGCGGCGCCGCCACCATGAAGCACGAGGTGCAGGTCCTGCGCCTGGGGCGGGAGCTGGCCGTCGTGGGCCTGCCCGGGGAGGTCTTCGTCGAGCTGGGCCAGGCCGTCAAGAAGGCCTCACCCTTCCAGACCACGCTGGTGATCGAGCTGGCCCAGGACTGCCCCGCCTACGTGCCTACCCGCAAGGCCTTCGCCGAGGGCAGCTACGAGACCGTCAACACCCACGTCACCTCCGGCGGCGGCGAACGCCTGGCCGAGACGGCTTGCGAGTTGCTGAAGCAGGCGGCGAAGCAGTAGCTGTCACGCGAACATTGCCCGCGTTTGGTTCGGGTGGTATAGTAAATGTGTGCCAACGGTCCATCGAGAAGCCGGTTTCGTGTTCTACTTCTACTCGGAAGAAGGCACAGAACCGCCGCATGTGCATGTGGACAAAGGCGACGGCACGGCCAAGCTTTGGCTGAGGCCGGTGCGCCTGGCTTGGACCGAAGGGCTGAAGGTTGGCGAGGTGCGCCAGGCCTTGCGGATAGCTAGACGAAGGCAGGCCAGACTCCTGGAGGGGTGGAATGAGTTCTTTGCGCGCGAAGATTAACAACGTCGTTGTCGGCCGCGACACGCTGAACGTGGAATTGGCGGATGGGCGCGTTATCACCGCGCCGCTCACATGGTATCCAACGCTCCTGCAAGCGACAGCCAAGCAGTTGCGCCGCTGGAAGCCTTGTGGCGCAGGCACAGGGATCCACTGGCCCGACCTTGACTATCACCTCAGCGTTGAGGGGTTGTTGCGAGGTTCGCCCGAGGCCGAGGGGGTGACGCGGCGCCTCCTGGTTGATCTGTAGGCACGGATCATTTCTTCGTTCATCGGGTGGTTGCCCGCCGAACTGCTCAAGCAGGCCGGTTCGTAGCCTGCCTGCCGCAGGCAGGTGCGGTCTCCGGGGACATCAGGAATATCAGGATCGGAGCCTGTATCGCCTGGCTGGCTGCGTGATTGCCGCCGACGATCTCCATGCACGGAATCTGCTTGACGCTGCTGTCCATCGTCCCGGGTCCGGTCGCCGCGCGCCGCCCAAGGCGCCGCTACCGCTGCTTCAGTTCCGGCTTGGCAAACGTCACCGAATACGTCTTCCCCGCCGGGCCGAGGGCGGTCATCACGGTCTGGCCGGAACTGGTAATGGTAACCTTCTGCTGGCCGCCGGCTCGCTCCACAACGAGGTCCCACGAACGGCCGAACGCGCGAACGTCGCGCAGGGCCATCGACGGCCAATCCCTGGGCAGCCAGGGCGTGCATTCGAAGGAGTCCAGGCCGGTCGGCACGATGCCGAAGACCCCTTCGAAGAAGACCCGTGGAAAGAGCGAGCCCGGGCAGAGCATGTCGATGGCGTCTTCATCCGGATACGGCCCCCTGGGCCCGAAAATCTGCGTCTTCACCACGCGCCGGGTCAGGTCGATCGCCTCCTCCGTGCAGCCGGCCTTGAACAGCGCACGCAGGGCGTAGTAGGTCTCGCGCCCCCATTCGGTGGGCCGGGTCGATTCGGCCAGGATGTCGGCGCCCTTCATGCGATCGGGCCAGAGCTTGTCGGAGAGAAGTGCGGCCACCGTGCCGTCGCGCCGCTGGTTGATGCCCATGGCCAGCGGCAGCAGGATCCACCCGCGCAGGGTCGTGTTGCCCTCGTAATACCGATAGGTTTTGAAGCCCTCGACCTGGGCTCCGAAGCAGGATTCGATGCCCTTGCGCAGGGCGTCCGCGCGGCGGTCGAACTCGACATGCACGCCCTTGCCCAGGGCACGCGACAGGTGGGCGGCCTGGCGATAGCCGCCGTAGGCAAGGGCTGACGTGCTCAGGTTGGCCTTCCCGGTCGGGTAGCGGCCTTCCATCTCGTCGGTCCGCGAGGCGACGATCCCCTCGTCGGTCGTGTGTCGCAAGACCGAGGCGGCACTGAATTCGATCAGCGGCCAGAGTTCCTCCGCCGCCGCCCGGTCGCCTTGGAACAAGAGGAACTTGGACAGGCCGTACAGGACCATGGCGTCGTCGCCTCGTCCCCGCTGTACGAGCTTGAGGGCGGGCCCTTCGAACGAGCCGGGGAAGGGATCGATGCCTTTCTCCCGGCACCAGGCCTGCCAGATGCGATACATGTTCATGGAGGCGTGGTTCAGATCGGCGTTGCCGAAGAACGGAAACACCGGGCTGGAGTACTCCACCGGGTCGTTCGCCCAGACGCCGGGTGAGTACCTCAGGCTGCCGTTGTGCGTGATGACCCCCTTGTACGTCTCGATGGGGCATTCCAGCACGTGGAACTTCTGCAGGGTGAAGGCTACGTCAAGCTGCGGCTCGGGGGTTTCCAGCCGGCCGGGGCCCCGCCAGGCCGCCTCGGCCAAGGCGCGGCGGGCCCCGCGCTCGGCGGCTGGGTCGACTGCCGCGACCGCCTGGCCGGACAGGTGGCCCTGAAGACTGGTCGAGAACGAGAGGACCTCGCCGCCCTTGAGCGAAACGGCCTCGCGGCCGGGGCAGGTCCACGTGGCAATCACGTCTTCGGGCGACTTGGTCACCTTCTCGCCCGCGGCGACCGCGACGGATATCGGCTTGTCAGCGGCGTTGCGGACCTGCCACTCCTCGACGACCAGGGCTCTGGTCATGGACGGATAGACCGTGCGGGTGACGGCTGCCCCCCCGGCCGGCGGGTAGGTCAAGGTCAACATCCCGTCGAAGACGGCCAAGGAGGGAGACGGCATCTGCCAGGGCTGGCCGTTGATCTGCAATTGCGGGATCGGATCGCGCCCGCCCTGGAACAGGACCCTCTTGTCCTTGGCGATGTCCGGCTGGAGGTGAAAGAACCTGACCTTATAGCCCAGGCCCGTTGCGCGGTCCGCCTGTGTCTGCATCACCACCTTCCGCCCCTGCATGCAGACCACCAGGGGCTGCGCGGCGGCGAACTGGTGGGTCAGGCGACCCGCTTTGCCGAGAGTCCAGAAATCCTCTGCCGAGGCGGCTGCCGCCAGGCAGCAGCACGCACAAGCCGCCATCGTCACGATCAATCCGGCGTTGCTCTTCATCGCCTGTTCTCTCCAAGTCGCTTCGACCGGGGTTTCCCTGATGACCTGCCCAACTCCGACGCCGGGACAGTGTGTTTGTATTATCCTACATCGTTCCCATGGCCAGTTGGCCCCCGAATCAGCCAGAGAGTGGCCAATGGCAGCAGGCCGTCCCCTGGGGACCTCAGGAACATCAGGATCGCCTGACGGCGGCGCTACGAACGCTTCTTCCTGTCGCGGGCGTTCCAGGTTGGGTCGATGAGCAATCGCTTGCCCGCGATGTCGCGCCAGTCGTAGAGCTTGAAGTTCTGCCGGCCTCGCGGCGTCGAGCCGTCCTGGACGACGAGGAACCCAGCGGGGAACCGCTTGCTGGTCGCGAGGTTGGTGACGGCGATGCCGTCGGTGTCGTCGACGTCGTCGATCTCGCCCGCCTTGGGGTCGATGGTGAGCACGTAGCGGTTGTCCTGCTGGCGGGTGTAGACGATGAAGGTGTCGTTGCCCTGGCTGGAGGCGATCAGGTAGCCCTTGCCGCCGGCGGCGGCGTAGATGGTCAAGCCCTCCACGTCCCGGGTCAGCCCGTGCTCGCCGACCTTGGCGATGAGTTTGCCCTGTTCACCGCCGTCCGGCTCGGCGGCGAAACGCCAGATGCCGGTCGACTCCTCCGCGAAGTACACCCAGCCCAGTTCGTCGTCGGCGACGCAGCCCTCGACGCACGAGCGAAGCTTGAGCGTGCGGACCTCGACGGCCTTTACCTCGCCCTCGCCCGCGTCCTGAAGCTCGTACTGCGCGAGCCGGCCGTCGTAGTGGGTCACGAAGCAGTAGCCCTTGCCCGTCCTCGCGCTGCGGTACGTGCAGATGCCGTAGGGGACCTCGCCGTCCAGCACTTTCTGCGTGCCGCCGGCGGTGATGTCCGTCAGCCGCCGCCTGGCCGGGTCGATCCGCCAGACCTTCACGCCGCAGGCCTTGGAGGCCCGTGTGGACGCGACGGCCAGGTCCGCCACCTGCCCGCCGAGCGTGAAGCCGTAGAGCACGTCCACGTTGTTGGGACGGCATCCGTCGCCGCACGTCTGAAGGTCTTTGCCCTCCATGTCGTACACGTGCAGGCCGCCCCGTTTGTCCGTGCCCAGGATGAGGCTCTTCTCGGGATCGCTGGGGTGAATCCAGATGGCGGGGTCATCCGCCGCGTCGCCGCCATGGGGGATCAGATCGGTCTGAAGCCTGGCCTCGGGCGCGACCACGTCCGCAGCCGGCCTGGTCGTCGCCGCACCGTGCGCCGCGCATAAAATGCAGGCCGGAAAAACCAACACGGCCAGGACCACGGTGGCGCACGATCGTTCTGTGGCATTCAGCATGGGGTCACACTATCAGCCGGGTAGAGTGCGCCCGTAAGAGCGTCGCGAACATCCGGATCGCCTTACGGCGACACTACAAACGCTTACGAACGCTCTCACAGCAGCTTCCGCAGGTGGGCGATCTCTTTCTTGAGGATGCCGGCGCGCTGGTCCTCGGGGAATCGGCCGAGCGACTCGTCCTCGATGCAGAAGTCGTTGGCGTAGCCGACGGCGCGGAGGATCTTGACCACGCGGGCGAAGTCGATGTCGCCTTCGTAGATCGGGCAGCATCGCTTGGCGTACTCCAGGCCGACCGGGCGCTGGGTCTCGCGCTGGTCGGCGTCGTAGCGGATGGACTTGCAGTGCGTGTGGAAGACCCGCGGGGCGAACTTCTCGTAGAGGGCGTAGAGCTTGGTCAGCGGGTGCCCGAACCAGTAGAAGTTGCCCGTGTCGAGCGTGAGGCCCAGGCACTTCGAGCCGACGCGGTCGAAGAGCGGCTGGATGAAGTCGGGGTCGTTGGTGTAGCGGCCGTGATTCTCGATGGCCAGGGGCACGCCCGCCTTCTCGACGCCGGGCATGACCTTCTTGAGGATCTCGACGGCGACGTCGAGGAACTGCTCCGGCTTGGTCTTGCGGGGGACCACGTCGATGCGGATGGCGGCCACGCCGAGGGCCTTGGCGGCCTGGGCGGCCTTGGCGCAGCACTCGATCTCGAAGTCGGGGCGCTCGTCGAAGTGGTTGAACATGCAGAAGGCGGTGATGCGCTTGCCGGCCTTCTGGAGGTCGCCGCGGAGGGCGTCGATTCCGGCGGCGTCGGCGACGCTGTACTTGCGGTCGCCGGAGACCAGGTTGGGCAGGCCCAGCTTGTCGTCGAGGCCGGCTTCGACGCCGTCGGCGCCGATGGCCTGGAGGGCCTTCCAGCAGTCGGCGGGGTCCACGAACTTGAGGTGGGCGTCGCGGACGGCCAGGAAGGGCCCGCCCTTGTCGGCCGCTCGCGCCAGGGCTGGGACCAGTGCGGCGGCGGTGGCCGCCGAGGCGGCGCCGGCCAGGAAGCTGCGTCTGCTCATGTCGCTACGCATGTGTTGCTCCTTATTCTGTTACACACAAAGAAGCGGGAAGATCTCACGCGCCCCTCCCGTGCCGCCGCGCTGTCATCTCGTCAGGGGGCGTCCTCGCACACGACGCGGAAGCCCACGTCGAAGACCGGGTGGTCCGGCCCGTACGCCTGTCGGAAGTCCGCGCGGGCCCGCGCGGGCGGATCATACCACGATCCGCCGCGGACCGCACGCGGTTCGGCGTCGGCGGCGGGGGGGGGCGGGTCGTTGCGCCCGTCGTCGCGATACGGATACGCGCGGCACGCGGAGCGGGTCCACTCGGCGGCGTTGCCCAGCATGTCGTGCAGGCCCCAGGCGTTGGGGCGGTAGCTGCCCACGCAGGCCGACACGCGCCGACCGTCGTCTACTCGCGTCTCGGCGGGGCGCCACGCCGGCAACACCTGTGTGCGCCCGCCCCAGCCGAACGGGTCGATCGCCGCCAGCGAGGCGTCGGCGAGGTTCGCGTACGCGGAGAAGTCCGCGCCGGGCGGGCCGTGCCACGCCGGGCCATCCGTGCCGGCGCGGCAGGCGTATTCCCACTGAGCCTCGGTGGGCAGGTCGAAGCGCCGGCCCGTGCGGCGCGAGAGCCAGTCGCAGAAGGCCTTCGCCTGCCGCCAGCTCACGCGGACCACCGGCTGGCGGGGGCGGCTCAGCGTCCAGCCGCGCTCGCCCGGGCTGAACTGGATGTAGTCGCCGAACTCGATGCCGCTCTCGTGCGACGCGTCGAACAGGGCGAACTGCTCGTTGGTGATCTCGAAGCGTCCCATCCAGAAGTCGCGGGCGATCTTCTGGCGGCTGGGCGGGCGCTGGTCCGGCGGGCCGTCCGGAGAGCCCATCACGAACTCGCCGGCCGGTACGCGGACCAGTTCCAGTTCGACGCCCGGCGCGAGCCGGATGCGCTGCTGGACCGCGCGCTTGGTGTCGCCTTGCTGGCGGCGGGCGGCCTGGGCGGCGTCGAAGGGCCAGTCCGGGCAGGCGACCTCTTGCTGTGGCACGGGCATCTTGCCCGTGTGTCCCACCGGCGTCTCGCCGGTGGAAGCAGGGCCGGGACGGCCCTGCGACGCATGGGCGGGACGCCCATGCCACGCCGCGTCCGCGGGCGGCTCGAAGTCGTCTTCCATGCCGGTGTAGAGGCGTCGCATCTCGCGCCGGCGCTGCCACTGCTTGCGGACGTGCGGGCCGATCTCGGCGCCTCGCAACTCCGTCCACGAGCCGTAGAACGGCGCGTTCAGGTCGATCCACGTCAGCAGGCGGTCCCACGATTCCTTGTCGAGCTTCACGCCGTGGTGCCCCTTGCGGAGCCTCTGCACCAGCCGCGTCTGGCTGGCGTGGAACTCCCACGGGCGGAGGACGGCCATGTCGCTCTCCTTGGTGGGCGTGCGGACGTGGCGGCGGAGCTGGTAGTACGAGGGCGAGAACTTCGAAGCGAGATTGTACCCGTTCTTGTTGTCCAGCGTGGGCACGGGCGGGCCGTCCAGCAGGCAGGGGAGGGTGCGGCCGTCGCTCCGCGGCTTGCCGTCGTGGCAGCGGGTGCAGTGGCGGTCGAGCACGGGCTGGACCTCGTTGCGGAACGAGAAGCCCCGCGTGGGTCCGTAGAAGGGCGCCGGCTCGGCCGGCGGCTGGGCGGACGCCAGCGTCGGCTTCACCGGCGGGGCGGTGTTCTGCGGCTCGTGGCAGCCGGTGCACGAGACGCTCTCGCCCGGCATGGCGGTCATCCAGCTCCGCATGAGCTGGACGGCCGCCCCGTCGGCGTCCAGCGGCTGGAAGGCCACCGGCGTGCAGGCGGGGATGCGGAAGCGGGCCGACCCGTCCGCGTGGACCGGAACCGTGCCCAGCACGAGCTTGGGATCCCACGGCCCGTCCAGCCCGATGCTGTACGGCTCGGCGCCCATGCCCTGGTAGGCGAACTGGTAGCTGATGACGCGGATGGCCTTGATCGTGCCGCGGGGCACGCAGGCCAGCGCGGGCCCGGCGTAGATGTCGGCGATGGCGACCTCGGCGTCGCGGCGGGCGGGGTCGATCTTGTCGGGGATGACCGGCGGGCGCGGCGCGGGGCGAAGCGGGAGCGGCTCGAGCAGGGCGTAGCCCTTGGTCTCGTGGACGAGCACGAGGTTGTCGAACGTGTCTGCGAGGTACAGGCCCCAGGGCCGATCGGCGGCCGGCTTGCACGAGACGAGGAAATGGCGGTCGCTGAGCGGGAAGGGGTGGAGGAACTTGGGCCAGCTCTGGGCGATGGGCAGGTCGAGCGCTCGGGGCAGGACGGCCCGCCCGCGGGCGCCGATGAGCTGGATGGCCCCTTGGGGGCCGCCGCGCCCGCGGGCCGGGTCGAAGACCACCAGGTCGCCCATCCGCGGCAGCTCGTGGTGCCCGCCGACGACGGCGACGACGCGGGTGCTCTGCGCGGGCAGGGGGCGGGCGAAGAACATCGACGCCGGCCAGTACGACCCGCTGCCGTAGTACTCCAACTGCTCCGTGCCGTCGGGGTTGGCGTGGAAGAGGATGCGGCTGAACGCGTGCGGGATGTCCACGTATTCCCAGCGGAGATAGAGCAGCCGCCCGTTGGGCAGGGGCGTCGGGCACCAGTCGTGGTCCTGCTCCACGGTGAGTTGGCGGACGCGCCCGTCGCGGTAGCGGCGGTAGAGGTTGCAGACGTGGCCCGAGCCGTTGACGCACGGCACGCCGGTGAAGCAGGCGGTGGAGCAGAAGACGATCGACTCGTCCGGCATGTAGCAGGCGTCGTAGTTGTCCACGTCCGCCTGGCGGATCGTCTCGATCTCGCGCAGGTGCTGGCCGTCGGTGCCGATCTCGTGGACCTGCCACCGCCCGCCGGGCGCGGGCATGGAGAACAACAGCCGCTTCGCGTCGAAGTGCAGGTCCACGTCGCCGACGAATCGCCCATCGGCGGGGCGGTAGAGCGTGGTCATCTTGCCGCCCGGGCCCGCGGGCGAGAGGAGGGCGATCTCGTTGTCGTAGCCGGTGGGCTTGAGGCTGGAATTGCTGAGGTAGTTGGCGGGCAGGCCGAGATTGCCCTCGCCTCTCTTGACCAGCAGGAGCTTGGCCGGCAGGAGCGGATTGGCCAGCAGGGCCTCGTCGCGCAGCGCCGCGAAGCGGGCGGAAAGATCCTGGGCATGAGCGGGCGGAAAGCCCACGGAAGGCCTTCCGTGGGCATTGGCGGCGGGGAGTTGGTTCACGAGTTGGTCGTGTTCCTTCTTCAGTGCCTCCAGGCGCTGGAGGAACTCGGCCCCGCGCGGGTATCGCGGGCCGAACGTCGAGACCAGGTCTCGCACAGCCAGGTCCAGGCCTTCCCAGTCGCGGGCGGAGACGGGCGGTTCGGGCGGCTCAGCCGTCGGGGCGGCGAGATCAAGCCAGGCCTGTCGATCGCCCAGGTACGTCAACAGGTTGGCCGTGAGCGCACGGTAGTTGTCGCGGGACTGGGCGGGCGCGTGGTCCCACAGGCGCCCCAGCCGCCAGGCGGCCAGGACGACTCGTCCCTTGCCGGCCGGGAACTCCGCCAGCGGGTTGCTCGCCCCGCCGGGCGTGCGGGCCAGGATCAGCGGGGCCTGCGCCCCGGCCGGCGCGGGCGGCTTGAGGTCGGCATACGCGGAGAACGCCGCCTCGGGGAACCACAGCACGCCGGCGCTCACGTCCGCGCCGCGCCAGGCGGCGTGCGTCTTGCGCACCGGCGCCAGGCCGGCCTGCGCCCGGTCGTGGCCGAAGGTGACGGGCTTGGTCGCAGTCGCTCCCAGCCCCAGCGGCGCGAGCAGGTCGGCGGTCTGCCCGCCCAGCAGCAGTCCGCCGCCGGCCTGCACCCATTGCCTGAGGGCGTCGAGCACGGCCTTGTCGCTCAGCGGTCCGCCGGGCTTGGATTCGGGCCGATAGCACCAGATGGCCGCGAAATCCGCCAGCCGCACGGCCTGGCCCCGCTCGTCGGCGAACGTCCCGCCGGCGGCGGGCAGGATCACCCGCGCCTGGAGCCACTCCCGCGCCAGGTCGCACGCCAGCTCGGACTCCACGTCCATTCGCTGGCTGCCCGCATAGTCGAGCAGCACGCCGATGCCAGGGGGCGGCGCCGCCTGAAGCGACGACGGGGAGACGGAGACGGCTACGAGAATGGTCAGCACGCGAACGAGGACACGCATAATCTCACCTGATCCATCGTGTCCAACGGAGAATCGGAGGGCGCCATTGCCGGAGGAAGCGTTACGGTTCCTGGTCGCCGAAGCGCAGACTGAACAGGTCGGCGTCTTTCAGGACGAATCGCAGCCGCACGCCCTTGCCAGCCAGCGCACCGACGTCGCCGCCGGACTTCCAGCTTACCGTCCGCTCGAGTTGGTCGCCGGTGATCTCCGGGCAGTCGGCCAGGGCGAAGCCCTCGATCGCCTTGCCGTCGGGCGTCTGCAACTCCACGCGAACCGAGCCGGCTGCGGAGGTGGAGCAGTTGATCGTCAGCCGCCGCCCGGCGAAGACGAGCGGCTTGGTGACCATCTCGCCGCCATCGAAGGGTCCGGCCACCGAGACGAAGGCGTCGGGCCTCAGCGTGTACCGCCGGATGTGGATGCTCGGGTAGGCCCCGTTGTGCTTGACGTAGAGCGACAGTTCGTTTTCGTCCGTCTGGACGATGCCGCGGGCGGCGTAATTGGCCCGAGAGGTCCAGTTTCGCAGGTCCGGCCCGGGGCGAATGAACGCCTCCAGGAACGTCCGCTTGAAGTCGTCCCCGCCGCGGGCGGAGGCCAGCACGATGTCGGTGCAGTCGTTGACGAAGTTCCATTTCTTCGGCGTGCCGACCTGGCTGGCCTGTTCGTCGCTGAGCACGCGACGCCCGGGCAGGAACCGCGTGGGCAGGCCGATGTAGATGTGCGGCGCGCGGACGTATGGGTGGATCTGCCCCGTGTAGAGGTGCTGTCGCGGCTTGGAGTCCAGTTCCAGGTCGACCGGCTCGCTCCAGTGGATGAAGTCGTCGGACGTGCTGCGGGCGATCCAGCGCGTCCCGCCGCGAAAGACGCGGAAGTAGCACACGTAGCATTTCTCGCTCTCGGACCAGAAGGCGTTGTTCTGGGAGTCGAAGGCGCCCTTGGTGAGCACGGGTTCCTTCTGGAGTTCGCGCCAGTGCAGGCCGTCGGCGGAGACCATCGCGATGAGCCCCGGCTTGCCGGACCCGCCGAGGGCCTTGTAACGCTGGTCGGCGGGGGCGGCGGGGTTGGCGTCCACGAACGGCGCGAAATTGTGGCACGCCCGGTGGCGGGCGAGGACCACGTTGTTGTCCCTGGCGCCCTGGACCTCGTACAGGCCGAGCTTGGGGCGCGTCCAGTGGATGCCGTCGCGGCTCTCGGCCACGCAGGTGACCTCGACGTCCTCCGTGTGCCTGGCCTCCGGCATGCCGCGATAGTAGAAGCGATACGTCTCGCCGTCCTTGAGAATCGTCTCGTAGCCGCTGTAGATGCCTTCCCACGGCTGGTCGAGCTTCAGCACGACCTCTCGCGGCTGGGGGTGGTGCAGCACGAGCCGGGCTCCGTCCAGCCGGTCGATCAACAACCGGTCGACGAACAGCTCGCGCCGCGACCCGATGTCGATCGGCCCAGCCGACGCTGCGGTGGCCGGCTCGGCAGCCAGGAGCGGGGCGGTCATGAACAGCAGGACGTTAAGGCACGCAAACATGGTAGCCTCACTCTCTTCTGCCTCGGGACGCGAGCGACCTGGTGGTTTCGGCACATCGTCCAGACAGACGGTGCAGGAACGACAATTGCTCGTCTGGCAATACCCTTGTGGGGATTGGGAAGCTCTGTCCGCTGGCGCGATGAAGCAGTAACAGTCCGGGGGAATGTCATCCGCTCACGGCTATCAGATTCGTACCGGAGTTGAGAGGTTCCCATTCAAGGCCCGACCTTTCCAGACGTTTCTATGTCACGAACTCGACCCGCCCGCGCATCTCTCTCGCCGAGTAAACGGTGTGGATGATCAGCAATCCACGAAGAACGGCCCCAATGGAAATGGCTCGCGGAACGAAGGCGATTCCTGCGTGCTTGTGTCCGGCGGCGTTCAGTCCGAGGAAGTCGGAGTCTCTGGTAACCAACACGCGACGGTGCTTCCACGCGTAGGACAGGTGAGCCTCGTCTATCGCGCCCAGAAGACCCGCGTCGACAGCGGTGACGACATCCACACCTCTTTGGCGCAGGTAGATCGCCACGGCGTGAGAGATGTGCTCATCGGTGTAGAACCTAACGCTTGGCTCCACTCTTCTGTTTCCGCAGTCTCTGTTTCAACAGCGAGGGGGTGCGCCGCCTGACTTCTTCCGCGAAGGCATCATCTTTGCGAATCCGTTCCTGGATCTCCTGCACGTGGTCGAAGTAGTAGGCCAAGGCGGCGTGGACCTGGCCAAGACTCAGGCTGTATTCCGAGGCGATTTCGTCAGGGCTCATGCCCATCAGATCGGACCAGACGGCGATATCCTGGACGGTGATGCGATGCCCCTCCACTCTGGGCCTGCCGCCACAGATGCCGGGCGTGGCTTCTATATGTCCGCCGTACCTGTTATTGTCCATGATTCGTCTCCGCGCGTATTGTACTGGCACCCACGAGCAAAGTCGAAGGTCTTTCGGAATGACCGCCGGGTTGCGGGGCGGGGCCTGGGCTGGATGAAGACGGCCAAGCGGAAGGCTGTGAAACAAGTAACGATCGAAAAGGCTTTACAAGGCCAATCGTCGTACTTATAGTGGTGGTTTATTTTTCGCTCAGGTGGAGGCGGTGTGCCTCTTGGAGCAGTGAGTGACGGGACGCGGAGCGATGGACCAGGAGAATTCAGAACGCAAGCCTGCATGCTCGATCGGATGCGGTCGCTGCCCGGCTGTGACGGGCGAGCATCCCGAAGGCGGCCCGGCCGGCTGGAGGCTCGTGCTGGGCAGCGTCTGGGCGTTCCT
>Ga0116148_1001443_pt1 | contig 26071 bp, 21 predicted proteins | sample AD_UKC055_MetaG_FD_89786 | JGI IMG/M metagenome (GOLD analysis project Ga0116148, IMG submission 89786) | Active sludge microbial communities of municipal wastewater-treating anaerobic digesters from USA - AD_UKC055_MetaG | ecosystem: Engineered > Bioreactor > Anaerobic > Digestate | place: USA... | reverse complement strand
TCTGCCTCGCTCGCCCGCACCGTCAGCTCGTACCGCTGCGGGTAAGGGTCGCGGAAGCTCAACTCCCCGTCGGCCGCCCGCGCCACCCCCGCCCAAAGGCCCAGCCCCGAGGCGATCGCCAAGACCGCAACCAGGCCCGTCCGTTCGCGTGTGTTCACCATTGCAGGTCTACCTCTCCGCTGGCGGCGCTGGCGGGGTCGGGCCGGTCCTCGAGGCTCCGCACGATGACGCCCGCCTGACGCGCCACCAGGCCCTCGAACAGCGTCTTGCCGTCTTTGGTCACTGTCACCGGACGGTCCAGGTCCAGCAGGTCGTCGCTCAGGCGAAGCCGCAGCCGCCTGAGCCCGTCCGCCTCGATGCGAACGGTCTGGCCCTCGACGACGGCCTTCACCGTCTGGCCGACCTTCGCCTCGCCGCGGGACACCGCCAGCCAGTAGAACCGCTCGCCGAGCACGTCGTCCTGGCGCCACACCACCGTTCTGGGCCACGCCTGGCGGACGTGGGCGGCCATCAGGGGCAGGGCCTCGGCGTCCTTGCGGTTCATCCAGTGGCCCAGGCCCGGGTAGACGAACGTGCGGTGGACGTAGCCGGCCGGGTCGGCCTTTCGCAACTCGTCGAGTTTGAGCCCCCACTCGGCCACCACCTTGTTGCGGTTGTACGCCCCGTCCTCTCCGCCGACGAAGGCGAAGAAAGGCAGGTTCCGCAGGCCCAGCGGCGAGGCCTCGTTCGGGTGCCCCGCCATCATGGCCGCCGCCGCCCAGCGGTCGGCCATCCGAGGGGCCAACTGGAACACCCCGTCGCCCCCGGCGGAGTAGCCCATCAGGTACACCCGGTTGGGATCGACCCCGGCCAGGACCACGTAGTCCGCGATGAGCCGGTCGAACAACGCGTCGATGTGCGCCTGGTGCCAAAGATTCCACGTGTCGGTCGGCCCGCGCGGGGCGACGTAGATGCCCTCGCCGGGCTGGTACAGGCGGATCTGGTTGTGCCACTGCTGGTCGTTCACCGCCGCCGGCGCCCCGCCCCCGCCGTGCAGCGAGATCCACAGGCTCGCCCCGCCGGCCGGCGCCTTTCCGAACCGCCGCTCCAGCCACTTGAGCTTCTTGTCGCCGATCGTGATGCAGCGGGCCTCGAACTCCGCCTTGCGCTGGGCGCCCAGCGTCGCCTTCACGTCCGCCCAGAGCAGATCGCGCACGCGCGGGGCCTCGGCCTTCGTGAGCTTCCGCTCCGGCGCCGGCCCGCGCCGCTCCGCCGGACGCTCCAGCCACTGCTCCACCGCCCGCACGCCCGCCGGGACGGCCGACAACTCCTCCCAGGCCAGGTCCAGCGTCCGCTGCTCGCCCTTCTTCAGGGTCACCGCCAGCTCCCGCAGGTCCTGCCCCACTCGCACGCGAAGGTGGCACGCCGCGCCCGCCGGCACGTCCAGCGCGGGCATGTCGTTCAGGTCCGCCCGCCCGGCACGGGTCTGCCCGGCCGCCAGCACGCGACCGCCGGCGTCTCGCAGTTCCAGTTCCCCCACCGCGCGCTCGCCCTTGGCCCGCAGACGCACGAACAGCCGAGTCGAGTCCGCCTCGGCCTTGCGGTAGCGGTCGGTCACGTCCACGGCCGCCACCGACTTGTCCTGCGGCGCCCAGGCCAGCGGAAAGTGGCGCCCCGTCGCCTTCCAACTGGTGGCGAAGATGGCGTGCTCCCACGGCTGGCTGCGGGCCTGCGCGGCGTCGTTGACGAACCACGCCCGGTCCAGCCCCTTCGCGTCGTACTCGTCGGCCCCCATGAAGTGCCATTGCCCGTCCCAGACCTCGACCCACGTGTGGTTGCCCGGCTTAGTCGTCCAGCAGGCCGTGCCCGCCACGCGGGCCGGCACGCCCACCGCCCGGCAGGCGTCCGCCAGCAGGATCGACAGCCCCGTGCAACTCGCCTTGCCCTGCTCGATGGACTCCTTGGGGCTCTGGTTGGGCCGCTTGCGGGACGTGTTGTAGTGCACCTTCACCTTCTTGAACAGCTCGCGGTTCAGGGCCTGCGCCGCCTCCGACGCGCTGCGACAGCCGCGGACAATCGGCTCGCCAAGCTCCAGCAATTTCGCCCGCCAGGGGTCGCGAGGTTCATCGAGCACCGCGTAGGGCAGGACGTCGTTGAGGAAGATCTCCTCCGGCACGCTCGCCGCCCAAGCGAACCGTTTGCGCGCCTCCAGCGCCAGGCGCAGGTTCTCCAGGAGGAACTCCGCGCTCAGCGCCTTGCGGTCGGCCTGCGGCATGCCCGCGATCAGGAACTCCGCCGCCTTCGCCCCCGCCGCCCCGTGCCGCTGCCGGGCCTGGGACTGGAAGGCCTTCATGGCGTCCTCCTCCCCCGAGGCCGCCCCCACGACCAGGGCCAGCACAATGCTCGACATCGCGGCTGCCATCCGTCTTACCGATGCACTCATCTTCACTTCCTCATCCCGAAATACGGTGCGCGGGACATTCCCTCCAGCTTACGAGAACCCCCCCGGGATTGCCAGCGCCCGGCGCGCCGTCGTCGCCGGGGGCGCGGGCCCCGGTCCGCGGCGTCTCGGATGCAAGGCGCGCGCGGGCGGTGCGTTTCAACAGGCGTGGGCGGACAGCGCCCGTTTTGAACCAGCGCGGCGAGGACGGCTTGACCCGCGAGAGAACCTTGCGGGGACAGCGTTTTCGTCGACAACACTTGCCGGAGCCAACCATGCCAAGTCTCGCTTCTCGCGTGCGGATGCTGTGCCTGGTAGTCCTGTTGACCGCCGCCGTCCCGCCGGCCGCCGCCCAGCAGGCGGGCGAACTGCGGGCGGTCCATCGGGCCGGGCAGACGCTGTTGACGTGGACGGAAGTCCCCGCGGCCCGCGCGAGCGACGAGCCGACCGTCGCCGACGTCAAGCGTCTCGCCCAGGACCTGGCCAGGCAGCGCATCCGCTACCGCCTCTACCGCAGCGACAAGCCCATCCGCACGCTCGACGGCCTGGAATGCGTCGCCGAGGTCTCCCCCCTCAGCGGGTGGAACATCGAGTACTACGGCGACCCCAAGCCGCAGCAGAAGGCCCTGCGATACGTCATCGAGGAAGGCAAACCCCCGCTGGGGCCCAACGTCGCCGTCTGGGCCCACAACCCCGCCACGGCGGGCAGGGCCTGGTACGCCGTCACCGCCTGCCGGGGCGACCAGGAAGACAAGAGCCTGGACGCCGCCAACGTGCTCCGCCAGCCGGTCGATGAGACCGTCGGTCTGGGCCTGCCCGTCCTCCAGCGAGTCGAGAAGCCCAAGAGCTTCAACTACGTCGACAACCCCACGCTGCACTACTACGTCCGCTGGGAGCCCGCCTCGCACTGCGGCCAGCCGGGCAGGCCTTACGATTACCTCGTCGCGATCCCTCCCAGGCTCGCCAAGCCCGCCGCCGTCGGCATCCACCTGCATTGCTGGGGCGGCAACCTCAACAGCGGCTATGGCTGGTGGTACAACGCCGAGAAAGGCGCGATCCTGCTCGCCTCCAACCAGGTCCCCTACGACTGGTGGACGGGCTACCACGAGAAGTACTTCCAACGGCGGCGCAGCAAAGAGACCTGGAGCGACGGCGTCGTCCGCCCGTACACGCAACGGCGGATGATGGCGTTCCTGGACTTCGTCGCCAGCCGCTGGGAGGTGGACCTGTCGCGGACGTTCGCCGCGGGCAGTTCGATGGGCGGATCCGGCTCGCCCATGCTCGCCATCCGCAATGGCGGCCGGATCGCCTGGGCTGTCTCGTGGGTGGGCGTGCACGTCCCCGCCCACTCGCCGCATTTCAAGGGTTCCTACGCCCAGGTCTACGGCGAGCCGGAATGGGGCGTGAAGTTCGAGGACGGCGTGAGCGCCTGGGACCACTACGACGACGCGAAGTACCTCCGCAGCCACCCGCGCGACGAGGTCGGCCTGATCACCTTCTCCAACGGCAAGAATGACTCCGGCATCGGCTGGCCGCAGGCGATGGAGTTCCTGCGGGCGTTGCAGGAGACGCACCGCCCGTTCGTCTTCGTCTGGGGCCAGTCCGGCCACGGGCAGCGGGCGACGATGCCCGTGACGCTGGGCGAACGCGTGATGGAACTGGACTTGCGGACGGACCGCTCGCTGCCGGCGTTCAACGGGTGCAGCCTCGACGACGACCCCGGCGACGGCCGGCCGGACCGGGGCGACGCCAAGGGCCAGATCAACCTCTTCCTGGCCTGGAAAACCGACGACGCCGTGGACGCGGACGGGCGATGGGAGATGACCGTCTACCTGATCGACAAGTCGCCCAGGGGCGAGTGCACGGTGGACGTGACCCCGCGTCGCTGCCAGCGGTTCAAAGGCGAGCCCGGGCAGGCGTTCGTCTGGACCAACACCGTCGACGGTGGGCAGGTGCAGACGGGGACCGCCCTGGCCGACCAGTGGGGCCTGGTCACGCTCAAGGGAGTGAAGCTGTCCCGCTCGCCCTGCCGGCTGGCGATCCGGCGGAAGCCGTAAGAGAAGAAGAAGAGAAGTTCCAACAGTGGAATGTTCAATTCTCAATTCTTAAGGAGAACTCTCAACGGGCAATGTTCAACGGAATCCAGCCGCGCAGTAACTGATCGCCTTGGGGAACCCTCGTTTGCCCTTGATCATCGGTCCTTCCGCTGATCATTGAACCTTGACCATTCCCCTGTTGAGTATTCTCTCTTGCCGTCTACCTCAGCGCCCGCTCCAGCAGGTGCTTCATGTCGGCCGTCGCCTGGCGCAGGCCGGTGAAGACCGCCCGCGAGATGATCGAGTGCCCGATGTTGAACTCGGTGAAGCCCGCCATAGCCGCCACCGGGTGGACGTTCTGATAGGTCAGTCCGTGCCCGGCGTGGACGACCAGTCCCACTTCGAGGGCCAGGCCCAGGCCGTCGCGGATGCTCGCCAGGGCCGGCTCGACCGCCTCGGCGCGGGCGTTGGCGTAGGTGCCGGTGTGGATCTCGATGGCCTCGCAGCGCAGCTCGCTGGAGGTGCGGATCTGCTCTTCCTGGGGGTCGATGAACGCGCTGACGACGATGCCCGCGCCGTGGAGGCGGCGGACGACCTCGCCCATCCGGACGCTGTGGGCCACCACGTCCAGCCCGCCCTCGGTGGTGATCTCCTGGCGGTTCTCGGGCACGAGCGTGGCCTGGTCGGGCCTCAGGTCCAGGGCGATCTGCACGATCTCCTCGTCCAGCGACATCTCCATGTTGAGCTTGCAGCGGACGGTCTCGCGCAGCAGCCTCGCGTCGCGGTCGTTGATGTGGCGGCGGTCCTTGCGCAGGTGGAAGGTGATGCAGTCGGCCCCGCCGAGGACCGCCTCGGCCGCCGCCCACACCGGGTCCGGCTCGACGGTCCGCCGGGCCTGGCGGATGGTGGCCACGTGGTCGATATTGACGCCAAGTCCTGCCATGTTCGCGTGTCCTTTCGCACGTCTAGGGTTTCGGCGGGCGCTGCCCGTAGTACGTCCCCTTGCCGTGCTTGCGCAGGTAGTGTTTGTCCAGCAGTTCCTTCGAGACCAGGCGGGGGTAGGAATCCACGCGGAGGGTCTCGCTGGCCAGGCGGGCCAGGTGCTCCAGGATGATCGCCTGGTGAACGGCGTCGTCGGCGGAGCCGCCCCAGGTGAAGGGCCCGTGATTGGCCGCCAGCGCCCCGGGCACCGCCTTGGGGTCCAGGCCCTCCATCCGCTCCACCAGGGTCTTGCCGATGTTCGCCTCGTAGGCCGACTCGATCTCCGCCGGGGTCAGTGGGCGAGCGCAGGGGAAGACCCCGTGGCAGTAGTCGGCGTGGGTGGTCCCCAGGACCGGGATGTCGCGCCGCGCCTGGGCCCACGCGGTGGCGTACAGGCTGTGGGTGTGGGCGACCCCGCCGATGCCCGCCAGCCCGCGATACAACGCCAGGTGCGTCGGCGTGTCCACGCTGGGACGGTGCGAGCCGTCGAGCACCTCGCCCGTCTCCAGCGACACGACCACCATGTGGTCGGCCGTCAGCGTGTCATAGGCCACGCCGCTGGGCTTGATCGCCACCCGCCCCGCCTGGCGGTCCACGCCGCTGACGTTGCCGAACGTCTCGATCACCAGCCCGCTGTTGGCCAGGCGGAGGTTCGCCTCGTACACCCGCTTCTTGAGTTCATGCATGTCGGACATGCCGGGCATTGTCCGGCAGGCCCGCCGGGCGGTCAAGGGTGCGAATGAATCGTGACGCGAAATCCCGCCTCGGGTATACTACACCCCACCGGGCGATCCGATTCGTCGCCGGCGAGGTGTGATCATGAACCGGGCGCGTACATGGCGGCTGCGGGGCTTCACCCTCGTCGAACTGCTGGTGGTCATCTCGATCCTCTGCCTGCTGCTGGCGATGCTCTCGCCCACGCTCAGCCGGGCCAAACGCTACACCCGAAAGGTCGTCTGCCAGGGGCAATTCCACCAGATCGGCGTGGCCTTCACCCATTTCGCCGGCGAGCACGAGGGCCTGCTGCCCGGGACGTATTCCTGGGTCGGCCCGGCTGAGTGGCAGAAGTCCTGGATGGGCAAAGAGGTCTGGTACACGGTCAACTACTACGGGACCATCTGCTCGTACGTGGGCGGCCCGGCCGTCGCCAAGCGGCTGTACCGCTGCCCGGACCTGGCCCAGGGCGTCTGGAACACGGGGGTGGGCAGCAACGGACGCTTTGATTACTCCATGTTTCTCTCGATGGCCGGCGCCCGCATGACCAGCGTGCCGGCTATGGCCCGCTACCAGGACCCGGGCACGAAGGAATGGCGCGAGGCGGCCACCCCGGTGGTGGTCGAGGAAGACCCGACGTTCTACCTCAACTACGTCAACATCGAGCCGGGCCACTCCAACGTGGACCGCATGGGCAACTGGCACGTCGGCAACTCGTGCAATTACCTCGCCCGCGATATCAGCGGGCACAGCCTCTACCCCAGCGCCCTGGGGCCCAATTCCCACGAATGGCAGGTCCTCGCCCCCAGCGGGGCCACCGTGACTTTGCAGCACGTCAGCAAGGGATTCGGGGAGTGGAACACGCGATAGACCTGCGTAAGGCGGCAGTCGCGACAAAACGCTGAAGGTGCTCCGCGGCTTCGCGGAACCTATCCAATGGGCGGTGGCGTCCGTCCGGCGAAAGGCCAACCGTCGTATGGTGCGACAAACTCCCACCTCTGAACGGGGCGACGGATCTTCACCGGGTTGCTCTCGATGTAGCGGATCGTCCTGCGGATATCGTCCGGGTGATCGAGGAACACCTTCCATCCGGGGCCGCCCCAGACGGGATGTGCCTCTTGCGAAGACCCGCACCATCGTCCTGCATGATCTCGCTGAATGAGCAGCCGTGTCGCGTCCTGAAGGTGTCCGACCATCTCCTCCGCCCGGTCCCGATGCCTGCGGATCAGGACATGAACGTGATCGGGCATGATCGCGCAGGCATAGCACGTGTAGCGATTCTTGGAGACACAGTCCCTGACCGCGCCGCCTAACGCGACAATCTCCGCCTCGGAGAACTCCAGCAGCGCGAACTTCATCACCTCACGCGCCCTGTGGAAGAAGCCCTTCAGTTCTCGCGAGTTCGGTTGGACCTTCTTGCGACCGTAATGCAACTCGCCCAGCTCCACGATGATGTCGTTCCTGATCGTCCGCGACATGCTCCCCCGCGGATCGTTGGGCAGCCACCACCCATACGCGGTCCAGATCAGGTGATAGGCGAGAACCGGAGGCGGCCTGTCCATGCGCGGAGAATATCGCCCGGAGACGCCGACCGCAAGTGGAAGGTCCGAGTTATCGAACGGTTCCGCGAAGCCGCGTAGCGGAATGACAGGTCATGGAGTCCCCCCGATCGCGGGCGCCGTCGTCGGGATCGTCGCTCCGGGCTTCACGAACAGGTAGTAGATGAACCCCTCCTGGTAGGCCCTGCCCGCGAGTTGGCCCGCGATGTCGCCCACGCCCATGTAGACGTCGCACCGGCCCGGAGCGCGAATGGCCCCGCCGGCGTCCTGATCCAGGGCAAAGCCCTTGTAGGGCAGCGTCTCGATCGAGTCCACCAGCTTGCGGGGCAGCGGCACGTCCACGAAGGCCAGGCACGCCCGCGGGTAGACGTCCTTGTCGGTCGCGATGCTCCGCATCGCCGTCACCGGCACGTTCAGGCAGCCGCGGACGTCGCCCTCCACCTTGTCGAAGAACACGTACCGAGGGTTCAGCCACGTGTACTGCTGCACCTGCTGCGGGTGGGCCTTGAAGTAGCTGATCATGTCCTTCAGCCCGGCCGTCTTCGGCAGCAGGCCCTGGGCGATCATCGCATTGCGGACGCTCTTGTAGTCCAGGCCGTTGGTCGCGGTGTAGCCGTACGTCACCAGCTCGCCGCCCGGCATGCGGAGCTTGGCCGAGCCCTGCACCTGGACGATGAACACCTCGAACGCGTCGGCCAGATACACCACCTCCAGGCCCTTGAGCATGCCGCTGGACTCCAGCGTCCGCCGGTCGGGCGCGGGGACGATCTGCCCGTCGGCCGTCTTCATCCCCAGCACCTGCCCCTCGGGCGTCTTCATCAGCCAGGGCGGCTGCTTGTACAGCGGGAAGCAGAACTTGTCGGTGGGCGTGAGTGAGGCGTCGAAGATCGGCGTGTAGTAGCCCGTGAACAGCACCGTCCCGCTGCCGTCCCACCCCTTGGACCGCCAGACGTCGAACCGCTGGCGGATCTCGGCGTTCATCTGGGCGGCGGTCTTGCCGGAGGCCAGCAACTCGTCAAAGGCCTTCAGGCTGGCCACCGCCTCGGCGTGCGTGATGCTCGCGTACGGGAAATACTTCTGCGAGGAGGGCTTGGCCAGGTAGGTCAGGCTGTGGGCGATGGCCTCGCGGAGGTTGAAGGGGTTCTCCAGGCCCCGGGTGAAGTCGGGAATCTGGCTGGGGTCGGTGATCTTCTCCAGGGCCAGCTCGCCCGGCGCCAGCGGGCGGGTGTAGTCTTTCTCGATCTTCGAACTCAGGTCGCCCTCGAGCTTCTTCCTCGGGCAACCGCCCAGCAACAACGAAGCACAAACCGCGGTGAGGATCCAGGTCGCGTGCGTGCGTGATGTCATGGCTTCCTGCCTTGCCTTTCCTGCTGCCGTGCAGTCTGGAGGGTGGAACTTGTCTGGGCCAGTGTACAAGACCCAAACAAGTCAACGCAAGGCGGTTATGGTTATTGGTTGTCGGTTGTTCGCCGAGAAGGCCGTGCGCGAGGCAGGCGCTCCGCTGCCGCGCACCGTCCGACGGACGACCAACAACGAACAACAAACAACCGACCACCACGTTACTCCATCTGAACCTATCGAAAGGGCCTGCCATGACACGAATCAATCGACGCGCGTTCCTCCAGACCACCGCCGGCGCCGCCTCGGCGGCCGCCCTGTTCCACACCGCTTCTTCGGTCGCGCGGGCCAAGTCGGCCAACGACAGGATCGTGATGGCCCTGGTGGGTTGCGGAGGACGGGGCAGCGGGGTCATCCGCGGCTTCGCCGAGCGCAAGGACGTGGAGATCGCCTGGGTCTGCGACTGCGACACCCGGCGGGGCGAGTCGATGGCCGGACAGCTCTCCAAGCTGACCGGCAAGGCCGTCCGCTTCACCAAGGAGATGCACGAGGTGTACGACGACAAGGGCGTCGACGCCGCGGTGGTGGCCACGCCCGATCACTGGCACGCGCTGGCCACCATCCGCGCCTGCCAGGCGGGCAAGGACGTGTACGTCGAGAAACCGCCCTCGCACAACGTGTGGGAAGGGCGCAAGATGGTCCAGGCCGCCCGCAAGTACAACCGGATCGTCCAGGTGGGCACGCAGGGCCGGTCGGCCCCGTACATGTTCGAGGCGGTCAAGTACATCCGGGATGGCAAGCTGGGCAAGGTCCACCTGTGCAAGGTGTTCAACCTCAAGCCCGGCTCGTCGTTCAAGCTGCCCGCCAACGCCCCCTGCCCGCCCACGGTGAACTACGACGCCTGGCTGGGCCCGGCCCCCACGCGGACGTTCAACCCGGCCCACTTCCACGGCGGGTGGCACAAGTTCTGGGCCTACTGCGGCGGCGAGATCACCGACGACGGCATCCACCAGACCGACCTGGCCCGCTGGCTGATCGGCAAGGACTGGCCCAAGAGCGTGTACGCCACCGGCGGCAAGTTCGCCTTCCCCGACAGCGACAACGAGATCCCCGACGCGGAGATCATGTCCCTGGAGTTCGACGACTGCATCATGACCGTCGAGATGACCCAGTTCACCCCGTACATGGACAAGATCCCCTTCTCCATCCGCAACAGCGATCAGTTCCCCTACTGGCCGCAGTGCTCCACGCGGATCGAGCTGTACGGCACGAAGGGAGTCTTGCTGCTCGCCCGCCACGGCGGGGGCTGGCAGGTGTTCGGCAAGGCCAAGCAGCAAGGCGGGCCGGGCGAGCTGGTCGAGCAGCGATACGGGCGATTCCCCGACCCCGAGCACCAGCAGAACTTCGTCGACTGCATCCGCAGCCGCAAGACCCCCAACGCGGACATCGAAGAAGGCCACCGCTCCTCGGTCCTGCTGCACCTGGGCAACGTCTCCTACCGCGTGGGCGGCAGAAAGCTCGTCTTCGACCCCAAGACGGAAACCACCAACGACGCCGACGCCAACGCCCTGGTCCGGCGCAGCGGGCGAAAACCCTACGAAATCCCCGACGAGGTGTGAAGAGAACAGGGAATAGTGAAGAGCACCCCCCCTGCCGACACAGGCAGGCGCTGACTTGCGAAGTGGCGCCAAAGCCCACGGAAGACCTCCCGCCACGGCGGACAGCTCCGTGGGCTTCTGCATGAGCGACCAGGCGTTCTCGGTCTTGGATGCAGACGGCTGCCCGCTCGGACCGTATAATGACGTTCTGAAAGGTGCGCATTTCATGGTCGCCGGTTCACCCTGGACAACTCGCCTCTCTCTGTTGCCCCGCCGGCGCGCCTTTACCCTGGTCGAGCTGCTGGTGGTGGTGGCGATCATTTCGTTGCTTTTGACCCTGCTGACCCCCACGCTCTCGCGCGTCCGCGTGATGACCAAGCAGGTGATCTGCCACAACAACAACCGCAACATCATGCAGGCGGTCAACGTGTACGCGACGGCCTATCGCGGGCGGCTGCCCTTCGGCACGCGGACCTGGCCCTGGATGGGCATGCTGGACGTCTACGAGAAGTTCCTGTACGAGCGATTGGGGCGCAACACGGAGTTCCTCCACTGCCCCAGCGACCCGTGGACGCCCGGCGGGATCGCCGTCTGGTGGCGGAACTGGTACGGCGTGCCCATGAAGGAGTCCGACCACGTCGCCCTGCCGCCCGGCCAGCCGGGTGAGATCAACTACACCTATTACTACTACGTCAAGATGTACTGGGGCATCCGCACCGACGGGCACCTGGACTACCTGCTCTACAGTTGGACGCTGGCCGACATCGTCTACCCCCACCAGTTGATCGTCAATCGCTGCTTCTACAGCCACTCCGAGGGGCGCGGCGGAATCCAGTCCGGCTTCATTGACGGGCGGACCGAGTGGGTCGACTATGCCCGCATCTACAAGGCCTGCGACTACGGCGACTACAACCTCGACTGGACCTGGGACGGCATCCGCGGCAAAGACCTGATGGACTGATCCCCACGATTGAACAGACGCCCGGTGAAGAACTGCGACAGTCCGCTCACCGAGCGTCTCTGTTCTCGATACTCTTCTTGTCCCTGCGCCTGCCTGCCGCCGGGCAGATCAGCAGTCTTTCCGACGCCTTCGGGCGTAGCGTCCCAGGCCGGCCAGCCCCATCCCCAGCGCCAGCAGCGTGAGAGGCTCGGGGACCAGTTCCAGGCGGATGGCCTCGGCCTCGCCGCCCAGCGAGACGATCGAGGCCACCCAGGCGTGCTCGCCGTAGCCCGCGCCCGAGCCGTCCAGCACGATCCCGCTGAGGTCCACGTTGGTGATCCCGTTGGCCGCGGTGAGGATGTCGAACGGCCCGTGGCCCCAGAAGCCGCCGTACCAGTCGATGTCGATGATCGCGCCGTCGGCCAGGGTGGCCGTGGCGCCGACGTCGATCCAGTCGTAGCTGATGCCCTGCTCGGTGCCGCCAAGTTCGGCATGAAGCACGCCCAACTCCGCCTGCGAGTAGGCGGAGAGCAGCGTCAGGTGCCCCGGGCTGGCGCCCGCGCCGATCGTCCCGCCGCCGTTGATCGTGACGGGCCCGGCGATGACGCCCGTGCCGCCCAGGACGCCGCCGTTGACCGTGACCGCACCGGTTCCGTTGTTCGAGCCGTTGACCAGCAGCGTGCCGGCCTCGACGGTGGTCGTGCCGCTGTAGCTGTTCGTCCCGGTCAACACCATCGTGCCGGCGCCCAGCTTGCTGATTCGGCCCGTGCCGGCGGTCTCGCTGATGTTCGCGCTGACCAGCAGGTCCACGCCCGCCGCACCGTCGGCCACCGTGAACGGCAGGTGCGGGGTCAGGTAGTTCCAGGAATCGCCCCGGATCACGATGCCGCCGGCGATCTGGGCGGTGTTGGCGCTGGCCAGCGTGTTGACCGCCACGTTGCCGAATTGGCCGGTGACATTGAAGTCGCCGCCGGTCATGTTGACGCTGGCGTAGTACAGGTGCACGTTTCCGGCGTTGACCAGGCCGTCGACGATGTTCAGCGTGTCGACGCGCTGGCTGGGGCTGGCGCTGCTGGTGTAGCCGAACCCCGACCCGTCGCCGCCGGTCAGGCGGAGTTCCGCGCCGGGATTCACCGTGACGCTGCCGCGGATGCGGCACTGCCCGCTGCTGGAGCCGGAGACCTCCAGGATGCCGTCATGGATCACCGTCCCGCCGGTGTAAGGGTTGAGGCCCGAGAGGGTCAGCGTGCCGGCGCCGTCCTTGATGAGCCCGCCGGCCCCGCTGAGGGCGCCCGACAGGGCGATGTTGTTCCCGTTGGTGTCAAACGTGGCTGCGTCCACGCCTGTGCCCGACAGCGTCATGGGCAGCGATGAGCTGAAGCTGGCTGTCGCGCGGATCGTCCCGCCGTCGCCGCCCACCTTGACCGTGGCCGGGCCCGAGCCTTCATTCGTGATCCCGCCGCTGCCGACGTTCAGCCGCCCGCCCTCGATGTTCAGCGTCCCATTTCCGCCGCCGCCGCTGCGGGCGTTGACCACCACGCGCGTCGCCGTGGCCTCGCCGCCGGTCTGGTAGAACGTCCCCGTCCCGTCCACCGCACAGGTCAGATACTGTCCGTTGTCGATCAGCAGCGTTCCGTTGCTGAGGTTGTAGAACGTGATGGAGGCCGGGTAGTGCCCGAGGCGCAGGCCCGCGCTCTCAGCCGGGCTGCTCGTCGTCCGCACGGCCCCGCCGGTCTGGTTGACGATGGCGGTGATGGCCGTCCCGGGGGTGTTGCCCAGTTGGATCCAGCCCGTCGTGAGCGACCCGTCCGGGATGTCCAGCGTGGCGCTGCCTCCGCCGCTGGTATGAGCATTGCCCACCTGGATGCTGCCCAGGGTGTTGACCGTCCCCGCCGTCCCCAGCGTGGCCGGCCCGGCAGCCACGTTCAGTTGATTGAACGAATTCGTAAGCGCGACCAGGGCGATGCGCCCGGGGCCGATCTTATTGATGTTGCACGAGCCGTTTTGAGTGACCGGAACGCTCACGTTCAGGTCCACGTCCTGGGAACCGTCAGCCACGTTCACCAGGGCGCTGGTGCCGTCCCGCAGGCGCAGGACGGCACTGGGGCCGACCGGGACGATCTGGGCGGTGGTGGAGGAGCTGTTCACCGTGATCGTGGGGTTGTGGAACTCGTTGAGCGTCCCGCCCAGTTTGAGCGTCCCGCCGGTCATGTTCAACTGGAAGCTGTTCCAGAAGTGGTTGCCCACGTCGGCCCCGCCGACCGTCCCGCCCAGGATGTCCAGGCGGTTGACCGACACGCCGGCGGTGTAGCCGAAGGCGTTGGCGGCGGTGTAGTCGAGAATCGCTCCGGCGTTGACGGTGGCCGTGCCGCGGATGGTCCCCGTGCTCCCGCCGGTTCCCAGCAGGAGAGTGCCCTGGTTGACCGTCGTCCCGCCGGTGTAGGTGTTGACGCTGGTCAGGGTGAGGGCGCCGTTGCCGTTCTTGATGAGCCCGCCGTCAGCGCCGGCCAGGCCGGGGTCGTGGATCAGCGGCTCGGAGATCGTGGCATTGTTGCCGTTGGTGTCGATGACGGCCCCGCCGGCCTGCACCTGGGCCGTCAGGTTGCCGTGGGAGGCGATGAACGTGCCCGCCGCCGAGACGGGCGGCTGGGCGATGACCCGCAGCGTGCCGCCGTTGAAGTTGAGGGTCGACATGTTCGCACCGCTGGCCGACGTAGTGACGGCCTGCAGGCTGGTCGTCCCGCCGTTGAGGTTCAGCGACGTGTTGCCGTTGACCAGCACGACCGAGTAATAGCGGCTGGCGTTGTTCTCGTTGCTCTGGGCGAAGAACGATCCGGAGTTCACGGTGAGGTTGCCGCAGAACCCGGCCGTGGCGCCGTTGTTGCCGGTGCTGGAGAAGCTCCCCCCGTCGATCGAGAGCGTCGAGCCCGCGTCGGCGAAGATGATCTGGTTGCCTACGGTGCCGGTGAGGCTGACCGACCCGCCGGGCGTGATGCTCAGCGTGCTGGTTCCGCGAAGCCCCATCAGGCCGTTGTACGAGACGGTTCCGCCGAAGGTGAGCTTGCCGGAGCCGCCGAGCGTGAGCCCGTTGACGTTGTTGGCCCCGGTCATGGTGATGGGACTGTTGATCGTCGCGTCGGAGTTCATCGTGATGTTCGGCGTGGTGGACGAGCGGGCCTGGAGCGTGATCGGACCTCCGCTGAGAACGTAGGCGCCCGACCCGGCGGAGTTGAACGTGATCCCGCCTGTGGTGACCGCGCCCACCGCGACCGCCCCGGCCGGCCCGGATCCGGCGCCGAAGACGGTGAAGTCGCCGGTCGTGTTCGGCCAAAGAACGTTGCCGGCGCCGTCGTGCCAGTTATTCAAGGCCGTGTTCCAGGTCCCGGCGCCGTCCTGCGCGCCGGCCGTGACGGTGTCGGCATCCCAGGTAAGCGTGGCGGCCAGGGCCGGCGCAGACAACAAGACCAGCGCCAGCGCAACCAGGGACATTCCCACCGGCAACACGTGAGACTTCATGGCAATCTCCTTTAGGCGGACCATGCCAGGCATGGACTTCCGCGCGTCCTCTCGTTCAATCCTGGATTTCCCAGATGACCTGTCCGACTCGGCTGTCGGACCGGTTCGTATGTATTGTACCCCCCCTTGGAATTGCGCCTAGCCCCATTCTGCGGGTCCTTGCCGGCTGCGAGGCCGGACCGGCCTGCGAAACGGCCGACGGGGAACCCGCGATACTACCCATCGCGTGTGCCCGCCGGCTTCCGCCCGCCCGGGCTTTTGGCGCCTGCCCGGCGGCGCGTCGATCGCTGTCCCTTGAATCCTCCGGGCGGGAGTTGGTATCCTGTGGGGCGCAAGTTTCCCGGTAGACCCTCTAACGGATTGGCGCAACATCTATGGATAGATTCGTCATCAACGGCGGGGCCAGGCTCAAGGGCAAGATCCGCATCGACGGGGCCAAGAACGCCGCCCTGCCGATCATGGCTGCCGCCCTGCTCAGCGACGGGCCCAACGTGATCCACGGCGTTCCCGACCTGGCCGACGTCCGCTTCATGGGCGAGGTGCTGGGCGACGTGGGCGCCCGCGTCACCCGCGACCCCAACGGCGACCTGCACCTGAGCGTCGACGACGAGGCCGACAGCCACGCCAAGTACGACCGCGTGCGGAAGATGCGCGCCAGCGTCTGCGTGCTGGGGCCCCTGCTGGCCAAACGCAAGCGCGCCCGCGTCAGCCTGCCCGGCGGCTGCCAGATCGGCCCGCGACCCATCGACCTGCACCTGCGCGGGCTCAAGGCCCTGGGCGCCGAAATCGAACTCGACGGCGGCGACATCATCGCCACCTGCAAGAAGCTCCGCGGGGCCCACATCTTCCTGGGCGGGCCCTTCGGCTCGACCGTCCTGGGCACCGCCAACGTCATGATGGCCGCCACCCTCGCCGAGGGGCGAACCGTCATCGAGTCGGCCGCCTGCGAGCCCGAGGTCGAGGACCTCGCCGACTACCTCAACGCCATGGGCGCCCGCATCAGCGGCGCCGGCACCCCCCGCCTCACCATCGACGGCGTCGACAAGCTCCGCGGGGCCGAGCACCACGTCATCCCAGACCGCATCGAGGCCGGCACGTTCCTCGTCGCCGCCGCCATCACCAACGGCGAACTCACCCTCCAGAACTGCCGCCTGGAGCACCTGATGGCCGTCGTCGACCGGCTCCAGAACATCGGCGTCCAGATCGACCAGGAGGGCGGCGACGTCGTCGTCAGCTCCTCGCGGCGACTCGAACCCACCGACGTGACCACCCAGCCCTTCCCGGGCTTCCCCACCGACCTCCAGGCCCAGCTCATGACCCTGCTGTGCCTGGCCGACGGAAACAGCGTGATCACCGAGAAGATCTACCCCGACCGCTTCATGCACGTCGCCGAACTGATGCGGATGGGCGCCAACATCCGCCGCGAGGGCCCCACCGCCGTCGTCACCGGCGTCAAGCGGCTCATCGGCGCGCCCGTGATGGCCAGCGACCTCCGCGCCTCGGCCGCCCTGGTCCTGGCCGGCCTGGTCGCGCGCGGCGCCACCGTCATCCAGCGGGTCTACCACATCGACCGGGGCTACGAGGCCATCGAGGCCAAGCTCGCCTCCGTCGGCGCCGACATCACCCGGGTCTCCGACTGAGCACGGCGGGGCGAAAAATGCCCTTGCTATTTCGGCGTCCGGGCGTACAATAGCCCGTCTTTGCAGAGCTCAACGACTTGGATTTGACATAGTAGGAGAACGCAGTGGCTCATTCGCTTTCGGCTAAGAAACGCATCCGCCAGAACGCCAAGCAGCGCGGGCGCAACCGCTGGCGCAAGGACCAGCTCAAGCAGGCCGTCCGGGAGTTCACGACCGCCGTCGGCGACGGACAGACCGACCAGGCCGCCGATCAGCTCAAGGCCGTCTACAAGAAGCTGGACAAGACCGCCGCCCAGGGCACCATCCACAAGAACACCGCCAGCCGCCGCAAGAGCCGGCTGGCCAAGCAGCTCAACCGCGCCAAGGCCGCCAAGTAGGCGCCGACCATACGCACTCGAAGAGGCGATGGCGTGTGGGTCCGTTGCGGGACTCGCACGCCGTCGCCCTTTTTCATTGAACCTTCCTCCCCCCCGGGCAATGATCATGACAGCCGTGGGAGCAAGTGAACCATCCAGATTCGTCGGGCGGGCGGGCGACAAGCTCGACGCCGCCCTGACCGCCTTCGCCATCGACCTGGCCGGCTGGACCTGCGCCGACTTCGGCTGCAACGTCGGCGGGTTCACCCACTGCCTGCTGACGCGCGGGGCCGCCCGCGTCTACGCCGTCGACACCGGCTACGGCGCCCTGGCCTGGACGCTCCGCCAGGACCCGCGCGTGGTCGTCATGGAACGCACCAACGCCCTCTACGCCGAGGCTCCCGAGCCGGTCGACCTGGTCGCCATCGACGTCGCCTGGACGCCGCAGAAGCTCATCGTCCCGGCCGCCCGCAAATGGCTCAAACCCGGCGGGATCATCATCTCGCTGCTCAAGCCCCACTACGAACTGGCCAAGCTCCAGGGCCGAAAGCCCCGCGCGCCGCTCACCGACGAGCAGTCAGCCGAGGTCGTCCAGGAAGTCTCCCGCCAGCTCGCCGACCTCTTCTGCCCCGTCCAGTCCGTCCTGCCCTCGACCGTGATCGGCAAGGGCGGCAACACGGAGTACCTGCTGCTGATTCGCTCGTAGTGTAGTGTATCAGAATTACCGCCTTGTACGACCGGATGCCTGTCCAGACTCCCCCGGCCTGAGCTTTGCCGTTACCCATATCTTCACCCCTGCCGCCGCACAGGCCCGACGGGCCGGCGTATGATAGCCCTGGCCGAAGCGCAGCGCAGGCCAGGGTAGCGGTGGCGTCATACCCGAGCCCTGTAAGGGCGATATAACGGGTCGCGCGTGGTCATCGTTGCCGCATCGGTGTTCCATGGCTTATCCCGCCCCGTTGGGGCTGCGCGGGTTGCGGGCCTGGTACCCAGGCCTTCGCTGCGCTTCGGCCTGGGCTACTTTCTTACGGGCCTTCGGCCCTGCCAGCCGGAGGCAGGCAAGCTACAAGCGTCGCCATCACTGCCCCGGCGTCTCCGGGTGCTCCCCCCGCCTTCGACAGAATCCCAGGTAGTAGTCTACCGAGTCATGAAACGCCTGTTCGATCTGGTCGGCCGACTCTGCCTGAAACGTGATCACGTCGCGAATCCCGACCACCTCCCCGTGCAGGATTCCCGCTCGCGGATCAGGCTCGACGCGTGCCTCGTAGCCTCTGTACCGCATCATGGTATTGATCCCACGTTCTCAGAAGTTGGTGATGTCGTCATCGGTGAAATACTTCCGGTCGGGCCCGGGGGAAATCAGGAGGAAGTCGTGGATGTAGTTTCCGCCCTTCATGCACCGCTCCGCAATGAAAGCCCGGAAGTCGCCGCCCTTGGCCCGGTCGGTGTAGACGGCATTGTCGGCCTCCACAAAACGATCCAGGCCCTCCTTGTCCGGGCGGCGAACATAGTAGCAGATGGCCATCGCGCCCTCGCCTGGCATCAGGTCGCTCAGAGTATACGGGTAGCCGGGGTAATTCTGAGTGATGAACTCTTCCTTGTAGATGTCGTAGCCGCCCCTCAGCACGCCCTTCGGCCCTTCAGGCGTCAGCTCGATCAGGTACATGGCCATGGCCATCAACTGGCTCCCCGTGTACATCCCGCCTTCGCTGGCGAGTTGGTGGACCTGCCTCTGGCCAGGATAGTGGCCAATCTTCTTCCGGTATAGCTCGGCTCCTTTTTCAAGGCTGTTGACACGAACGCGACTGTGGGTTGTGACCGAGTAAGGCCGGATCTGTGCTTGCCCACGCAAATGGATCAGAAACGCTGCAAGCAGGGCCAGCAGAATGCCCAAGCAGAGTGCAACGAGAACCGCTCGGACATTCGTCTTCCCGCGACAATCATTCGCATTTCCCATGCGATGCCCCTTTATGCACTCCGCGCAATTGATTCTACCTCGCATCCAGGCCCCACTGCCAGTGTGGTGTGGCAGAGACAGCCCGTCGTGTCAGCCTTGGAACGGGCCAGAAACGGTCGTGTGCCGACAGCCCCGAAAGGGGCGCCGGACGGTAGCCGGGGGCGAGGCCCCAAAGGCCGAGCCCCCGGTAGACGGTTCAAGATGAGCAGAGCCCCGAAGGGGCGTCGGAAAATGCCTCGAATATCCTCCGGTTTGGCACTCTTTCCGACGCCCCGTTGGGGCTTGAGTAGTCAAGCGGCTCGGTTCCGGCGGCTTGCACCGCCGGCTACCGTCCGCCGCCCCTTTCGGGGCGGTCCCGGCCCTGCCGGGCCGGCAAGAGGAAACCCCATTTGTTTTGAGACACCGCACTGCCGCCGACTTTCGGTCCGGCTTGCCGTTTGGCGACACTTGCGCAGCCGGCTCGAATCTGGTACACTGCCGCTCATGCGTATTCGCCTCATCCATGACCGGACCCGCTCGGGAGGACTCGCATGACCGAGTTGCTGCTGGGACTGGCGATCCTGTTGAGCCTTGCCTGCCTGGTGCTGCTGCTGGTGGTGCTGGGGCGGCTGAGACAGTCCGACAGCGCCGGCCTGCTGGTCCGCCTGGACGCCTTCGAGAAGGGCCAGGACAAGCTCGAGCGGGCCGTCCGCGAGGAGATCGCCAAGAACCGCTCGGAATCGCTCGCCGCCGCCAAGCAGCAGCGCGAGGAGGCCGGGGCGGCCATGCAGAACTTCGCCAACTCCATCTTCACCGGGGTGGCCGACCTGACGCGCCTTCAGAAGACCCAGCTCGAAGCCTTCGCCGCGCAGCTTGCCAAGCTGACCGAGAGCAACGAGAAGAAGATGGAGGCTGTGCGGGCCACCGTGGAGGCCAAGCTCAAGGAGATCCAGACCGACAACGCCGCCCGCCTGGAGCAGATGCGGGCCACCGTGGACGAGAAGCTCCAGGGCACGCTGGACAAGCGCCTGGGCGAGTCGTTCAAGCAGGTGTGCGAGCGCCTGGAGCAGGTCCACAACGGCCTGGGCGAGATGCGCACGCTGGCCACCGGCGTGGGCGACCTGAAGAAGGTGCTCACCAACGTCAAGACCCGCGGCACGTGGGGCGAGATCCAGCTCGGCGCGCTGCTGGAGCAGATCCTCACCGCCGACCAGTACGAGACCAACGTGATCACCCGCAAGGACGGCCGCGAGCCGGTCGAGTTCGCCATCCGTCTGCCCGGACGAGACGAAGATGACGGCGGCGTGGTCCACCTGCCCATCGACGCCAAGTTCCCGCTGGAAGACTACCAGCGCCTCCAGGCCGCCCAGGACGCGGGCGATCTGGAAGCCGCCGACGCCGCCGGCAAGCAGCTCGAAACCCGCGTCAAACTCTGCGCCCGCGACATCCGCGACAAGTACCTCGACCCGCCCCACACCACCGACTTCGCCCTGATGTACCTGCCCGTCGAGGGGCTCTACGCCGAGGTCATCCGCCGGCCGGGCCTGGTCGAGACCCTCCAGCGGGACCACCGCGTGGTGGTGGCCGGGCCCACCACGCTGGCCGCCCTGCTCAACAGCCTCCAGATGGGCTTCCGCACGCTCGCCATCGAGAAGCGCTCCAGCGAGGTCTGGAAGCTGCTGGCCGCCGTCAAGACAGAGTTCGGCAAGTTCGGCGACATCCTGGAGCGGGTCCACAAGCAGATCCAGACCGCCGGCAACACCATCGACACCGCCGCCAAGAAGACGCGGACCATCGAGCGAAAGCTCAAGGACGTCGAGGCCCTGCCGACCGACGAGACCGCCGCCCTCCTGCCGGCTGAGGACATGCTCCCGGACGACACGGAAGCCGCCGAGGCGTGACAAGGAGACGCGCATGCGCCCCGTAAGCCCGCATCTGGACGCGCAGGTGATTCTGAATCCCCCGCCGCTGGCCGACGCCGCCCCCGCTTCGCTGCCCCAGCGCCTGGTCTCGCTGGACGCCTGTCGCGGGGCCATCATGCTGATGATGGCGTCGGCCGCCCTGGGCGTCGGCGCGGTGGCCAGCGCCTATCGCGATGTCGGTTGGCTGCGGGCGGTGGCCTGGCAGTGCGAGCACGCCCCGTGGGCGGGCTTCCGCGTCTGGGACATCATCCAGCCGGCGTTCATGTTCATGGTGGGCGTGTCCCTGCCGTTCTCGCTGGCCAGCCGGCGGGCTCGCGGCCAGGGCCTGGCCCGGCTGATCGCCCACGCCCTGTGGCGGTCGGCGGTGCTGGTGCTGCTGGCGGTGTTCCTGACCTCCGCCTACGACAAGACGACCGTCTGGAGCTTCGCCAACGTGCTGGCCCAGATCGGCCTGGGCTACCCGGTGCTCTTCCTGCTGGCGCTGGCCCGCCCGCGGATACAGTGGATCGCCGCGCTGGGCATCCTGCTGGCGTACTGGGCGGCCTTCGCGCTGTACCCGCTGCCGCCGGCCGACTTCGACTGGGCGAGCGTGGGCGTGCCCGCCAACTGGCCCCACCTGAGCGGCCTGGCCGCCCACTGGGACAAGAACTACAACTTCGCCGCCGCCGCCGACCAGTGGCTGCTCAACCTCTTGCCGCACGACAAGCCCTTCGTCTTCAATCGCGGCGGCTACCAGACGCTCAACTTCGTGCCGTCGATCGCGACGATGACCTTCGGCCTGCTGGCAGGCGGGCTGCTCAAGAGCGGGCGGTCGATCCCGCGCAAGCTCGGCTGGCTGATCCTGCTGGGCACCGCCGGGGCCGCCCTGGGCTGGGCCATCGACGCCGCCGGCCTGTGCCCGATGGTCAAGCGGATCTGGACGCCCTCGTGGGCCATCTGCAGCGCGGGCGCCGCCGCCCTGGTGCTGGCCGGTTTCGTGGCGATCATCGAGGGGATCGGCCTGAAGAAGTGGGCCTTCCCGTTCGTGGTCGTCGGGCTCAACCCCATCACGCTCTACGTGCTGTGGCAGCTTTCGAGCGGGTTCATCAAGGAGACCTTGCGAATCCACCTCGGCAGGGACATCTTCCAGATCGCCGGCGCGCCCTACGCCCCCATGCTCGAGCGCGGCACTGTGCTGGTGATCCTGTGGCTGGTGGTCTGGTGGATGTACCGGCGCAAGGTGTTCGTCCGAATCTGAGTCACCGCCGCAGCGGGCCCTGGCGCAGGTGCTCCGGCGGGCCGTCCAGCGACTGGAGCCTGGCCCGGACTTCCTCGCTGCGGCCGGTGCAGTTGACGTAGAGCAGCGTGGGGTACTTCGCGAAGTCCCCCTCGGCCGGGCCGTCCGTGCCCGGGTCGTGGTTTCGTCTCAGGACGAAGTGTTCGTTGCCCGGCCCGGGACGGGTGGCGAAGAACTCGCCCCCCATGTGCGGGTTGTCGCGCCGGGCGAACTCCACCCCCAGCACGCCCTCGACGGCCTGGCTGACCGCCGAAAGGTCCGTCTCGGCAAATCCGTATAGATCGAATGTCGGCATGGTAGTTCCTTGTTGGCCGGGCACATTCTACGCGAACGCCCGGGGCCCGCAAGGCCTCACTCCCACTCGCAGATGAAGCCCGCCCCCTTGTCGCCCTTCTTGCCGTCGTCGCCGAGCCCGTGCTTGCTCACGATGCCGTAGTTCTGGCCGCCCCAGGCGTTGTCGGCATTGAACCCGCCGGCGGCCTTCGGATCGACCGACCGCCCGTCCAGCCAGCGCCAGTCGCCCTCGCGGTGCTCGTCGGTGCAACCGATCCACAACCCGACCCCTCCGGTCTGGGCGATCAGAAAGTCCCGCTCGGCCAGGGTCTCGATGACGGCCAGATGCCCGCCCATCTCCTCGCACGCCTTCTTCGCCTCGTGCCAGGTCGCCGCCGCCAGCACCGGCAGGTAGCCGTGTCCGCCGAACTCCAGGCGCCACAGCCCGCCGTGCTTGCCGGCCTTGGCCAGGCTGATCTGCTTCTTCAACTCCTCGACATGGGCCTTCGCCATCGCCTCGCCCACCTCCGAACCGGCGGCCTTCAGGTCGCGACCCGCCTTGCCCAGCCGCCGCATCGCCTCGTCGCCGGTTGTGTCGATCGCCAGCGCCCGCTGCCTCTGGATCGGCTGGAGCTGCTTGTCGTAGCGGGCGTCCAGCTCCGCCAGGCGGGCCTTGAAGTCGCCCATGATCTTCGCGAATACCGCGTCCAGCGGCGCGGGCTGGGCCTGCGCCCAGATCATCCCGCCGGCCGCCACCGCCGCCGCCAGCGCCAACGTCATCGCATGACGTCGCCGCGCTTGCCTGATGTGCATGACAGTCTCCTATCGTCCGCGCATGTCGGGACAGCCTCTATCTTCCCCGCCCCGCCGCCGGGGTCAAGCGGTCTCTCGCCCTCACGCGGAACAGGCGATGTTGGACAGCAGCCGGCAGTGGTCGCACTTGAAGTCGTAGCGCCCGTGCAGCGGCTTGGCCAGCAGCCACTTCCGCCCGCAGGACGGGCACGTGCTCTTCTTCTCGGCCGCCAGGCTGCGGGGGCGGACGCGCTGAAGGTAGTAGTACGTCGGCACGCCGGTGGCCTTCTCGATCGCGCGGCAGATCTCCCGCCCGTCGCGCGAGAGGAAGCTGTTCGAATCGGCCATCTGCTTAAGAGCAAAGCGCGCGCCGGCGCCGGACCCCAACTGAATGAAATCGAACGCCCGGAACGTGTAGTGCCAGTAGAGAATCCTCCCGCGGTCCAGTGAGGACGGCAGGCGGTAGAGCGGGATGGGCTCGTGGCACTCGCCGCACTGCACCGGCGGGGCGTTGGACAGGCAGTCGGCGCTGAGGATGTACCACTTGGGCTTGCGGCACTTGTCGACCATCGGCGAGTCCAGGTCCTCGCCCAGCCCCCGCCAGGTGGGCTCCCGCAGCCCGCTCTCAGCCAGGGCCGCCGTCGCCTCCCGCACGTCCTTGCCGGCGTACCTGGGCTCCAGCGAGTTGGTTTCCGGACAGGTCGCCACGACCCGGCAGCAGGTCCGCATGATCGTCCGGGGGAATTCTCCGGGCAGGAGCTGGCCGTTCTGCTTCCACGCCCCCAACAGTCCGTAGACCGCGGAGGCGACGGCTGACTCATCCAGTTGCCCCGTCCACCCGTCCCGCCGGCTGCGATATGCGAAGGTGATCTCCACGTTGAACATGGTTCACCGCCTTTCCTGACTGCGGAGTGTAGTCCCGACGGCGGCGCCGGTCAACGCGCCTTGCTCGGGGCAACTGGGGCGCCGGACGGACGGGCAACCTACGGGCGCTTGAACACCAGCTTGCCGTCCAGGTACGTACGCAGGACTTTCGCCTGGCGGATCGCGTCGTCGGCGCAGGTCAGCAGGTCCGTGTCCAGCACGAGGAAGTCGGCCGCCTTGCCCGTCTCCAGCGAGCCGGTCTCGTTGTCCAGGAACATCGCCCGGGCGCAGTGGACGGTGTAGAAGCGGATCGCCTGCTCTCGCGTCAGGGCCTGCTCGCCGTGCAGTTGCCCCTCGTACCAGCGGGCCCTGCGGGTGACGGCCGTCCAGATCCCCAGGAACGGATCGTACGGGTTGTTCGACCGCAGCGAGCCGAGCTTCTGCATGTGGTCGCTCCCGCCGGCCGCGACGCCGCCGGCGTCCAGGATGCTCCGCAGCGGCTGGAACCACCGCAGGCGGTCGTAGCCGAAGTGCTGCGCCAGCGTCCGCGCGTCCAGGTACAGCCAGGCCGGCTGGACCAGCGGGATGATCTTCAGGTCCACCACCTTCTTGACCGTGTCCTCGCTCATGAAGTTGGAGTGCGTGATGCAGTGTCGCTGCTTGCGGATGGGCAGCGTGCGGGCCAGCTCGTCGTACACGCTCACCAGCGTCTCGACGGCGCCGTCGCCGACGGTGTGGGCGGCGAACTGGAGCCCGCACCGGCTGGCGGCGCGGACCATCTCCAGCAGCCGCTCGCGCGGGATGAACAGCACGCCGCGGTACTCCGGGTCGTCGATGGCGTAGATCCTGCTCACGCCCCAGGGGCGGCTCATGTACGCGCTGCCGGTGAGCATCCCGCCGTCCAGGAACACCTTCACCCCGATCACGCGGAGCATCGGCCCGCCGCGCCGCAGCGGGTGCTGGCCCACCTTGCGGATCGCCTCCTGCACCTTCTCGATCGGCCCCATCGTGCCCACGTAGTGCTGGGCGGCCACGCGGACGCTCAGCTCGTCCTTGTCCAGCAGGCGCTGGTAGAGGTCGAGGCTGCCCTGCGAGGCCGAGCCGTCGCAGATGGCGGTCAGGCCCACCGAGTTGTAATCGCGAAAGAGCTCCCGCAGCCGGTCGTAGCGGTCCTGGTCGCTCGGTCGGCGCGAGGCCTCCCTGCTCTTGATGATCCGCGTGCAACTGCGGAGGATGCCCGTCGGCTCGCCCGTCCCGGGGGCCTTCTCGACGTGGCCCGGCCCGCCGTCGCTGACGCGGAAGTCCTTGTCGATCCCGCTGAGCGCGAGGGCCAGCGAGTTGACCGACGCGTCGGGCCCGGTGCGGAAGACCACCGGGTTCTTCGGCGCCGCCTCGTCCAGCTCGGCCCGCGTGGGGTAGCGCTGCTCGCGCAGGCGCGTGATGAACACCTGCTGGAGGACGATCCATTTCCCCTCGCCCAGCGCCGCCGCCCGCGCCCGCACGTACGCCAGCACGTCCGCGATCGACTCCATGTCCGGGATCGGGTGGTCGAACTCCGTCATCGCCGCCCCCGTCGCGTGAACGTGCGAGTCCATCATCCCCGGCATCACCATCTTGCCGCCCAGGTCGAGCACCTCGGTCTTGTCCGTCTTGAGGCGGAGGACCTCGTCGTTGCTCCCGACGGCCACGATCCGCCCGCCCTCGACGGCCATCGCCTGGCGGATGCTGAAGTCCGCATCGACGGTGACGACCTTGGCGTTGTGGACGATCAGGTTCGGCCCTGCCGCGAAAGCGGCGCCGCACAGCCCCGCCGCGGCCAGACAGGCACAGAAGACGTGGACGCGCTTCATCGCCGTGCTCCTCTCGGCGGCCAACCGCCGCCCGCCGGGGATGATACCGGCCGAACCCCGC
>Ga0116148_1001434_pt1 | contig 26172 bp, 18 predicted proteins | sample AD_UKC055_MetaG_FD_89786 | JGI IMG/M metagenome (GOLD analysis project Ga0116148, IMG submission 89786) | Active sludge microbial communities of municipal wastewater-treating anaerobic digesters from USA - AD_UKC055_MetaG | ecosystem: Engineered > Bioreactor > Anaerobic > Digestate | place: USA... | reverse complement strand
TTTTACTGGGCATCTTTTTGTTCCTCCGTTCCGATAGTTCTTGTTTCTGAACAACTCAAATTCTATCGGTCTTTCTGGAACATCTAGATGCCTTTTCTATTTTTCTATTGGCGAATCCGGGTTCAATGCTCATACGATGCCCGAAAGGTGGAAGCGGCGAAGCGGCTATCCGCAGAAATCAAGCTGACCACTCCGCCCGGAACATTCGTGTGTTCCGGCCAACCGATTTCAGAAAAGATAGAATTCATATTGGAAGACAAGGGAAAGCTGCTTGAAAAACTTTTCAGGGCGGGGCCGAAGATAGATGTGAAGAATCTCGAAGTGGCGCCGTCCGCGAGTTCGGACAAGTCAGACAAAGAAGGTTTTTACATTAAGTTCGATTTCACGACGACTCCGGCGGGAATGAAGCCTGAATACACGAAAGACGGGCTGAGTTTCAAGATGAAATATTGGTCCGCAAAGATGTCCGGCAAATTCGCCACGAACGAAGCCGACTATTTCGACGCCCTGAAGTTAGAGGGCGCGTGGGTGGCGGAGAGATCAAGCTGGGGCGAGGGGAACTTGCTCGCGGACCGCTCATTCTCGGTGTACGCGCGGCCTGAGACTACATCGGACGGGGATGACACGGATTTCAACTGCGGTTTGAGGTTGGCGGGAGTTCCCCGCGTCGCAATCCGTACCGGCAACCGAATGAACTTCCAGCCGCATCCATACACGCAACTCAGTTTCGAGTCAGTCAATCCCGTGAAGCGCAAGGCAGGCGACGAGCCGGAGGCGTACGGACGCGTCTCCGGCGCTCTGCGTTGGGATATTTATCTGACCAACGACTCTCTTCTTTCGTTCGACGGCAGATTGGATCGAAACTTTGGCGCGGGCGAAGCGCCGCGTTGGACCCGTCTGGTCGATTTGAAAGTGATGATCGCGGAGGACATCGCGGATAGCGCGGGAGGGACTAAACGGAAGTGGACGCCATTTATCAAGTACACTGTCGGCAAGGACGGCCCCAAGAGCGAGTTTATTCAAAAGACCATGCTCGGAGTCTTATTCGGCATTTCTGACACTGGCAAAACGACGCCTGCAAAGCCCGAATCGGATTCGAAATAGAAGCGGTCGCGGCAAAACAATATAAAGTCGCCCGCGTCCGAATCCGCGCGCCGGATTCGGGTCGCGGCCGCCGCGCGTTTTTTAGGCGGGAAGAGCCGTCAGTATGCGATTCCCGGTTTTTTTCTTTTCGGTTTTTGTTTTTCCGGCAGAGGCAGCAGGCTGGTGCAGTTGTGGTAAAGCTCGAAGAGGAAGGCCACGCGCTTGATATCGGAAGAGAAACAACGCTTCTGGCGGTCGCTGTTTTGAGCGGCGATGTAAGCGGCGTCCACGGCGCGGTCGAGAGCTTTGTGAGCGCGAAGAAGTCCGGCGGGCATTGAAAGCGGATCGTAGAGGTCGGCCAGAGACGCGTCGGGATAAGCGGCGCGCGCGTCCAGCACGCCCTTCGCCGCTGATTCGATTTTCAGCTTTAGCTTATTATCAACTTTGCGGGGCCATGGATAGTTATTGTAGACGATATCCTTTGAGTATCTGTAATCGCTTTTAAGTCTGCCGCAGACTTGCCGAACCCAAGCCATGTGCATTGCGGAAGTGAGTATGCCGAAATGATAGAGGGTGGCGTTCGGAACGACTTTTACCAGATTGCTTGCCAGAACCGATGGCCGCATGAAGCCCATTGGAATATAAATCCGCCGCTCGGAAGATACTTCCGGAATCAATAAATACGTTGATTTTGGAATATTTTCGACATGAAAATGTGTTGGCATCTCTGCCAGTTGCCGGGTTTGCTGGCTTTTGCTGGCCAGCCTGAATTTGCGCACTGCATTGACTCTCTTCATGACTTCCGGCATTTTTCTCAGTTCTTCCGGAGGGCATTCGCCCAGCCAAAGACACCAGCGTTCGTATCTATTTATGAACTCGTCCGAACCGACCCATTTGCGGAACCATTTTCTGGCAGCCGGTTCTCTTTTAAGGAAATCTTTCCTTTCTTCCGGCGTGAACAAGTAGTATCCGCCGTCAATAGGTTTGTTTCCGATGCCGATTGAGGGGACATTGCAGAGAGGGGAGTCTCGCCGAGAGATGACGAGGTCGTGAGCGTCCACGAGGTAGGGATTGATGTTGGAGGCCGCAAAGGGGCGGGGGCCGCCGTTCGAGTTCTCGTAGTCGAAAATGATTTTGTTGTCTGAGTCGTGAAGGGCGAAGCCGATTATGACGCAGTGGACGGCGGCGTTTCCTCGCGCTTCGTTGCTCCACCTGAAAGTCCGGTGAGCGAAATGAATCTTGACGCCGAGGTTGAGAAGGGGGGGCCAGAGAGAGCCTACCTGTTCTCCCTGCGTTATGGAATTAGTGGAAACGAAAGCGATTTTGACGCGGGACGCCGGAGTCGCGGACGAGCCGGGAGCAAACCCCAACAAGCCGTTAAGACTTTCGTCGCCCTTCACGTACAGCGCGGCTTTCATATACCATGCGGACACATAATCCAGAGCGCCGGAGTTTTTGACGCCTGAAAAAACGCCGGCCATATCTTCGCGTTGGTCGTTGTTCTGGTATTTTGAACCCACGAAAGGCGGATTGCCCATGATATAGTCGACGTAGTCGGAGTTAATCACGTCGTTCCAGTCCATGCGGAGAGCGTTGCCGCAACATATTGTCGGCGAGCAGGTCAGGGGCAGCCTTCGGAAATACTGACCGAACTCCTCTGAGATTTTCATGTTCATCTGATGGTCGGTGAGCCAGAGAGCGACTTGCGCGACCTGCGCCGGGAACTCCTCTATCTCAATGCCGTAGAACTGGTTGACGTTCACTTGGACGAGTTGAAAGATGTCGAGGAGGCGCTGGGCCGAGTTTCGCGACGCCCGCAGAATTTCCAGTTCCAGAAGGCGCAGTTCCCTGTACGCGATAACAAGGAAGTTTCCGCAGCCGCAGGCCGGGTCGAAGAATTTTAGGCGGGCGATTTTTTTGTGAAGTTCGAATAGTTTGTTTACGCTGCGCTTGGCGGAGCGGAACTCGCGCCACAGGTCGTCGAGGAAAAGAGGTCGGATCAACTTAAGGATGTTTTCCTCGCTTGTGTAGTGCGCGCCCAGATTCCGCCGCCGCACGGAGCCTTCCTCGTCCATGACGCATTGGAAAAGCGCCCCGAAGATGGCTGGCGATATTCGGCCCCAGTCAAGCGCGCAACAGTCGAGAAGAAGCTCGCGCATCCCGCGGTCGCAGTTTGCTATTATCAGGCTCTCCTCGAACAGCTTTCCGTTCACGTATGGGAAAGCGGCAATCGTTTCGTCCAGACTCTTCTGTCTTTGATCCGACGGAGTGTTCAAAGTCTGGAAGAGAAGCGAGAGTTGTGGGCCGAGGTCAGAGCCGTCCTCGCGGGTGCGGTTCATCAGGAAGTCCTTGAACGCGCCTTTCTGGTCGAAGAGGGTGGTGTCTTCGGCGAACAGGCAGAACAAAAGGCGGACGAGGAGGATTTCAAGCGTGCGGCCCTGATAGCCGGAGGCGCGAAAACGGTCGTGAAGCTTTCCCATTCGCTCCGCGGCTTTGATGTTGACCGGGTCCTGCGCAGTCACTTTTTGCGTGGTGTAGCCCGAAATAAAGCCGAACAGTCCGATATGCTTGTAAAGGTCTTTCAGGCTGAATTCGTTGGTTTCACCGTTTTCCAAGTCGTAGAGCCTGAATCTAGCGAAGTCGGAGACGACCACGAATCTCGGAAGATCGCGTTCAGGAAGGCCTTCGAAGTAACCGAGGGCTTGAGCGTAAGCGGAATCGAGGTCGCGACCGAGGGATTTATGCTCGGCTATCAAGGTTCCGCGCCATAGAAGGTCTATGAAGCCGCCGCGCGCTCCGCTCTGTTCGAACCTCAGGCGCGCTCGCCTGACAGGCTCCTCGAAAGACGCCACTCTGCGGCGCGACACGCCGAAGATATTGAAAAATTCATTCCAGAATGTTTGCGCTTCTGCTTTTTCCGCGCGCTCGCCCTCCCACTCGCGGGAGAAAGCTATGGCTCTGTCCTTGATTTCGTTGAGGCTCAGCGGCGTCGGCATTTCCAAACATTATTATATGAGTGAAAAAAAAGCAAGAAGTCGGCGCGGCGCGAGCGTGATTTGCGGAGTGGACGGAGTTGGAGTTAGAATTGTAGCGGGTTTCACGAGGTTGCGTTCGCGGCGATCTTTAATTGGGGAGTCCTATGAAGGTTGTTTTTCTGCAGGACAACGGGATCAACGAGTCTCTGGCGGTGACGGACGTGTCCGGCCTGCTCAAGAGCCGGGGGCACGAAACGGAACTGTTCTTCAAGAAGAACGAGAGGCGTTTCGCGCGCAAGGTGGCCGAAAGCGGGGCGGGGCTGATAGTGGTTCCGATGGACATCTGGGGGGAGCGGGTGGCCCTGTCCATAGCGGCGGAGGCGAAAGAAGCGACGGACGCCCCGATAGTTTTCTGCGGCACGTACCCGATGCTTTTTCCGGAAATCATCAACGACCCTCAAGTGGACATAGTGGCAAGGGGCGAATCGGAGTTTCCCATACTTGATCTCGCCGACAAGCTGGAGCGGGGAGAGGACTATTATGACACGCCGAACCTGACGGTGAAGAAGGACGGCGAGGTTGTGATCAATGAGATGAGGCCGCTCATTCAGGATTTAGAAGAGCTTCCTCTGCCCGACAGGGGGCTGTACTTCAAGTATCGGTTTATGAAGATAATCAGCGTCAAAAGGTTCACAAGCGGGAGGGGATGTCCCAACGCGTGCAGTTTCTGTTACAATGCGAAGTTCAGGGGATTCTTCACTGGCAAGGGCCGCTACCTGCGAAGGAAGTCCGTGTCGAGGATAATGGAAGAGATCGAGGAGATGAAGAGGCTGGCTCCGATGCGGAGCATCCATTTCTCCGACGACATATTCACGCACGACAAGCCATGGGTGATGGAGTTCAGCAGGGAATACGCCAAGAGGTTCCGCGAGATTCCGTTCACCTGCAACACGACGGTGCACGACATCGACGACGAGATGGTGGCGGAGATGAAGAGGGCGAACTGCGCGGGGATCGCCATCGGGGTGGAGACGGGAAACGAGCGGCTGCGCATCGACAAGCTCAACAAGCATTATCTTGACAGCCAGATAGTGGACGCCGCCGCCCTAGTGAAAAAACATGGCCTGATTCTGACCGCGTTCAACATGATCGCTCTCCCGTATGAGACGATTGAGAACGCGTTTGAAACCGTCCGCCTGAACAGAGACATAAAGGCGGACAATATCCGCGTGACTTTCCTGTCGCCGATTCCCCGCACGCAGATGGTGGAGGAGGCGATCAAGGACGGTTTGCTGAACGTCAATTACGAGAAGACGGGCATGCGGGTGATGACGCCCGAGATACACACGAAGAGAGACAGGGAGTTCGAAACGCTGTACGCGCTGTTCGACATCGCGGCGGCGTCTCCGGCTCTCGAAAAACTGGTCAGGAAGCTGTTGCGCGTGAAAATTCCGCCGGTCGTTCTTTTCTTCCTTCTCATTCCGAGGATGCTGCGCGAAAAGAAATTCTTTAGAATAAGCCTGATATCGGGAATCCTGTTCTACATGAACACGACCGCCCCGCAATACCGCACTAAAAACTTCAACAATTTTCTTCCGTAAGAAAACTGAAACGCCGAATGCCAGCGGTCAGAAAGAAAGCACGCCGCCGGCGACGGGGATTGCGGTTTCGCCGAGGGCGCGGCGGGCGGCGGCCGCTTTGTCGCGTTTGTCATTGGTCTGACGCTGAGCCTGCATATTTGTTTTGAAAGAAGATTTATCGGACAGCCAAGAAGCGGCTGGCGGGACGACTATGAATAGGGCGGAGTTTTCCGGGAGCGAATCCGGCGGGGCGGATGCGACGCTTGAAACGGGGAATCTTTTTGACAACGCGGATTGCGCTGCGGCTGCGGCTATCGGGTTTTCCGAGATGACGATTAGGGTTTGTTTTTGCGGAGGCGCGGTCTCGGCGGCGAGAGCGGCTTGGACCATGCTCAAGGGGGGGGCCGGGGCGAGTATAGGGGCGAATATCGCGCTCATGCGGAAGACTTGCGCCGCGATGATGGCGGCGGACAGAACGAACAGGGACGCCGAGCGCGCGAAGCTTTTCGGCGACAGAAAGGCGAGCGTGAAGAGAAGGAAAATGGCGAGGTACGCCGCCAGACCCGGAACGACGCCGCGAGCGAGGGCGGGCAGGACTTTGTAAAGCGGGGGCGCGAACTCAAAATTGAAACGCCCTGAAAGGAAACCTGCCACAGGGTTAAGGCTCTCGATGTAATTCGCGTCGGGGTCTTTAATATATTCGCCGAGCTTGTCTCTATCGACGGAATAAAGGGTCAGCCGCATTCCGGAGGCGACCGTGTTCGTGAACGGCAACTCCGGGAAGCGGTCAACGCGCCAAGCCGAGGCGAAGACGATGTTCTTGACATTATATTTTGCGGCGACTTCGGCGACGGAGCTGATATTGCCGTACGGCAAAGGGACAGTGGGCCGGTCGCAGAGGTAGTGGGTCGAGAAGAAAGGGTATGTCATCACGACGTCGCCGGGGGCGGTCGTCTTGCGGATGTGTTCGCAGGTCGCGTTGAGTTCGGCGTAAATGCTTTTGCGGGAGTCGCCCGCCATGCGGGCGGCTCCGAAAACCAGAAGCCCCGCCGATTCCGAGAGTATGAGGAAGGCGATTATCGCGGCGGGGAGCTTTTGGGAAGAAAGCAATGGGCGGGAGGCGAACATGCGCTTGAACTCGGCGAATCCCGCGCCGCAGAGCATGAAAGCGAAAGGCGCGACGCACATGACGTATCTGTCCGAATAGGTAATCATGACGACGTGCATGGCTGTCTGAAACAGGATGACGGCGAGGGCCAGAGAAGTCGCTGGCGACCCTCTGGAAGCTCGGACGCCGAGAACGATAAAGGGGAGGGTCAGAAGACCTAAGGTCTGAAAAATGCCGGGGATGTAAAGGATGTCGGACTGTTTGCCGAAGAGCGCCATTTTTGCGTTGGCGAGCAGAACGGCGGCGAAGTTGGAGGCGAAGGAGCCGGACGGATCCGGCCCGCCGCCGCGATACGCTTCGTAGTTGAACACCACCGCGAACATGCGCGCGTCCTCGAAATGCTCGCGAAGCGTCCCGTCGTAAACCTTTGCCGCGCCGACTATCTGTTCGTTGTATGTTGGAGAGCCGAACACCATCCAGTTTCGGACAAGAAAGGGAAGGACTATCAGGAAGGCGAGGGCGAACATCTTGAGCGAGGCGGTCGAAAACAGGCGGTCTCTCCTGCGGATGGCCATCCATAGAAGCGCGGCGGGGATGAGCGCGACGCTGTTCGGGCGGAACTGGTATGCTAGGCCCATGAGCAGCCCGGCGGCGGCGTATCTTTCTTCATACAGAAATACGGCGAACAGCAGATAGAATATCATCTGCCAGACTTCCGGCAGGCCGGGGTCGGCGAGGTAGTAGAGGCGGAGGAAGGAAGGCAGGAAGAGGGAGAGAAGGGCGGAATGCCAAGCAGGGTCTTCGCCGAAGAGCCGCCTGCCCGCCCAATAGACGGCTAGAGGAAAGATAAAGAGGCCGATCAGCGACGGGGCGAGGAAAGCCCAGTGGGAATCCCCGAAGACGGCTTGGAAGGGCGCGACGAAGAACACATATAGGTTGGCCCTTTGCGAGGCCGGGTGGGGAAGAGGCTGGTCGGGGATGGCGTAAGAGCGCAGCAAGTCTTCTCGAAGGCCTTCGCCGCGAAGGATATTGCGCGCGACGCCCGCGTACTCGAAGGAGTCGCCGTCTGAAATCGGCTCTATGGAATGTAGAAGAATGTTGAAACATACAAAGAGCGCCGAGAGGACGGACAGGGTTTTCCACCTTGAAGCGGAGACGGCGGGTTTAGTTCCCATTTCAGCGAAGCTCCATGAAAATCATTATATCAGGGGAAGCGCCGGGGTCAACACGGAGGCGGGCGCGCGCGGTTCCGCAAACGCGGCCTTGATCGCCTCAGACGGCCGTCGTGATTGAAAAAAGATTTGGGCGGCGGTATCATTTCAGTCAGCGACAGGAAGCCGTCTGATGACAAAAATAATTGTGGGGATAATATACCTAGCGGCGCTGGCGGCGGCGCTCTATTTTGCGGCGGGCGCGCTAGGGGCGCTTGCCGGGAGAGCCGGGGCGGCGCGGGGCCGCATCCTGAGACTCTCCGCCTCGCTTCGAAAGGTCTCCTTGCTCGCGGTCAGGTTCGCGGTGTTCGTCTTCAAGTCGGCGGACATGAAAAGCGCCTCGCAATCCGAAAAGAACAGCGTGTTTTTCAAGACAGGGCGGTTCATCGTTCTGGCGGCGGGGAGGGGAGTTCTGCTCGCGCCCGTCGTGCTGTATTCGCATTTTCCTTCGCCTCTGCCCGGCCTGTCGGTCCTTTCCAAACCGTTGGCGATATTCATAGGGATTTTCTACATAGCCGTCTTCCTAATCTGCTCGATTGTGGACGCTTTTTCCAGCCGCAAAGGAGCGGGAGCGGTTGTCCTGTTCGCGATTTTCTACGCTATATGCGCGCACACGTTGGCGTTGTGGCAGCCGATGTTTTATGTGGCGTGGATGATGTTCAAGTGGTTTTTTCCCGCGCTCGCTATGGTTGTAATCGCGTCCGTTTTCTGGGCGGCGAAGACCGGGAGGCCGATATTGAGCATCGCGGCGCAAGTGGCGGTGGTTCCGTCGTGCGCGGCGTTCGCAGTGGCGGCGTCGATATTCTCGATGGCGGACAAGTGCGCCGCCGGCCCGGAACCTTCTTTTGTTCAATACTACGTCAACTTCTGCGACGAAAGCGCGCAGCTCATACCCGCGAAAAAGATAAAGGAGTCGCTTGGCGGCAAACGCGTCTGGCAGATTCGCGAGAGATACCGCTCGGCGGCAGAGTCCGGCGGCAGGGTTTACATCGGCGCGAGCAATGAAATTTCATTCTCTTACGATTTCGATTCCAGGGAAATAGTCCCGATTGGCTGCGGTTTCTTCTCGTTCCACGAAGACGCGGCGACGGACCGGCTTTTCTTCGCTTGTCCGCAGGACAGGGCGATGCTGGTTTTCGACGGGGAGTCAATGACGCAGAAAAAGGAGTATCGCTACGGACGGTTCGGAGGCCCGTACTGGCTCGAAGCCGACGAGGAATCGCGCTCTCTGTTCGCTGGATTTGGCGAGACCACACACAACAGGGCGATAGTGTACTCGCTCGACGGGCTGGAGGCGAAGAAGCTGGAGCCTATGCGCGAGGGATACGGCGGCTCGATAGTGGAGACCGCAATCTCTCCGGACGGCATAGTGTATTTCATTTACATGTTCAACGGGATTTATATCGGAGCTTACGATATCCGGAGCGAAAGATTGTTGCGAACGCGCGACATGTCGGCATATCCGGTGAGCATACTCTTTCACCCTGAATCGGAGTCGTTGTTCATCGCGTCTCCGTACACGAGCTTGAATGGCGGGGAGATAATCGAGTTGGACCCCGCGACGTTTGAAGACAGAGCGCGGATGAAGACGCCAGTCGGCGCAAGAGATATTGCCGCAGGCTCGGACGGGTTCCTTTATGTCTCGAACTATCTGACGGGGGATATTTACAGAATCGATTGGGCGAAACGGAGGATTGCCGGCTCAGTGAACGTCGGACGGAAAATAAAAAGGATGGAATACGATAGGGAGAGGAACTATCTGACGTTCGCGTCCGAGAGGGGATATGCGCGCGTCGATATTGCGATATGGCAAAACGCGGGCGGGAGCGGGCGGAGATGATGAAAATTGTGAAACGCGCGGCTAGAATCGGCATTTCCAGAAACAGAATCCACATCGCGGCCAAAGTGGTTTTGGCTGTGGCGATAGTGGCGCAACTCGCGCCCGGAAGGTTCAATTTCGGGGAAGAGCACGCGGCTCCGGCGCTGTTTATATTGATATACACCCTTTCGGCGTTGTCGCTTCTGGCGTTGTTGTGGGCAGGTATTCCGGCGGCGGCAGTAACGGCGATAATCGCGGCTGTATCCGCATTGGCAGGGAAAATACTGAAGAAAAAGCCGGGAGTCGCGCTGTCGGCGGTCGGCCGCGCCGCAGTTGCGATTGCGCGATTCTACGCATGGCTTCTTATTCTAGGAGCGGTTTTCACAGGATTTCTCATTGAACCCGAGAAGACGCGGCTCGGCGCATTGAGTTTCCTCGCGGCGCATCTTGCGATCGGAGCGTTTGCGGCAGCCGCAGGCGGCGTGTCGAGGCGCGCGCGAATATTAAAAGTCGCCGGTACGGTCGCTGCCGGAGCGGCCCTTTACGCGGCGCTCTCGCGGTTCGACGCAGGGATATCGTCTGCGGCGCTTTTTGCCGGGTGCGCGGGTTTCATCGCGTGGCGCGCGGCGCGGCGGCGCGATTCGGCGAAAACCGGCGCGACATCCGCGTTCAGGACTTTGGCGGCGTGTTCGCTGCCGATCTGCGCTCTGGTCTGCGCGGCGTTCGCGCTTGAAATTATCAATGCCGGAGACGCGGCAGGCGGCGGGCTTCGCAAGATAAGCGATGCAGGCAGGGTGTACGACGTGAAATATGACGGCGATCTGTCCCGCCTGTATGTGACGTCGAGGGACAAACCGAACGCGCGCTACATCGACGCAGCCACTAGCGCGGAAGTAGTTTCAACGCACGACATTCCGGAGCCGCGCAGAATAGCAGTTTTCCCCGAACACGACAGGGTTCTCATCGGAAGCGTGTACGGCCTAAAAACCCTCTCGCTCAACCTTGCCGAGATGTTCGACGAAAAGATATTCGAGTCTCACACGGTCGATGTCGAGAAGACCGGGCCGGACACGGCGGCGATAGCGCAGGAAATAATCAACAATATAGTTGTGTACGACTTTAACAGCGGCATACGAAAGCATGTGATGCTTCCGATCGGCACGGGTTGGATATATGCGATAGAGAGAAGCGAGGGGCCGGCGGCGTTCTATGCGAGCAACTGGTTTTTTTCGCCGTTTGTTCATCGTGTTGGCGGAAGAAAGCTCAGCAATGTCAAGACGGCATTCAATGGGTTCATGAACGTGGGCATGTGCGCGATGCCGGAGAGGGGCCTTCTGTTTGTGGCGAGGCCGCTTCACAGGAGGGTGGACGCGCTGGACGCGCTTACGCTTGAAAGGAAGGGGTGGATTCCGACCGGGTTCGGTGTTCGGGAGATAGAGTGCGACCGGAAAGCGGGTCTTCTATTCACGCTCGCGCACTTTCAGGGCGACTTGTCGGTTTATGATGTGGATGAGAATAAGGAATTGGCGAAACTGAAAGTTGGGGCTGGGGCGAGGGCGGTTTCGTACGACGAGGCCGGAAAGATATTGTATGTGGGCACAACCACAGGCGTTTACGCGGCGGATTTGAAAGAGACATTGGCGCGCAACGGAGTCGAATAGGCGCGGCGGCTTTGACTTTTTGGAGCGGGCGCGGATATCATAGCGATGTAAGAAGAGAAATCCGGAGGTGACGGCGACATGGCGGAAGGAAAGAAAGCCAAATTGGGCGGCGCGTGCGACGTTGTGATCATAGGAGCCGGAAACGGCGGGCTGGCGGCGGCGCTGGCGTTGGCGGTGAGAGGGGCGAAACCCCTCGTGCTCGAACAACACAACGCTCCCGGCGGGTTCGCCACCAGTTTCGTCAGGGGCAGGTTCGAGTTCGAGGCGGCCCTTCACGAGTTGTCCAGCATCGGCCCGGAGAACAACAAAGGCGGCGTGCGGCGATTCCTCGAAGACGAGGGAGGAGTCGATATTGACTGGGTCCCCATCCCTGAAGCCTACAGGGTTATCCTGACGGACAGCGGGATGGACGCCCGGTTGCCGTTCGGCGAGGCCCCTTTTATCGACGCGATAGAAGAGAAAGTCCCCGGCAGTCGGGAGCCGCTGACGCGCTATTTCGCGCTGTGCCGCGAGGTGAGCGGCGCGCTCGGCTTGCTGGCCAAAACTGCTTCCAATCCCAGCCCGAAACGCATAATAAAAGACCTGAAAAAATTCGTCGCGGAGTCCGCCGATCCTTTCGACGACGCGCGCCGCAACACGTCCAACGTCGTGACGTTCCTCCGCACTCTGCCGAAGACCGTCGACGAAGTGACCCTCAAAATGGGAATACCGCCCAAAGCCGTCGATTTGCTGTATCCGTACTGGTGCTACTTGGGCATCCCGATGAGCCGGATGAACTTCACCATCTGGGCGGCGATGCTTATCGACTACATCGACTACGGGGCGTGGATACCGAGGCTGCGATCTCAGGAAATGTCTTACGCGATAGAGGCGCGCGTCAGAGAGCTTGGCGGAAGGGTGGAGTACAACACTCGCGTGGATCGCGTTCTGGTGGAGCGGGGCAGGGTGAAGGGCGTTGTCACGGCATCCGGCGAGACCATCAAAACGTCGGCGGTGATAGCCAACACTTCTCCGACGCAGCTTTACGGCTCGCTGGTCAGCCCGGCCTCCGAGTCTCCCGCAGCAGCGTTGCGCAACGTCAACTCCCGCAAGCTGGGCGGGGCCGGGTTCGTCGTATACCTCGGACTCGACGTTTCCCCGGTTGAGTTGGGCGTGAACGACTACGGCTATTTCATTTCCAAGACGATGGACACGGACGCGGTGTACGGGTCGATGGAAAAGCTCGACCTTGTCGACATGCAGGCGACCATCTGTCTGAACAACGCCATCCCCGACTGCTCGCCTCCGGGCACGACGATAATCTCGATGACCACGCTCTACAAGCCCGGCGTGTGGGACTCGGTCAAGCCGAAGGAATACGCCGCGCTTAAGAACCGGATCGCGGACGCGATGATAACGCAGTTCGACGACGCGCTCGGGACGGACATCCGCTCGCGGGTGGAGGAGATAGAGGTGGCGACTCCGGCGACGTTCGCGCGGTACGCCCGCTCCTTCAACGGCGGGATTTACGGGTACGAGCTTGACCCGTGGGACTCGATAATCCCGCGCATACTGTCCGAAAAGGACGAATCATACATCAAGGGGCTGGAGGTCGCGGGAGGATTCGCGACAATGGGGCACGGGTTCAGCAGCTCGCTGATATCCGGGCGGTCCGCCGGCCTGAAAACTCTCGCCGGACTGGGAGGATGACGCGATGAGCGAACTGATAAAATTCGACGGACTCAAGGACATGGCCGCGCTGCTGGAGTTGTTGCCGGAACGCAAAAAAAGGATGAAACAGGCGTCCGCGGAGCCGCAGACCGGGGACGCGATGGCCGCTCTGGCCCGCGCGCTGCACCCCGATATTCAACGGCTCGTTATAGCCGATGTTCGCCAAGAAGCCGCGGGCGCGCGTGTGTTCAGGCTCGTTCCCGACAAGGAATCAGGGACTGCCGCGCCCGCCGTTTTCAGGGCGGGCCAATACCTCAGCCTTAAAATCGACATCTCAGGCGTCCGCGTCGCGCGCCCGTACTCGATTTCCTCATCGCCGGCGGACGCAGCCGACGGCGGATTTTACGAGATAACCATACGCAAGAAGGACGGCGGGTTCCTTTCCGAACACGCGTGGAAAGAATGGCGCGTGGGGACGAGAATCGAAGCCTCCGGCCCGGCGGGATTCTTCTGCGTCGAGCCTCTGCGAGACGCGCGGCATATCGTCGGCCTCGCCGGCGGCAGCGGAATCACCCCCTTCCGTTCGATGTTAAAGGACATCGTCGAAACCGGAGCCGACGTTAAATTCACTCTGCTGTACGGCGTGAACAGGCCGGACGAAATTATGTTCAAAAACGACCTTGAATCTTTCGCGGCTCAGGCCCCGGACAGGATAAGCGTCCATTTCGTGTGCTGCGAGCCGGACGCCGCTTGGTGCGGGCCGACCGGGTTCCTCACTGCCGACTCAATCCGCAAACTCGCCGGAGACCCGGCGGGCAAATCCTTTTTTATCTGCGGCCCTCAAGCCATGTACAGCTTCCTCGAAACCGAGTTGAAGCAGTTCGACCTGCCTAAGAGACGGATACGCCGGGAGGTTTTCGGAGAGACCGCCGATGTTTCGGCTCATCCGGATTATCCGGCGGACGCGGCTGGAAAATCTTTCTCGATGACGGTTCACTGCGGGAGCGAGACGACGGTTATTCCGGCGAAAGCAAGCGAATCCGCGCTTGTCGCGCTCGAACGCGCCGGCATAGCGCCGCCTTCCGAATGCAGGTCCGGCGAATGCGGCTTCTGCGCGTCCATCCTAATGAACGGGAAAGTGTTCGTCATCCCGGAGACGGACAGACGCAGGCTTGCCGCGAAAAAATTCGACGTCTTTCACCCTTGCTCCTCGTATCCGGTGTCGGACATCGAGGTAAAAGTCCCTCTGGACAAGGGCTGACGCGGGGCGCTTTGTTGCGATTCGGATACGCGGGGCTGAGCCAGCCGCTCCGGGCTATTTCTCGTACACTTCGATTGACCACTCGTCTATGTCCGCTGACGGATGTTGCTCGTTTTGATGCGTGCTTATGAACGCGTTGAGTTCGTTGTCGGTGTAGTTGTTAAGCCGCGTTTGAAACGTTATCAACGGTTGGGTCAGGAAGTCGAGCGCGGGCGAATCATTGTCGCGTATCGGATAATATCCCGTGACGAAATTGAATTTGATATTTTCGGCGTCGGGGATAAGCCCTGCGGTTCTTAGGATGACTTTTATTGAATTGCCGGAAGCTTCGGCGAGTTCGAAGCGGGGCGAATTGTGGTTGAACACATCCGGCTCTTCGTCAATGTCTTCGGGGACGAAGATAATTTTCTCGGTGAAGACGCCGTCGTACAACCTGATGTAGTATTCCCAGTTTTTCGCGCGGTCGGGTCCGGATAAAATTTCGCGCGGGCCTTCCTCCGATAGCGTCGGGCCGATGTCCAGCGCGATATAATAAAAATAGTCCGATGAAACCGGCGACGCCGTCTTCAGGTTGATCTCTATTACGCGGTATTTCGGAATCGAGGAAAGCGGGGTGGGGGCGTATTTTGAACACCCGGAAATCGCGGCTGCGGCGAGCAGGATTGAAACAAAAGCCGCGCGCATTCCCGATGTTTTTGCCCATTTCAAGTTTTTCATCCCGTCCTCTGTCTTCAGTTCGTTCCCAACTGCCGCGTCTGCGACTGCGTCGTCCAGAACGAGTCGTCAAGGTCGAATCCCCGCTCGCTCTGCGTGAATCCGAGTCTTTTCTGCGGGAACGCGCGGATTATATACTGCAATTGGAATTCCTCGCGCGTCGTGTTGTACTTCATTTCAATTATAGTGCAGCATCTTTCTTTTGTGACGACGACGTCCTTGATAATGCTGTCCGTCATGTTTCTGGACCAGCTTGATTGGACGGCGACCTTCCAGCCGTTGCGGCGGGTCGCCGCCGCCGACAGCGTGGCCGCCCGCATGTCGCCCTTCTCCGTGTCCCACGTCGAGCCGACGTTCAGCAACGTGTTCTTTCTCCTCAACTCCATGCTGATGTCCGAGTAACCCCATCTGTGCGTGTTTAGGTTCCGCGAACTCCGGAGCGTGAAGCGCGTGTTTTGGGTCGCCGACCTGTTCACCAGAATGGTCATGGGCGAATAGCGCGAGCCTTGAGCCGCGCGGTAGTCGTACTGCGTGTTCATCGTCAGAGTCGTTTTGGGCCTGTTGAAAGCGAATTCGCCGCGCAACCTTGAGCTTTCCCTGTTCACAACGTTGCGGTTCGGCCATCCGCCGGAGTCTTTGTTGGTGGAGAAATTGAACTTCAGCGCGGAGGTGTTCGGCCCTGACTTTTGCAGGTAGTACGACATGTCGGACGAGTGCGTCATCAGGTAGTTGGCGTCCGTCGTGCTGTAGAAGCTCTGGTCGTATCTCTGCGAAGTCTTGAACTCGAACCTGTTTGTCCGCAACAGAGTCTTTGCGGCTGTTATTGAAGCGGAAGCGTGCCGCAGCGCCTCGCTGTCGCTCCTTGTCCCCTGCCGTATCCTCTCATGGTTGAGAGTTATCGCGGTTATCGGAACATACTTCAATGGAATAAACCTTGAGTAAAGCTTCGGTTGCAACGCCAACGTCGCTTTCGGCCAGAGCGTGTTCAGCGACTTCGTGGCGCTCTGTTGCTCAGACAGGTCGAAAGATTTCTGCGTCGCCACAGTCAGCCTGTAGAGGTCGCCGGTGTATGTGGTGGTCGATCTGAAGTCCGCGTTGCTGCTCTCCGTTCTGTTAGTGCCGCCTGTGGTCGCCAGCCGGTATGTGTAACTAGTGTTGAGTTTCTGCGAAAGGTTCAGCGTGTGGCCGAAGTTGTAGTTGCCCGTGACGGATTCGCCGGTGAGAGTTTGGGTGGTGGTCGTCGTCACGCCGAGCGTCATTCGCCTGCGCTCCGCCCCCTTGATCGTTCCCGACGGCCCTTCCTTGATTTCGCGCACGCTTCGGGTCAGGTTGAACGAAGTCCGGTTTGTGTTTCGCCGCGATCCCGGCCTGTCGATGATGAACGAGCTTGTGCGGTTGAAAGAGAAGTCCCCCGACATACGGTCGTTGAAGTTCAACTTCTGCGTCACGTTCGCTATGTTGGTCGAGTTCCCGGTGTCATTCTCTCTGTTGGTGAGGAACCAGTTTCTTCCCTCGCCGCCCAACCGCTTGGAGGTGTACATGTGCTCGGCTCCGTACTTCGCCCCTTTCTTAGTAGCGAGGTAGATCAGCGCCCAGCCGTCTATGTTGTCCTTAGTCAGATACGCGTAGTCGTGATTGAGGTAGAACCCGTCCGTTTTGTTGTATCCCATTTCCGGCGTGTGCCGCCGGTCCTGTTTAAGGCTGATCACATAGAGAGGATAATAAACCGAGCGCGTTCCGCCGAAAAACACGTACACGTCGCGGGCGACGATTTTGATGTTCGGGCGGATAGTCACTTCCTTCGCTCTCAGGTGGTACTCCGTCTTGCAGTCCGGCTCGCACGTGGTCATGCGCGCTTTGTTCAGCTTTATCCTTTCCGGTTCGCCCTTGATGAAATCGGCGGAAAAAAACAGCCGCCCGGAAACGCCTTCGGCGGTGGTCGAGCCGCTGCCGTTCACTATCTCAAACCATTCGTTGTCGTAGTTGTAGAACAGGGAGTCGCCCACGTAGTCGCCCTGCGGGCCTGTCATCTTTACGCTGTGGCGGGCGAAGACGGTCTTTCGCTTCTCGTCCAGCGTGGCTTCGCCGCAGCTTACGGAAATGTCGCCGTACTTGAACTTGACGTCGCCTTTCAGGACGGTTATCTGAGTTTCCTGCTCGCGGCGCATGTAGTCGGCGGATTCGATGACGATAAGCTCGTCGCCGTCCTGCGGCGCTTCCTGAGCGGCGGAAGGCAGGGCGAGCGCAAACACAAAAAAGAGCGCCGTCGCCGCCGCCTTCAGGCAGCCTATCCCCGCCACGCGTTTTTTATGTCGGATTCCGGATGTCATTTTCTTATGCGGGACACTAGGATGATTCCCACCGCGAGGAAAATAAAGTTTAGAGACCACGCGGCGACCACTGGGGGCAGCACGCCCTTCTTGCCCAGCATCGTGCTCACAATCGTTCCCACCCAGTACAGCAGTACCAGCGCCGCCGTCGTCGCCACACCCGCCATCATCCCGCTTCTTCCCGCCCTGATGCTCAACGGAGCGCCCACCAGAACTAGGATGAAACTCGCCGCCGGAACCGCCGTCTTGAAATGCAGGTCCGTCTCGAACTGCCTCGCGTCTATCCCGCTTTCCTTATACAACGCTATTTTTTCCTTCAGTTCCGTTATGCTCATCTCCTGCGGCGATCTCTGCTCCCCGAATATCTCGTCCATCTCCCTCTCGATGTTCAATGAAAGCTCTTCGAAATCTATCTGATACTCCAAGTGTCCGGCGGAGTCGTAGTTGTGTATCGAGCCGTCGAACAGCTTCATGTCCTTCTTCGTCCATTTGCCGACCGGGGCGGTTATCGCCCTCGGATGCGGTCCGTCGCCCGTCTCGTACACTGTCACCCCTTCCAGCGTTCCCGCCGCCGGGTCTATCTTGTTGATTATGAAGTGCTTGTTCCCCTTGCCCTTGAAGAAAACGTTCTCCATCGGCTTGCCCGACACATCGCTGACGAGGAACTCCCGCCAAAGCGATATGCTGTGGTTGTTCGACCACGGCACGAGCTTTTGAAGCATCAGGAACCCCCCGCCGCTCACAATCGCTCCCATCAGCAGAAGCGGGGCCATCAGCCTGAAGACGCTTATCCCGCTTGTCCTCATCACATCTATCTCGCTGTCCTTGGACATGCGGCTCATCCCCAGCAGCGTCGCGAAAAGCGTCGCCATCGGAAACGCCAGAACCGCGAACGCGGGCAACTGATAGAAAAGTATCCTTATGAATATCTTAAAGGGAACCTGCTTCTCGATAACGAAGTCCATCATCTCGAAAAGCACCGTGTTTACCATCAGAAAAAGGATAATTAGAGACACGCCGAAGGTGAAGAATGTGAAGAATTCTGACATCAGGTAACGGTCGACAGTTTTAAATAATCTCATTGCGGCAATTGACTTTTCTCGAAAAGAAACTAACCTTTTTAACGTGCGGCGCGCGCGGCGCGCCCGCTCGCCGAAGTGGCGGAATTGGCAGACGCGCTAGATTCAGGTTCTAGTGTCCAATTGCGGACGTAGGGGTTCAAGTCCCCTCTTCGGCACTAACCGCGGGAAACTCTCCCGCGGTTTTTTATTTTTCCCCATCGTCCGCGCCTCGCCGCCGCCAACTCACATTTTCAGTTCAATTCCCCGAAAAATCAATATAAACGGAGCGTTAGTGTTGTTGGGCGAAGACTTTTGATAAGCTTTCCACTAAAAATCCCTTTTGAAATGGTTCAATGAGCGCGGCGAAGCGGGCCTGTTCGCGCTTGTGCTCCGCTGCGCACATGAGAAAAAATATTAGGAAAGAAAATAGAAAAAGCGGCGTAGCAGCGTGCGGCGGTTGGGAAAACCCTTTGAAAAGGGTTGTTCCCCAAACCTCTTTCCAAACCCCTTCTAATTTGTTTTGGCGATAGCGATTGAGAAGCCGTAGAGGCGCCCCGTTGGCCGCCCGAAAGAAAGGGCGCAGAAGGCCATTTGGGAATAGCCCGCATCGCGATGTTAATGCTCTCAGGCAATCATATTCAGGTTGAAACGTTTTGAAGAGAAGGTTTTAAGAGAGATCAGAGGTATTTGGCAATTTTCTGTTTCAGCTCTGTGAAGTCTGATTTTTTTACGACGTATTCTTCTGCGGCCCAAGATTGGAAGTCCTGTTTAAATGTGTGATAGGCGGTGAGGAGGATGACTGGGAGGTCTTTCTTTTTCTGTTTGATGGCGCTGAGGACGGCGAGTCCGTCCATCTCCGGCATTTTGATGTCGAGCAGAACGATATTGACGCCGAATGACATTTCTTCGAGGATGTCGAGAGCCTCGCGCCCGCCTTGGCATACGATGACCTGATGACCGTCGTCCTCAAGCTCAAGCTTGAGCAGGTCCCGTATCTGCGGTTTGTCGTCCACGATCATTATTTTTTTCACGGCAATCACGCCCTTCGGACTTAAACATATTATACCCCAAAACGAGCGCTGGGGCGCGTCCGGGCGCTAAAAAAACCGACGCTGCCGTCAAACGCAGTAGCCGTTGGACCCGATATCCAAGGCGGTGATGTCGTGAAGTATCTTTATGGTTTTCTCCTGAAGCCGGTAGAAGTCGCCCGCGCTGAGTTTCTCGACCTTGCGTTCCATTCCCGGCGCGGTGATTTCGGCGACGAACGCGGCGATAGCTTTTATCTGCTCCGGCTTCAGTTTGTTTTCGTCTTCCAACTGGTTCAGATGTCTAATTATGCTGGATAGAAGTTCTTCGGTCATGAGAGATATCCTCCGAGAAGGGAAAATTCGAGTGATTGCTCGGAACATCGGTCAGATAGTTTCCTGACCGCGCGCGCGATCAAGCTCTTCAAGCAGCTTGCGTCTGCTTTCTTCCCCCGATTTCGCGTCGCCGAGCATCCGAAGCCCTTTGGCGACTTCGTCCAGCGCGCGTTGTCTTTTTCTGTTCAGTTCCCTGTACGTTTCGATAAGTTTTCTTTCTGTGGCTGAGGCATCGAACGGCGGGCGGGACGGCTTGGCTTTCCTGTTCACCGCCATCTCGCACAGTTCGTCCATGCCGATGTTGTAAATCTGAGAAAAAAGGTAGGCCGCTTTGAGAGACAATCCCCGCTCGTCACGCTCTATGCGGGACAGGGTGGTTTTGTCCAGAACCCCGCCTGAGGCGGCCACCACATCTCTTATGGACAGTCCTTGGTTTTCCCTCAGTTTTCTCAACGCCGCTCCTATCGCCATTGATACATCCCCCCATGCGCCCGGCGACTATTCCGCCTTTTTTGTTCTAATTCTTGTGTCTCATTTTAGTCTGCATCGCTGAACACTGTTGTTAAGCAGCATCGGCAAAAAAAAACTTTATTTGCCGACCGTGACGGATCGAGATGATATCGCGCCGTCGCCGTCGCGGTTTTCGGCGTTTCGGGCGTCGGGTTGAAAAACCCGGCGTTCGGCTGAATAATGTTTGGGACTACATCGAGTTCCGGGCGACCGAGTCCGGGGCGGGGAAGGGCGCTGACGCCGATGCTTGCCGACAAATATAAAAGCTACATGCACGACATGATCAGGAAGGTTGTGGATGAAATAGGGCCGAGGCCGCCTTGCGGGCCTCAGGAGAGGATGCTTGGCGACATGCTCGTCAAGGAATGGAAGCCGGTGTGCGACAAGGTGGAGAAGCATAAATTCAGGTGCAGCCCTTACGCGTTTCTGGGTTTCATGCCGTTTGCCGTGCTGCTGTACATGGGTGGAGTGGCGGCGTATTGGTTCTATCCTCAGTTGGCGCTGGCTCTGTCCGCGCTAGGAACCGCGCTGCTCCTGTTCGAGTTCGTCCGCTATAAGGAATTCGTGGACTTTCTTTTCCCGAAAGCGGACGGCGAGAGCATAATCGGAACGATAAAGCCCAAGGGAAAAGTGAAGCGGCGGGTGATAGTCTGCGGGCATATGGATTCGGCGTACGAGTTCAACATCTGGCTGGTTCTGAAAAACGCGGCGATCCCGGTGATGATAGTAGGAATCGTCGGCGTGCTTACGCTATTCTTCGGAAGCATCGCGAAGACGGTTGCGGTGTACGCGGGAGACCCTTCGGCGCAGGTTTACAACATAGTCGGCTACGTCGCGCTGGGGCTGGCTCCGGTGGTGGCTCTTTTCTTCGTGTTTCACACTTACAAGCCGGTTCCGGGGGCGATGGACGATATGGCGGGCGTCGCTGTGGCGTCGGCTCTGGGAAAGATGCTCAAGGATGAAAAGTCTGCGGGCGACCCGTTGAAGAACACAGAAGTCGTGCTTATCGGCATGTCATCTGAAGAGGCCGGACTTAGAGGCTCGAAACGTTATGTGGCGGACAACAAAGCCAAACTAAAGGAAATCCCGACATACGGGATTTTCCTCGACGGAATATATGACGAGAAGTTTTTAGCCGTGATGACCCGGGAGGTCTGCACTGGGGCGAAGCACGACCCCGCGCTTGTGAAGCTCGCGCAGGAAGCCGCCGCGAGCCGGGGCTTACCGATCAAGACCACGCTCATCCCGCTAGGAGCGTCGGACGCCACCCCGTTCTCGCTTGCCGGCATTTCTTCCACCACCATCGTCTGTCAGGACGTCAGCAGGCTCGTTCCGAACTATCACACCCGCTATGACACCATAGAGCATGTGAGGCCGGAATCGCTGTCTGTCTCATTGCAATTGACGATGGATATGGTTAGGAAGATAGACGCCGGGGCGCTCGATTCGCGGTAAGCGCCTATATCCCGGCGCAACAGGCGCGTCAGCGCCGCCGCTCCTCAATCCAGACTGTGGCCATGAGGACGCACGGCACTATCGACATTAGCATCAGCAGTTGGAACAAGAATCCCCATCCGTATTTGTCCGACAGGAAGCCGATGACGGGGCCTTGGACAGCCGCGCCGAGAGCGCCAAGCCCGTTTATGATGCCGACCGCTGTGGCTGTTCCGCCGCCGCGCCCTATGTCCATCGCCGCCGTGCCGACCATTATCGACGTCGGCCCCTGAATCAGGAAATAGATGGCGCACAGCCCCGCCAAATTCCACACCGGCCCCATCGCCGCTATGCTGTTCTGAGCGCCGAGGACGAATATCAGGCAGAGCAGCATCATGGTGGCAACCGCCCCGCGTTTCGATTTGAAATACCTGTCAGACACATATCCGGCGGCAACCGTGCCGAACAGCCCGGCCAGCTCCGGAGCGGCGGACTGGAACCCGCTCGCCGTCACGCTGAACCCCATTTTTTCATACAGGTACATTGCCAGCCAGCACATCAGCGCGTACCTTACGAACGTGACGCAGAAGTAAGAGACGCCCATCCTCCAGAGCGCGGGCGACCTCAGCAGGCGGGCGGTTTCCGAGTTTGCGCTCGCCGGGCGCGCCGCCGTGCCTGTCGCCGCGCGCCCCGGGCCGTAGAACTCTTCCGCAGGGGGAAGCCCGGCTTTGGCGGGAGACTCGATATGGAACGCGATGAACGTCAGCGCCACGCCGAACATCATCGCCGCCGGAATGAAAAATGAGTATCGCCAGCCGTACCATCCGAGAGCGGCGGCGGCGACGACCCGCGCGACGAATCCGACCGCCTGAAAGTTCGTGCTCCAGAAACCCATCACCGTCCCGCGCTCCCGGCTTGAAAACCAGTTGTCCATCGACTTCACGCAGGACGTCCAGCCGGTGGATTGCGCCAGCCCGTTGATTCCCCAGAAAAGCAGCAGGAGCGGAAGCGCGGACGACAGCCCGAAGGCGGCGGTCATTGCGACGGACGCGAGCATCCCGGCCCCGACGAGCAGTTTCACGCTCATCCTGTCGCCGAGCGCGCCGTTCACGAATTGCCCCGCCGCGTACATCGTCATGAACGCCAAATCAATCGCGCCTAGTTGCGAGTTGGCAAGCCCAAGTCCTTCGCCCACCGCCGGTTTCGCCACGAAGTAGCAGTTGCGGCAAAAGTAGTAGCCGCCGTATGTTATCCACAGGATGGCGAAAGCTCTGGCGCGTTGCGCGTCGTATTTCTTCCTGAGTCCGCCGTCCGCGTTTATGCTTTTCATATTGTTTGTTTCTGACAGTCTCTTGCTGATATTTTTCGGGAAATCGCGGCTGAAAACCGGGGAGGCTGCGCCGGGGAAGGGGGAGCCTCCGCGCGCCGGGCGTCAGGCGCGGAACAGGTCTCCCATCTTCTTGCCGAGCAGTTTTTGCGCGGCGGCGAGAGCGGCCGCAAGCAGCAACGCGCCCAGAACGCCCATCGCGCTCGCTATCATCCCTCCGTCTCCCAGCCGCGCCATCAGCATGTATATCGCCTTGGTCATCGGGAAGAATTTTTCTTCCATAGCAAGAATCAGGCTGTCGCTGACTTCGAGCATGCTGAAAGCGAAAGCCAGAATGGCGGCTCCGAGCATGTTCGCGCGGATTAGGGGAAGCGTGATGAATCGGAGGGTGGGAGCGGGGCCTGCGCCGAGGCTTGCGGAGGCCTCCTCAAGGGCCGCGCCCGTCTGCTGGAATCCCGCGTACAGCGCCCTTACCACCAGAGGCAGCCGCCGCACCGCGTACCCGATCACGAGCAGGGGAACCGGATTTACTCTCGGATCCAGCGACGTGCCGAAGAAGCCCTGCACGTATCCGAACGCCAGCACGACGCCCGGCACGGCCAGAGGCAACATGGCGCACGCGTCGAGTATTCCTTGCCCCTTGAACTTCTTGCGCGCCAGCAGGTACGCGATAGTCCCGCCCGCCGCCATCGTTACTATCACCGCCAGCCCGCTCAAAGCCAGACTGTTCTTCACCGAATTGTACGACATCGGGTGCGTGAACACCTTGCCGTAGTAGTCCAGCGTCCATTCCTGCGGCAGCGCGGACATGAACCATTTCTCGGAGAACGAGACCAAGACGACGCTCACATGCGGGATGAGGGCTATTAAAACGAAGACGGCGAGGGCAGCGCAGACGGCGACCTTGCCCGGAAGGCCGAGGCGGACGAGTCGGCCCGCCGAGCGCCCGAACGCCGGCATGTCCAACCGGCGGCGCGCAAACACGAACTTGGACAACATGAAAAACGCCGCCGTTATCAGCAGCACCGCCACCACAAGCGCGTACCCCAGCGCGTTTTCCTGCGTGGCCTGCACCGCGTTGAATATCTGCACCGGAGCCACCGCGCGGTACTCGAACAGAAGAGGCGTGCCGAGGTCAGTCATCGCCCAGATGAAAACGATCGAAGCGCCGGCGAAAAATCCCGGCATCAGCAGCGGGGCGGTCACCGTCCGGAACAGCGCCGCGCCTCTCGCTCCGAGGCTCCTCGCCGCGTCCTCCAGCGACGGGTCCATCAACGCGAACGAACCGGAGATGTTCAACAGCATTATCGGAAACAGGTGCAGCGTTTCTAGGATTACCACTCCCCAGAACGGCGACCCCAGCCAGTCGATAGGATTCATCTCGCTGATGATTCCCGCCTTCATCAACAATATGTTGATCATGCCGAACCTGCCGAACACGTACCGTATGCCGATTGCGCCGACGAACGGCGGAAGGATGAGCGGGAAGAGAAGCAGGTTGCTCCAAAGCCCCTTTGCGGGCAGGTCCGTGCGGGAGAGAAGCCATGCGAAGGCTAGTCCCAGAGCGGCGCTGAGCAAGGTCACCGCAGCCGCTATCATAAGGCTGTTGCCGATGCTCTCGCGGAGCGCGGGGCTTTTGAAGAGCAGTTCGAAAAATTCGAGGGTGGGGCGTCCGTTCACAATGAACGATTTGTTGAAGACGTACACGAGAGGATAAAACAGAAAGAGGGCGAAGAAGGCGGCAATCGCCGCGACTGCGGCGAACGCGCCGGGGCCGGGACGCTCATTCGAGGACGACCGCATTGTCCGCCTCCGCGTATACGCCCGCCGCGTCTCCCTCGCGCCATGTCAATCTTGCGTCCGCTCCGAGAGACACTGAAGAGAGAGTCGCGCCGTTCTCAAGTTCGACCTCGACGCGCACTGAGCCGCCGAAGAAAGACACCCTGCGGACGACGCCGCGAGCGGGCGCGCCTTCGGGCGCGCCGAGCCGGACGCATTCGGGTCGCAGAGATATCCTCGCAATCGCACGAGAGGCCTCGCACTGAGCCGGAACCCAGCCTGCCGCCGTCGCGTATCCGAACGCGCCCCCGCGCGGCTCCGCCGTCCCGTCCAGCAGATTTGTCTCCCCGACAAACCCGGCCACGAACTCGTTGCGGGGCTTCGCGTATATCTCAGCCGGAGTTCCCGCCTGCTCGATCCGGCCGTTCCTCATTATCGCCATCCGGTCCGCCAGCGACAGCGCCTCGTCCTGATCGTGCGTAACGTACACCGCAGTTATCTTGAACTCCTGATGTATCCTTTTGATTTCCTCGCGCACTTCGACCCGCAGCTTGGTGTCGAGATTGCTAAGAGGCTCGTCGAGCAGGAGCACCTCCGGCTGGATGGCCAGAGCGCGCGCGAGCGCCACCCTCTGCTGCTGCCCGCCTGAAAGCTCGGAAGGATATCTCGGCCCCAGTCCGGACAACCGGGTTCTCTCCAAAGCCTCCGCCACGCGGGCCGCCCTCTCCGCCGCAGCCGTCTTCCTGAACCTCAGGCCGTACTCCACGTTGCGCTCCACCGTCATGTGCGGAAAGAGCGCGTACGTCTGAAACACCATCCCCACGTTGCGGCGGTGCGCGGGCAGGCGGCTCACATCTCTGCCGTCAAACAGGATTGTCCCCTCGTCAGGCTCGACGAATCCCGCCAGCATCCTCAGCGCGGTCGTCTTTCCGCAGCCGGACGGGCCGAGCAGAAAAAACAATTCCCCTCGCTCGACCGTCAGCGAAATTCCGTCCACCGCCGCGACGGCTCCGAACCTTTTCGTCACATCCCTGAATTCTACAGAAGCCATATCGCTCCGCCGACGGAAGATTTAACCCGCCGCTCTAAAAGATACTAACATCCGCCGCGCGCCCAATCAACCCGAACGCGCCTTTTAACGGCGGGCAACGCCGCAAAGCGGAGAAAATATCCGAAAACCTTCGAAAAATCATTCCTGAGTCCCCCTGAAACTCAGATATTTATCGCGGCGAGCGGGACTTTGGAGTGCGGCGATTCATCGCCGCTTTTCCCAGCGATGTGAACCATCCCGGAGCCGGGAATTAATTC
>Ga0116148_1001430_pt1 | contig 26219 bp, 19 predicted proteins | sample AD_UKC055_MetaG_FD_89786 | JGI IMG/M metagenome (GOLD analysis project Ga0116148, IMG submission 89786) | Active sludge microbial communities of municipal wastewater-treating anaerobic digesters from USA - AD_UKC055_MetaG | ecosystem: Engineered > Bioreactor > Anaerobic > Digestate | place: USA... | reverse complement strand
ATTATGTTTTTATAAGAGAGCTCTGTTAAATTAAAAACATTGGCTTCTCGTCCAAAATTTTTTTCTGAATGAGCATCAGAATTTGAAATAAGAGTATATTTATCAAGTTTAGACCAGAGCCAGTTCATTGGAGGGTCAGAATTTCCACACCAAACTGGAATACCGTTTCGTCGAACATAAATTACGTGATTTGGGACAGCTAAAGAATATACCTTTCCTTTATAATTAACCCAGGATTCAATATAATGATACTTTTTAATCATTGAAGGAATGGTTGTGTATAAGTTATGTCTTATAAAGTAAATGACCCAGGCATCATTTTTTTGTTTATATATTTTTTTATATTTATTAGCCAGACTATAAAGCGGTCTTCCCTTTTTATATTCTAACTTATAATGAGCAGACATTCCCATTTTCAATGCGATCTCTTGAAGATCGTCTCGTAAACGGATAGAACTAGTAGTTGCAGAGATCTCTTCTCTGTTTCGTCCATAGATGTGACCGTCTCCTTTAATATAGTATTCAAAAAATATCTTTAAAAGTTCTTTTGATAAGCACTTTACTTCTTTGGGAATAAATTTGTTATAACTTTTACCAAATTGTTTTAAATAATAGAATAGTTGGTAGTTTCTTACTCTAAGAGTATAATTTATTTTTTTATCCCAATAAACATTATAGCCAAAACCCTCGAGAATTTTTTTCATTTCAGAGAGTAAATTATTGTTTCGGTTAGATAAGTAAATATTATAAGCATTGCTTGCTCCATCTTCATTGGTCCAACCTTCGGCTAACCAAAATCCAAAAAATTTTAGCCAAGGTTTTATAGGAATTTTTTTTGCTGATTCAAATCGAGAATTTCCTGGATGATACTGATTGCCCCATTTCATTTTAACTGCCGGTAGAGTAAAATACTTTATATTTTTACCAGTCCATGTGCCATCTTTTTTGAATCGCTTTGATTTATTGAATAAGAATTTAGATTCTTCAAGAAAAAAATTAGGCGGTTTTCGGAAATCGCAGCCGCTGACGAAAAGTTTGTGATTAGGTGTAACCAACAAGTCCACTCTCCCTGTTTTTAATCTGTACATCTTTCCTTTATAATCATATGCAAATTTCCCAAGAGGTTTTTGAAATTCAATTTTATTATTTTTAGGATTTAATGTACAAATTTTATCTTCATCTTGTATTTTAGTAAATTTTTTCCATCCATTGTCAGTAAGCACTTCGGTTTTTTCGTCATAGCAAGAAAGTCCGGTTTCTAAGGCAAAAATATTTTTTGATTGCTCTTCAAAACATTCTTCAATAGAATCAAAACCGGATTTTGAGCCAAAAACAGCATACCAAGGAGTCCAAGCATGGCAAGGCACAACAAAACAATCAGGGGAAATATCCAAAATAATTTTTAAAAGTTCTTTAGCGGAAATTCCTAAAATTGGCCGGCCATCAGAAGATAAATTAAATCTTTGTCCAAGTTTTTGATTTATTTTTTCTACTGCTAAAAGATTAGGAGCAAAAACTAAAAGATGAAGACGACGAGTTTTGTCTTTTTGAGAATAAATACAAGATAATTCGGTGGTTAAAATAAAATAAGGTTTTGTCTTTTCAGTTGATTTACTTGTTGCTGTAGAAAAATTTTTAAGTTGATAAAGCCCGGGAGCGGTTTCTTCTAATTTCTTTTTTAAAGTTTTATACCAAACAGGGTGGGTAAAATCAGCAACGGATAAAATATTTATTCCTTTGACTTTAGCCCAATGGTTCATACTTTCCAAGGTTATTTTAGAAGAAGTGGCTCGAGAAAAAGAAGAATGAAGATGAAAATCGGCAATATAACGCATAAAATTATTTTAGCATAAAATCAGGTTTTTGCCAATAAAAAAACTCGGCACCGGCCTACTCTTGCCCAAAAAGGGCTACCATCGGCGCTGGAGTGTTTAACTTCTGTGTTCGAAATGGGAACAGGTGTGGCCACTCCGCTAAAGGTACCGAGATTTTTTTAAAATCTTTGAATTAAATTTTTATTGACTAAGTGGTGGATTAGAATTTGGCTATTAGTACTCCTTGGCTAAAACTGTTGCCAGTCTTACACCTAGAGCCTATCAACCTAGTAATCTCCTAGGAGCCTATAAGGAAACTTCATCTTGAGGACGGCTTCACGCTTAGATGCTTTCAGCGTTTATCCGCGCCAAACGTAGCTACCCGGCAATGCTCTTGGCAGAACAACCGGTACACTAGAGGTTTGTTCTTCGAGGTCCTCTCGTACTATCGAAGAGTCCTCTCAAGTTTCCAACGTCCACGGCAGGTAGGGGACCGAACTGTCTTGCGACGTTCTAAACCCAGCTCGCGTAACACTTTAATTGGCGAACAGCCAAACCCTTGGGAGCTTCTCCACCCCCAGGATGTGCTGGGCCGACATCGAGGTGCCGATCCAGGCCGTCGCTAGGAACGCTCAGGCCTGACTAGCCTGTTATCCCCGGAGTAGCTTTTATCCGTTGAGCTTCGCCGCTTCTATATGCAAGCGTCGGATCACTAAGTTCTGCTTTCGCAACTGCTCGACTCGTCGGTCTTGCAGTAAAGCCAGCTTGTGCCTTTACACGTCTGGGTCGATTTCCATCCGACCTAAGCTGACCTTATAAGCGCCTTTGTTACTCTTTTAAAGGCGACCGCCCCAGTCAAACTACCCACCAGACACTGTCTCCGGTTTTCAAGCCGGATAAGAATCAAAATTAAATCAGGGTGGTGTCTCATTGGCGTCCCTTTCTTATAAAGAAGGGAACTCCCACCTACGCTGAACAGATTCAACCTTAATCCAATATCAAGTTGTAGTAAAGCTTCACGGGGTCTTACCGTCTAGCCGTGGATAGAGCGCGTCTTCACGCCCATTGCAATTTCATCGAGTCCCTCGTTGAGACAGTTGTCAAGTCGTTATGCCATTCGTGCGGGCCGGAACTTACCCGGCGAGGGATTTCGCTACTATAAGACGGTTATAGTTACCGCCGGCGTTCATCAGCGCTTCGATTCAGAGCTTCACCGATGCGAAGCATCGGCGTCACCCCTCCTCTTAACGTTCTGACACTGGCCAGGCATCAGCCCCTATACATCACCTTACGGTTTTAAGCAGGGACCTGTGTTTTTATTAAACAGTCGCTTGACAAACTTTCGCTGCGTCCCCTTCCGAAGAAGGGGAAGGTCTTATTGCGAACTTACGACCGCTTTTTTGCCGAGTTCCTAAACGAGGGTTCTCTCGTCCACCTGAGGATACTCTCCTCATCCACCAGTGTTGGTTTGCGGTACGGTTTCTTTACTCTTATTCTTAGAGGTTTTTCTTGGTTCCTTCGACCCTTGAGTTTCCCCTTGCGGGGATTCCGTGGGAAAAAAGTTTTTATCTCTCGGATTTGCCAAAGAGACCCACTTTTTTCTTAGACACGAATAGCCAGATCATGCTCAAAGTAAAAAGAAACGTCACCCCATCGAGGAGTAAAGAAGGGACGGAATATTAACCGTCTGTCCATCATCTTGACCTTTCGGTTTTAGACTTAGGACCGCCTAACCCAGGGCTGATAATCAGTGCCCGGGAAACCTTGGATTTGCGGTGTTCCGGTTTCTCGCCGGAATTTTTATTACTTATACCAACATTCTCTCTTCTTTTAGCTCCACCAAATCTTACGATTTGACTTCACTGCCAAAAGAATGCTCTCCTACCAACGTTCGTGTCTCGTTTTCACTTGACACGAACGATCCTCATCTTCGGTATTAGATTTAAGCCCCGTTAAATTTTCAGTGCAAGATAACTTGACTAGTGAGCTGTTACGCTTTCTTTAAAAGATGGCTGCTTCTAAGCCAACTTCCTAGTTGTCCAAGTCGTCTCACTGCTTTTCCCACTTAATCTTCCGCTTTGGCATAAAGCCGCAGCAGATCCTCCAAAGTTCTAAAAGAACAAAGGAAGAAAATTTAAGGACCTTAGATGGAGGTCTGGGCTGTTTCCCTTTCGACAATGGAGCTTAGCCCCCACTGTCTGACTCTCTGGATAAGATTTTCGGTATTCGGAGTTTGATAGGACAAAGTAGGATTACTCCATCTTTACCCTTTCAGTGCTCTACCCCCGAAAATTAATAACCAGAGGCTAGCCCTAAAGCTATTTCGGAGAGAACCAGCTATCACCGAGTTCGATAAGCTTTTCACTCCTACCCACAATTCATCCCATGGTTTTGCACCACCAACGGGTTCGGGCTTCCTCTTAGATTTCTCTAAAATTCACCCTGATCATAGGTAGCTCACCCGGTTTCGGGTCTCAAGCGCCTAACTATAAACGCGCTTTCACGCTCGCTTTCACTAAGGCTTCTCCTTTTTAAGGATTAACCAGCTAGGCGTTTGAACTCGTTGGTTCATTCTTCAATAGGAACGCCATCACCTCGTGCGAAGCACGAGGCTCTGACTCTCAGTAAGCATATGGTTTCAGGTACTTTTCATTGCCCTCTCCGGGCTACTTTTCACCTTTCCCTCACGGTACTAGTTCACTATCGATCACTAAAAGTATTTAGTCTTGGACGATAGTTCGCCCTGATTCATTCTCAACGGACGGGTTGAGAATTACTCGAGATTAATAATTATAAAACAAATTACTTTTTTCACCTACAGGACTTTCACCTTCTTTGGTAAGTTATTCCAAACTTTTCGATTAAAAGCTATTATTTTACTTTGCTTTGTCGGAAACAAAACATTATTACCTCACTACCCCTTATTTTTTTACTTGGCCCGACAGCCGCCACAAAAAGTAAGAAACCTATCTTTCGATAGATGTTCTCCGCTCTTTGTTTGAAAAAAATAAGGTTTAGACCATTCCCTTTTCGCTCGCCACTACTAAGGGAATATTCTTGTGCGGAGCACAAGATTTTTTTCTTTTCCTCCGGGTACTGAGATGTTTCACTTCCCCGGGTACCCCACGCCGTTTTGCGGCGTTTACGACGTTTTTCCGTCGTAAGGTTTCCCCATTCGGAAATCCTCGGATCAAAGGTTGCTTGCCACCTTCTCGAGGCTTATCGCAGGCTGCTGCGTCCTTCATCGGCTTTTAGTGTCAAGGCATCCACCATATGCCTTATTTTCTAATCCACCACTTAGTCAATAAACTAAGTGATATTTTTTTTGGACGAGATACGCTTTTCTCTATCTATTATAAATTGTAAAGAATAATTTATTTAAAATTTTATATTTTGAGTGTAACAAAAAATCGCCTTTGAGGCGATTTAAAAATTACCTCAAATTTAAGGGTTATTTAAAAAATTTTTTGTTTTTTGATTTTTTCAACATTTATATTCTTATGGTGTTTTTATTTTAAACTAAATTAAATATTTTGTCAAGCTATATTGTGGATAACTTAAATTGGAGTATAATATTATATTAAGGTGGGGTGGCTGAGCGGTTGAAAGCGCCTGATTCGAAATCAGGTATACCTTAAAGGTATCCAGGGTTCGAATCCCTGCCCCACCGCCAGAAAATTCAATTATTTTAAATTAAGCTTTTGCTAAAACCGCTGCCCAAATTTCATTGGCTCCTGCTTTTTTAAGAGTTTTAGCCACTTCTCTTAGAGTTGAACCGGTAGTAACAATATCATCAATAATTAAAAAATTTCCGTTTATTTTTGTTTTTGTCTTAAAAGCTTCTTTAAGATTTTTCTTTCTCTCCTCTTTCCCCAAGCCAATTTGGGGATTTGTTTTTTTTGTTTTTTTTACTATATTAGTATTAAGGGATAAATTAAAATTTTTAGCCATAATTTTGGCTAATTCTTCGGATTGATTAAACCCGCGTTTTGCTTTGTCTCGCCAAAGAAGAGGAACAGGAACAATGATAAAATTTTTTTGTTTAAGATAAGGAGCAAAACCAGATTCTTCAATTGTTTTAACCAAAAGCATAGCTAATGGATTGGCTAATTCTAAGGAAAAAGGATAGAATTTAAATTGCTTAATAAGAGAAGCCACTAATTCGTTTTTATAAGAAGTGGCCACTATTAATCTTGAAATAGGGAATCGGCTTTTTCCGCAATCTAAACAAATCCCTCCAAACAAAGATGGTTTTAAGCATTTAGGGCAGGGATAATAAGGAAGAAAAGGAATTTTTTCCAAACATTCAGGGCAAAGAAAAGTACCTTCTTTTTGACACCCTAAACATTTAACCGGAAAAAGAAAATTTCTCAAAAATTTATTTATCCTCATCAAGCTATTGTTAAAACTAAAATTTTATATATAATAATATAGATTAAATCAAAAAATACCATAATTTATGGCTTTAAATAAGAAAAAAAATTTTTTAGGGGTTGACATCGGCTCAACGAGTATTAAATTAGTTGAGCTTACTAAAAAAGGAAACCTCCCTTATTTGGTTACTTATGGATATGGAGAACGAGCTATAAACGAATTAATAAAAAGCGATTCCATTGAAGCAACTCAAATGGCCTCTGCGCTTTTGAAAAAAATTTATCAAAAGTCAGGGGCAGTAAGTTTCCAAGCAGTAACTGCCTTGCCTAATTTTTCTGTTTTTAGTTCGGTAATTACTATCCCGGCAATGAATGAGAAAGATTTGACCAATGCTATTCGTTGGGAGGCAAAAAAAATTGTTCCTATGCCCTTGGAAGAAATAGTTTTAGATTGGAATATTATAGAAATATCAAAGATAGACAATAAAAAAAATTATCGAGTTCTTTTGACTGCTGCCTCTCGCAAGCTAGTCCAAAGATATGTAGATATTTTTAAACAAGCCGATTTACAACTTTTGTCTTTAGAAACAGAAGCTTTCGCTCTTTCTCGTTCTTTATTAGGCAAAGATGAAGCGCCAACAATGATTGTTGACACTTCAGCCCTAACAACTGATGTAATTATTTTTGAGAAAGGGATTCCTACCTTAAATCGTTCAATTGATATTGGAGGCATAACTATTACTAAATCAATAGCTAACTGTCTTAATGTTGATTTTAAAAGAGCTGACCAATTCAAAAGAGATATGGGAATATCTGGTTCTTCTAAAATTCCTCAGATTATTCAAGATGTTTTACAGCCGGTTGTTGATGAGATACATTATTCATTAAATCTTTATCAAAATCAAACAGGGAAATTAGTAGAAAAGATTATTCTTTCCGGCGGTTCATCATATTTGCCAAACTTGCCGGAATTTTTTTCTCGAAATTTAGAAATCAAAGTTTTTATTGGCAATCCTTGGGCAAGAATTGCTTATCCCAAAGAATTAGAACCGGCTCTTAATGAAATTGCCCCGCGTTTTGCCGTGGCGATTGGCTTAGCTTTAAGAGAGTTGGAATAAAAATTATATTTCTATGATAAATTTACTTTCTGGACAACTAAAAAAAGAGGAGGGAGAGGAGAAAGAGAAAATAAAAAAGGATAAATCAAAATTTTTTAGTTTTAAAAAAAACGAGATAAAAGAGCCGCCAGAAGAAGAAAAAAAATTTGAGACAAGAGAATGGGAAGAAAGAGTAAAAAGAGAAGAGAAAGAAAGAATAGAGAAAGAAAGAGAAGAAAGAGAAAGAATAGAAAGAGAAAAAACAGAAAGAGAGAGAGCGGAAAAAGAAAGGGCAGAACAAGTTAAAAGAGAAAGAGAAGAAAGAGAAAGAATAGAAAAAGAGAAAGCAGAGAAGGAGCGCGCGGAAAAAATTAAAAGGGAAAAAGAAGAGAAAGAAAGAGTAGAAAGAGAGAGGGCGGAGAGGGAAAGAATAGAGAGAGAAAAAGCAGAGAGGGAGAGAGCAAAAAGAGAAAAAAAAGAAAAAAAGAAAGGAGAAAAGAAAAAAACAGAAAAGAAGGAGGAACCCGTTTTTAGGGCGCCTTCAGAAATGGTAGAAAAAAGTGAAATCCCTGAAGTTAGTTTAATGCCCAAAGAGATTATAGCTATTCCTCGTTTAGTCAGAGAAAGAATTTTTATTTTTATTGCTGGTTTAATAATAATAATTTTTTTATTTTTAATGGTGCACTCTTATATTCATTGGCATTTTGAGGCATTAGCGAGTGAAGTACAAATAAGACAAGGAGATTTATCTATTTTGGAGGCAAAAGCGCAAAATTTACTTCCTCAACGCAATGAATTAATGCAATTGGAGAAAAAAGCAATGAAAGTAGACGAGCTTTTAGAAAATCATATTTATTGGACAAAATTGTTTCATTTTTTAGAGATATATACTCTGCCTGATGTTGCTTGGAGTGATTTTTCTACTGATACTAACGGGAAACTTCAATTGCATGGCCAAGCTAAAGATCTTCCTACAGTAGCGCGCCAATTGGTTGTTTTTAGCCAAGCTGCTGATTTTATTAAAAATTTTAGCATTTCATCGGTCGGCATAGGAGAAACAGCCGAATTCACTATTGATCTGGAATTAGTTGAAGGAGTATTTAAAAAATAATACAAAAATCAAAAAAAATTTTTATTAATAAAATTTTACGAAGTAGAATTGCCCAATTTTTGATTTCTGAGTTTTTATTTTTGATTTTTTTCTATGGTTCGCATCATAAAACAGCCCAAAGCAAAAAATATTAAAGAAATTATTTTTTATTATTATTGGCAAATTCTTCTTTTATGCTTTTGTCTGGTTTTCGTATTAGAATATTTTATAGTTGTTTCTCCTTTAATAAAACTTACTAAAAATAACCGAGAGCTTGATATGAAATTTTATGAGAATCTTTTGTCTGAAGAAGAAAAATTTCTTTCTAATTTAGAGACCATTGTAAACGAAGCTGAATCTTTAAACGAGAGAGACCTTTCTAAATTAGACGATGTAATGGCTACAAAAGTGAATGTGCCGGAATTATTGAATGAATTTTATTTGATAGCACAGGATAGCGGTTATGATCTTAATAACATTTCTTTCTCCTCGGAACAAGGAATTAATAAAATAAATGTAAGCTTTAGCGGGGGAGATTATCAATCATTTAAAAAATTATTATCTATTATCGAGAATAATATTCATATTATGGATATCACAAACTTAGCTTTTAGCGGCGCAGGAGAGAATTGTAGCTTTACTCTTTTAACTTATTATTTAGAATAAAAATATTCATTAATATATGGTAAAATTAGAAAAAAAATCAGAAGAAGAGAGAAAAACAAAATATTTTCTTTTAATTTTGATTATAATTATTTTAATCATAGGAATGGTTGTTTTTTTGGTAAAGTATTCGCCTTTTTTAAAAAAAGAGGGCAGAATTTCTGTCTCTTCTTGGGAGCGTCCGTCTTTTTTAGATTTATCTTTACCACAAATTGAAAGCATTAAAGAAGCGATTAATAACCCCCTATTTCAAGAATTAGAATATCACGAGAAATATTCCGTTCCAGTTATTCCCGGGGACAAAGGCAGGCCAAATCCATTTGCGCCAATTCTATAAATTTAAAACATTTTATGCTTAATGATAGATTTTTACAATTTTTTATTAATCAAAACAAATTAACTGAAGAACAGGCTAAAAAATTTTTAGAAGAATCGAAATCAATGGGCATATCCCTTGAAGAATATTTAATTGATTATTTGATTATTCCCGAAGAAGATATTTTAGAATATAAAAGCACTACTTATAAATTGCCCGTAGCTGAGCTTTATGGGAAAACAATTAGCCCCGATATTTTAAGAATAATTCCTCGTCAAGTGGCTGAAAATTATCGGTTAGTTGCCTTTGGAAAAGAGGGCAATGTTTTAAAGGTTGCTCTAAGTGACCCTTCTGATTTTAAAGCGAGAGAAGCAGTTTCTTTTTTAGCTAGAGAAAAAGGATTAGCCGTAGAATATTATGTAGCCGGAGCATCAACTATTAGCAAGATTTTAGCTCAATACAAGGGCTTAGCCGCGACAGTTAAAGAAGTGGTTTCCACTACCCAATCAGAATTTGCCTCTCAAATTGAAGAAGCAAAAATGGTTATAGGGAAAAAGCCGGGAGAAGCAGTTGAGGCCGCTCCTATCACCAGATTAGTTGATTCATTTTTGAATTATGCAGTAGAACATAAAGCGTCAGATTTGCACATTGAGGCTTTAGGCGATGAAAAAACAAGAATCAGATGCCGTATTGATGGTCTTCTAAGAGAAACAGCTATTTTGCCTATTTATCTTCATTCAGCTATTGTGGCTCGTATTAAGGTAATGGCTAATTTAAAACTTGACGAAACACGCATCCCTCAAGACGGAAGAGTAGCCATAACTATGGCTAAAAGAAAAGTTGACCTTCGTGTTTCGGTTTTACCCCTTTTAGACAAAGAAAAGGTAGTTATAAGAATTTTAGACCCGCTTCAAAGAATTACTACTTTAGAAGACCTTGGTTTTTGGGGAAAAGATTTGGAAATAATTAAAAAAGAACTTAACCGGCCATATGGTCTTTTTTTAGCCACTGGGCCAACAGGCTGTGGAAAAACAACGACCCTTTATGCTATTTTGAAAATTTTAAACAAAGCAGAAGTTAATATTGTTTCCCTTGAAGACCCGGTAGAATATTATTTAGAAGGAGTAAATCAGTCACAAATTAAACCTCAACTTGGCTATACTTTCGCCACTGGGCTTCGTTCAGTGGTTAGACAAGACCCAGATATTATTATGGTAGGAGAGATTAGAGATAATGAAACGGCAGAGCTAGCTGTTCACTCTGCTTTAACTGGGCATATTGTTCTTTCTACTCTGCATACTAATAATGCTATTGGGACCATTCCGCGCTTAATAGACATGAAAATTGAACCTTTTCTTCTCTCTTCTTGTTTAAATTTTGTAATTGGGCAAAGATTAGTGCGAAAGATTTGTCCAAAATGTAAAGAAGAATATCTGGCTAATACTGCTTTAAATCTGGAAATAGAAAAAATGTTTAAAGAAGTAAAAGATGTTGATTTATCTGAATTTCGCGATAAAAAAACAGGACAATTTCGTTTGTATAAAGGCAAGGGGTGTGCTTATTGCGGTCAAGAGGGATATGTAGGGAGAACGGTTATTTTTGAAGTGGCTCATATTACTGACCGTTTGCGGGAAATGATTAGTAATCGTGAAGATATTAATAAAATTGAACAAGAAGTAATATCAAAAGGAATGTTGCCTATAATAAAAGAAGGTTATTTAAAAGCACTAAAGGGCATTACTACTTTAGAAGAAATTTTGAGAGTATCAGAAGAATAATTTTTGACATTTTATTATGTCTGTTGAATTAGAACTAAAATTAAGAAATCTTTGTCTTGAAGCGCTAGAGAAAGAAGCTAGCGAGATTTATCTTTTAATAGGAGCAAACCCATTTTTAAGAATAAACGGGAAAATAGTTTCTCTATCTAACTCAGAAATAATATCACAATCTTTTGTCCTTGAGCTTAAAGATTTTTTACTTCAAGAGAAAAAAGAAGAATATAAAAATCAAATTATTTTTGTTTACAATCTAGAAAAGATAGGGAATATTGAAATTACTATTATTCAAGAAAAAAACGGTCCGGCTATTTTTTTAAAATTTTTAGACAAAGAAATTGAAGATTTATCAAAAACGGATTTGCCTCAGATGGTAATCAACTTTACCAATTTAAAACAAGGGATTATTTTTGTTACCGGACCCAAGGATTCAGGCAAGGCCACCTTAGTCGCCTCTCTTATTGATTATATAAATAAACACCAATCAAAATTTATTTCTACTTTAGAAAAACCAATTAAATATAAATTCAAAAGCCAAAAAAGTTTAATAGAACAAAGAGAAGTAGGGAAAGATGTTTCTTCTTTTCACGAGGGGCTTCAATATGTTAAGAAGCGCAATATTGACGTATTAATGATTTCAGAAATAGAAGACAAAGAATGCCTTAATGAACTTTTCTCTATTGCGGAAAGAGGAACCCTTATTTTCGCTATAACTTATTTTGATACATCTATAAATTTAATTAGACACTTTCTTCATTTTTATTCCAAAGAAGAAGAAGAAAGGGTTAGATATTTTTTTGCTAAAAGTTTTGGGGGAACAATTTGTGTTCGTCTTATCCCTCGTATTGGGGGCGGGAGAATAAGGGCACTTGAAGTTTTACCTCCAACAACGGCGGTAAAAACGAGCATTGAAGCTGGAAAATTTTATCAATTAACTACTATTCTCCAGAGTGAAGAGGCTATTTCTTTAGATCGTTATTTAGCCGATTTGGTTACTTCAGGAGAAATTTTGCCGGAAGAAGGAATGAAAGCTGCCATTGACCAAGACATTTTGAGAAATTTGTTAGCCAGATAAAAGTTTTGTTGAATTTTTTTCGATGATTTAATATGCAATTTGTTTTTAAAGCCAAAGATGAAAGAGGAACAACAATTAAAGGGGTGATAGAGGCGCTTAATGAAGGACAAGCCTTAGAAATTTTGCGTAAACGTAATTTAGTTATTCTTGACCTAAAAGAAGCGATAGGAGGGGAAAAGGGAAAAATTAAAATTAGTTTTACAAAAGAAAAGGTTTCCAGCAAAGATATGGTAATTTTTTCCCGTCAGTTGGCCGTAATAATTTCAGCTGGGTTACCTCTAGTTCAGGCATTAGAAACTTTAGTTGGGCAGACAGGGAATAAATATCTTGATAAAATAATAGGGAAAATTGCTGACGAGGTAAGAGGAGGTACGAGGTTTTCTTCGAGCTTAGAGCGTTATCCTAAAATTTTTGATAAATTTTATGTATATATGGTGAGGGCAGGAGAAGTTTCGGGAAAACTTGATGAGGTTCTTTCTTATTTAGCTGACGAAAAAGAAAAAAGTTATGATTTAGAGCGCCGAATAAAAGGAGCAATGATTTATCCGGTTTTTGTTTTGGTTACAGTAGTGGTTATTATGATTTTATTGCTAACCTTTGTTATTCCCCAGATAACTTCTTTAATTACTGAGGGAGGAGGAGAAATTCCCTTGCCTACAAAAATAGTGATTAGTTTAAGTGATTTTTTAAGGCATAAGTGGTATATTATTTTAGGCCTAGTAGGGGTTTTATTTATTTTTTATTTTTTCTTGGCTAATTCATCAAAAGGTAAACCAATTTGGGACAGATTAGTTTTAAAAATTCCTGTTTTTGGCCCGCTTTTTCAAAAAGTATCTTTGGTCAGATTTACTAATAGTCTTTCTACTTTAATAGTGGGAGGCATTCCCTTACCTCAGGCATTAAAAATCACTGCTGACATTGTGGGAAACGTTTGTTATCAAAAAATTATTTTAGAAACAATTCGTAATGTGGAAAGTGGCTCCTCTATCGCTACAGCGTTTTTGTCTTCGCCCCTTATCCCGAAAATACTTTCTCATTCTTTAATTGTAGGCGAACAAACAGGAAAACTTGACGAAGTTTTAAGTAAAATGTCCAGTTTTTATTCACAAGAAGTAGAAAATACTTTATCTCAATTAGTTTCTTTACTCGAGCCAATCATTATCGTGGTTTTAGGCGTGGTGGTAGGAGGTATTGTGCTCTCGGTATTTATGCCTATTTATCAACTTGCCTCTATTCAATTTTAAGTTTATAATTTGCAAGGTAAAAAAATAGTTAGAACATAGAATCCGAATTTTGATTTTTATAGGGCATATAGCTCAATGGTAGAGCGCTATCTTCACACGATAGAGGTCCGAGGTTCAATCCCTCGTATGCCCATTTTGCCCCCGTAGCTCAATGGTAGAGCAGTGGCCTTTTAAGCCATTGATCCGGGTTCGATTCCTGGTGGGGGCACTAAAAAATAAAAACATAAGAATCGAAACATAAAATAATAAATTGAAACGGCGATTTGAATTTTTTGTTTTTAATATTTGATATTTAATATTTTTATTATGCCTTTTGAACAACCTTTTCCAAAACCAAAAGAAAAAGTTCCTGAGGAAAACATTGAAGAAATAGTGGGAAATTATGGTCTTCCTCCTTATGATGTTTTTAACCGATATGGAATGTTAGTTTTCCGAACTAACGACCCCAGAGAGTTTGTTGAATATCTAAATAAATTAAAAAAAGAACCTCAGGGAGAATAAAGATAGAATTAATATATGAACATCAAAAATCGATTGTGCCTTATCGTGCTTGATGGTTGGGGTATAGGAAAAAAGAATAAGGGCAATGCTATTTATTTGGCTCAGCCCCGTGTTTTTAATTATTTTTGGCGTAATTATCCGAAAACAGCACTTAATGCTTCAGGAGAATTTGTAGGGCTTCCTTTAAATCAGCCGGGTAATTCTGAAGCAGGGCACATTAATTTAGGAGCAGGGAGAAAAGTAGAAGACGATGCTGTTTTAATTAATCAAAATATTAAAAATAAAAATTTTTTTCATAACGAGATATTAAAACAAGGAACACGCTATGCTATGCAGCATCACTCTAAAGTGCATCTTATGGGTTTAGTCACCGAAGAAAACAGCGCTCATTCTTCCCCTCTTCATTGGTTAGCTATACTTGATTTTCTAAAAAAAGAAGGAGTAAAAAAAGTTTATCTTCATCTTTTTACTGATGGTCGCGATTCTTCCCAACACGGAGCTATTGAAATTTTGCGCCGGTTTTCTCAGATTTGGGCGAAAAAATTAGATGGGTCTTCTTCGGGATTAGAAATTTTTATTGCTAGTATTTGCGGTCGGTTTTATGCTATGGACAGAACGAAAAATTGGAAAAGAACAGAAAAAACTTATAATCTTTTAACTCAAGGAGAAGGGAGAAGAGCAGAAACGCCGGAAGAGGCTATTCTCAGGGCTTATAATCGGGGAGAAACAGATGAATTTATAAAACCAACTGTTATAGAAAGGGGAGAAAAACCAATAGCTACTATTAGTGATAATGATTTAGTGATATTTATGAATCTTCGTTCAGATAGGGCGCGACAATTGACTAAAGTTTTTGTTCAAGAAGAGTTTGAAAAGAAAAATCCGGGAAGTTTTAAAAGAAAAAAGAAATTAAATAATTTAATGTTTCTCACTTTAACTAATTTTGGCCCAGATTTAGATGACATAAAAACAGTTTTTTCCCGGCCAAATGTTAAAAATAGTTTACCTCTTGTCTTAGGAAGAGAGGTTTCTCAACTTTATATTGCCGAAACAGAAAAATATGCTCATGTAACTTTCTTTTTTTCCGGAGGATATGATTATCCTTTAGCAGGAGAAAAAAGAATACGCATTGATTCTCCTGTGGTAGATAGTTATGCTGAAACTCCGGCAATGGCAACACCGGAAGTAGTTTCTCGTCTTATTAAAGAATCAAAAACGAGTAAACCCAATTTTATATTAGTTAATTTGTGTAATCCGGATATGCTTGGCCATACAGGGAATTTAGAGGCAACAGTGGATGGTATTAAAGTAGTTGATAATTATTTAGGAAAATTGGTAAATCATTTAAAAGAAAAATATATTGTTTTAGTTACTGCTGACCATGGCAATGCGGAAGAAATGATAAATTTAGAGACAGGAGAGACCATAACTACTCATACTAAAAATCTTGTGCCCTTTATTTTAATTAAAGATAAAGAACAAATAAAAGTAAGAAAAAATGGAATTTTAGCTGATGTTGCCCCGACAATTTTGGAATTAATGGGTATTCCTAAACCAAAAGAAATGACCGGAAAATCACTTTTAGAATAAGAGTAAAAGTTAAAAATATAAATTCTAAATAAATCTAAAATCTTAATAACAAATATCAAATCAAATGTTTAATTTTAAATCTAGTTAATTCCAAATTCTCCATTCTAATTTTTATGTTTTCTCCTCTTATTTTAATTATCCTTGATGGTTGGGGGATAGCCCCTCCTTCTCAGGGAAATGCTATATTTAGAGCTAAATTGCCAATTTTTAATGAATTGATAAAAACTTGGCCGGTTAAAATTATTCAGGCTTCAGGCGAGGCAGTAGGATTAATGTGGGGAGAACCAGGAAATTCAGAAGTTGGTCATCTTAATTTAGGTGCAGGAAAAATTGTTTATCAAATTTTGCCCAGAATTAATCAAGCAATTGTTAGAGGAGAGTTTACAGAGAATCAAGCTTTTAAAAAAACCATAGAACACGTAAAAAGCAACAATTCGTCTCTTCATCTTATAGGGCTTCTTTCTTCAGGTGGAGTCCATTCTTTAAATAGTCATTTATATGCGCTTTTAGAAATGGCTAAAAAAGAAGGATTATCCAAAGATAAAGTATGTTTGCATCTTATTTTAGACGGCAGAGATCGTCCTTTTAATAGCGGTTTAGATTTTGTTAATGAATTAATAAAGAAGTTAGAAATTATGGAAATAGGAGAAATTGCTTCTCTTTCTGGGCGTTTTTGGGCTATGGATAGAGATAACCACTGGGAAAGGACAGAAAAAGTTTATCAGTTATTGACTGAAGGGAAAGGGGCAATAGCTAATGAGGCAAGAGAAGCTATTGAAAGATCTTATAAAAATAAAATTTTTGATGAAGAATTTGAACCAACTCTGATTCAAAAACCAGGAGACGGACTTAATTTAATTAAAGAAAATGATGCTGTTATTTTTTTTAATTTTCGGGAGGATAGAGCGCGTCAATTGACCAAAGCATTTGTAGAAGAAAATTTTTCTCATTTTCAGAGAACAAAAATTAAAAATCTTTTTTTTACGACAATGACCGAATATGAGAAAAATTTGCCGGTAAACGCTATCGCTTTTCCTCCGGAAAAAGTAAATTGGCCCTTGTCTCGTCTTTTAGCCGAAAAGGGTATTTCTCAACTTCATATTGCTGAAACAGAAAAATATGCTCATGTAACTTTCTTCTTTAATGGAGGCAAAGAAGAGCCATTTCCCGGAGAAAAAAGAATACTTGTTCCTTCTCCACGAGTATCTTCTTATGCTCTTAAGCCTGAAATGTCTGCTAAAGAAGTGACTGATAAAGTGCTTTTAGCCCTCGATGGTCAAGAATACTCTTTTATTATTGTAAATTTTGCCAATCCGGATATGGTTGGCCATACCGGGGATATTAATGCGGCTATTTCTGCCTTAGAAACGATTGATAATTTAATAGGAGATATTGTAGAATTAGCTCAAAATAAAAAATGGTCAGTTTTAATTACTGCTGACCATGGGAATGTTGAAGAGATGATAAATTTTAAAACAGGAGAAATCAATAAAGAGCACTCTACAAATCCCGTGCCATTTATAGTTATAGCCGAGGGGCTAAAAAGAGAAATTCCCTTAAAAGAAGTCCCTGATTTAAGCAGTTTAAGAGCTTCGGGCATTTTGTCTGATGTTTCACCTACGATTTTAAAATTAATGGGTTTACCTAAACCAGAGGAGATGACAGGAACTTCGTTGATATAAAAGAGATTGAATATTTATTTAATATTTTAATTATGGCTGAAGAAATTTTAGAAACATCAAAAAAAATAAAAGGAGGAGAAAAATTTTTTGCCTTTCTTTGTTATTTAGGAATTTTAGTTTTAATTCCTTTAATTTTTAGGAGTCGAAGCAATTTCGTTCGTTTTCATTTTCGCCAGGGAGCGGTTATTTTCGCTCTTAAAATAGTTTCTTTATTTTTCGTTTTTATTCCTTTAGTGGGAGTAATTTTAACTTTAATTGGTTGGCTTATTCTCGCCATTTTTGCCTTTATAGGATTAGTGGCAGTAATAAGGGGAAAATATTATAAAATACCACTTATTTATTTTTTAACTGGTAAGCTAAAAATAAAATAGAACATAGAATATAGAAAATAGAATATAGAATTTAATTTATTTTAATTTTTTATTATGTCTAATTACATTCTTTCGTTTAATCAAATCGGCATTAAAAATGTCCCGCAAGTAGGAGGGAAAAACGCTTCTTTGGGGGAAATGTATCAAAATTTAACCAAAAAAGGGTTAAGGGTCCCCAATGGTTTTGCCACTACCTCAGAGGCATATTGGTATTTTTTAGAAAGCTCCGGACTCAAAAGAAAAATTGGGGAAATATTAAAAGGTTTGAATACTAATAATGTTAAAAATTTAATGGAAAGGGGAGAAAAAATTCGCCATTTAATTTTAAAAACTCCTTTACCCAAGGATTTAGAAAAGGCAATTATTTCCAGTTATCGGAAATTATCAGTTGGTTATGGAGTGAAAGCAGCGGATGTGGCGGTAAGAAGTTCGGCAACTGCTGAAGATACAAAAACCGCTTCTTTTGCCGGGCAAATGGAATCTTATCTTAACGTGAAAGGAGAAGCCCAACTTTTAGAAGCAATTAAAAAATGTATTTCCTCTTTATTCACTAACCGGGCTATTTCTTACCGCGCGGAAAGGAAAATAAATGATTTAGATGTTGCCCTCTCTGTGGGAATTCAGAAAATGGTGCGTAGCGATATGGCTTGTTCGGGAGTAATGTTTTCTTGCGACACAGAATCAGGATTTGCCGATATTACTGTGATCAATAGTTCTTGGGGATTAGGAGAAAATGTAGTTAAAGGAAGAGTCACCCCTGATGAATTTATAGTTTATGAGCCATTAATACTTAAGGGGTATAAAGCTATTATTTCTAAGCATTTAGGCACTAAAGAAAAACGATTAATTTATTCAAAAAATGGCTTAACTAAAAACATTTCTGTTCCTTTAAAAGACAGACAAAAATTTACTTTAACTGATGAAGAAATTTTAGAATTAGCCAGATATTCAGTAATTATTGAAAAACATTATGGCCAGCCAATGGATATGGAATGGGCTAAAGATGGAAAAGATAAAAAATTATATCTTCTTCAAGCTAGACCAGAAACGGTTCAGTCCCAAAGAAAAATGAATATTTTGGAAAAATATGTTTTAAAAGATTCATCTCCCAAAAGATCTGTTTCTAAAACAGGGGGAGGAAGGAGTAAATTTAAAGTTTTAGTGGAAGGTATAGCTGTTGGTTCTAAAATTGGCGAGGGCAAAGCTCATTTAATAAAAAGTGTTAAAAAAATAGGAGAATTTAAAGCAGGAGAAGTTTTAGTTACCAAAGTAACTGACCCGGATTGGGAGCCGATTATGAAAATAGCCAAAGCGATAGTTACTGATGAAGGGGGGAAAACATCGCATTGTGCTATTGTTGCCAGAGAGTTAGGCATTCCAGCAGTGGTGGGCACAGATAAAGCTACCCAAATAATTAAAACCGGGCAAGACATTACTGTAAGTTGTGCTGAGGGGGAAAAGGGCTATGTTTATAAAGGGTTGCTTCCTTTTAAAATTGAAAGAGCTGATATGGGAAAATTAAAATCTTCTCGAACAAAAATAATGATGAATATTGGCAATCCTCAGGAAGTTTTTCCTCTTTCCTTTCTTCCTAACGACGGTGTTGGTTTAGCCAGAGAAGAATTTATTATTAATAATTATATTGGTATTCATCCTTTAGCTTTACTTAATTACGCAAATTTAAAAGATAAAAAAATTAAAAATCAAATTGACAAATTAACCTTAGGTTATAAAAACAAGGTTCAATTTTATGTTGATAAATTAGCCGAAGGCATAGGAAGAATAGCCGCAGCTTTTTATCCCAAAGATGTAATTGTCCGTTTCTCTGATTTCAAGAGTAATGAATATGCTAATTTAATTGGCGGAAAATTTTTTGAACCAGAGGAAGCTAATCCAATGATTGGTTGGCGGGGCGCTTCTCGTTATTATGACGCGAAGTTTAGGAAAGCTTTCGAGTTAGAATGTTTAGCCATCAAAAAAGTTCGAGAAGAAATGGGATTTTTAAATATTATAGTAATGATCCCCTTTTGCCGAACAATAGAAGAAGGGAAAAAGGTTTTAAGCATTATTGACGAATTCGGTTTGCGTCAAGAAAAAAAAGGAATAAAACCTCTAAAGGTTTACGTGATGGCAGAAATCCCAGCTAATGTTATTTTAGCTGAAAAATTTGCTAAAATATTTGATGGATTCAGTATTGGTTCAAATGATTTAACTCAATTAATGTTGGGAGTAGACCGGGATAGTTTAAGATTAGCCCATATCTTTGATGAGAGAAATGAGGCGGTGACCAAATCAATCAAAGAATTTATTTCCTGTGTTCATAAATGCGGGAAGAAGGTAGGTATTTGTGGAGAAGCCCCGGCTAATATTCCCGGTTATATTGAATTTTTAATTAAATCGGGCATCGACTCTATTTCCGTTAATCCTGATTCTATTTTAGAAACCAAATTATTAGCCGTTAGAGCCGAATCATAACTTAGGGGCAAGCCCTATCTATTCTACCTGTCGGAAAATAAGCGGCAAGCAGGCACGATTTTGATTGATTTTAAAATATAAAGAAAAAATGATAAATGTGAGTAAAAAAGAATTAGAATCAGTCATTGGTTTAGAAATACATTTAGAACTCAAAACAAAAAGTAAAATTTTTTGTTCTTGCTCTAATAATTCAGTAGAGAAAATCCCCAATAAAAATATCTGCCCTATTTGCCTTGGCCATCCCGGGGTTTTACCTGTTTTAAACAAAGAAGCAGTAATTAAAATTCTCAAATTAGCTTTAGCTATAAAGGGGGAAATTAATTTTTGTTCTTCGTTTGATAGAAAAAATTATTTTTATCCTGATTTACCTAAAGCTTATCAGATTAGCCAATATTATCGTCCTTTTGTTAGGGGCGGTTTTTTAAAAATAGGAAAAGAAAAAATTTTATTTGACAATATTCATTTAGAAGAAGACACAGCAAAGTTGTTGCATAGTTTGAGCAATAAAGAAACATTTTTAGACTTTAATAGAGCAGGGATACCTCTTTTAGAAATCACCACTTTACCAGTAATTAATAGCGCTAGGGAAGCGAAATTATTTTTAAAAGAGCTTCAACTATTGGTCCGTTATTTAGAAATTTCTGAAGCAAATATGGAAAAAGGACAAATGAGGTGCGACGCCAATATTTCTTTAAGGCAAAAAGGAGAAAAAAAATTATTTCCCAAAACAGAAATTAAAAATTTAAATTCTTTTCGCAGTGTTGAAATGGCTTTAAATTATGAAATTCTTCGTCAAACCAAACTTTGGCAAAGAGGAATTCCTCCTGATTTCTCCTCTACTCGAGGTTGGGACGAAAAAAATAAACGAACTTTTATAGAAAGGGAAAAAGAAGAATTAAAAGATTATCGTTATTTTCCTGAACCGGATTTGTTGATTTATGATGTTAATTTTTTAATTAAAAACATCAAATTAGACGAATTACCTCGAAAGAAGATAGAGCGTTTTATAGAAGATTATGATTTTACTTTAGAAGAAGCAGAGATATTAGTGGAAAACAAAAAAATTGCTGATTTTACCGAAGAAGTTATTTTAAAATTAAAAGACAATCTTTTGTCTTTAGCAGAGATTGAAGGGGACGAAGAAGAAAGATGGGAGAAATACAAAAAAAAATTAGCTCATTTAACGGCTAATTGGATTATTAACAAATTTTTGCCTTTTTATAAACAAAACAAAATTTTGGTTAATTCGGAAGAGATACCTATTACTTCTGATAATTTTTCTCGCTTTATTATTTTAGTTTATGAGAATAAAATTTCTTCTGCTTTAAGAACAGAAATTTTAAAACAAATGATATTGAAAGGAGAAGATGTCGACAATCTTATTAAAGAATATTCAAAAGAAGACATCAGAGAAAGCAATGATTTGGAGCAAATAATCAAAGAAACGTTAGAAGAAAAAAAAGAGCTGGTTTCTCTTTACAAAAAAGGAAAAATAAATGTAATTCATGTTTTTGTCGGAGAAATTATGAAAAAAACAAAAGGAAGAATTGAACCGGAGAAGATAAGAAAAATTTTAGAAAAAAAATTAAGCTAAAAATTTTTTAATTATTTTTTCGGCCTCTTTATAATTATTGAGCCAAAAGACGTTTGGCTCTTTTTTAAACCAAGTTATTTGTCTACGAGCGAAATTTTTGGTATTTTTTTTAATATTTTTTATAGCTTCTTCTAATTCAATTTTATTTTCTAAAAAAGGAATAATCTCTTGATATCCTAAGGTATTTTTAAGTATAATATTATTTGGGTATGTATTCCAAAGTTTTTTTGTTTCTTCCACTAAACCTTGAGATATCATTTTATCAGTTCTTTCCTCTATATTTTTATAAAGTAATTGGCGAGGAAGGTTAATGCCAATTTTCAAAATATCAAATTTTGATTTTTTGCTTTGCCGTAAATCCGAAAAGGTATGGCCAGTGGTGAAAATCACTTCTAGCGCTCTAATAATGCGTCTTTGATTATAGGGGTCAATAAATTTTTTACTTTTTGGGTCATAGTAAAGTAAAATCTGATAAAGATAAAGAGGGCCATATTTTAAAGCGGTTTTTTCTAATATTTTTCGCAAGTTGATATCAGGTGGAACTTTAGGTATTTGATAATTTGAAATAATACTTTTTAAGTAAAGTCCTGTTCCTCCCACTAAAAAGGGGCATTGCCCCTTTTTAATAATTTCAGATATATATTGATTGGCTAATTTTTGGTATTGAGCTAAAGAAAATTTTTGGTTTAAGCTGATTATGTCAATCATATAATGGGGGATAGAGGAATTTTTAGGAGGTTTAGCCACCCCAATGTTTATTTCTTTGTAAATAGCTCGACTATCAGCCGAAACAATAACTCCATTAAATTTTTTAGCCAATTTTAAAGAAAGAGCAGTTTTTCCTGCTCCAGTTGGTCCCAAAATTACTATTAATTTGGGGTCAGACCCCATTTTTTGTTTCTCGGAAAGCTTTTGTTTATGTGGGTTTTCTGAGGATTTTTTAAATTTAGCACGTTTTTGATTCATTTAGGGGAAATTCAAATTATTTCTCCTTCTAATCCCCAAGGAGCAGCTTTTTTAATTTTTACTTTTACAAATTGACCAATTAAATCATTTTTATCTCGATAAAGAACACGGACATGTTTTTGATTTTTTGAATGGCCGAATAAATAATCAAATTTTCTCTCTTCAATAAGAGTGTCCATTATTTGGTTAATATATTTTTTGTTATTTATTAAAGCCGTTTCTTTGAGAATTTTAAAAAGTATTTTTTCCCTTTGTGCTTTTAGAGATGGCGGCACGTTATCATCTAATTTAGCTAAAGCAGTAAAGGGGCGAGGAGAATATTGGGCAATATAAGCCATATCAAATTTTAATTCTTTCATTAAACGTCGAGTATGGTCAAATTGTTTTTTAGTTTCTGACGGCAGCCCTACAATAATATCAGTAGAAATGGTTATATTTTTTATTTTTTGTCTAATAAGAGCAATTTTTTCTTTATATTCTTCTATAGTATAATTTCTGTTCATCAATTTAAGCATTTCATTATCGCCTGATTGAACGGGTAAATGAAGATAGGGGCAAATTTTTTTACTTTTAGCCATTAATTCAATCAATTCAGAAGATAAATCTTTGGGGTGATTACTGATAAAACTTAGCCAGAAATCACCAGGAATATTTTCTATTGTTTTTAATAAATCAACAAAATCAGCATTTTTTGATTTTTGGTTTTTGCTTCTGCCTTGGTAAGAATTGACGTTTTGGCCCAAAAGAATTATTTCTTTATAACCGGCTTTTATTAATGATTTAGCTTCTTCTAAAATATCAGAAAATGGTCGACATATTTCCTTCCCTCTTACATAAGGGACGACACAATAAGAGCAAAAATTATTACAGCCGACAGAAATAGGAATAAATGCCCTGAATGGAGAACTATATTTTGGATTAATATGGAGATAGTCATCTGTTTCAGAAAAATTAAATACTTTTGTTAGATCTTTTATATCAAAAATAAGATCAACCTTCGATTTTAATTTTTTCTTATCGTTTAAAGTAACGCATCCAGTGAGAAAAATTTGAGGATTTTTTTTACTTTTTTTCAATTGATTAATTTGACCGTATAGACGGTCAACAGCTGATTGTCTAACTGAACAAGCATTAAACACCACAAGATCGGCTGTTTCCTTGTTTTCAGCTTTTTGGTAATTATTTTTTTCTATAGCTGCAGCAATTCTTTCCGAATCAGATTTATTCATTTGACAGCCATAGGTTATAATCCAATATTTTTTCATAAAATAGGGACAGTCCCCTTTTTCCGACCTCCGCAAACCCGCATCAATAAAAGGATATCTCGCCAAAAAATCGAACTTGACACTTTTTTCACCAAAAGGGAGTTTTCTGGAAAAAAGGCAGTTTCTGCCTCTCTGTTGACTAACAGACAGGCACGATTTTATTCAAAATTTCAAAACTAATCAACAATGAATTTTAGAAATTCTGAAATAAAATTACGAGGCAAAACCTCGTTTTTTAGAGCACAAAATCGTCTTTAAAAGCTTCACCTTTGAGGAATTGCTTCTTTCAAAAGTTTTTCAATAAATTGTTTTTTAGTTGTTTTTTGGTAATTTTTCTTTCCTCTTTCTCTAACGTTTAAATATTTTCCTTTCATTTCTTTATCGCCAATAACCAAGATATAAGGAATTTTCTGTTTCTCTGCTTTGCGGACTTTATAAGGAATTGTTTCATTAGAATTATTCACTTCTACGCGAATGTTTAAATCCTCAAATTCTTTAGCTAATTTTAAGGCAAATCTTTTGTGTTTTTTGCCCACAGAGGAAATGTTAATTTGTACAGGAGAAAGCCAAAAAGGCAAAGCGCCAGCATAATTTTCTAAAAGCACACCAATAAATCTTTCAAGTGATCCTAAAAGAGCTCGGTGGATCATAATTGGCTTTTCTTTTTTGCCTTTTTCGTCAATAAAAAAGAGATTAAAGCGAGAAGGGAGATTAAAATCAACCTGAATAGTACTACATTGCCATGGCCTACCCAATGAATCTTTTATTTTTATATCAATTTTTGGACCGTAAAAAACGCCACCACCCGGATCAATTTGATAGGGGATTTTTGATTTTGATAAAGTTTTTTTAAGAGCATCCATTGCTTTATCCCAAATTTTTTGTTCGCCAACAAATTTGTCCGGTTGAGTGGAAAGGAAAATTTCATATTTTTTGAAGCCAAAAGTTCGAAGTATTTTCAAAGCAAGTTTAAATGATTTTTCAATTTCTTCGTCTAATTGGGAGGGAGCGCAAAAAATATGGGCATCGTCTTGGGTAAATCCTCTTACTCTGGTTAATCCGTGTAAAACTCCGGATTTTTCATAGCGATAAACAGTCCCCATTTCCGTGTATCTTAAGGGCAAATCTCGATAACTTTTTAAGCTGTCTTTAAAAATAGCAATATGAAAAGGGCAATTCATTGGTTTTATTTGATAATCATCTTTCTCTTCTTTTATTTCTTTAAGATGAATAGAGGGAAACATACTTTCTTTATAGAAATCAATGTGGCCGGAAATTTTCCAAAGGTCAATTTTAGCCAAGTGTGGACTAGACACTAATTTATAGCCATTTTTCAAATATTCTTTTAGCACATAATCCTCAATTGTTTTTTTTAATATTGCCCCTTTAGGAAGCCACAAAATAAGACCCGGCCCGATTTCATCTATTTCTTTAAACAATTCTAAACTTTCTCCTAAAAGACGATGGTCTCTTTTTTTTGCCTCTTCTTCTTGTTTTAAATATTTTTTAAGTTCTTCCGGTGTTTCAAAAGCTAAACCATAAATACGAGTAAGCATTTTATTTTTTTCGCTTCCCTTCCAGTAAGCGCCGGCAATTTTAATTAATTTAAAACTGCCTATATCTTTTAAAGAAGGGATATGAGGCCCCCGGCAAAGATCGATAAAATCTCCTAATTGATAAATAGTGACATTATTTGATTTTTGGTTTTTTATAGTGGCGTCGTGTTTTTCTAAATCAGAAAGAAGCTCTAATTTATAAGGTTGGTCTAATTTTTTGAATAATTCTTTAGCCTCATTTATAGTCAATTCTTGACGAATAAATTTTAAATTTTTCTTTATAAGGCGTCTCATTTCTTCTTCAATCTTATTAAGGTCTTTTTCTTCAATAGGTTTGGGAAATTCAAAATCATAATAAAAACCATTGGCAATAGCTGGACCAATACCAAATTTTACCTTTGGCCAAAGGTTTAAAATAGCAGCAGCCATTAAATGAGAAGTGGAATGCCGTAAAGTTTCTAAATCAATTTTATTTTTCATTTTGATGTATAAGAGTTTGCACCAGAGCAATCTCGTGACGAATTTTTTTAAAGACAGAGGTATCTTTTTGATTGCCAAGATATTGTTTACTCTTGGATTCGAAGTAAGTCTTTTTTAAGTCTGCCAGAGCTTTTATGAGTTCTGGTTTACTTTTTTGTTGGTAGGCTATTTTATCAGTTTTTTTCATTGACGTTTAACAACACGAGTAACAATGGGTAATTTAGCAGCAGCTAATTTGAGAGCCTCGCGTGATCCAGCCTCAGAAATACCGGCAACTTCAAAAAGAATTCGT
>Ga0116148_1001428_pt1 | contig 26239 bp, 17 predicted proteins | sample AD_UKC055_MetaG_FD_89786 | JGI IMG/M metagenome (GOLD analysis project Ga0116148, IMG submission 89786) | Active sludge microbial communities of municipal wastewater-treating anaerobic digesters from USA - AD_UKC055_MetaG | ecosystem: Engineered > Bioreactor > Anaerobic > Digestate | place: USA... | reverse complement strand
TGATCGAGCACTTTTCGGGGCTGACGCTCTCCGTGACCAACCTGCCCGAGGATGAACTGGGCAACGGCTACGAGTATCTCATCAAGAAGTTCGCCGACGATTCGGGCCACACCGCTGCCGAGTTTTACACCAACCGCACGGTCGTCCACCTGATGACCGAGATGCTCCAGCCCCGGCCGAGTGAGTCGATCTACGACCCCACCTGCGGCTCCGGCGGAATGCTCCTGTCTTCTGTCGCCCACCTTCGCCGGCAGAAAAAGGAATGGCGCACGGTGAAGCTCTACGGCCAGGAACGGAACCTTATGACCTCCGCCATCGCGCGGATGAATATGTTCCTGCATGGGATCGAGGACTTTGAAATCGTGCGAGGGGACACGCTGGCCGACCCGAAGCTGGTCGAGGGCGACCGGCTCAGGCAGTTCGACCTTGTTCTGGCCAATCCGCCGTACTCCATCAAGCAGTGGGACCGCGAGAAATGGTCCGCAGACCCCTGGGGGCGCAACATCTACGGCACGCCTCCCCAGGGCCGGGCCGACTACGCCTTCTGGCAGCATATCATCGTCAGCCTCAAGCCCAAGACCGGCCGCTGCGCCATACTCTTCCCGCACGGCGTCCTGTTCCGCAACGAGGAACACGACATGCGGGTCAAGCTGGTCGAGCACGATGTGGTCGAATGCGTGCTGGGCCTGGGTCCGAACCTCTTCTACAACTCGCCGATGGAAGCGTGCGTGGTGATCTGCCGCAGGACCAAACCCAAGAGCCTACGGGGCAAGGTCTTGTTCATCAATGCCGTTGACGAGGTCACTCGTGAACGCAGCCAGAGTTTCCTGACCGAGGAGCATATCGGCCGGATTGCTGACGCCTACCGGCACCCGGAGACGACCGTCGATGGCTTTGCCCGCCTGGTCGACCGCGACGAGATTCGCGCCCAGGACTGCAACCTTAGCATCCCACTCTACGTGCGGCCGGCCAACGGCAACGGCGCGCCCGGCGGCAACGGCGGCCGTAAGGCGCTGGCCAAGGCCATCTCCGAGTGGCATGAAAGCTCGCAATCGTTGCGCCGCTCGATGGACGGGCTGCTCAAGACCTTCAGGATTCGACTAACCGTCAGAGAATCGTCAGATGAAATGTGATAATCGTCAGATTGACCGCCTGCGGAAGACCCTTCGGATGGGCCAGGGCCTTATGAGGACAAAGCAATGATCAACGACCGGACGATTGACCAGGCGTATTCCGACTTGAAAGCAACCTGTGGCGGCGTTCGCAACGATTACTTCGGGCTGCTCTACCTTGAGAAGGAGTGCGGCCTCCCACGGGAGAAGGCCGTTAACCAAGTCGCATTCGGTGGCAATGACTATGGCCTCGATGGCTTCCATTTTGACCCCGATCGCCGAAACCTCTACCTCTACCAGTTCAAGTACTCGCCGTCGCACACCCTGTTCAAGTCAACCCTCCAGCGGCTGATTGATGACGGCATGGAACGAATATTCCTGTCGCCCAATCGAGACGACGCCAAGAACCAGTTGATCCTCCAGTTGCGCAGTTGCATGATCGACAACCGTGCCATCATCGACCAGGTGTGCTTCCGCTTCATCTTTACCGGCGATCCGGCCGAAGCCGAACGCAGCCAGGTATTGGACAAGCTCCGCGAGGACCTTGAGAACAAGAAGTACCTTATCGACCAGTTCTTCAGTGGCCGGCAGGTGACGCTGGTAGTCGAGTTCCGGTCGGTGGACGGCAAGGTTGGGCCGATCGCCGATACCCGGAAGACGCGGGTGTACGATCTGCCACTGACTGATCTGATTACCCAGCCAGGCCCGGCCGGGCAGATCATGCACATTGGCTTCATCCGGCTGGTGGACCTCAATACCATCCACCGCGACATGGGCCAGCGGTTCTTTGAGCGGAATATCCGTTACGGTCTGGGCAGTTCCGAGGCAGTCAACAGGGCCATTTCGCGTGCGCTGAAGCAGATCGTCCTGGATGGGACCGAGCATCCGGCCGTCTTTGCCTTCTACCACAACGGCATCACGTTGTTTGCCGAGAAAGTCGAACGCACTGACGGGCACTACCACGTGACCGCGCCTCGCCTGCTGAATGGAGCTCAGACCGTCACAACGTTCACTGAGTTCTTGAACAGTAACAAGGACAATCCTCGCCTGTCCGATGGTCGTCCGGCCTTGGAAGATCTTCGCGTCATGTGCAGAATCATCACCAACGCTTCGCCAGAGTTCGTCACCGCGGTCACCATCAACAACAACCGGCAGAACCCGGTCGAGCCATGGAACCTGCACGCCAATGACCTGATCCAGCTCGAGCTCCAGGATAAATTCCGCTCCGACCTTGGCATCTACTACGAGCGTCAGGAGGAGGCCTTTGCGAACCTCAGCTACGAGGAGATGGAGGAGCAAGGCATCACGGAGGGCAAGGCCGTGGAGCTGGTCCGTCTTGCGCAGACGTTCCTCGTTTCCGACGGCACTATCGACAAACTCTCTCGGATTCGAGAGGTCTTCGAGGACGACCGCATCTACTCGCTTGTCTTCAGCCCGGGCCGGCTGAGGGCGGATTCACGGCACATCATCTTGTGCTACAAGGTCCACTTCCGGCTGCGGAAGCTTGTCAATGAGATCGTCGACAAGGGCCGCAACAAGTACGAGTTCGTCCTGCGCGCTCGCAATCTTGTCTGGGCCCTGCTGTGCCAGGGCATTCTCAACGATCAAGACATCGAAGGCCACGCTGAGGCATTTGGGCAGGGCATGACGGTCCCCGCCGATTACACGGCACTACTTTCTCAGTTGGCGACAACTCGGGTCCGCCTGATGCTCTCAGAACTCATCAAGGATTCCGCCTATGCGGACAAGGTCGCGGAAGGTTCGTTTGGCTTCCTGCGGACAAACACGGCCTACAAACGCTGCATGGAAATCGCCTACAAGCGGTGGAAATGGGTAGAGAAGCGTCTCAAGTAACCCAGCAGAGGGCGATTGGGCAACAGGTTCTCGGAAAGGGATGATGCGATGGAGCACTTGGTTATTGAGCTTGATGACGTGATCGTGGACATCTACATCGATTCGGTACAGGCGGAAGCTATTCTGAAGGAGGCGGCGCAATGTAAGGGACAGCCTTTGATTGGCCCATACAGCTATCAGAAGCATGGTCCGCACGTGACACCTGGGCAGCAGCATCTGCACGTATACAAACAGCAGGACAAACTTTTCGCCATCAATTGGGATGGCAGTGCACATGACCAGAGCCACAGTTATCGTATCCCGAACAAAGTCTACAAAGCGATACAGCAAGAGTTTCCTGATCTCGCACTTCCACCAAGCCAGATCATCGAGAGCCTCACTCTGAGTAGAGGTCACTTGGTCAAGACTGCCGGTAGCGTCACGTTTGCCGAGCAGATTGATCTTTTGGGGCTCCTTCTGGAATTTGAGGGCCAGGAATGAAGTATGTTTGGCCCATCGTGAAGTTCGGCGACGTGGTGAAGAACGTCAACCTCGTCGAGCGGGATCCGCTCGATGCGGGGCTGGAACGTTTTGTTGGGCTGGATCATCTGGAGGGCGAGAACCTGCACATCCGCCGTTGGGGCCTGATCGACGGCAGCGACACCACGTTCACGAAGCTTTTCCGCAGGGGGCAGGTGCTCTTCGGCAAGCGCCGGGCGTATCAGCGGAAGGTGGCTGTGGCCGAGTTCGACGGCATCTGCTCCAGCGACATCCTGACGTTTGAGCCCAAGGGTGACACCCTTATTCCCGAGTTGCTACCGTTCATCGTCCAGTCGGACGGGTTCTTCGAGCACGCGCTTGGCACATCCGCCGGCTCGCTTTCGCCACGAACGCGGTGGAGCCAGTTGGCCGACTATACGTTCCCGCTGCCGCCCAAGGACGAGCAGCGACGCATCGCCGACATCCTCTGGGCGGCTGACGGAGCCTATCAAGGCGCAATCTCCGTATGTCGTTCGCTTGAATTGCTGCTCCGCACGTCAGTCCTCGATGCCTTACGTGGAACTGTGACCGGCAGCGGTAACGCAGGCTATGTGCAGGTATCGTTGGGCGATCTGTTCAAGGATCGCCGTGAAACAGGCTTTCCTCAATTGCCGATACTCTCTGTCACTATTGACGGTCGGGTGGTACGCCGGGAATCTCTCGAACGCCAAGTGATCGACAAGACAGGCAACGACAAATACCTTCGTGTCGTCGAGGGCGACATCGCGTACAACACGATGCGAATGTGGCAAGGAAGCTGCGGGATTGTCGGTGAAGAAGGAATTATTAGCCCTGCGTATACCGTGCTAATTCCCGATCCACGGCGCGCGGATGCTCGCTACTGGCACTTTGCATTCCACACCCCGGAGATGCTGGAGTGGTTCCGGCGTTACTCAACCGGTGTCGCAGCCGACAGGTGGCGGCTTTACTACCGCGACTTTGGGAAGATTCGTGTTCATGCGCCACCTTTGGGAAAGCAGCGGTCTCTCGCTAGGGTGTTTCAGGATTTGGAAGTTCGTATCGGCGAGGCAACTGCCCATGTCGATACTACAGGGGCCCTGATGAAGACGCTTATTAACTCGCTGACGGTGCCCAGCGCGAAGGAATAGTCATGTTCAATGAATCCAACGCTGTGGAACAGATGGTGATCGACGCCTGCAGGGGTCGGGGCTGGCAGTATGTTGAATCGGCTTCGCTGTCGCGGCAGTCGGGGGAAGTCTTCGTCGAACCGATGGTCCGTGACGCCCTGATCCGCCTGAACCCTGAGATCGCCGCTCAGCCCGACCGGGCCGACGAGGTGCTCTATCGCCTGCGGGCGATCCCGCTGGCCGTGCAGACCGATGGCCTGGTTCGGGCCAACGAGACGCTTGCCGCGTGGCTGCGGAACGAGAAGACCATGCCCTTTGGGGCCAACAACGAGCACACGTCCATCCGGCTGATTGACTTCGACAACCCGGCCAACAACCAGTTCATCGTAACCAACCAGTGGACCTACAGGGCGGGGCAGGTGGAGAAGCGGTTTGACGTGGTGCTGGTGGTTAACGGCATTCCGCTGGTCATCGGCGAGGCCAAGACCCCGGTGCGTCCGGCGGTGACGTGGGTGGATGGAGCTGCGGACGTTCATGACGATTACGAAAAGTCGGTTCCGGCCATGTTCGTGCCCAACCTGTTCTCCTTCGCCACCGAGGGCAAGGTCTATCGCTACGGGTCGATTCGCATGCCTATCGATTCATGGGGCCCGTGGCGGGAACAGAGCGGCGATGCCGAGGGTGCGCTTGCCGATGTGCGCCGGTCGGTCGAATCCATGCTTCGGCCGGCGGTAGTGCTGGACCTGCTCCAGAATTTCACCATTTTCGCCACGGACAAGAAGCAGCGGCGGAACAAGGTCATCTGCCGCTACCAGCAATACGAGGGCGCGAACCTGATCGTCCAGCGCGTGGTGAAGGGCATGCCGCGAAAGGGGCTGATCTGGCACTTCCAGGGCAGCGGCAAATCTCTGCTGATGGTGTTCGCGGCGCAGAAGCTGCGGATGCACCCGCAACTGGGCAATCCGACCGTCGTCATCGTCGTGGACCGGGTGGACCTGGATACGCAGATCACGGCCACGTTCAACACGGCAGACATCCCGAATCTGGTCGGGGCCGGAACCCGCGGCGAACTCCAGCAATTGCTCGGGCAGGACGTGCGGAAGATAATCATCACGACGATTCACAAGTTCGGCGAGGCGGACGGCGTGCTGAACGAGCGCCCGAACATCATCGTACTGGTGGACGAAGCCCATCGGACGCAGGAAGGCGACCTCGGCCGGCGGATGCGGGATGCCTTGCCGCGTGCGTTCCTGTTCGGCCTGACCGGTACGCCGATCAACACCCGCGATCGCAATACATTCTGGGCGTTCGGGGCGACCGAAGACGAGAAGGGCTATCTGAGTCGCTACTCGTTCCAGGATTCGATCCGGGACAAGGCCACGCTGCCGCTGCATTTTGAGGCGGTGGAGCCCAAGCTCAAGATCAACCAGGCCGCCATCGACGAAGCCTACAGCAAAATCACCGGCGAGCTCAGCGAGCAGGATCGCGATGACCTTGCCAAGCGGGCGGCGAAGATGGCCGTGCTGGTCAAGGCCCCCGAGCGCGTGCGGGCCATCGTGGAGCACATCGTCCAGCACTATCAGACGAAGGTGGAGCCCAACGGGTTCAAGGCGCAGGTGGTCACGTTCGACCGGGAATGCTGCATCCTCTACAAAAAGGTCATGGACGAAATGATCGGCCCGGATGCCAGTGCGGTGGTCATCAACCAGCCGAGCGATTTCGGCCTCCCGGAAATCGGCAAGGACGCGGAGGAAAAACTGTTAGACCGGTTCCGTGATCCAGCCGATCCGCTGAAGTTCCTGATCGTCACGTCGCGGCTGCTGACAGGCTTTGATGCGCCCATCCTCCAGGTGATGTACCTTGATAAGCCCATGCGGGACCATAACCTGCTCCAGGCCATCTGCCGCACGAACCGGCCATACCCGAACAAGACGCATGGGCTGATCGTCGATTACCTGGGCATCTTTGACGATGTGGCCCGGGCGCTAGACTTCGACGAGAAGACCGTGCTGCAAGTCATCACAAACCTGGACGAGTTGAAGAAGCAGCTTCCCGAGGCGGTGACCAAGTGCCTTTCGTACTTCCCAGGCGTGGATCGCTCCATCGGCGGATACGAGGGGCTCATCGCAGCTCAGGAGTGTCTGCCGAACAACGAGAAACGAGACGCCTTCGCGGCCGACTATTCGGTCGTTGCGCGGCTGTGGGAGGCGTTGTCGCCGGATGCCTGCATCAAGCCGTACGCCACGGATTTTCGCTGGCTGACGCAGGTGTACGAGTCGGTCAAGCCGCCCAGCGGCAACGGGAAGCTACTGTGGCACGCCTTGGGCGCCAAGACCATCGAGTTGATCCACGAGAATGTCCACATGGACGGTATGCGAGACGACCTGGAGACGCTGATCATGGACGCCGAGGTTCTGGAGGAGTTGGCCGCGGCGAAAGATCCGAAGAAGGTCAAAGAAGTGGAGATCAAGATCATCGCCCGCATCCGCAAGCATAAGAACGACCCACGGTTCGTCGCATTAGGCGAACGGCTGGAACGCCTGCGGGAGCGACATGAGCAGGGATTGTTGAACAGCCGGGAGTTTCTTAAGGAGCTGCTCGAATTGGCCAAGGACGTGTTGACGGCCGAGAAGGCGGTCACCCCTGAAGATGGCCAGGCCCTTGCCAAGGCAGCCTTGACGGACCTGTTCTCCGAGGTCAAGACCGAAAAGACGCCCGTGATGGTGGAGCGGATCGTCGCGGATATTGATGAAATCGTTCGCGTGGTGCGCTTCCCGGACTGGCAGCACACCAGCGCCGGCGAGCGAGAGGTGAAGCAAGCCCTTCGCCGCACGTTGTTGAAGTACAAACTCCACCAGGACCAGGAGCTCTTCGACCGTGCCTACGAGTACATTCGGCAGTACTACTAGGCGTGTGGGTATCTGGCGGCACGATTGTCCCTCAGGCAATTGGGTGCCGCTGAAGGAGCTCCGAAGGTTGTGACTTGTTTCCAGTGGTTTTCAGAGAAAGGGTTTAAGTCATGGCACCAGGCAACGAGATCAAGAGCGACCGAATATTGCTGAAAACCGTCTTTGAGATGTGGTTTCGCATCCCGGAGTACCAGCGACCATACGTGTGGGGTGATGATCAGATCCATGACCTTCTGGATGACCTAACCTTCGCGGCTACCAATAAGCCTGAGTCTGAGTACTTCATGGGCTCGCTGGTGTTCCAGGCAAAGCCTGCTGATAAAGCCGCAGGGAGGCCGTTCGACGAAAACGACCTCTTGGATGGCCAACAGCGGCTTACGACAATTCTGCTTATCATGGCGGTGTTGCGGGACTTGACGACGAACGATGAAATCCGCTCAACGTGTCAAAGCAATATCTTCCAGAAGGCCAACACCTTCAAACACATTCCAGAGCGTGTCCGTCTAGTATTCGATATACGCGAAAGCGTTAAGGAGTTCCTGGAACAGTTCATCAAGAAGGATGGCGGGACAAAGGACGATGGACCGTTACAGGACTTCGCTTCCCAGGCCAAGGACGTGTCGGTCACGAATATGGCCAGGGCGATCCGTGTAATCCGGGAATATCTTTCCGGTCCGAGCGCGATGGAATATGGGGCCTTTTTTGATTTCTTGCTCAACAAGGTACTGATGATCTATGTGTCAACAGAAGACCTGGAGGATGCTTTTCGCCTGTTCACAATCCTGAACGACCGCGGGATTCCATTGCGCAACAGTGATATCCTGAAGTCGATGAACCTGGGCGCACTGGATGACCCGGCTGAGAAGAACAAGTACGCACGTCTTTGGGAAGATGCTGAGGGCGAACTCGGGGAAGAGTTCGACCGTTTCCTTGCCTACGTGCGCACCATCCTTGTGAAGGAAAAAGCGCGATTGAGCTTGCTTCGCGAGTTCGAAGATGTCATATATGACCCGAAGGAGAAGGATAAGGCAACGGGGCAGCTTAAGCCGGTCCTATTGCAGAAAGGCAAGCCAACCTTCACTCTCATCGAGAACTACTTGGGGCACTACCGGCAGCTGTTTGGTGGTATGAACTATGATATTGGGAGGAATTTCGCCTTCGACAATCTGGTCAAGGTCATGACGACAGGCTTGCCTGCGACGGATTGGATTCCTCCGCTGCTGAGATACTACGACAAGTTTCATGCCGAGCACCTGATGGAGTTCCTGCATGAGCTGAATCGGAAGTTCGCCGGAGACTGGCTCAGTCAGAAGTCACCGACCGATCGCATCGACGCGATGAACGCGATCATTCGGATGATCGACAAGAGTACGTCCCCTGCTACAGTCCTTGCGGCCGATGTCTTCGCCTTCGACGGGGATGCATTTCTGAAGGCGTTGGACGGAAGCGTGTACGGAAGGCGATTCACGCTGTACGTCCTGTTGATGCTGGACTACCTGTACCAGAACCACGACCAGCGAATGCACTTCGAGACACTTTCCGTCGAGCACATTCTGCCCCAGACGCCGGATGGCAAGAGCCGCTGGGTTGTTGACTTCACGGAGCCCGACCGGAAGCTGTGGACCGATCGCCTCGGAAATCTGGTGATCATCACCCGTAGGAAGAACACGTCACAGGGCAACCTCGACTTCGACGACAAGAGAAGGAAGTACTTCGAGAAGAACATAGACACCTGCCCCAACTCACTGAGGGTCTTGCAGCAGTATGACCGGTGGACACCAGTTGAGCTTAAACAGAACCACCAGACTGTCCTCGGGACCATGAGAAAGTACTTCAGGCTCCCGGCAGCACAAGTGTAGTGGGCGGGTTGCGTCACTGCCCTCGCGCACCGTGTTGTGGTCGTGTGTTGCTCTTGCTCCGGTGATATCCGATCTTTCTGGGATCAACTCTAGCCGCCACCGCGGCCGCCTCCAGGGATCCGAAGAACGTGATGCATGCTTTTACGAAGGACGCCGGTCGGATGTAGGACATGCACGTTGCCGGTTGCTTGCTTCTGGCTCGACGACGCAATTCGGCGATGACATCTTCCGCCGTCCAGGGCGAACGCTTCTGTCGGATCGCTATCGGGTCTTCTCCCGCGGCACGCAGCGCCTGGCTCCAGCCTCCGCAGTAGCGGCGGGCAGCATCGTAGAGACGCGGCCTGGTCGCAATGACGCCGGCGCAATGGATTGGCTGCCCGGTATCCCGTCGCTGGCGGATCTCCTTCACCACCTGGGCCTTGGACCAGCGGGGAAACTTGTGGATCTGATGCCCGACGCCTGCCCTGTGTAAGGCTGTCTTGAACGAGCCGAATACCCGTCGGGCCGCCGACACAATCCCTGAGGAAGGCAGGCCGTTCTGTGTCACTACGGGACGAATCGCCGCATGTGCCTGGATGGCCACGATGAGCTCGGACCTCGTCCAAGGTCGGCGAACCAAACGAATGGCAAGCGGGTCGTATCCAGCCGCACGGAGGGCATTGTCCCATGAGCCGAAGAACTTACGCGCCGCCTGTATTGGCCCCTGATCAAACTTCCTCACGGAACGAAGGTTCAGTGCGATCCCTTTGTGACCCATTGCGTAGATTGTCTGGATCACCCGTTGGGCGGTCCACGTCCGCCTGCGGGAGATGGCCTCCACATCGAGGCCGGCGGTTCGGATGGCTTCGCCCCAGCTCTTGTAGTGCCGTATGGCGGCAGCGAACAGACCATGCTCCTCCCTCTCCACGGCCGTTGCCCTCATCGACGCCCCCGACATCTCCCGGAGGAAGATGCCGCGGATGACGTCCGTGGGTCCATTGCCAAAGCGTGGGTCGTTGGGGCTCGAAGTTTCTTGTTGTGTGGCCATATCAGATAGGTTGGGCTCTTCCCAGAACTCGACCGGAACCAGCACGTGACTAGCCATGCCCGCGGTCAACTTTGCCCTCGGTTGTTTCGCCATCTGCACCTTCGGGTCTTGGACGGGTCCAACCCGGCTGCGGATATTGCGGCATCCCATGATCCAAAGAAGATCGTTGAATTGCGGCGAAGGGAATCCGGCCGGACCGCGCCGGCATTGAGCGGCTCACCCGCACGCCATTTCCGTTGGATTTCATGAAGCAGGTTGTCCGCCGTCCAGGGTCGCCGGCGTAGGCGTATGACATCCGGGTCCAGCCCTGCGGCAAGCAGCGCCGCATCCCAAGAGCCAAAGAGGGTCTGTCCGGCGTGCTGGAACGAACCAGGATGCCCGCTAAAGTTGACCTTCTCGCCCGAGGCATGGAGTTCGCGAATCCGGCTTACCAAGGCTGATCGTGTCCACCCGCGCACACGCCTGCGGGGATCGTCAAAACGGACGCCCGCTGCGTGGCAGGCCTCGCTCCAGGACGGAAACCAGCGAATCGCGGCGTCGACCAGGCCTGCGGGAGGGTACTGATCACCATATAGCCCCAACTCCCTGCCTTGCTCGGCCCGCTGACGAATCCCGTTCAGGACATCCTCGCGGCTCCAATACTGCTGCCGACGGACGCGAGAGGGGGCGATCCCAGCCGCTCTCATGGCATCATCGTAGCGACCGAAGACCTTGCGGATGACGTGGTACAAGGTGCGATCCGCACGCAGGACAGCGACCGGATTCAAGGGCAGCCCTTCGTTTTCACGCTGCAGGATGGCCTTTAACACGTCGGACTTGCTCGTCAAGGGTTTCCGCCTGACCGGCCGGGGGTCCTTGGGAGTCAGTGCGGCCCAGAGGGCCTCTTCCCACGAACCGAAGAACCGCCGACACGCCCGAATGAGAGATTCAGGTCGGTTCAGGGTGCCCGGCGTCTGGATTTCCCCAGCCGCCGTTCGCCGCCGGATCTCCTTGATGACCAACTCGCGCGTCCAGGGCGGACGGGCCCGCCGGATCTGGCATGGATCAAGCCCAGCCGCGCGGAGGGCCTGGTCCCAGCCCCCAAAGTGCGTCCGGGCGGCGACCGAGAGACTCCCGGCCAGGTGGTCCACGGCGTACAAATGCAGCGGCAGCTTGTCGCGATGGCGTTCCCGGATCGCCTCGACGACGGCCGCCTTCGACCAGCGGGGTGGCTTACGAACCAAGCGGAGCAGTCCAGCCTGCCGCAACGCCGCCTGAAGAGAGCCAAACAGCCGCTTGACGCCGCACAAAAGCGATGTTTTCGACAGGGCGTTCTGGGTCAAAGGCAGGTGCCGGTCGGCGTGCGCCTGGAGGGCCCCGATAACCTGTGATTTGGTCCAAGGACGCCGAGCCTCGCGGATTGTGTCAGGGTCGTAGCCCGCTTCCCGTAACGCGTTGTCCCACGATTCCAACAGCTTGTAGGCCGCGCCAGTCAAACCATTGTCCGCACGCACGACCGAGACATGGTTAAGGGCCACACCCTGACGTTCCAAGTCGCGAATCCGCGCGACGATCTTGGCCACGGTCCACTTCCGCCGGCGTAAGACGACGTCCGTATCTATCCCCGCCTCTCGCAGGGCATTCCCCCAGTTCTGAAAGATCCGAATTGCGGCCCGGGCCAAGGGACGGTCCTCTACCAGAACGGCTCTGGATCTCATGGGCGCCCCGGAGGATTGCCGCTCCAGGATACGGCGAATCACGTCCTTGGCTTCTTCGCCAAGATGTTGGTTGCCGGCTCCTGACCTTGTTCGACACATGGCCTTATCACGCTCATAGGGCGTTGCGCCCGTCATCGCAGGGTGTGCCGGGGGCGCTCACCTGGCCGCCCATCTCGCCAATCCGCATCGCCTCGCTCAGGTACACAATTTGAACACCGCAGTTACGGAACTTGGTTTCGATTTCTTGGCAGCCCTCAGGCCACATGCGGGTTAGGCGAGCAACATCCTCCATGATCAGCACATCATAATCCCCCCTCTCCCGCTTCCTTGCCAGCAACTGGCATAGATCAGGGCGCATTACCGGCAGACAACCGCCGACGCCGGCAAGCCGGACCTCGTCCACGCACTGCATGTCCAGGCTGTCCCCAAACTGGCGGATGATACGGGCTTGCTCCTGAAGCCTGGTCGCCGATCCCTCTTCCGTGGCGCACCGGGCATAGGCGATGTATCGCTTGCCTCGCAGGCCCTGGTTCGCTGGCTTTCGTGTTGCATCCATCTCGTGGTACTCCTGCATTATGGTCTCACGTCCCGGGCCGCGTGCAACCATCGATTAGCCCGCCGCCTTGCCCTCCGTCTGAGCCAGAAGCGATTCGAAGAACTGCAGCGCTTGGGAATGGTTCTTCTCCAGGTAGTCGCGAAGCGTTGGGCGAGTCACAACCTGGCGGACGTAGATGCACAATTTTAGAAGATCGCCAACGTACTGGCGATACAGGTTGCTGTAGAAATCATAATGTTTCTCGACCTCGGTCAGCTTCTTCATGAGGTCCCGCCTAGTCTGCTGGCTCTTGTCCCAGGGCGCCCGCCTGCGGCTCTTCTTGCTCCGGAGAGTGGGTGCCGTCGAAAGCACCTGCGCCTTGGCGAAGGCCACACTCCAGTCCCCGGTCCCCTGCATCATTCGCAGAATTTCCAGCTGCCGAGTGGGCACGATATACGTGAACTCGCGGGCCGCGGTCTGCTTGAGCTGGCCCTTCTCCAGGGCGGCTACGACCTCCGGATGCAGGTCGCGAAACAGCGCCGTGTTCAGGCGGGTTTTCAGCGAGTCCATGCCGAAGGCGCGCGCGATGGTATGCTCATCCAGTCGCTCCAGGGCCTTTCGTAGCATCTTCACCTCCTGGTGAGGCGAAAGATGGTTCACTTGGCGATTGGGGGTGTAGAGGTCTCGGCTGGCCAGGATCAGGCAGGGCACCATCTCCACGCCCAGGTCCAGCAGCGCCAGATACCGCAGGTATCCATCCAGGATGAAGAACTGGTCCCCCTCCTGGCATACGCACAGCGGTTCGATCAGGCCGATGGCCTTCACGTTCGCCACCAGTCTGCGGTAGCTCCGGTCGCTGATCTTACGTTTCCGAAGGGGGGTGAGCTTGACGATGGGAACATCCATCCCTTTCACGTTGGCCCGTTGCATTTCGCTCATTGGTGTCTCCTTCACGTTCTCTGTTTGGGGTTAAACGGCGTATTCGCCCTTGAGTTCGGGCACGGTGGCAAGTCCATCGGCGGCCAGAATTTTGGAAAACTTCGCATCCCGCCCCAATTCCTTCAACGTCACCAGAATCCGCATGAGCCGGCTCTCCCGCTGGCCGGCCTCGAACACGAACGCCTCCTTCTGCCGCGTCATGCTGCGGATGTCGCTCTTGAGTTTCTCAACGCTATAAGGCACCGTGGCCTTCTTGGAGGCCAGTTCCTTGCCCTTTTCCAGGCGGTCTTCGATGATCTTCCGGACTCGGCTGAGGTTGTTGGAATTGACGATGCCGCTGTCGAAGGCGTCCATCAGAAGATGCTGGATGGATCGATCAGTGCTATGGGCGACGCTCATGGCGAAGACGAGCGGGAAGATCCCATCCTCGACGCCCTTGACCAGCCGCTCCTCCCCCTGTTCCACCAGGCGGATGTAGTCCTGGACGTAAGCCGGTGACTTGCCGCTGATGGCTGACAACTGCTCCAAGGTCATGCCGTAGTCATGCATCTCCTTGAGGATCCGGGCGAACTCAATCGTCTGCGGGGGCGTGCGGATGATGTTCTCCCCCAGCGTCATGAGGTGCGCTTGGCATTCGTCGGTGTTCCACACGTCCGCCTCGATGTGGGTCTTGCCCAGCTTGGCATGAGCCAGGAGTCTGCCCTCACCGCAGATCAGTTCGTACATCCCGGTGGCCTTGAGATTTCGCCTGTTGACCACGATGGGCTTGTAGAGGCCTACCTGGCCGATGGAGCGGACGTTCTCTTCGAACTGCCTCTTCTCCCGGGTGCGTGAATTGACCACCTTGATCTTGTCCAGGGGGATCAGTTTGTAGTCGCGTTCGGCGATGCTCTTGATCGGGGGTTTGTCCACGGAGTGTCCTTTCACCGGATGAGTTCACGAATCAGGTCAAGGCCGTTGTATCCATGCAATTCGATCCAGGCGCTACTGCTGCCCGAGATGCGAACCCAAGGTTCTGGAACCATCAACCGCGGCAGGGCCAGGTAGCCGAGAATCTCCCCCTTGTTGTCGCTGGACAGGGGAACCCCAAGCGTGATGTCGATGACCGGTCTACGATCCGGCCGGAAGGCCCAGAACGCCCCGTACCCGTCCGGCACCGGCACCGAGGGCTGGACCAGCACGGTGAAATGCCCGTTTATGATGATGAAGTCCTCGTACGTGTCCACCAGCCGCACTTCGCGACTGATCGCCTGGAAGACATCGTTCTTCACGCGATCCAGAACCTCGGAGAACATCGCCTGGAACGCGCCGCTGAGGCCGCCGAACTTATTCGCGTACGTGCTGGGGGCCGGGCAATCCTTCTCGAAACGGATCAGCCCCGGGGTGATGACGTTGTACTTTTCGTACAGGGACCGCAGGCGAGTCAGCATCTCCTCCCGGCCGTGGCGGCGCTTGCGGCGATCGAAGATGGCCCGGGCCTGCTGGAACAGATCCGGCGCCACAATCGGTTCGTAGGATTCTGGGGTGACCATCCATTCCGAAAAAGGATTGCGGCGCGTCTTGGTCTTGAGGCGCTGGGTGGTCTTGTTGTAAACGACCGCGCCGGCGTACTGGTCGTCAACCAGGATGCTTCGGACGATGGCGTCGCTCCAGCGAACCCCGCCCGGTGAGGGAACCCCACGCGAGTTGAGCTGCCCGGCAATCTGCCGCTCGTCAAAGCTCTTCTCGACGAACAGGAGAAATATCTCCTGGACGATCTGGACCTTGTTCGGGTCGCCCGGAACCAGGATGACGCGCCCGTTCTGGATCGCCTTCCGCTGGCCGGGCTGAAGGATGCGGTCGGGTTTCTTGTGCTCATCCAGCATCATCCGGTAGAAACCGTAGCGAGGCGAACCGCCCGGCCGGTAACCCTGGCGGGCGACCTTGGCCGCGCCCTCGAAAACCTTCTTGCTCAGCGTGCGGCTATACTCGGCGCTCTGGTAACGATCGATGCTCTTACGCAACTGGTTGATAAGCCGGTCTTCGTCGCGACCGAAGCCGATGTTGGTATACACCACCTGTTTGCCGTGCTGAGTGCAGAGTGACTCGTAATGTGCGGAGAGATCTGTGTCCTGGAACCTTCCCCAGCGGCTCACGTCCAGGACCAGCACCAGGACGAAATCGTCCTTGGTCTCCACCCACTCCATCATCTCGTTGAACGCCGGGCGGCCTTCCGCGTTCAGTCCGCTTTTGCCCCGGTCGGCGAACTCGTGGATGATCTCGATGTCGTGCTTCTCAGCAAACGCCCGAATGTTGTCCTGCTGAATCTCGACTGAGTTCTCCTGGCCAATCTCGGCGGAATGCCGATAGTAGGCTACCGCCTTGAGCTTCGGGTCTTCGGAAAGTACCGCGTCTTTGCTGGTCCACCATGCATTCATTCGATAGTCCTCGGTGTCGGTCATTCACGACAATTCCTGCGGCGTTGGAAGGCTCAGCGTACAGGGCAAGGCGTACGAAGACGTTGCGGAGTCGGTGAGAATCTTCGACCAACGCGGTTTTGGGGACCTTGCCGGCACCGGGCAGTCGCGTCGCGACGATAATTCCGCAGCCGAATGGCCCGGAGAGCACGGGGGACAAGAGAATCAGCAGGAGGAGGCGAGAACCCGAGGGGACCAGCGCAGGAGCCGAGCCAAGGATGCTACTGAAGTGCGACGGTCCCGCCACGGCAGCGGTGACGGCAGGCGATCAGGACGTCCCTCCGCGCGGGGGTAGCGAACTTCCAATCCGCCGGCAGGAACGTCGACCTTCGACCGGACGGCTTGTTCCGGCCGCGGGCGTCCGCGCCCGCCGCCCCCAAAGTTGAAATCCAGCGATGGAGCGAGGAATGGGCCAGGGTCGACGGCTCTGATCGAACCTCAAAGCGCGACCGCAAATCCAGGGGCCACGACGGGTCGCCCACGTGAAACACCGGGAGGAAGCGATGGAGCACGCCCTTGCGGTAGCTGACACCGTCGTCTTCGACGTAGCGGAGAGCCCGGCAGGTCATCTGCGGCAGCACATACCGTTTATGCGGAGCCGCGAACGGGGGGTATTCGGTGAAGGTTCGGCCGCAGACCGGGCACCGCCACCGGACCAGCATGCACTGGACGACCTCGACGCATCGATCACGGATGACCAGAAACGTTCGGTGTCGGAATGCGTGTTTCCTGAACCGCTGCGGCGAATCCGCTCGCTGCCCGCAGTGGGGACACTGCATCGCCGGGCAACGGTGGTTCCCTTTGCGAACCTGCGCTGAGTAGGCGATGATGTCGCGGACCAGACGGCCATCGACGAGCGGATCGATCCAAGACGTGTTCTGCCTCAAGCAGAGCCCTTCCGTGGGGTTCTGATGTCGATAGCGACATCAGGAAGTTGTCTAACCCACTGCACGCGCGTACGTAACAAACTCTGCCTCGTCACGCTTCAATCATAAGATACGGTGTGGATCCTGCCTGCACCCGGCAAGGAAACCATCATTTCGTAGTCGCGTAACCATCTGTCAGAATTGCAGTAAGAACAATTTGGTGAAGATTTCGTGTTTTTCCGTTGACGGCATCCTTACAGAATACTAACATTCCATCGTTCAGAGAATCCCGCCTGCCGGAGCCCTGAGTAAACAGGCCGGAGAGTGGAAGTGGGCCTACTGAACTTCTCCGCGGCGATTCCGCCGCACATGCCAACGGCACCTTCGGACACGGTGTCGCAATGCGCCCTCACGGATGATGCGGGCGCCGGGGCAGGGATGCCATCGATCTTGGACCAGGGGCGCTGCCTTGGGCGGCCGGGAAAGGATGCCCGGCCCCCGCCCCCGGCCTGGCAAAACAATCCCTTGCGATTCTCGGAGAACCAAACATGATTCAGGATACGCAGTCGAACGGTCGAACGCATCGGTTGAAGTCAATCTCGATCATTGGCGGGTTCCTGGACGGCCTTCAACTGGATCTCTCGGACGGGCTCAACTGCCTGATCGGGGCCCGGGGCACAGGCAAGACCACCGTGTTGGAGCTCGTGCGGTACGCCCTGGACGCCCTCCCGCCGGCCAACGACACCGAGCGGCAGCGGATCGAGACGCTGATGAAGGCGAACCTCGGCGATGGCACCATCGAACTGACCATCGAGACCCGCGAAGGTCTGACGTACAAGGTCATCCGCTCGTGGCAGGAAGACCCGGCCGTCGTCACCGCCGACGGATCGGCCACGGGGATCTCGCTGCGGTGTGGGGGCAACGGCGTGTTTCGGGCCGACATCTACAGCCAGAACGAGATCGAACGGATCGCCGATCAGGCGCTGTCGCAGCTTTCCCTCATCGACAACTTCGAGCCCGCCCAGATCGCTGAGATCACGGCGGAGCTGCGGACGTACACCTCGCGTCTGGCGACCAACGCCACGACGTTGATGCCCTTGCAGGATCAGATCGACGCGCTCAACAGCGAGATCGCCGGTCTGCCGGGAATCGAGGATAAGATCAAGGCGCTCGGCCCCATCAAAGGTCAGAACGCGGAGCCGGTCACCAAGGCGCAGCAAGCCAAGTCGATGCGCCAACGCGAGACGCAGGCGATGGAGGGCCTGTGGCAATTCCTCCAGGAGTACGACCAGCAGATGGCGGACCTGAACGGGCAGGTCGTCAGCCGGACCACGCAGTGGCTGGCGCGAGACCTCCTGGCTGGCCCCAACGGTCAGGCGATGACGGGCATCAAGCGGATGCTGCTGGACGGCGGCGTGGAAATCGACGGCCTGTTGCAGCAGGCCCGCTCGCGACTTGCGAAGATGCAGTCGGAACTGGGTGACGCGGGCACGACGCTGGGCGACACGCACGCCCAACAGCAAGCGGCCTATCAGGAATTGCTCAAGCACGACGCGACGCTGCGTGGCCAGGCGGCCGAGCGGTCCAACCTCGAACGGATGAAGAACGATCTGTTGGCCAAGCAGAGGCAACGCGACGCCTTGATCGAGAAGCAGGCCACGATGCAGCGGGATCGCACGCAGCTCCTCCAAAGGCTGTCGGAACTCCGCGACAGCCGATATGCCGTCCGCATGGCCATCGCCCAGCGGATCAACACTGCCTTGCTGCCAGCCATCCGCGTGACTATTGAGCAGTCGGGGCATCTGGGACAGTATCGCGCGTTGCTGGAGCAAGCCCTCGCGGGTGTTCGGGTGCAACGGGGCGTGGTCGCCCTGCGTATCGTGGAGCGGGTCATGCCCGCGGAACTGGTCGCCCTCATTCGGCGTGGCGATGTTGCTGGCCTTGCGCAGCGGGCAGGCCTCAACGATGAGCAGGCGCGGAAGGTGGTCGATGCCCTCAAGAACACCGACCTGCTGTTTGCCCTGGAGACCGTCGAGCTTGCCGATCGGCCCCGGATCGAACTCAAGGACGGGGAGGGCTACAAGGACTCGGCGGCGCTCTCCACCGGTCAGAAATGCACGACCATCCTGCCCATTCTCTTGCTGGACAGCGACACGCCGCTGCTGGTGGATCAGCCCGAGGACAACTTGGACAACCGGTTCGTGTGCGAATCGGTGGTCGAGGGCATCCGGAAGGTCAAGGCCCGACGGCAACTGGTCTTCGTGACCCACAATCCCAACATCCCGGTCCTGGCCGACGCCGAGCGGGTGTTCGTCCTGGAGTCCGATGGGGTCCACGCCCGCAAGGCCACCGAGGGCGACGTGGACGGCTGCCGAAACGCCATCGTGAACTTGCTCGAGGGCGGAGAGAATGCCTTCAAACGCCGCCAGGAAAGGTACGCCTACTGATGGCCTCTCCAGTGGCACAGGGCGATTCGACGTCGGTCGATTTGACCCAGGCGCTGTCGCGGCTGCGGACGGATCGTAACGCCATCGCCTGGCCTCAGCGCCGACAAATTGTCGCGCGGATCGCCGGTCCGCTGTCTGAGGGTCAGGCGGGCGAGCCGTTCCGTTCGCTCCTGCTGTTGCTGGCCGAGGATCCCAAGTGGGAGGTCCGCAAGGACGTGGCCGACGCCCTGGCCACGATTCCCGACAACGACCTGGCGACGTTGGCCCGCAAGTTCCTGTCCGACAGCCACGCTTATGTGCGTCGGGCGGCCAAACAGAGCATCGAACGCCGCCGGGAAGCGGCGAAGGAGGCCCAGAAACGCAAACGCGGCGTCGACCTGGTGTTGGCGCTGTATCAGGAACTCGAAGACCAGCACGGCAAGGCGGCGGCCGACAAGGCTCGCCGCTTGGCCGAGCAGCTGTACGATACGCTGATCGGGGCTACGGTTCACGAGATGCGCAGTGTGCTGACGGCCTTGAAGGAAGACAACGCCCAGATCATCGAACGTCAGGACGCCGGGCAGCTCGACTCGGGGTTCCTGCGGCGTAAATCGATGAAGATCGCCGACCGCCTGGCGTTCATCGAGCGGCTGCTTCAGGACATGCGGAACTATGCCCAGCCGGTCTCCGATGAGCGGGTCGCCATCACCGTGGCGGACCTACTGACCGAGGCCCGCAGCATCGTCTCGGAGAACCTCAAGGCCCGCAACATCAACCCCCGGAAGGTGGCACTGGACGTGGATGTGCCACCGGATCTGACGGTGAAGGTGTCCCGCGTCCATATCGTCACCGCCATCGTGAACGTGCTGAAGAATGCCTACGACTTCCTGCCGGCCGATGGCGAAGGTCCGCAGGGACGGATTCAGGTTCGGGCCAGCCAGAAGGCCAAGCAGGTCCACGTCGTCGTGCAGGATTTCGGCCAGGGCATCCCCGTCGCCAATCTCGACGAGGTTCGGCAATGCCTGCCCGGGCGCACCAGCCGCCCCCACGTCGGCACGGGGTTTGGACTATGCAACGCGAGGCGTTTCGTGGAGGCGCACGGCGGCAAGTTGCTGATCGACAGCAAAGAGAACGAGGGCACGACTTTGACGCTGGTTGTACCCATCGGGTGAGGTCTGTGGAATGAAACACTGCGCTCTGGTCATTGAAGACAACGCCGACATCGCCGAGTCGGTAGCCGACACGCTCGAGTCGCTGGGTCACGAATACGTATGGGTCAAGTCGCAGGAAGAGGCCCGCCAGCACCTTGACGACGGCCGGTTCACCTACGTCCTGCTGGACCTGCAGATCCCGGTACGCTTCGGACGCGGCTTGCCGTGCATCGAGTACGGCGAGCACCTGGCTATGGAAATTCACCAGAGCCCGGCCATGCAGGGCGTGCCCATCATCGTCATGACCGCCTACGGCAAGGAGGGCCTGGAGATCGCCGCGCCGCTGTGCGAGCACGGCGTGGTCGACTTCATCAACAAGCCGTTTCCCCGGACCGGTCGCACCTTGGCCTCCGTGATCCAGTCGGTGCTCGACCGGACTCGCCGCAAACGAGAGCGAACCAGCCCCAAGCACCTGAAGCCGGAGAAGCCGTTCCGGGGTGGCGAACTCGTGTTCTACCCCGACCGCATCGAACTGTGCGAGGTCCCGGTGGTCTCCAGCAGCAAGTCGTGCCAGATGTCGGCGATCCTGGACACGCTCAAGCAGCGGCTGGATGAGCGCCGCTATAAGGCGTTCCCCGGCGGCGGCCTGGCGAGCAAGGTGGGCAGTGGCGGGGGGCAGAACAGCGTAGCGGGCAGCATTCGTGACTTCCGGCGCTACATCGCCGAGCGGCTCGGCCAGGAGCGGGGTCTGAAGGTCGAACGCGACGATGTCATCGAAACCTCCAAGGCTGGCTACCGCCTTAACGCCTGGATCGTCGTCAAGGACCTGCGGAATACTGGGCCACGTCCGACAGAAAATAGTCGAGTAAACACGAACCATGACCCAGTAAATACTGGGTCAGATGAACCAGCAAACGAGCGGCGGGAGCAGATTCTGGCCCTGGTGCGGGCCGGAGAGCGGCTTCGCGTACCTGGGTTTGCGGAGAGACTGCGGTGCGGGTACGCCACGGCGAAGCGCGAGGTCGACGCCCTGAAGGCCGAAGGACACATCGAGTTCGTCGGGCCGGCGAAAACGGGGCACTACAAGCTGGCCAAGACGGCCCCGGCTTGAATCGCGGCGGCTCCGAAGGCAAGACGTCGAGACGCACTTCCGAATCTGTGCTCGGACGGCCAAGCGGGAATTCGGCGTGCTCACCGATGCCGGAATGATTGCGTTTGACCGGACCATGTCGCCCGGATATTATCGGCTTCCCCATGCGGCTGCGGCCGTCGCCGCGGAAGTTGCCAGGGCAGCTGCAAAGCCCTTGCGAAGGCAGCCATCGTAGACGGCCCTATCGAGGAGCGCCAATGAGACTGGTTGGGGGAAAAGAGTGCTATCAGGTCGACTGTGACTCGGTCACAGCCCGAGGGTTCATGTACACCGCTGACGAACTGGCGACGGCACTCGAAGGACCGGCCGGCGAAATCATCCGAGACGACGCAGGCAACGTGACGGTCGAGGAGATCCTGGTAGGCGTGGCAGACACCGGCTTCGCCCAGGAGGGCGTCCGCCGCATCGTGTCATCGAACCGAGCGCCGGAGGACTGGCGTGTCGGCGAGGCCCTGGCGGAATGCCGGCTGCGAGACGGTCACGAGTGCTCCTTCCCGTGGCCGGCTGGCAGGGACCAAAAGAACCCAGACTCCAGCCCGCCGGGGGCGGACCTAGTCGGATTCCAGAAGACGACACGCAAGGATCACCCGCACCGGTTCGCCTTCGGCGAGGTCAAGACCTCCAATGAGGAGAAGTGGCCGCCCCAGGTCATGTATGGACGGCACGGCCTCATCCAGCAGCTCGAGTCCCTTCGGGATCAAGTCGACGTTAAGAACCACCTCGTCAAGTACCTGACCCACCGTGCCAGCAACGCCTCGTGGCTGCCACAGCACAAAGAGGCCGCCAGACGCTACTTGGCGGACCCCACCGACGTGTCGCTTTTCGGGGTGCTCGTGCGCGATGTTACACCCAAGGATGATGATCTGCGGACCCGCGCGAAAGCGATGGCAAAGGGTTGTCCCAAATTGACATCGGTCCATTTGACGGCGATGTACCTGCCACCCAAGAGCATCGACGGGATCGGGAAGAGAGTCCGGCTGACGAAGGAGGAACGCCGTGCTCGTAACTGAGGACACCCTCCAGGCCGTTGATCGACACTGGGCAGTCCTCGCGGTTGGCGAGGCACAGCGGGACCGCGTCCTCGAGGTGGCCAAAGCGCGCCTGGTGAGGTCGGCTGTTGGCCGCCAGATGTCCTTAGACTTCCGAGAACGAGCCACAGATTCAGAACTCTTCGAGCGCCTGGCTCTGGCGTATGAACTGGCCGCCATCGAGGGGTTGGATTCGGTTCATCACCCCACGACCGAGCCCAGCAACGAGTCCATGCGGAAGCAGTGCCATGCAGGTGCATGGCGGGCGTTTGATCTCCGGCGTCTCCTCCCCGTGCCCACCGAACTAGAGCCGCGGCTACTCCACATCATGCACCTTGCGGCTCTGGCGTACTGCGGTGACCGCTGGTCCGACCTGCGCCGGTGGTTCTCCGAGCATGCGGAGGCTGTAGTCGCTCCGTCCGTTGCCGGGGTACGTTGGGACAGGCGACTGCTGTATCGGCTGTTCGATTGCTGGGTCCGCCTATTTCGGAAGAACAGTTGGGATGATCTCGACCGCATCCGCGAGATAGTCGCCGGTCTGCGCGAGGACCAGAAGAGCCTCGAGGCTGAGGCGCTGAATAACGGCGACAACAGCCGCGACAGGCACATGGCGGTCAGGCTCGTGTGCCTCTACCACTGGGCCAAAGCAACCGAATTGTTGGCCATCTACATGCTCCAAGGCACGCCGGCCGGTATCACCGAGGAGCTTGACAAGCACTTTGAGAGTTCGCAGCGAGCCGCGGCTTCCACCAACGACGCGACTCTGGACATCCTCCAGCGGTGGTTGCACGTTGCGAGCCGGCAAATGGTAGCCGGCTGCATCTGGCGCGTCACGCAGACCGTCAATTCGCGGGTAACGGAGTTCGTCAAGAACATCACCAAGCACCAAGCGATGTTCGAGTTGCTGCCGCCCCAGCGAGCGGCACTTCAGGAACAAGGGCTGCTTGACCAGGCGAGTCGGGCCGTCATAGTGGAAATGCCCACCTCCGGCGGCAAGACGCTGCTTGCTGAGTTCAGGATTCTGCAAGCACTGAATCAGTTTGACCAGGACCAGGGCTGGGTCGCCTACGTGGCCCCCACACGAGCGCTCGTTGCCCAGGTAGCGCGACGCCTTCGCCGCGATTATGCTGGTTTCCCGGTCAGAGTAGAGCAGCTCACCGGAGCGATTGAAATAGATGCCTTTGAAGAGGCGATGCTTACCGCGGTAGGCAAATCGAAGGCGTTCGATGTTCTGATTTGCACCCCTGAGAAGCTCCAGTTCGTCATTCGGAACCACAAGGTGGCGCGTCCCCTCGCCCTTGTCGTCCTTGATGAAGCCCACAACATCGAGGATAGCCAGCGGGGCATGCGGATCGAGCTCCTGCTCGCCACGATCAGGCGAGAGTGCGAAAAGGCGAGCTTCCTGCTGTTGATGCCGTTCGTGCCCAATGCGAAAGAACTGACACAGTGGCTGGCCAGAGGCCCCGAATCAGGGCGAACCATAAGCATCGGCACCAGCGTCTGGAAGCCGAACGAACGTATCGTTGGCATCTACGAGTCGCGGAAGGGCGAAAAGAAGGGCGACTGGACGCTTCAGTACGAGACGTTGGTGCGGACCCACAAGGCCCTGGACCTGAAAGGCACTCACCAGGTCGGAGGCGTGCGACCGTCACGGCTGTCTTGGACACAATCGCGAAAGCTCGCGGCGACAACAGCTGCCATGGCAGGAGTTTTCTCGGAGCGCGGGACCAGCATCGCGGTTGGTGGTTCTCCGGCGACCGCTTGGGGCATGGCACGGCAACTGCAGAATGACTTGCCGCACTTCGATCCGGTGCCCGACGAGATCGCCCTCGTTCAGAAGTTCCTGAAACAGGAGATCAGTCCAGACTTTGAGTTGGTTGCCATGCTGAACCATGGGATCGGCGTCCACCATGCCGGCCTGTCGGATGAAGCCAGAAGCCTGATGGAGTGGCTCACTGAGGAGGGCAGGCTTCGGGTGCTTTGCGCGACCACGACGATTGCCCAGGGCATCAACTTCCCGGTGTCGTCGGTGTTCCTCCAGTCCATCGATCATTACGTGCCATACAAGGGCCCGAAGCCGATGGATCATCGGGAGTTCTGGAACCTGGCCGGACGAGCCGGGCGCGTCGGCCATGATTCCGTGGGCGTCATCGGCGTGGCCACCAACGGCACGCCAGCTCATGCACAGCGGCTGCGAGAGTACGTCCGTGAAGCGACCGCAAATCTGGTGTCGCAACTCGTGCGGCTGTTGGACGATGTTGCCCAGGCTGGGCGGCTCTATGAGCTACAGGCCGTCATGCAAGAAGACCAGTGGCGCGACTTCCGCTGCTATGTCGCTCACTTGTGGGCGGAGAAGCAGGACCTGGACCGCGTTCTCGCCGAGACCGAACAGCTGCTGCGCAGCACCTACGGCTACGGCATCCTGACTTCGCGGGCGGACGCGTCCAGCCGAAAGAAGGCCGTCGCACTGCTAGACGCGACCAAGGGCTACATCCGGGACTTGGCCAACAAGCAGGGGCAGGCCGTTCTGGCGGATTCCACCGGCTTCGCACCTGAGGGAGTTGGCGTGGCAATGGCCGGACTCAACCAGCTTGAGCGTAAGCTCTCGCCGGACGACTGGGAGCCGGACAGCCTCTTCGATGGTCGCAGCAATGCCTTGGCGAGCTTGATTGGCGTCATGATGCGAATACCGGAACTGCGGCAGTCTCTGGAAGACATCACGCCTGCGGGCCGGGACAAGCGACACATCGCGCAACTGACCAAGGACTGGGTGGGCGGAGCATCCATCCAGGACATCGCAACGACCTACTTCCTGGCCGAGGGCGGAAATCTGACCGACGCCATCACGGACGCGTGCAAGGCGATCTACCGCACGCTCACGAACTCTGGGCCTTGGGGACTGTCGGCCCTGAGCAAGATGCCCAAGAACGTCTCCGGCCTCGACTACGACAATATGACCGATGAGGTGCGGGCGCGGCTGAACGCGTTGCCGTCGATGATCTATCACGGCGTCCGAACGCCGGAAGCGATCTTGATGCGGATGAACCAGGCCCCTCGAAGTGTTGCAGAGCGTCTGGGGACGCTATTCGCCGGTGAAGTGGCCCCGCCCAATCGCTCTGTCGTCGCTGCTCGGGAATTCATCAAGTCGCTGGATGACCAAGGGTGGGGGCGAGCGATGCCTAACAAGGCACCGATGACAGGTGCCGAGTGTCGGCGCATTTGGAAGGTTCTCTCGGGCGAGGTGACATGACGTGGTGCATCGTCCGTGTCACCGGTGACACGGCGGTGACATGACGGTGCAAAGGGGTGGCGATCCTTCCCTTGCGGATCGAAGATGTCCCCCTCGACGAAGAGTTGGAGCACAACCTTAGCTCGGTGCATTGGATGGACGCCATGACCCTGCCGCTGGAGGCACACCTGAACATGATGACCGCTTCACCATGCCCCAGCATCCGCTGTCGCGGCCATGAATCTCTGCCAGGGAGTTTCTATACCAGGTGAGTCGCCCCGACTTCAAGAGCCCCGCGAAAGCGGGGCTTTTTCGTTGCTGGAGACGGTCGTGTTTCACGTGTACATTCTTCGGAGCCTTCGAAACGGGAAGTTGTACGTGGGGCATACGGACG
>Ga0116148_1001427_pt1 | contig 26245 bp, 19 predicted proteins | sample AD_UKC055_MetaG_FD_89786 | JGI IMG/M metagenome (GOLD analysis project Ga0116148, IMG submission 89786) | Active sludge microbial communities of municipal wastewater-treating anaerobic digesters from USA - AD_UKC055_MetaG | ecosystem: Engineered > Bioreactor > Anaerobic > Digestate | place: USA... | reverse complement strand
GCATTGACAGACGAAGTTTCCATGATTTCGCTGTAGGCAAAAAGTTCCGTTCAGTGTATATTTCCGGAAATTTTAGCTTTTCATTAGGCTATTGAATTAGTTTTTTATATTTTTGGATCACGGCAGTTCCAGCACGTACGCTAGTCGGACAATTTTTTCATCTTTACTATCTATTATAAAATGTACGTGGGGGGAGGAACTGCCTCTTTTTTTTGTCTGACATTATGGTAGGATTTTACAGGAAGCAACGACAATGATTTTGGCTGGTTTATTTGTTTACAGACCTATACACAATTTTAAGATTATTAAGTAGGAGCTAGGATCAGTAAATTCAAAACCAGTTGGGACTATCTTTACTGTGATGATTAGAGTAAGTGCCAAATCTTAAAGATTGTTGATGCGGGAGACAAACTTATGACCCTGCGGGGATTTGCGTCTCATGACCCTCTAAACCTTTATCAAGAAGGGTTTTCAACCTCTCTCTATTCCTCCACTTTTTCAGTTGCAATTCCCTGGATTCTGCATCATGTTTATTTGAATGGTCTTCGGTGTAAACTAATATCCAGGGCCTTCCTGCAGAAGTGAATCCTTTTGAATGAGAGTTGTGACGTCTTAGTCTGCCGATTACGTCAGCCGAGGAGCCGATATAATATTTATCGAGTTTAGAAGAATATATAATGTAAACAGCGTACATAAAAGATCCCACTAAATTTAGCAAAAAATTTCATATTGTGGGCGATGTAGGGATCGAACCTACGACCCTCCCGACACTTGCGTGTCGGGACGCTCTGAACCAAAAAAATAACCCACCTGAAAGGACAGGATTTGTATTGTGGGCGATGTAGGGATCGAACCTACGACCCTCCCGACACTTGCGTGTCGGGACGCTCTGAACCAAAAAAAAATCCCACCTGAAAAGAAGACAATTATGAATATGGTGCCCATTAAGGGAAGAGGTTATGTCCGTGTTCATGTAGCCAAAGTTGAAAACTCATTTATCATGGATCTGTTAGAATTTGTTCCTTATCAAATCATCCATAAGTATTGGGGACTGGGATTTGGGAATGTTAATATTAATGATTTTATATTCTATGAATTCCATTATACCACTGACAACACAAAATTCCATTATACCACTGACAACACAAAATTCCGGGGTTGCATTAAGAGATAATTCTATCAGATACCATACTTAAAGAGTATAACATTCACAACTGCGGTATGCAAATCGTATGCAATTAAAAAAGCACTTACTCGAAAAGATCGTTGTAAGTGCTTCATTTTCAGCGTGGGCGATGTAGGGATCGAACCTACGACCTCCTGCTTGTAAGGCAGGCGCTCTGAACCAACTGAGCTAATCGCCCTATTTCAATCTCAGTGGACCTACGACCCTCCCGACACTTGCGTGTCGGGACGCTCTGAACCAACTGAGCTAATCGCCCGGAAAGAGAGTGCAAATATAAATTCAATTTTTTATTCCGCAATAGCGGTTTTAAAAATAAAACACCCTTCCGGAACAAATCAAAATCGTCTTCGTACAACCATAGGGCCACACTGTGAATCATTTTATTAACCCTGTTAATTATACGCTTTACCCACATGATTCCGTTTATAGGAATATATTTATATTAGCTTTTGGTACTTTTTGACCATAAATGAGTTGCAATCCGGGGGTAAGTGCTTAAAGATTGCAGACTCAACTGTTTGATAAGTAGTTTGATATGTTGCCTGAACGCTGATCCTGACCGATATGAAACAAATACACCTGTCAACCCTGGTGCTTGCACTTCTTCTCGCCCTGCCTCCGCAGTCCGCCGATGCGCAGGTTGGCCCGGGCGGAGTAGGCACACTGACCAATACACAACTCTGGCTCAGGTCAGACAGCCTGATTGCGATACAGCCTCTGTACTATGTCACCAGCTGGCTTGATCTTTCAGGCCATATGCGCGACTTCGGGGCGGTGATCATGGGCCAGACCGTGCCTACACTTTCGCTGAATACCATTAACGGTTATCCGGCTGTCACATTCTCTGATCAGGGCGGTGTCGGGGGCGATTTTCTGGGCTACAACGGATCCATCGGCATTTCAGGATCAGACGGAGCCACAGTTGTGATCGTTGCCCGGAATACCACTGCTGCCGATGAACAGAACGGAGGTCTGTACATGGGCCAGAAGAATGCCGGTGGCATAAATGCAGTAAGAAGCTACGGACTTGAACATGCTGATGCTGTCAGATTCAACGGCCAGAACCAGGTCTTCAATGACGGGCATACGGCAGGCAACTGGAAAATAATCTACTATTCCAACCCTGCGGGGGCGTCTGTCTCTGCCTACGGTGCGTTTCTCAACGGTACTCAACTGACTGGTAACTCTGCCTCAGCCTTTGTTCCTTCACTTGTTTCCAACTTCGCTCTTGTGGGAGCAACCCAGATGAACGGCACCTATAACCCGGCCGGTTATTTCAACGGTGACATGACAGAGATAGCCGTCTTCTCAGGCCAGCTGAACGATGCTGAACGGGTTGTGCTTCAGAATAACCTGGGCGCAAAATACCTGCTTCCGATAGCAGATGACCATTATGCCTGGGAAACAACCCATTCTCATGATGTGTCAGGTATTGCAGCTTTCAATGGCACTACCTTCACCAATGCCTGGTCAACAGGTATGCTTTCAGTTACTTCTCCTTCCGGCCTCAGTGAAGGCGAATACCTCTTTTTCGGACATAACAAAGCCGGAGCTAAGACATGGACAACCACAGAGGTGCCTGCTCCCGGTACTTACCGGCTGCCCAGGGAATGGCGGTTTGACGAGACTTCAGATGTCGGCACGGTGACAATCAGCGTCCCGGCATCCTCACTGCCGGTATTGCCATCAGGCTATGCGACAGTTGGCATACTTATCGATAATGACGGCGACTTCACTTCCGGAGCCACAATGTACCGCCCAACCCTGTCAGGAGGTAATTACACTCTTGACGTGAATATAACTGACGGCCAGTACCTGACAATAATTGCATTCCGCCCGGAGGTGAATTTCACCGTGCCGGCAGGATCAGGACTTGAAAATGTTACTCCCGCAAGTGTACAGGTTTCCCTCAACTATCCTCACACGTCTGATGTCACCGTCAGCTATGCCGCAACCGGCGGAACTGCAACAGCAGGAACTGACTATACACTTGTTCCCGGTCCCGTGACAATTCCGGCAGGATCTCTTACTGCCACTTTTGCAATCAATGTCATAAATGATGCCATTGTTGAGCCTTCAGAAACAGTCATTACAGGTCTCTCCAATCCTTCCCCGGGGGTATCTGTAGGAATGCAGAACAGTCATACATACACCATCCTTAATGATGACACCGTTTACGCTGCATTTTCATCGGCCACTGCTTCAGGTCCTGAGGGTAATGGCCCCGCACCGGTCTCATCGCTCAGGATAGTGGTCAGCGGAGGAATTACCACCGTTCCGGGAAGTGTTATCGTGATAGTTTCAAACGGTACGGCCTCATCGGCCGACTGGTCTCAGACCGGCAATATGATTACCATACCTGCAGGCGATTATACAACACCGGTTTCATTGCCGATACCAGGAGCTGTCCTGACCATTCAGGGAGATCTCACGGTGGAACCTGATGAGACCGTTAACGTCAGCATGAATACATTTGTGACTGTTGCTGCAGGTCCTGTTGTCAGTTCCGTATACACCATACTCAACGATGATAACTCGACAGCAAGCGTCAATGCCGCAACAACAGTCATTCCTGAAGGCGGACCCGGTGCGGCAGGAACAGGCACCTTTGCATTTGCTTTCAGCAATCCTGTTTCAAATGCAAGGACAGTTTCGTACACTGTGACCGGAACAGCAACATCCGGTACCGACTTTGTTGCCCTTCCGGGATCCTTTGTGATGCCTGCAGGCGCACTGTCATACAATCTTGTACTGACTTCCGTTGCTGACCTGCTTATCGAGGGAGATGAAACTGTAAGGGTCACCATCACGGGAGTCTCAGGAGCTCCGGCGGTTACTGTTAACGCCACACCGGCTGTTATTACAATCGATGATGATGACCTTCCTGTCATTCTGTTCTCCCCGGTAGCAGTAAACATGGCTGAAGGGTCAACGGCTACCATCGAGGTCTGGCTACAAAATGCGCCCGCCGGCCCGGTGACAATCAACGTCTCCACCATGATGGCAGGGCTGCTGAATATCAGTCCGGCTTCACTTACATTCAATTCGTCGAATTTTTCCACTCACCAGGTGATTACCCTGCAGGCGATTGAGAATGCATTCCTGGGCGATCAGACTGACAATGTAATACTGGCAGTGAATGACGCTCTTTCGTTTGATCCCTTTGATCCCTTGCCTGATATTATTATTCCGGTCACCATTGTCAACAATGATGTAGCGTCTATAGTGGCTAATCCCACGAGTGTAATGGTTGCTGAAAACGGAACGGCAACCTTCACCGTTACTCTTTCAGCCGCACCTCCATCCGGCGACGTCGTGGTTGATCTGGTCAGCAATAACACCGGGGTAGCTACAATCAATATTGCACAGCTCACCTTCTCAGCGGCAAATTATAATGTTCCACGGACCATCACTGTATCCGGCGTAAACAACAACACGGTGCCGGATGCATCAACCACTATCTCCCTTGCCGTAAACAATGCACTGTCATATGACGGGTATGACGGAGTGACCGCCACCGTCAATGTCAACGTCACGAATGATGACCTGGCAGGGTTTACGGTCACGCCTCTCACGCTGACCATCAATGAGGGAGGCCCTGCCGGCCAGTTCACTGTCGTGCTGAATGCCCAGCCGCTGACTGACGTGGTTTTTAACCTCGTCAATGCTGCGCCGGTTAACGTCACCCATGTTTCGCAGGTGACCTTTACACCGGCGGACTGGAATGTGCCGGTTGTGGTTATGGTCACTGCAACAGAGGATCTCCTGGATGCTGACCGTACTGATGTCATTGCAGTCACAGTCAACCAGGCTTTGTCCGACAACAGCTTCGATGCACTGTCATCACAGAATGTCACCGTCAATATCGAAGACAATGATCCGCCGGTTATTACCGGTTGTCCGGGCAATTTATCGGTCAATACATCCCCGGGCGCATGTTCAGCCACAGTCAGCTGGACGCCTCCCGTGTCAACAGCACCTATGACATCCACCCACCTTCCGGGTTCGGTCTTTGCTTCAGGTGTGACTACTGTGACCTATACGTCGACGGATGCTGACGGAATGGTTTCGACCTGCAGTTTCACGGTAACCGTGACTGATGCCGAAATGCCAGTTGTGAATTGCAAAAACATAACGGTTAATCTCGATGCTTCCGGTAATGCAACAATTGCCCCGTCAGACGTGTTGGTGTCCGCTCCCGCGGACAACTGCGCGATTGCCGGTGTCACGCTCAGCCGTTCAGCCTTCACCTGTGCAGACCTGGGACCTGTTACCGTAACGGTAACTGCAACTGACGCAAGCGGCAATGCGGCATCTTGCGATGCAGTCGTTACCATTGCAGATCCGTTTGTCACATCGCTGAATGCCGGTCCTGATGCGGAAATATGCACTACGCAACCGTCCTATACCATCACCGGGGCATCAGTCTCCAATATGACCCTGTCATGGAGCACATCGGGCAGTGGTACATTCAGTGACCCGGCAGCGCTCAATCCGGTTTATACCAGAGGTGCAACCGATCTTACAGAGGTGACTCTGACACTGACCGGGACGAAGCTGAATGGGTGTCCTGAGACGCTGACTGACGCCATGACGCTGACCTTTGCCGGGGTACCGGCAGCCGGTGCGGGAGCCGACAAGGACCTCTGCAGCGGAACCGCCACTGTTGCCCTTTCAGATGCAACGGCAACAAACGGAACGATATCCTGGACCACATCGGGCAATGGTACCTTCAGTGATCCGTCCATTGTCACTCCGGTTTACACTTTCGGGAGTTCTGACACCGGCCCTGTCACTCTTACCATGACGGTCACAAGCGCCTCATGCGGGACAGTGAGTGACAATCTTACAATAACCTTCACCCCTGAGCCTGTAGCAGAAGCCGGTCCGGGTGGATCAGTATGCCGCACCGAGGCCGGATTCCAGGTAGCCGGTGCTTCCCATGCCGGAGGCACTGTGACATGGAGCACCAGCGGGAACGGCACCTTCAGTGACAATACTGCAGACAACCCCTACTATACATTCGGCACGGCGGACTATGCCTCAGGATCAGCAACCCTCACAATGACAGTTACAGGTGGCGGAACCTGCGGCACGGTAACTTCTTCAGCCACTGTTGCAATCAACGCTCTTCCTGTGCCTGAGGTAACCAGCCAACAGCAGATTACCTGTAACGGTCTGACTGACGGCGCAGTGCAACTGGCCGCATCCGGCGGACTTGCTCCGTATACATACAGCATAAATGGAGGACCATTCCAGGCTTCCGGTGATTTCACAGGCCTGGCTGCAGGAACCTATGGGTTCGAAGTGATGGACGCCAATGGCTGCATTGCCGGAACCACTGTGGACATTACTGAACCAATGCCGTTCACGGCTGTGATTGACGGTACTGATGATGTAACATGTCATGGCAGCTCTGACGGTGCAATCTACGCAACGCTGTCCGGAGGAACTGAACCTTACAGTATCAGCTGGGCCGGACCGGACGGATATACGGCTTCCACCGCAACCATTACCGGCCTGGAGGCAGGGACCTACACACTTACTGTCTCAGACAGATATAACTGCATAACACTCAGCTTTATAGAGGTGATTACCCAGCCTGATGCAATTAAGATCATCTCTGCTGATATTTCAGATAACAATGGTTACGGAGTTACCTGCCCCGGGTCTGCAGACGGTTCAATAACCGTGGTAGTTCAGGGAGGAACGCCTCCGCTTGTTCTGGAATGGACAGGTCCTGCCGGATTCACATCTGACCAACCTTCGATCTCCATGCTCGGTGCTGGCGAGTACATGCTGACAATTTCGGATGCGGCAGGGTGCATCCTCACTGCAGACTATACACTTACCGCGCCCGAAGCATTGGATATTTCGGCCGTAACGGCCGATGCCTCCTGTCCTGATACGCCTGACGGCGACATTGACCTCACGGTATCAGGCGGTTCGGGAACACTCGCCTTCCTCTGGAATGACGGTGCCACTGTTGCTGACAGGACAGATATTCTGTCGGGAGACTATTCCGTCGATGTGACTGATGTCAGCGGATGCACCACAACCTTTGAGATCACCGTTGGGGTCAGGGGACTCGACTGTCTGAGGATATATGAGATAATAACACCAAACGGTGATGGCAGGAATGATACATGGCAGCTGCGCAATGCATGGCTCTACCCGGATGCCGAGGTCTTTGTTTATACCCGCTGGGGCAAGCTGGTCTATCACTCAGGGAATGCCACTGACGAATGGGACGGCACTTTCAACGGAGAGCTCCTCCCCAATGACTCTTACCACTATGTGATTCACCTGAACGACGGCTCTGAGCCGCGGACGGGAATAATCTCGATCATAAGCAAGTAACCAGATAACCGGAAGGAGATATGAAAATTTTAAAAATAGCAGCAGTGGTTGGCCTTCTGGCGGTTATGCCTGTCATCAGAGCGCAGCAGTTCCCGATGTACAGCCAGTACATGATGAACGGCTTCCTGCTTAACCCATCGTATGCCGGAAGTGACTATTACACCACATTCGGCCTGACAGTCCGCGAGCAGTGGCTTAACCTCCCCCACGCGCCAAGCACCTACGCTGCAGCCTTTCAGACCAGGTTGCTGAATGACAGTTACATCACGAAGTCGACTGCAGTCAGGAAGAAGATCAGCAGGCCCACCAAGGGTGGAAGGGTAGGAGTAGGAGGTTATCTCTTCTCAGATCATAACGGCATCATGCACAGGACAGGCATTCAGCTGGCATATGCGTATCATCTCCCCGTAGGGGATGAGCAACAGCTTTCTCTCGGGCTGTCACTCAGCGCATACCAGTATTTTGTTGATATCAGGGGGGCCGTGATGCCTGATGACGTGCAGGATGAGCTGCTGAACAACTATGATCAGGTGGTTTATATCCCCGATGCCAATTTCGGGGTCAGTTATACCACAAGGAGATACTATGCAGGTTTTGCAATGACCAACCTTTTCAGGGGTACGCTGATGTTAGGCAATGGAGGTGAAAACAGCCGCTCCGAGCTTGGCCATTTCTTCCTGACCGGAGGTATGAGATTCTACCCCGGAGCCGACTGGATCATCGAACCGTCTGTTATGCTCAAGTCGTCGGACATGGTGTTCAAATCGTTCCAGGTTGACCTGACGGGAAGGGTTTATTACAAGGAGGATTACTGGCTTGGGCTCTCATACAGGACCGGCGACGCGGTGATCATGATGGCCGGTGTGAAGGTTGACAGGTTCTACCTGGGTTATGCATTTGACTTTACTCTTTCAGAGATCCGCAGCTATACTTACGGGACACATGAGCTGACCCTGCTTGCCCGCTTTGGAGACAACCCGAGGCGGTACAGGTGGATCAACAAATACTGATGAGGTACGCCATACCATTCTTACTTATTGCCGCAGCCTGCATAAGCTGTGACCCGCTTGCCAATCCTGTCAGCGGCCGTCTGTCCTTCTCATCAGATACCATTTCATTTGACACCGTCTTTTCCGGATATGGCTCGGCCACCCTTGAACTACGGGTCAAAAACCTTGAAGATGACCCTCTCCTTATTGACCGCATCTGGCTTGGCGGAGGCTCCGGTTCACCATTCAGGATAAACATTGACGGCCAGCCTGCAACCGAGGCTCAAAACGTAACACTCGCCAGGGATGACAGCCTCTTCATCTTTGTCATTGTGACAATTGATCCGACAGGAGCTGACCTGCCTCTGGCCGTTACTGATTCTGTGAACTTTATTTCAGGAAGCCATTCCGGGAGAGTTATCCTTGAGGCCTGGGGTCAGGATGTACGGCTTGTTGACGAGGATATTCTTACCCCGGCGGTATGGACCGAGGGTAAGCCTTATGTGATCAGGGACCACTTGCTGGTTGACACCCTCGCGACCCTGACACTGGAACCGGGAACAAGAGTCTACATGCACCATGGGGCCATGGTGACGGTGGCCGGATCACTCGTGGCGGCCGGTACGGCTGAAAAAAGAATAACAATTGCAACTGACCGCCTGGAAAAGGAGTACAGGGATGTGCCAGGACGGTGGAAAGGGCTCAGGTTCCAAAGCTGCAGTCATGGTAATATACTGAATCATACTGACATACGCAATGCTGAGATTGCAGTGAGAATTGATGGTCTGCCATCGTCAGTCCCTGATCTCAGCATGAACAGCACAACCCTGATGCACAACACTGTTGCCTCACTTGCAGCCAAGCATGCGGATCTGTTTGCGGTCAACTCCCTTTTTGCCCATTCCGGTTTCAGTACTGTCTCACTGGCTGAAGGCGGCAGTTACGAGTTCATCCATTGCACAATCAGCAACAGTTGGGAATACAGTTTCCGCTCTGAGCCGGCGCTTCTTATCAGACAGGGCACCGGGGTGATGGCGACCGTCTCGGTGATAAATTCAGTTGTCAGTGGGAGCCTGGGTGACGAGCTCATGATACAAGCTCCGGTATCGGCTGTTGCTGCGGCCTTCAGGGCTGACAGCTCACTAATAAAGGTTGACACCCTGGCTGCTGACTGGTATTCAACGGCTTTGTTCACGAGGGTGATCACCACCCGGCCTCCCCTTTTCATTGATGAGAATGCCTGGGATTTCAGGCCTGATACGCTCTCGCCCCTCCTTGACCGTGCCGGGAAGACTGAGATGAAGTTATGGCCGGCCGATATCAGAAACAAGCCGCGGCCAGCCTTCGATGGTCCCGATATAGGGGCGTTTGAGAGGCAGGGAGGAGAAAAGCGGAAAGAGGAAGAATCCGGCATGGCCGGCATGCGGGTCAGGCATTGACAAATCTGACTATTAGCTGTATATTTGTCCTGCTGCTATTTTAATCTGTGCTTTATTCATCGTGTGATGAGGGTGACACTCTCAATTATGGCATTACTTGCAACGATGCTGTCGCAGGCATCCGGGCAGGATTTCACCGTGATGTTTTATAACGTCGAAAACCTGTTTGATACTGTCGATGATACCGCAAAGAATGATGAGGAGTTTCTCCCCGGGGGATCAAGGAGGTGGACAGCATCGAGGTACCACAGGAAGCTCAATGCTGTTGCGAGAGCTGTGGCAGTTGCCGGGGAGTGGGAACTCCCTTCCCTGGTTGGTCTCTGCGAGGTGGAAAACGGAGAGGTGCTGAGAGATCTTGCTTACGGTACTCTCCTCTCAGCCGGCAATTACGGAATTGCCCACAGGGAGTCACCCGACCCCAGGGGAATTGACCTGGCGCTTCTTTACCGGCGTGACTGTTTTTCAGTTGCACATACTGATGCATGGCTACCGGCAGATGCAGACAGCATGCCAGTACTGACGCGGAATATTCTCTATGTGAAGCTCACCGCAGGAGCTGACACGCTTCATATTGTTATCTGTCACCTGCCGTCGCGGAGAGGAGGCGTGCTGGCGGCAGGTGATCTGAGGGAAAGAATGGTCAGTCTGGCAGGCGCCGGGATTGACTCCATCATGAGCGCCTCAGGAGGGAGGGCAGCGGTAATAGTCATGGGCGACTTCAACACCTCTCCACGAGAGCCGTTCCTGGAAGGATTTGCCCGGGAGGCCGGTCTGGTCAACCTCTCGGCTGAGATGGCAGGGCAGGGCAGGGGCTCCTACAGGTACCATGGAACCTGGGAGATGATTGACCAGCTTCTTGTTTCAGTGCCGATGACAGACAGCACAGGGGTCTTTTATGCATTGCCCGGCAGTTTCCGTGTAGTGGATGCCCCCTTTCTCCTGACAGCTGACGAGACTTACCCGGGCAAAAAGCCCTACCCGACCTATGGGGGTTACAGGTATTCAGGAGGGTATTCCGATCACCTTCCGGTGACTGTCAGGGTATCCGTAAGGTGACCTTCATGCCGGCTCCAGTCCCATCTCCCGTCCTTTACGGATCATGAATTCACGGGCGGCGTCGTGATCATTGGGTATGATGCCGTCGAGTATGGCCTCCTTGATGGCAGCTTTAATGACTCCCACCAGCGGGCCCGGAGGTATTTTGAATGTGGCAATTATCTCTTCGCCATGGACCGGAGGCTGGAATGTCCGCACGGCATCTTTCTCCTCTATTTCCTTTAGTTTGCGGCGCACCAGCGCGAAGTTCTGACGATGCTTCAGCACCTTCATCCTGTTGCCGGAGGTGATGTCGGCCTCGCATAGCAACATGAGATCGTCGATGTCCTCGCCTGCTTCGAAGAGGAGCCTTCTTACGGCCGAGTCAGTTACTTCTTCCTGGACGAGTGAGATAGGTCTCAGGTGCAGGCCCACGAGCTTCTGCACATATTTCATCCTGTCATTGAGCGGAAGTCTGAGGCGTTTGAAGATTTCCGGGACCATCTTGGCCCCGATGAATTCATGTCCGTGAAACGTCCACCCCGTGCCCTGCACGAACTTCTTGGTGGCAGGCTTTGCCACATCGTGAAGAAGGGCTGCCCAGCGCAGCCACAGGTCCTCACTTTTCTCCGCCAGGTTGTCAAGAACTTTTATTGTATGGTGGAAGTTGTCCTTATGCCCTTTTCCTTCCTTGTCCTCAACACCCTTGAGCCTTGCAATCTCCGGCAGGATCAGTTCGAGCAGACCGGTTTGATCCAGCAGCAGAAAGCCGGCTGACGGCCTGGCCGCAGCCATAATTTTGTTAAGCTCCGTTGTTATCCTTTCTCCTGAGACGATTTTGATCCTTTCCGTATTGCGGGCGATGGAGGCCAGTGTCTCTCCATCAATCCGAAAACCTAACTGGGCCGCGAACCTGACAGCCCTCATCATTCTGAGCGGATCATCGCTGAAAGTGGTGTCAGGGTCAAGCGGAGTGCGGATGATGCCGTTGCGTATGTCGTCAATCCCCCCGAACGGATCTAGTACTTCGCCCGGATTATCCCTGTTCAGGCTGATGGCAAGGGCATTGATTGTAAAGTCGCGCCTGTTCTGGTCGTCTTTAAGAGTCCCCGGCGTGACAGACGGCTTGCGGGAGTCGGCTGAGTATGACTCTTTCCTGGCGCCAACGAACTCGATATCAGAGTTCCGGTACCTGAACATAGCCGTACCGAAGGTCTTGAATACAGTCACCTTAATGTTGCGGCTGATCTCACGGGCAACAGCGCGGGCCATAGCTGGCCCGTCGCCAAGAACCACAATGTCAATATCCCTGTCGGGGTTAACCCTGCCCATTATATGATCACGTACAAAACCGCCGATGACATACGCTTCCACGTTTTCTCTGTCAGCAACGCGGGCGACTATCTCAAAGATGGCGTCATCAGGGAAAATCTTCATAATACGTATGACATTATAGCCGAATCCGGTGACAAAATTACAATTTATACCCTAACTTGAAGAAAAATTGATCTCCTGAGCCTCCCGGCATGCCAATTGCAAGGACTGAACATTACCCGTAAAAATCTGTTAAACAATTAAAACAATAAATATGGCAGAACATTTGACAAAAGATACTTTTCTCGAGAAAGTATTCAATTATGAACAGAACAAGGAGTGGAAATACAGTGGCGACAAACCATGTATTATTGACTTTTATGCCGACTGGTGCGGGCCATGCAAGATGGTTGCGCCCATCCTTGAGGAGCTTTCAAAGGAGTATGATGGCAAGCTTTATGTGTATAAGATTGATACAGAGGCAGAACAGGAGCTTGCATCAGTATTCGGAATAAGGAGTATTCCCTCACTTTTGTTCGTTCCGATGGAGGGTCAGCCTCAGATGGCAATGGGTGCCCTGCCCAAGGAAGTGTTTGAAAAAGCCTTCAAGGATATATTTGGAATAGAAAAAAACTAGTTTGTTAATAAATATTTTACTTTTTTCACAGATTTGGAAAACAATTTCGTAACTTAATCGTTCTATTTACTGAAGGTAGTTTTCTAACAGAAGAGTTAGTTTTCTGGAATTTAGGTTAGGGTTTCGAGTTGAAGCCCCGCTGCGGCGGGGCTTCCTTGATTTTATGCCCCCGGGAATGGCAGGGCAGAGCGGAGTGCCGGCCGCAGGAATTACCTGAGTTCTTCCATTATCCCGTCAATTTTTTCACCGGTTTCGCGCAGGCGGCGCCGGCATATCTTTATGAGTTCAGCGGCCTTCCTGACATCCTCTGACAATCTGTCGATATCAGGTTCACCTTCTTCGATATTTTTAAGTATCTGTTCAATACCATTCATGGCTTCATTGAACCCAATTTCTTTTTTTGCCATTGTTATTTCTTGTTGTTTATCTGTTTAACAGTGCTCTTTACCGTACCCTTTTCAAAATGGGTGGTAATGTTGTCGCCCTCCTCAAGCTCAGCGGCTGAGCGTATTATGATGCTGTTCCTGGAGGTCAGCGTAAACCCTCTCTTTAGAACTCCTGCCGGGTCAAGGTGGCGCAGTGACTGCTCGAGTCTGCCGGTTTTGTCTACGGCCTTTTGAAGTACATTCCTGGCCGAGCGGCGGAGTGTCTCGGTGTGGTATCCCAGTCTGTCATGGTTGACCCTGACAACCAGCCTTGCGGTGGCGGCAGTACGGTTCTGAAATGATGAGAGTTGTTCACCGGCTGCATCGAGAGCCCCTGTTACCGCTGATGCCATATCGCCTGCCATGCTGATTATCCTGTTTTCACATTCAAGTGTTCTGTCGACCAGGAATCCTGCTACGGCAGTGGGAGTCTTCAGGGCTTTCCATGCAACCATGTCAGTGACTGACTGGTCCTTTTCATGCCCGATGCCTGTCAGTACAGGCAGGGGGAACTGGGTCACATGAAATGCTATCGCATAGTTGTCAAACCAGCTCAGGTCAGTGGTGGATCCGCCTCCCCTTATTATTGCCACCGCGTCAAATTTCCCTGTTTTCTCTGAAATTCTGTCAAGGGCTCCGATGACAGATGCCTCAGTTTCCTCACCCTGCATTACTGCCTCGAAAAGAGTGGCTTTAAAAACATATCTGTAAGGATTGTTCAGCAGGTGATCGGCGAAGTCCTGGTACCCGGCAGCCTTTGATGAAGAGACAACGGCAATATTCCGCGGGTATAAGGCAAGGGGAAGCCCTGAGTTCATGGAGAGCACGCCTTCAGCGGTAAGCCTTCTTATTACCGCCTCACGGCGAAGCGCCATATCACCTGCGGTGTATGCAGGATCAATGTCAGTAATGTTCAGGCTGAGTCCGTATAGCTCATGGTATTCCACTGTCGCCCTGAAGAGGATGGTTATCCCGGCGCGGAGGGGTATGCCGGTGCTGGCATTGAAGAGCGTGTTGAGTGACCTGTATTTTGATACCCAGATGGTAGCTCTGACCCTGGAGGTGATTCTTCCGCCGGGTGTGTCGCTGCCGGTGAGTTCAAGGTAGCAGTGCCCTGCAGTATTGACCTTCATCTCGGCTATCTCGGCAACAACCCAGAATGCTTCCGGCAGGGCTTCGTATATCTTGTCGCGGACCAGCCCCAGCAGTTCTGTCAGTGATATTTTTGCATCGCGGTTCACCTGTCTGTGCGGATCATTTTAAAGACCTTTTTTCCCTGGTCTGTTACTGTTCTGACCAGGTAAATTCCCTCTGCAAGGCTGCCGAGTCCGTCAAGCCTGAATGAGCGTGCGGCAAAGGTCGGGAAGTGCTTTTCCAGCATCGTGGTGCCATTTGTTCCCGTTATGGTCACAGTCAGTGAACCCGGGGGCTCATGGAACCAGAAGAGTATCTCGTCAGTGAAAGGATTGGGGCCGGCGCTCATAATCACTTCGGGTCTGAAGGTGTGTTCCTCCTCGAGCAGCCTGAGTGTTTTCAGGAAGTCAGGCAATCCGTATCCGTAGAGTGAATCGGGCCTGGTGTACCTGTCGCTGCTCTCGTGGAGCGCATTGATAAGTTCAAGAGGTGAGGCATCCGGAACAGCCTGCATCAGTGAGGCTGAAAGACCGCTGATGACAGGGCATGAGAAAGATGTACCGCTGCCACTGTGCCACTCTCCGGGCTCAAATTGAATGGGTATCAGAACACCCGGTGCCACCACGTCAGGTTTGACCTGGCCATCTGATGAGTAACCGGCCGATGAAAAGTCGGATATGGTGAGGTCGTAGTTCACCGCGCCCACGCACAGTACGCTATCGCCGTCAGAAGGGGCAATTATCCGGAGCCATACATTATTTCGTTCATTTCCGGCACTGTTGACAACGAGTATCCCCTTTGAGAAGGCCATGTCAGCACCCCTGGTAATAAAAGGTCTGTCTCCGTCCATATCGCTGAACGAATAATCCATCGACGGATCGTCAAATTCAAAGTAACCGAGGGACGAGGTGATGATATCAGCTCCTGCGCTGTCAGCATATTCCGCGGCGGCAATCCAGTAATCTTCCTCCACGGGAAACTCGGAGAAATCATCTTCGGTGCGGAGAAGCATATAGTCTGCTCCCGGGGCAGTGCCGCTGATGATTCCCGGCAGTGATCCTGCAAGGATTGAAAGCACTGATGTACCATGGGTGTGGTAATCATAAACAAAGCTGCTGCCGGTTATGAAATCGCGGGTGGCGATTATACCGCCCCGCTTCCTTAGCGGTTCAAGGGCTTCAATTTTATCAGCATTGACGAATCCGGCATCAAGAACCGCAATGGTTATGTTGCGTCCTGTAAATCCTGATTCATGAAGCACATTTCCGTTGAGAGGAAGACGCGGGTCAAAGATTTCAGTGGTCGTGCGCAGTTCGGTTTTGCCGTATTTGCTGTAGTTCGTTTTGACAGGATCAACCGGATGCTTTACCAGCTGAATGCTGTCGATAAAGGGATACTCCCCGGACATGTCAGTGTCTTTGGACCCGGTAGTGGTAAAGAGAGCGGTATTAAGCCATTTTGACGTGCACCTTAACCTGAAGCCTTCCCCGGCAAGGGTCTGGATATGCTGACTGCTGACGGGGATGTCGCTTTCTGTAACCAGGGGGATGCCGTACTTTTCCCTCCTGGTGATTGCGGCAGGTGAAAGCAGTTCCTCAGGTGAGTATTCACTGATGCTGTTTGTCTTGTCGCTGAACCAGACCCGGTAAAACCACAGGTCGTCATAGCCGGGATATACCTGCTGAGCTTTCGCCGGTATGATGCCTGCGATAACAAAAAGCAACGGTGCAAGGGCAGCTGAGGCTCTGTTCATTTTATTACTGATCCCGTGATGTCTGTCACCTCTATTTTTCCCTTGTTCTTTTCAAGATCATCGAGGAATTTCGTTTCCTGGTCTGCCAGTTTCGGGTCAGATGGGACGCCCTCCCTGTAGGTGATGATCTGTTTCAGGGCTCCATCTTCATTGAAAACCATCCAGTCGCCTGTCCTGTGATCCTCTTTATAGCGCCCTTCGTACTGCAGATTGCCGTTGGGGTGGTAGTAGGAGAAGGGGCCTTCAAGCCTGCCTGCCACGAATTCAGCTCTGAGGCATATTGCCCCGTCAGGGTAGTACTGCAGCCATTCTCCGGTGCGGTTGCCCATATCCCATGCCACCTTCTCTGCCAGGGTGCTGTCAGGGTAGAACTTTTGTGACAGTCCGTGCCTGGTATCGTTGTGATAATACTCCTCGCAGATAAGATAGTGCGGTTGGGTGGCCGACCAGAATTTCCAGAGTCCTTCCCTGGCACGTGCGACGTATTTGCCCTCCGCAGCCTTAAGCCCGCCGGGGTAGTAAAACACTGCAGATGCTTCATCTCTGCCTGGGGTGTATGTCAGTTCCGAAAGAAGCACCCCTTCTTCGGTATATCTTTTAAGCAGTCCGACCGGTTTGTCATTCACGAAGGTACCCTCGTACATGATTTTGCCGTTGGGGTATTTTTTAACCCATGGGCCCTGTTTTTTCCCCGCGGCATCAGTCACATTCTGAGGCAGGACGGTTAAGGAGAGCAGCAGCAGTGAAAGTATGATAATTAATTTGTTTTCCATGGTTTACTTATCTGTTACAAAGATATAACCAAATAGTTCGCCCTGTTCGTATCCGGGGCACCAGAAAAAGGAAAGCCGCAGCAACTTTTGCTGCCGCGGCTTTCACTGATGGTTTATATAGTGATTACTTGACTTCCTCGAAGTCGACGTCAGTTACCTGCTCGTCTCCGCCCTTGCCGCCGGTTGTTCCTCCGGTGGGGCCTGACTGCGGGCCTGCGTCAGGACCTGCCTGCGGGCCGGGACCTCCCTGGGCCTGTTTGTACATATCCTCGGAGGCAGCCTGCCATGCGGCGTTGATCTCCGCAAGTGCACGGTCGATGGCCGTGATATCCCTGTTTTTATGTGCTTCGCGAAGCTGGCCGAGGGCATTCTCGATGCGTCCCTTCTTGTCTGAAGGAATCTTGTCACCGTACTCCTTGATCTGTTTCTCAGTCTGGAAGATCATGCTGTCAGCAGCGTTGACCTTGTCGGCCATTTCTCTTGCTGCCTTATCAGCCGCTTCGTTGGCCCTGGCCTCGTCACGCATACGGCGGATCTCATCCTCCTTAAGGCCAGATGAAGCCTCTATCCGTATCCTCTGTTCCCTTCCGGTGCCTTTATCCTTGGCCGAGACATGAAGAATGCCGTTGGCGTCTATGTCAAAGGTGACCTCGATCTGCGGGATTCCGCGCGGGGCAGGCGGGATGCCGTCGAGATGGAAGCGGCCGATGGTCTTGTTGCCGGCGGCCATCGGGCGTTCACCCTGCAGCACGTGTATCTCAACCGAAGGCTGGCTGTCGCTTGCCGTCGTGAATGTCTCGGTCTTGCGTGTGGGGATGGTGGTGTTTGATTCGATGAGTCTGGTCATCACACCGCCCATGGTCTCAATGCCAAGTGACAGCGGGGTGACGTCGAGAAGAAGCACATCCTTCACTTCCCCGGTGAGGACACCGCCCTGAATGGCAGCGCCCACTGCAACCACTTCGTCGGGATTGACACCCTTTGAAGGAGTCTTGCCGAAGAACTTCTCAACTATCTGCTGGATGGCAGGTATGCGGGTTGAACCGCCGACGAGCAGCACCTCATCGATATCCGATGTCTTCATGCCGGCGTCATCAAGCGCCTTCTGGCAAGGACCGATGACTGCATTGATGAGCTTGTCGGTAAGCTTTTCAAACTGTGCCCTTGTAAGTGACTTTACCAGGTGTTTGGGAATACCGTTAACAGGCATTATATACGGGAGGTTGATCTCCGTGGTCGAGGTGCTTGAAAGCTCTATCTTGGCTTTCTCGGAAGCTTCCTTCAGTCTCTGGAGAGCCATCGGGTCTTTGCGGAGGTCAATTCCTTCCTCTCTCTGGAACTCATCTGCAAGCCAGTCGATTATCAGGTGGTCAAAGTCATCACCGCCGAGGTGGGTATCACCGTTAGTCGACTTGACCTCGAAGACCCCGTCGCCGAGCTCAAGAATTGAGATATCGAATGTGCCGCCGCCAAGGTCGAACACTGCGATCTTAAGATCATGGGCCTTTTTGTCAAGGCCGTAAGCCAGTGACGCTGCCGTAGGCTCGTTGATGATACGCTTGACCTTCAGTCCTGCGATCTCACCGGCTTCCTTGGTAGCCTGGCGCTGTGAGTCGTTAAAGTATGCCGGAACGGTAATGACAGCCTCAGTGACTTCCTGGCCGAGGTAATCCTCAGCGGTTTTCTTCATTTTCTGGAGCACGATAGCCGAGATCTCCTGCGGAGAATAGTTGCGGTCATCAATCTTGACCCTCGGGGTGTTGTTGTCACCGCGGATGACCTCATAGGTCATCTTTTTCATCTCGTTGGTAACCTCGTCAAAACTTCTTCCCATGAAGCGTTTGATTGATGAAACGGTTTTACGCGGATTGGTGATTGCCTGCCTCTTGGCCGGGTCACCCACCTTGCGTTCACCGTTCTCAAGAAAAGCAACTACCGAAGGGGTAGTACGCTTGCCTTCACTGTTGGGTATTACCACAGGCTCGTTGCCTTCCATCACTGAAACGCAGGAGTTGGTGGTTCCCAGGTCAATACCGATAATTTTTCCCATTGTTATACTGATTTATATGCTAAGTTTCTTTTTAATACTCCTCAGAAGTGACAATGATTGTGCCATTGCCCTCAGGCCGGAGTTATTATGAAATTATGTCATGGCAACGCGAATCCGCCGGCAGTCAAATATTTCACGTGAATGACAAAACGGCAGAACCGGCCAAAAGAATCTGGTTTAATGGCATTCAACCTTCTTATTTTGTAGCTTTGCAGGTGACAATAAAATGCGAAGAGATGTCAGTACAGAAGACCGTTAAGATAGTGACCACCCATGTGCTTTATGAGATGAAGCTGAAGGGTGAGAAGATATCGATGCTTACAGCATATGATTATTCAATGGCAAGGATACTCGACGAGGCAGGCATTGATGTGATCCTGGTGGGAGACTCAGCGTCAAATGTGATGGCAGGCTTTGACACAACATTGCCAATCACTCTTGACAACATGATTTATCATGCCGCTTCGGTGGTCAGGGGGGTTAAGCGAGCCCTGGTTGTGGTAGACCTGCCATTCGGCACCTACCAGGGTAATTCGCGCGAAGCGCTGGCTTCAGCCATAAGGATCATGAAGGAGACAGGCGCCAGTGCCGTGAAGCTGGAGGGCGGCCGTGAGATAGTGGAGTCGATTGAGCGGATCATGTCAGCGGGCATACCTGTGATGGGTCACCTGGGCCTGACGCCGCAGTCGATTCACAAGTTCGGCACCTACGTTGTCAGGGCCCGCGATGAGGAAGAGGCCAGGAAACTGAAGGAGGATGCAAAAATAATTGAAAAGGCAGGTTGTTTTGCCATCGTGCTTGAGAAGATCCCTGCCGCACTGGCAGGTGAGGTGGCAGAGTCACTGAAGGTGCCGGTGATAGGGATTGGTGCCGGGCCGCAGGTAGACGGACAGGTACTGGTGCTGCATGACATGCTGGGCATCAATATGGAGTTTTCACCGAGATTCCTGAGGAGATACCATAATCTTTACGATGAGATCAAGGGGGCGGTACACCATTATATCGCTGATGTGAGGTCAGGCAATTTTCCCAACGAGAAAGAACAGTATTAAAGGATTTGCGAATTGCGAATTGCGATTTGAAGGCTAAAAGAATTTAAATAATCAGGAAGAAAAAGATGCGAGAGGGATTTCCGGAAGTACTATACGAAGACAATCACATAATCATAGTCAACAAGCGTTCATCGGACCTGGTGCAGGGTGACGGCACAGGGGATGAGTCACTGGATAATATAGTAAGAGGATACATTAAGGAGAAATACGGCAAACCCGGGGATGTGTTCCTGGGTGTGGTGCACCGTCTTGACAGGCCGGTCAGCGGCTGTGTGGTCTACGCCCGCACGTCGAAGGCTCTCACCCGCCTCAGCGAGCTCTTCAGGACCCGTGATGTAAAGAAGAGTTACTGGGCCATTGTCACAGACCGGCCGCCCGCCGAAGAGGGTTCGCTTCAAAACTACCTGAAGAAGAATGAGAAGCAGAACAAGTCATATGTGTATGAAAAGGAGGTAAAGGGCTCTAAAAGCGCTGAACTATCGTATAAGATACTGTCACGTTCTGAGAGGTACTACCTGCTTGAGATCGATCTTCTCACCGGCAGGCACCATCAGATCAGGGCGCAGCTGGCTGCCGCGGGGTGCCCCGTCAGGGGAGACCTGAAATACGGTGCCAGGCGTTCCAACGAGGGTGGCGGCATATCTCTTCATTCCAGGCGAGTCTCTTTCATTCACCCGGTAAGGAATGAGGAGATAAATGTTGTGGCACCTTTGCCAGATGACCGCATCTGGAAGCTCTTTAAAAACGTCTGATTAAAGATGGAATGGAGGGCTATGCCTCCCCGGTTAGAAAACATGCCCGGATACATAAAAGATGAAGAGGCGCCTCTGCCGCGCCTCTTCCCAACTTAACCTAAAACTAACCTAAATCAACCACCTGATGATTGTCCGGGCCCTGGCGGGACCGTAAGAAATGCTCATTTCTTCATCAGTATCTTTTTTACCTCACTCAGTATCTTGTCAGCCTCATCTGCCTTTTCTTTGGGGGCTCTTATACTTACAACAACTCCATCCAGGGAAATGTTGTAAAAAACTCCTTCTTTTTCCTCCTGCATCCGGATCATGGCCCTGCCGGGCGCTGCTCCGGCAGCCTCCCCGCGTTCCGGAAAATCTGCTGTCGTGGCAGTCCATACCATCCTGCTCCCTTTACCGGGTTTCCGGATGATTCTTTTCCCTTCACCCGTTTCGATAATCAGGTTGCCACCCTCATACCGGATGGTGTCACCTTCAATTACTGCTGAGTCCTTTACTATACTGTCTTCTTCCACAGTGACCACAATCACCTTCTTCTCGACATTCTTTGTCTCCTGTGCGGATAGTGTAGTTGTTCCGGCAAAGATGGCTGCCACTATTCCTATAACCGTTGAGAGTGCTTTTGTCATTGCCTGTGTTTATTCTTTCTGACAGTACAAAAATAGCCCATATAATCCGGGGAGGGGTTAAAGTGAGGTTAAAACTGGTTAACAAAAAGTTAAAACGGATTTCGACATTATTTATATGTATAATTTTGCGCCATGAACATGAGGAAATTCACCGGTCTGATAGTGCTGATGGTGGTATCTGTGGTTGCTATCGTATGGGTTCAGGTGACATGGATCAGCAATTCGGTCAAGGCCCAGAACGAGCAGTTTGATTTCTTCGTGATCAACAGTCTTCGTAACACCGCGCACTCCATGGAGACAAACCGAAGAATGAATTTCCTCAATGAGATGTTCATCAGGGGATATTCGGCACTTCCTCAGACAATTGAGCGAACAGCTTCACAGGGTCTCACGACCGGAAGGTACTCCATCCAGAGCCAGATCACCTCCGACAGTGATTCCGTGGAAATAATCGTCTCTGAAAATGAGAACCCGCCGGTCAGGATGAAGGTTACCCGGCAGGAGGCCAGTGAAAAGATGGGCAGCAGCATTGTTGTGGGATCTGATGAATATATGCGTTGGATGCAGCAGCAGGCAATCGAGTTCCAGTCGATGAGCAACCAGCTGGCATCCGAGATGTTCGTCTGGGAAAGAAACAAGGAAATAAACAAGGAAGAGTTGCTTCAGACCCTGAAGGGTGAGCTGGCTGCCTCAGGCATCAATACGCCGTTTGAGTTTGCAGTCATCCGGAGTGACTCCATAATCGACGGAGTCTTTGACAAGGCAAAAAGAAGAGATTTTCTCGATAGCCCGTACAGGGTCAGCCTGTTTACCCAGGGATTGTTCAGAAGAGGAGAATCGCTTTCCGTGGTCTTTCCCAGGAAGACTAACTATGTGCTTGGAACCATGGGGCTTATGCTTGGCGGATTTGGTCTTTTTCTCCTGATAATCCTCTCAACCTTTGCTCTGAGTCTATGGTTCATTATCAGGCAAAAGAAGACCTCAGAAATGCAGGCTGACTTCATCAACAACATGACGCATGAGTTTAAAACGCCGATCGCCACTATCTCGCTGGCAGCGGATACCATTGCAAACAGCCGGGTTATAACTGATGAGAACAGGGTTCGTCATTTCATCAGCATGATCAAGAAGGAGAACTCCCGGATGAACAGGCAGGTGGAGTCTATTCTTCAGATAGCAACCCTTGACAAGCATGAGATGGATTTCAGATTTGCCCCGACCGATTTGCATGAAGTGATCCGCCAGGCCATCGACACCATTGAGATCCAGGTGACCGACAGGGGAGGTGTGGTTCACCGGCATCTCGATGCGGAAAACAGCATTATTAACGGTGACACCGAACACCTGCGCAACCTGGTGCATAACCTGCTTGACAATGCCAACAAATACTCCGAGAAAGCGCCTGACATCACAGTGAATACAAGCAGCAATGACAGCGGAATTTTCCTTCAGGTGGCTGACAGGGGCATAGGGATGAGCAAATCAGTGCAGAACCGGGTCTTCGAACGCTTTTACCGTGAAACTACAGGCAATATTCACAATGTCAAGGGCTTTGGGCTGGGACTCAACTATGTAAAAGCCATTACCGAAGCTCACGGGGGAACAGTCACCGTAGAAAGCGAACAGGGTGAAGGGAGTGTTTTTACAGTATTTTTACCATTCAGCAATGAGACCAGGGCATGAGCAGGAAAAACGCAAGGATATTTCTGGTTGAGGATGATATCAGTTTCGGATCGGTGCTGAAATCATATCTCGAGATAAATGATTTCGAGGTAGACCTCGTCGATGACGGGAAAGCGGCAGTGGAGACATTCCGTAAGGGAGTTTATGATCTCTGCATACTTGACGTTATGCTGCCGCATGTGGATGGTTTCACAATTGCCTCGGAGATCAGGATCATGAATTCGGTCATCCCCATTATCTTCCTTACCGCTAAGAAGCTTAAGGAGGACCTGTTAAAGGGTTATGGCGTAGGGGCTGACGATTATATTACAAAACCGTTTGACACTGATATCCTGCTGTGCAAGATCAGGGCTATCATTGCGAGGAGGGACATTCAGGACGGAACGCGCGACATATATGAGATCGGTAAATATATTTTCAATTCGCGGTTGCGCACACTTACCTTGGGCGACCAGGAGCGGCAGCTGTCGCCCAAGGAGGGACAGTTGCTTGAAATGCTTGCCATTTCACCCAATGCCCTGGTCAGCAGGGAGGCAGCCCTGAGGAAGATATGGGGCGCCGATGATTATTTCACTGCCCGGAGCATGGATGTTTATGTCACCAAGCTCAGGAAATACCTGAGTGATGATCCGCAGATCCTCCTGAAGAACATTCATGGAAGCGGGTTTCAACTGGTTGTAGGAGAATAAAAGTCTGAAGGTCTGAAAGTCAAAAGGTCTGAAGGTCAGACGTCTATGATCTTGCTGTCTTGCAGTCCTGCAGTTTGTGAGTGAAAATCGACAATCGCAAATCTCAAATGGCAAATTATTTCCCAAGGTTTCTCCCGGTGAAACTGAGTGGCATCAGCCCCTGGCTGTTTTCAAGGACATAAATGGCTGATTTTCCTGCCAGGATGACCTTTATCGGGCTACTGCTCCTCTGTTCTTCCTCAATCAGCATTTGCCGGCAGTTGCCGCAAGGCGGTACCGGTTCCTCAGTCAGCGAGCCATCAGTCAGGGCAGCGATTGCTATCGCCACCACTTTCTTATCACTGAAATTGGCAACCGAATATGACAGTGCGGTTTTCTCTGCGCAACTTCCTGAGGGGTAGGCGGCATTTTCAACATTGGCTCCCCTCACAATCTCTCCGCTGTCAAGAAGCAGGGCTGCTCCAACCATGAAATGCGAATAGGGAGAATAAGCTCCCGATGCTGCCCTGACAGCCTCTCCAACAAGCGCCTTTTCCATTGCCGGCAACTCATCCTCGCTGTTGTATTCAAGGAAAGAGATAGTTGTTTCTCTCTTATTCATAGACATTATCAGTGAATTACAGTGCCATAAATGTAATAATATTTTGACCTCCTGAGGCACAATTTGTCAGGGCTGCCGACATTTTCTTATTTTTGCCAAAAGGCTTCGGATGAAAAACCTGTTTTTATATATAGTTCTTGTATCTGTCCTGCTGTTTAGTTCCTGCAGCCCGGCAAGAAGGGCAGCCAGGAGCACGGTCTCCACAGGTCCGGCCTCGGAATATGCACGGGAGTATATCCTCAATTACAGCAATCTGGCTGTAAGCGAGATGAAACGATCCGGAGTACCTGCCAGCATCACGCTGGCCCAGGGAATGCTGGAGTCGAACTACGGACGCAGCCGGCTGGCCACGCAGGGCAACAACCATTTTGGCATCAAGTGTCACAGCGACTGGTCGGGAAAAAGGATATATCACGATGACAATCGCAGGGGTGAGTGTTTCAGGTCTTACGCCTCACCCGAAGAGTCATACAGGGACCATTCTGACTTTCTCGTGAATGGCTCGCGTTACCGCGACCTTTTCAAACTGGGCGCCACGGACTACAAAGGCTGGGCGCACGGATTGAAGAAGGCTGGTTATGCCACCGATCCGAAGTATCCCGAATTACTTATACGCAAGATCGAAGAGTATAGCCTGTGGGCATATGATACAGGAGGGACCTCGCCAATTGTTCCGCAGCAGGCAACAGCCTCACAGCCGGTGAAAAGTGATACAGCTACTGCAGTGGCAATACCCGCAAGGACCACCGTGACATCCCGGCCGGCAGTGAAAGAAACCGGCACCGGACAGGTGCAGCCGGTGGTGAAAGAGGCCGGCACCGGGCAGGTGCAGCCGGCGTCTGACAAAAAATCAACCGTAAGGGAAGAAGAGGAGCCGATCAAGGTGATCAGCATCTCAACTGGAGAGAAGACGCTCGAGAACAACAATGTGGAATACATCATTGTCGGAGAGGGAGATACCTATGAATTGCTAGCTGAACGGCATCAGCTTCTTTCATGGGAGATAACCCGCTACAACGACCTCGCAGCAGGCGCGCCGCTGATACCCGGACAGGTGGTGTATCTTCAGCCCAAGCGCACCAGGGCGGCCCAGGGATTATCGGTTCATACGGTGGAAGCTGGTGAGACCATGTACAGCATCTCACAGAAATATGCCATTAAACTTTCGTCGCTGTATAAGATGAACCTGATGGATGAGGGTACCGAATGCCGCCCGGGGCAGAAGCTCAGGTTAAGATAGCCAATGTCAGTCCATTTCCCATCCTGACGGATCGAAGCCCCGAAGGAACTCCGCAGCGCTCATCTTCTTTCGTCCCTCAGGGACGAGTGAAAGTATCTCGAGGGTACCCTGACCGCAGGCGACCATGAGCCTCGATTTCTCCTTCACAATAAGCGTTCCGGGTATGTTGCCGGTGATGTCATTGCTGATGGTGCTGCCCAGTATTTTCAATCTGAGACCTGCGCTCTCCTTCCTGAGCATGGTGGTTGCACCCGGGTAGGGTGAAAGGCCTCTTACCAGGTTATGAATCTTTTCTGCCTTTTCTTCCCATCTGATAACAGTATCGGCAGGAAATATCTTTGGTGCCGCTTTCAGCTTTGTGTCATGTGTCTTTTTCTGGGGTACCGGTTTGAGACTTCTGGCAGCCAATCCCCTGGCAGTTTCAACCACAAGTGAGGCGCCCGTCACCATGAGGCGGTCATGGAGGCTGCCTGCGGTCTCGTCAGGTGATATCCCTGTCTCCCT
>Ga0116148_1001426_pt1 | contig 26248 bp, 20 predicted proteins | sample AD_UKC055_MetaG_FD_89786 | JGI IMG/M metagenome (GOLD analysis project Ga0116148, IMG submission 89786) | Active sludge microbial communities of municipal wastewater-treating anaerobic digesters from USA - AD_UKC055_MetaG | ecosystem: Engineered > Bioreactor > Anaerobic > Digestate | place: USA... | reverse complement strand
GCGTAGGCGAACAGGGGTGAGACCCATCCCCGCTTCTGGTCGGGATAGGTGAACGAGCCGATCTTGACGCTCCAGGTCCGTCCGCCGGCCTGCAGCGAGAGCGTGCGGCAGACCTGGTAGAGCATGCCGCGAGCGACGGTCTGGGCCTCCTCGGCCGCCAGCATCTCGGCCATCGGCGCAGCGGTCGAACAGGCGTCGTGGCGGAGATAGACGGGCCACTTCTCGTGCTCGATCTGGATCTGCGTGAGCGGGTTATCCTGGGCGTCGAGGACGGCCTCGCGGGCCGAGCGGAGAAACTGGGCCGGCAGAGGGACGGTAAGCTTGAACCGCCGCCCGTTCTTGGCCACGCTGGCTTCCGGCTTGGCGGGCTTGGCTTCGCCCAGGCGCTTGGCCAGTTCGTCGACGACCGGGGCGTATCGCTTGGCGACGGCTGCCTTCTGCGGGTCCTCCAGGACAGCGGGGTGTTTACCCGCCAGCACGGCGTCGAGCCAGCCGGTCAGTTCGGGCGGGGGGGGCAAGTAATGCGAGACCGGCCCCAGGACCGGCAGCACAGAGATGCTCGCGCCCTGATCGGCGAGCTTGACCTGCACCTGACGCCAGTACATCAACGACGCCCCTTGCGTGATGTGATTGAAAACGAAGTAGGGGCAGGTCTTGAGCACCTCGCGATTGGGGTAGAACCAGATGGACGAACTGCCGCGGACGACGATCGGGTTGGTGGAGACGCCGATGACCGCCCGCCAGCGTTGAGGAAGCTTGTCGGCCAGGAAGAGGGCCATCTGCCCGCCTCCCGATACGCCCATGAGCAGCACGGTCTTGTCGTCCAGGGGATACTTCCGCTGGGCGTCGGCCAAGGCGTCCATGATGAACGTCTCCTCGCCGGCAGCCCAGATCTGCATGGGCGGGGCCTTGGGCTTGGAGCCGCTTGGCGGGGCCGGGGCCTCCTCCGGAATGCTGTGCGGCAGGACGACCGCCACCTTGCGGTCGCGAAGCAGCGGCCAGTAGTCTTTCTTGAATGCGGCGGAGTCGCTTTGCCCGGAGGGATGCAGGTACAGGAGGGTGGCGAACGGGCCGGTCCCGTCCGGGACGAGAACTTCGTAGCTCTTCTTGACGTCGCCGAGATCATGGGTGGCGACCACCTCCGCTGCTGCCGCCAACGTGGCGACGGCGACGGTCGCACAGCACAGCCCCATTCGCATGAGTATCATGTCATCACTCCTGTCGATGCACCAGCGGAGCCTAGAGTACCCGATTGTACCGCGCGGGGGCAAGGCGAGAGGGCGCGTCACCGGCGCACGCCGCCCTCTGCCCGGGCGACGAGTCGCGCCGCCACATGCGGGGGCTCGGCCATCTTCTTCGCTAGGCGAACTCCAGGCGCCAATGCGTCAGCGCTTCCAGGCCGCCGGCGACGATGAAGATCACCATCAGCCAGAACGCGAGCATGAACAGGCCGACCCCGACGTGCAGGCGGTATCGGAGGGAGGCAGGACCCGTTCGCCGCGCCCGGATCGCCTTTACCAGGTGGTACGGGACCAGCAGAAGCAGCGGCGGCAGCAGGAAGGTGAACAGCGAGCACAGGGCTGCGCGGGCGGCGTGGTAGTCCGGCGTGCCGGGTGTTTCGTGGGAAGAATAGACCGCCAGCCCTTCCGGACCGGGCGCGGCGTCCTCGTCGGTCGGCGCAGCGCCCTGTCTTGTCCAGTCCGCGTCTTCCTCTCGCAGGCGGGCCAGTGCCTGCAAGGCCTCCTCCGCCTGTTCGGCGGGCACGGCGATTCGGATGCCGGATGGGTTGATCGCCAGGCTCACGTGCCAAAGAAGACTGCTGGTGTTCCCGTCGACGACATAGGCATCGAAGCCCAGGTTGTGTAGCACCGCGCAGGTGACCTCGGCTTGGCCGACCTCCGGCTCGGCCGCCACGACGACTGACCTTGTCTGTTTGTCCACGTGCCGACTCCCCTGGCAAGCTATAGATCCGGACAACAACCCCGCCCAGTCGCCTTTACCTTTGCAAAACATTATTTAGAAGCAAGTTGCGAACTGTCTCTGGCCGGGAGGCTTTGCGGGCGGCCGAAAACCTACATTGCCAACTGTGGATTATGGCCTTTTCCCTTGGACGGTTCAAGCGATGGCAGTATAATCCTTATCAACTCACTCGGAGATGAGGGCCGCGATGAACGTCTCGCAGAAGTGTCAATACGCAATTCGGTCGATCCTGGAGTTGGGTAAACGCTACGGTCAAGGGCCGACGTCCATCTCGGAGATCGCCTCCAAACAAGTCATCCCCCCGCGCTTCCTGGAGATCATCCTCAACGAACTTCGTCAGGGCGGGTTCGTCGACAGCCGCCGCGGCGTCCAGGGCGGCTACATGCTGCGTCATCAGCCCCGCGATCTTACTGTCGGTCAGATCATCCGTTTCGTGGACGGCCCGCTCGAACCGGTCAAGTGCATCGGCAGCAAAGGCAGGGAGCAATGCGGACTGCGCAACCAGTGCGCGCTGATCCACCTGTGGACACGGGCGAAGGAAGCCGTCGAGGGCGTCTACGACACGACCACGTTCGGCGACCTGGTCGAGCAGGAGCGCGAACTGGAGCAGGCCAACGTGCTGGACTACTCGATCTGATGGCTCCCTCGCCCGATCCGCCCGGGCGGCAAGAAGGTACTTGGCGCATTTCAAAGAGCAGTTACAATCTAGAGTAGCACTCGGTTTGGTCCCGAGGACCAAACCTGCTTGCAGAAAAAAGCGAGGAGAAACCCATGGCGCGCATTCACGTCGTGTCGGGTACGGTCGTCCTGCTGGTCTTCTGTGGAGCACTTCAGGCGGGTCTGGTCGCGGAGTACAGCTTCAACGGCAGTCTGACCCAGGACTCCAGCGGCAACAACTACCATGGCACCAACAGTGGGGCGACAGCCGGTATCGGCCCGTTCGGCGGGCTGGCCGTCTTCGACGGAATCAACTCCTACGTCCAGTTGCCCAGCAACACCCTGCTGAACGGCCTTCAGAGCGGCGATTTCACCCTGATGGCCTGGACCAAGGCGTTCATCGTGCCTGCCGGCAGCGGGTCGGCCAATACGGCCCATTTCGGCATCGTAGAGAAGGCCGGCTACCACAGCGGGCTCAAGTACGAGAACACTTCCAGTTTCTCAACCGACCTGTGGCGGACCGGGCCAACCAACGTCAATCTCCCTTCGGCCGCGACGTACGGTCCGGCGGTCTGGCATCACGTGGCGGGAACGTACTCCACCGCCAACGGCACGGTCGACCTGTACGTCGACGGGCAGCACGTGGGAACGAAGACCTTCACGCCGGGCCTGGCCAGCTACAGCTACGGTTCACAGGCATGGAGGATCGGCATCGCCAACCCCAGCGCCGGGACCTATCGTTGGCCCATGAGCGGAATGGTTGACGAGGTCCGCATCTACGACGAGAAGCTCAGTGACGGGGCCATCGCCCAGATCTACGATTCGTATTCCGCTTCCGACACCCGCATCATAGTGGCTGGATACCGGCGCGACTTCTCCAGCCCCACTCCCGCTGCCGGTTGGAGCTACCTCTGGAATGCCAACGGGCCCCTCGGCGACAGCGGCAACTACTCCGCCCTGCTGTACGATACCGGTTCGTATCAGTCGGTCCAGAACGGGGCCTATCCCGACAGCGTGCCCGGTCGATACATCGCCCTCCACGGCACGGGCGGGCATCCGGGCCAGGGAACGACGAACCCCGAGCAGCCTTCGACGGCCTTCGACCGCTTCGCCATAGCCGCCTACACTGTGGACCACGACGGGCTGTTTGAGATCCAGGAAAGCTTCCTGGTCAAGTCGAGCACCAACAACACCGGACTGGAATTGTTCGTTCACGTCAACGACGCCGCCCCGTTGATCAGCCGCACCGTTGTCCCCGGCGGGGCGATCAACTTCGACGGCGAACTCGGGCATCTGTCCCCCGGCGACACGATCTACTTTGCTGTCGGGCCCAACACTCACGACTACTACGACGGCTTCAGTTGGGATTTCAGTATCGCTTACACCGAGATCCCCGAGCCGATCACCCTGACTGCTCTGCTGTTATGCGGGTCAAGCGTGGCCGGGTACGTCCGGCGCCGACGGCGCTGAGACAGGGGAACGCTCCTCCAGTCACGGTGGCAAGGCAGCGCCTTGCGCAGGTCTCGCCGATCCACCCGCTTCCGGGCCGCCGCCCTACAGCACCAGCGCCCGGTGCGGGTCGCGAGACTCGTTCTCGCAGGTGACCCGGATGCCGCGAAGCCCGGCGATCGGGCAGCCGTTCTCGCAGATCCCGCAGCCGATGCACTGCTCGATGTCAACGTGAGGCAATTGCAGGCGGACGCGGAGCCGCAGGCGCTCGCCGGTGCGGAGGGCGTCGGCCCAGCCGGCACGGTCGGCCAGGGTGATGCCGCCGGAATCGTTGTCGGCCAGGCCGGCGGGCAGGTCGCTGGGGGCCGTGTCCGGCACGACCAAGTAGTCGCCCCCGGCGTACCGCCCGGGCGGCAGGGCGGGCGAGACCAGCTCGATCCGCAGGCCGTCCACGCGGGCAACCACCAGCGGATCGATCCGCACGTCGGCGATCTGCTCGCGGACGTGGACGGCCTTGGGGCTCACCGGGCACAGTTCCTGGCAGACGATGCACGGACGGTCAGCCGCCCACGGCAGGCAGCGGCTGCGATCGACGAACGCCGTGCCGATCCGCACCGGCCCGCGCTTGGCGAACTCGCCATGACCGAGCTTCTCGTCCAGGCTCAACGGGCGGATCGCCCCGGTGGGGCAGACCTGCGAGCACGCCACGCAGTTGAGCTGGCAGCCGCTCGAGCCGATGCGGTTGTTGAGCGTCGGCGTCCACAGGCCCTCCAGCCCCGCCTGGAGCGAGGCTGGCTGGAGGACGTTGGTCGGGCACGCGCGAATGCACTGCCCGCACTTGGTGCAGCGGGCCAGGAACTCCGTCTCGGCCAGACTGCCCGGCGGGCGGATGAGACCGGCGTACGCGTCACTCGCGGTCCGCCCAGCCAGGCGGAGCAGCGGCGGCAAGGCCAGGCCCGTCGCTGCCGACACCAGTACGCCGCGCCGCGAGATATCGGTGGCTGTCTGTTGCGTGTCGGGCGGGACGGCCGATCGCAAACCGATCGCATCCTCGCCGCAGTCGTCGAGGCAGTTGAGGCAGACGACGCACTCTTCGCTCCGCACCTGGGTGTGGACCTCGCAGGCGCCCTCGCAGTTTCGCTCGCACAGGCGGCAGGCGGAGCAGTTGGCCCGCGTGCGCCCGACGCGCCAGAACGCCAGGCGAGAAGCCAGGCCCATCAGCGCCCCCAGCGGACAGACGAAGCGGCAATAGAACCGCGGGACCCACAGGTTGGCCAGGACGATCGCCAGGAACAGCCCGCCGATCAGGCCGGCCATCGAGTAGTAGCGAGCGCTATAGGAGACCTGGTTGCCCACCAGGGCGTCGGCGATGGGCAGGACGACGAGGCTCACGCTGCGATAGATCAGCGGCAGGGGGTCCAGCAGGCCCGTCTGGAGCGTCCAGGCCGACGCCTGGCTGCGCGGGAAGCAAATGCCCAGAAAGCCCCACAGCAGGACAAGCCCAGTCGCCACCGTCATCGCCCGCGCCGTCCGTCGGACCACGCGAGCCAGCGAGAGTCCGGCCGCTGCCCCCAGGATCGCCGCCGCGGCCGCGTAGAACGTCCACGATCGGACGTCGGCCAGGTCGGCCAGGCGGGCGATCGCTCCGCCCGCCGCGGCCGCCAGCAGGAACGCCAGCACGTAGTACTTGACCGCCTGGGCAGGGCGGTAGCGGTTGAGTTCGATCTGGCGGGCAGGGGCCTTGCCCCGCCGACCCAGATAGCCCACCGCGTGATTGATCGTCCCCAGCGGACAGACCCACCCGCAGAAGAACCGCCCGAAGACGAACGTCAGCGCGAGCGTCGCCGCCGCCCATAGCAGGCCCGCGTACAACACCCCCGTGGCCAGGGCGGTCCCCGCCGCCAACAGCGGGTCGAGTTGCATCAGCCAGTTGACCGGCCAGCCGCGAAGCTGCCTCCAACCCTCGCCCGGCGAGGAAACCACCACGAACCACACCAGCAGGAGCAGGAAGAAGAGTTGGCTCAGGCGGCGGACGGTGGTGAGCTTCATGAGAGGCCTCCCCCGGAGGCGGACGCAGGCTGCCTATGACCAATGCTCAGTTTCCAATGGCCAATCAAGTCCAGATTCTCAAATGACCAATGATCCAAAGGCCGCCCTGGCCTTTTGGTCAGTGGGACATTGATCATTGATTGGTCATTGATCATTGTGTCATTGGTCATTTGGAGATCGACTTCCAGTCAATCGTTCCCGCGCCGGCCCGTTGGGCCTTCATCAGGTAGGGCAGGTCGCTGGCTCGCAGGTCCAGCAGCTCGGCTGCGCACGCGTCAGCCGCCACCTGATCGGTGCTGACGATCATCGTTTCGGCGGCCTTCAGATCGCTCAGGCTCCCGCCGGTCGGGCCGTTGGTCATCATGGCCGTCGTGCCGTCCAGGATCACCAGGGTCGGCTTCAGCAACAGTGCCAGCTCGGCCAGCGCGTTGTGGATGTCCTGGTGGAACGTGTTGCGTCGCCCGCCCAGCAGGCCGTACCAGTTCTTGATAGCCATCGTGGCCCCGCTCCGCTCGTGGTGTTTGACGGGCGCGATGCCGATGACCTTGTTGGCGTCCTTGAGCGGCTCGTACAACACGGGCCAGCGGCGGATCAGCCGCCCGCCGCGAACGCTGACCGGTCGGAAAAGCTCGTCGCGAGAGTAGACGACGCTTGCCCCTGCTTGCCGGGCGGCGGCGGCGATGCCGTTGACGTCGAAGCACGCTTGGGGGCTGCTGATAGGGTGATCGGTGACGACCACCGATGCCGCTTCCGCGGCCAGGCACAACCGGACCACTGCGGCCACCACGTCCGGGTGGGCGGTCGCCCCCAGGGCCGGCGGCGTGGCGAACCCGGCGTTGACCTTGAGCACCACGCGATCACCCTTGCGGATGTAGGTTCCGATCCTGCCGACGGCTGCTATGGCCTGGTGAACCATCCGGACGCGATCGTTCCCACGAACGCGGGCCAGTTGCCGCCCGGCTGAGGGGATCGAGTAGTCGCCCAGGAACAGTTCCTCGCCGGCTGGCGCTTGCGGGGCCGACTGGTCGCTGTGCAGCCATGCGGCCAGGGCGGCCGTGCCGGCGATGGCGCCGGCCGACAGCGCCGCGCGGCCCAGCATCTGTCGCCTTCGCAGTCGCGGCGTCTCGCCGCCTTCGCTCGCGGCTTTGCGATCTGCTTGATTGTCGCGGTATTCCTGGCTCACGTCTCTGTCTTCAATGGTCAATCGTCAATGGTCAATGGTCAATGGTCAATGAACAATGCGGTCAGCCTGGCGGCGGCGTCTTTGTTTTCGCACTCGTGCACGCCGACGACGGCCTGCCCGGCTGCCAGTACAACGCGGTACGTTCCTGCCAGGCCCACCATCTTCGCCCCGTCCACCTGGTTGCCTGCTGGCCAGGTCTGTGCCTGCCAGCCTTGCTCCAACAGCGCTCGGACGTACTGGTCCGCCAGTTCGCCGGCCTTGGCTGGAGACTGTTGCGGGGCGACGAAGGCGACAGCCTGGTGGCCGTCGATGTCGTAGATGGCGGTCAGAAGCTGGCCCAGCTTGTTGAAGCCCGTTTGCTCCGCCGGCATGGGCGAAACGCTGTCCGGGCGCATGCACTCGTCTGGCAGGAGTTCGCGGCCCGCAAGCTGCGCCGGCGCGGAGGCGGCAGCGGGCAACGCCTTGACGATCCGCCCGGCCAGTTGCTGGGCGGCCTGGTGCAGTGCGTCGCTTTCCCCGGCTGGGAGGATCTCGACGTACATCCGCCCGTGGAGCAGGAAGATCGTGTGCCCGCTGCGGTAGGCGGGGCTGCCCATGCCAGGTAGCGACTGGGCGTCGCGGCGGCGCTGGCGGGTGAAGACCGACAGGGCGCCATTCGGATCGCTCATCAGGTATGCGTAGACTTCCAGGCTCTGGTCGGCCTGCCCGGGCAGGGCCAGGCGGCGGCAGTCCAGGCGGACCACGCCATAGGGCAGGTAGCCCTCGGCCTTGCCGTCGATCTTGACCCAGAGGTTGTCGGCGGCGAACGCCTCCGCAGGCCCGGCCGGCACGAGCAACCCGCGGGCCAACTCGGCCAGGTCGAGCTGGGCTCCCGGCCCGGCCGGTGCGGACGCCAGCGACGCGACGTATGCGGAGGGGTCGTAGTGGAACTGACGCAGGTAGACCCCCAGCGCGATGCCCGCGAGCACCAGCAGGATGGCCAGTGCAGCCCACGTCTGGCTGCGTCGACTTTGACAGGTGGAGCCCATGTTCGATAGCTCCAGTATCGCGATTTGGTCCGGTCGAGACAAGAGAACACGCCCGGAGCAGCCCGCACAAGCAAAAGAGCCACAGGAGGTCTCCTGTGGCTCCTCGTCGTCTGAGTCTTCTATCTTCGCGTCTCTGTGCTTCTGCGGCTAGCTGCTCTTCTTCGCCCGCAGACGATAGCGGTTGGGCGGCGAGAAGAGGAATACGGCCGCCGTCAGCAGGGCGACGGCCAGCAGCAGCAGCCCTCGCTTGGTGGAGGGCTTCTGCAGGCGGGCGTTGATCTGGAAGAGCAGGCCCGAGGGCGGGGCCGGGCGAGGATTGGCCGCGGGCGATCGCTGGTCGGGCAGGAGGCTCTGGCCGGGCACGCGGATGACTTCATGCGTCTGGGGGACCAGCGGTTCCTGGGCCATCGCATAACGCGCAACCAGGACCGGGTCCTCGGGCAGGGCCTCGATCAGTCGCCGGTTCGCCTCCACGCGGTCTTGTGCGTCCTGGAGGGCGGCTTCGTTGCAGCCCACCACGTAGCGGGCGGTGGCCATGTCCACGTACGCGGGCACGAGCACAACGGCGGCGAAGATCCCCAGGGCCAGTCCGGCCAGGAGAAGGAACCCGACCAACCGTCCGGCGGCGAAGAGCACGCCGGACGGCGGGTCGGCGGGTCTGTTCTTATTTACGCCAGCTTCCATACACAGCCCTCTTGCCCAGGGCCTCTTCGATCCTCAGGAGCTGATTATACTTGCACACCCGGTCGGTTCGGCAAGCCGAACCCGTCTTAATCTGCCCGGTATTCTTGGCGACGGCGATGTCGGCGATGGTGGCGTCCTCGGTCTCGCCGCTGCGGTGGCTGGTGACGGCGGTGTAGCCGTTCTTGTGGGCCAGGTCGATCGCCTCGAAGGTCTCGGTCAGCGTGCCGATCTGATTGACCTTGATGAGGATGGAGTTCGCGCAGCCTTCGGCGATGCCGCGGCGGAGGAACTTGACGTTGGTCACGAACAGGTCGTCGCCGACGAGCTGGACCTTCTTGCCCAGCTTCTTGGTCAGCTTGGCCCAGCCGGCCCAGTCGTTCTCGGCCAGTCCGTCCTCGATGGAGCGGATGGGGTACTTCTTGCACCAGCTCGCCCAGATGTCGATCATCTCGTCGCTGGTGGCGATCCGCTTGGGGTTGGACTTGAAGAAGCAGTAGCCTTCCTTGCCGCGGGCGTGGGCCTCGTTGACCATCTCGGAGGCGGCCGGGTCCAGCGCGATCCAGATGTCCTTGCCGGGCTTGAAGCCGGCCTTCTCGATGGCGGTGCAGATCAGCTCGGGGGCCTCGTCGTTGCTCTTGAGGCTGGGGGCGTAGCCTCCCTCGTCGCCGACGGAGGTGTTATAGCCCTTGCTCTTGAGGACCTTCTTGAGGGCGTGGAAGACCTCGGTGCCCATGCGGAGGCCTTCGGAGAAGCTCTTGGCGCCCCAGGGCTGGACCATGAACTCCTGGAAGTCCACCGTGCCGTCGGCGTGCTTGCCGCCGTTGAGGATGTTCATCATCGGCACAGGCAGGGTAACGGCCTTGCGCCCGCCGAGGTACTGGAACAGGGGCTTGCCCGCGGCCTGGGCGGCTGCCTGGGCGACGGCCATCGACACGCCCAGGATCGCGTTGGCGCCGAAGTTCGCCTTGGTCGGCGTGCCGTCAGCCTCGATCATCTTGCGGTCGATCTTCTCCTGCTCGGAGGGGTCCATGCCCTTGACCAGCTTGGCCAGCTCGGCGTTGACGTGGCCGACGGCCTTCAGCACGCCCTTGCCGCCGTACACCTTCGCGTTGCCGTCGCGCAGCTCGACGGCCTCGTTCTCGCCCGTGCTGGCGCCCGAGGGCACAGCCGCCCGGCCCACGATGCCGCAGCTGAGAATGACGTCGACTTCCACCGTGGGGTTGCCGCGGGAGTCGAGAATCTGCCTGCCAATGACCTTCCTGATCTTCGTCGCCATGATGCTCTTTCCTTTTCTTATCGGAACTCGTTGTGCCTTCGGGTGAGGCTTTCTTTCCCGCTCGTGGGGAAGTCTCACAAGTGTAGCGATTGCGGGGCGGGATTCAAGGACGATTGGCGACTGTCGAAGGTCGATTTGCGATTGTTGGTGTCCCGGGGCGAACGCCCACGGACCTGTCCGCCGTGGCGGAAGGCCTTCCGTGGGCTTCTGCGCGCGGTCAGGGGATATGCTTTCGTATCGTCTCGGCTGCCTTCTGAGGGTCGTCTGCCGAGCAGACGGCGGCGCAGACGGCTACGCGCTTGGCGCCGGCTTGGACGGCCTGGGCGACGTTGTCGGCGGTGATGCCGCCGATGGGCACGTTGGGCAGGGGGATCTCGGCGCAGACCTGGCGCAGATAGTCCAGGCCCTGGACTTCCAGGCCGGGCTTGGTGGCGGTGGGGAAGAGCGGCCCGGCCGAGACGTAGTCGGCCCCGGCGTTGACGGCGGCGTGGGCCTCGGCGAGGGTGTGGCTGGTCTTGCCCACGATCGCTCCCGGTCGCAGCAGGCGGCGGACCTCGGCCACGCCCAGGTCGTGCAGGCCCAGGTGGACGCCGTCGGCTCCGACGATGGCTGCGATGTCCGCGCGGTCGTTGATGATCAGGATCTTGCCCGTCTCGTCGGTCAGTTCGCGCAGCTCGGCTGCCAGGGCGAGGAACTGATCGTCGGCCAGGTCCTTTTCGCGGAGTTGGACAGCGTCGGCCCCGCCGTGGATGGCGGCGCGGGCGGTCTCCAGCACGCTGCGTTTGCAGAGCCTGCTGGTGATGAGGACGTAGAGCTTGACCTCGCGGGCGAAGCGTCCAGCCTCGAGCAGCCGTCCAGCCACGCGGGCCTCCAGCGTATAGGCGTCGTAGCGCATCCGCTCCAGGCGGAAGGCCTGCTGCGGCGCGACGACCTTGGCGTATTCCTCCAGCGTGCGCAGTGACTCGGTCAGGCGCTTGCAGGCGGCTGTCACGACTCCGTCCAGCCCGCCGCGGTCGGCCTCGCCGGCACTGGTGATGACCGTGCCCACGTCGCCGGGGGTGTCGCGGGCGGTCAGCAACTCGCCGCGCGGCAGGGCCTCGACGACGGTGCGCAGGTCGCTGCGGAGGGTCTTGGCCATGGCGGTGGCGGCGGGGTCGTTGAGGGCGAATCGTCCGCAGTCTTCGATAACTCGCAGGGCCTCGCGGGTGCGGTTGAAGTTGGCGTCCAGGATGCGGTAGATCTCTCTCATGGGCGGCTCCCGAACGTATTATAGCCAGACAGAAGGGAGCAGGGATCAGGGACTAGGGAATAGCGACAAGGCAAGAGCAAGCCGACTTCCCGGTCCCTAAACCCTAAACCCTAGACCCTAAACCCTATTCCCTGATCTGGCAATCGAACGCGCACTCACCGTCGCGGGCGGGGATGGGGAAGCTGCGACACAGTTCGAGCACGGCGCCTCGTACCTCGTCGATCGGTTTCGATTCGCCCTGGCTGAGCAGGATCTTGTCGATCCAGCCGGCGATGAGCTTCATCTCATCGGCCCCCATGCCGCGGGTGGTGACCGCGGGCGAGCCGAATCGCAGCCCCGATGCCCGCATGGGCGGGCGCGGGTCGAAGGGGATTGAGTTCCAGTTGGCGATGATGCCCGTGGAGGCCAACCAGTCGGCGGCCAGGTGGCCGGTCAGGTCAGGTTGGCGGCTGCGGAGGTCCAGCAGCATCAGGTGGTTGTCGGTCCCGCCGCTGACGAGGCGCCAGCCCTTGGCCATCAGTTCCCGGGCGAGGGTCTGGGCGTTGTCGAGGATCCGCTGGGCGTAGTGCCGGAAGGGTGGCTGCATGGCCTCGTAGAAGGCGACGGCCTTGCCCGCGATCACGTGCTCCAGGGGCCCGCCCTGAATGCCGGGGAAGACGGCGGCGTCAACGGCCTTGGCCCACTTCTCGCGGCAGAGGATGATCCCGCCGCGCGGACCGCGAAGGGTCTTGTGGTTGGTGGTGGTCACGAAATCGCTGTGGGGCACGGGGTCCGGGTGGACCTTCCCGACGACCAGCCCGGCGATGTGGGCGATATCCGACATCATCAGGCAGCCGGCCTCCTGCGCGATGGCGCCAAAGGCGGCGAAATCGATCTTCCGAGGGTAGGCGGATGCCCCGACCACCAGCAGGGTGGGCTTCTCCTTCAGGACGGCCTGGCGGACCTGGTCCATGTCGAGCTGTTCGGTCTTCTCGTCCACGCCATACGAGGCGGCCTGGTAGACCATCCCCGAGATGTTCAGTCGCATGCCGTGGCTGAGGTGCCCGCCGTGGGCCAGGCTCATGCCCATGATCTTGTCGCCGGGCTTGAGGCAGGCCATGTAGACCGCCAGGTTCGCGCTGGTGCCGCTGTGCGGCTGGACGTTGGCGTGCTCGGCGTTGAAGAGGGCCTTGGCCCGGTCGATGCAGAGCTGCTCGACGCGGTCGGCGTTCTCGTTGCCGCAGTAATAGCGGCGGTTCGGGTAGCCCTCGGCGTACTTATCGGTCAGGACCGACCCCATGGCCTCCATCACCGCGCCGCTGCAGTGGTTCTCCGAGGCGATCAGTTCGAGCGTCTCGCTCTGGCGCTTGACCTCGGCGGCGAGGATGGCGGCGACTTCAGGATCACATTTTTCCAAGCTGGCCATGCAACGATCTCCTGGGGCCGGGCCCGCCAGGGCCGCGGCAAGAGGGATACTGTAGCGGGGAAGGGCGGAATTGACAAGAGCGCCGCGAAAAAGCAAAGCCCACGGAAGGCCTTCCGTGGGCTTGGGCAACGTGGGTCTTATGGGTCGTATGGATCTCATAGGTCCTATAAGACTCATACGACCCATGAGACCTATGCTCAGTCCTCCAGGAACACCATCCTCACCGGCCCGATCAGCCCGGCGTTCGGCGTGCCTTTGTAGGGCGTGGGCGTGGTCTGGTAGTGGTTGGACAGCGTGCTGTAGACCAGCACCTCGATGCGGTTGTCGCCTGGCTTGACGTGCTCGGTGATGTCGGCGGTGAAGGGCTTGTTGACCAGCACGCCCGCCGGCTTGCCGTTGACGCGGACCTCGGCCGTCGCGACGACCTCGCCCAACTCCAGCAGGACCCGGCCCTTGACCTGGGCGTCGGAGAGCTTGACCGTTCGCCGATACCACATCCCGCCGCTGAAGTGGCGCATCTGCCCGACCTTGGACCAGTCGCCGGCTGGGAGCTTGCCCCGCCCGCAGGTCAGCGCGATCGGCTGATCGTTGGCGAAAGCTGCGCCGCCCTTACAGCCGGGCGGGAGCGTGAGTTGGAGGGCCACCACAGCCGGGGCGGCGGCGGGCTGAGGCAGTTGAATGCTGTAGAGTCTCGACCCATCGGTTGCGTTGATGGGCGCCTCCTGGGGAGGCACTGTCTGGCCATCCACGAAGACCTTCTCGATCCCGCCGAACGACACGAAGTTCAGCGACTTCAATCCCGGTGGGGCGGTGAAGCGGTAGCAGCCAGTGAGAGGTTTTCCGGTGGGATCGTACTCCAGGTGGTTGGCAGGGAGGTACCATTTCATTGCCAACGGGAACGTCTGTTTGTCGGGGACAGGCTGGTTCTCAGCGATCAGCACGACGGCGCTTCGCGGGCGGGTGTCGATCGGGTGGCTGCCGCCGGAGAATTTGCCCCCGGGCACGTTCTTGTAGGCGATCACGAGTTGGGTAATTCCCGGCTCCAATTCCACCACATCGCCCGATATGGGCTTGCCATTCGGCGATGTCAATATGGCGGTGGGCCTAACTCCCTCCACTACCACTCGCGCCTTTGTCTTCTGCTGCACTGCGACGACCGTCCGGAACACCACGTGCCCGCCGCCGTCGAGGATGAGGAAGTGATCGTTGATCTTGCCCTTGAGCCCGTGGTAGCCCTGCGAGCCGGGCTGGTTCTGCACGCCCCATCGCCAGGAGAACTCGTACGGCTGCCAGGCGGGCTTGTGGGCGCCCGCCTCCACTGCTTTGCCCGCGGCCGGTTCGGCCTCGGCGGCCGCTTTTACCAGCGTGTCGAAGTCCGCGTCGGCCGGAGCGAGCACGCGCCACATCTTCGGACCGAACCCATGCGTCACCTCGGGCCACTTGGAGTCGTCGAAGTCGCTCTTCTGCCATCCCTCGGGCGCCTGCTCGGCTGGGCAGTACCGGAAGGTCCGTGCCTCCGGGCCGATCAGGCCCTTGGAGGCGGGTTTGCGGAAGTCGCCCCACTGGTTGTCCAGCGTGGGTACCAGCTCGGTCTCCCACTCGCCTTCCAGGGGCAGCTCGCCGGTCTGCCTGGGCGGGGGCGGGGGCGCAGCCTGCTCATGCGGCTCGCCCGGCCCGAAGACGATCAGGCTGGACCGCGGCGGGTCGGCGGGGATGCGGAGGATCGTGCCGTTGTCGGTCTGGCGGGTGACCGAGAGCTGGCGAACTTTGCCCGTCCAGGCGTCCCACAGTTCGACTCGGCCCTTGGTGCGGAAGAAGCAGTCGCTGCCGGCCGGCACGTCCATTACCATGTACACGTCGCGGATGCCGGCGCGGCGGTGCAGGACGTTGGCCTTGACGCCCGCGGGCGGGATGAAGTCGCGGACGATCGCATCGCTGACGGCCTTGACCAGGCGTCCGGGGGGTGCGGCGGCTCCGGGGGCGGCGCCCGTTTTGTGGGCCGGGTGGACGTTCTCGGCGCTGACCTTCTGGAGCTTGGACAGATCGGCGGCGGTCCGCCAGTCCTTGTCCGGGGAGGCCGGCGTGCAGACGAAGTCCTCGGCGGACAGGAGCGTCTTGCCGCCCTGGGCGATGGCGACGAAAAGTCCGGCCTTGTGGTCGCCGTCGTCGGTGTCGACGGCGTCGATGGTGATCACGTCGCCGCCCTTGAGTTGGAGCTTGCCCGTCCATCCGGTCTGGTAGTCGGGGACGTGGGCGATCTTGCGGCCGTTGACGTAGAGCTGTCCGTAGTTGTCGATGAGGACCCTGGCGTCGAACGTGCCGCTGGGGAGGTTGTCCGGCCAGACGGTCTTAAAGTAGATCTTCGGCCTGGCCCGCGGCGACCAGACGAACCGCCCGGTGAAACCACCGTCGAACTGTCGCGGGGGCAGGGCGGGTCCGCCGTCGGCGGCCTGAGGCAGGATCACCATTCCCAGCCCCCCGGCGGCGTTGGTGATGGTCTCCGGGCGCAGGCCCTTGGCGACCTCGGCGCCGGTGGCGTCCATGACTTCCTTGAAGACCTGGTCGACCAGAACGTCGTCGCTGCCTGCGCGATCGCTGGCCAGCGGCAGGGAGCCGAGCGCGATGACCTTGCCTCCGTTGCGGAAGAACTCCAGCACCTTGGGCACCAGGCCGTAGCGGACGACTTTGGAGTCGGCGAGGATGAGCACCTTGTACCGCTCGCCGCTGACCACCAGGTGCCCGTCCTCGATCTCGGCGCGAGCGGCCGACTGATCGTCGATGAAGTCGAAGTCGATGCCGGCGTTGAACAGTTCGGCGGCGGCCTGGAACGCCGGTTTTTGATCGCCCATTCCCGCCTGCATGGTCGCGGTGGGGTACAGAATGGCGACGTCGCAGACGTGGCGGCCCTGGCTGAGCAGGTAGCTCAGCCGCCGGGCGTAGTGGAACCACTTCTGGGCGTGGGGCCAGTAGGGCATGCGGAAATGGAAGTCCGGCGGGGCCCACTCCCACCATCCGCCGTCGGTGGAGTAGTACAGCCCGTGCAGGCACAGCAGGTTGCCCCCGAAGAGGAAGTGGCGGTCAAGCTGCTCGGTCAGCCACTCGGGCCTGCTCGCCCAGCCCATCGAATGGAACGCCTCCAGCCAGGTCCGCGGACGCTCGTACAAGTGGGCGATCGAGCTGGAGACCTTCGTCTGGAGGAACGACAGCCCCCGGGCCGGGGCGTCGTTGCCCGGGGCGGTGAACCACCGCGTGGCCCGGAAATAGTCGCCGTACTCCAGCGGGGCCAGACCGCGCCCGTTGTTGTCGCAGCCGTAGATCAGGCCGCGCTTCCAGTGCCACTCGAAGACGGGTTTGAAGTAGCGCTCCTCGGCCAGGTCCATCACCACGTCCCAGTAGTCCAGGCGGACCTTGGGGGTGATCATCCCCGCGTTCTGGCGCAGGGCGGGCAGGAACTGGACGATGTCGTAGTCCTTGCGGTCCTGGAACTCCTTGCGGAAATCCTCCGACCACACGCCCAGGTGGAGCGGGATGCCCAGTTCGTCCTGGAAGAAGAAGTTGAGTCCCTTGCGGGCCTGGGGCGCGGTGCGGTCCTCGAATCGCTGGAAGTAGACGCGGCAGAGTTCCTGCCCGTGCTTGGGGTGGAGCATGTAGTTCGGCTTCAGCGTACTGACGACCACCATGCAGTCTTCGCCCGCCGGGGCGGTCCATGTCAGCGTTGCGTCCTTGACGGCGTCCTTGAGATCCTGGCCCGCGTTGACGTCCATGCCCTTCTCGGTCAGAGGATAGGCGAAGGCGGCGAGAAAGTCCTTCGGCAGGGCCTGCTTGAGTTCCTTGCCGCCGGCGAGCCTGGCCTGCGTCCACTGGACCTCTCCGAGATAGCTCTTCATGTGGGGCAGGTTGGCCAGTTCGTCGATGTAGCTGCCGTTGCCGGGCCAGTTGAAGGTGTAGTCATCCAGTCCCAGGCCCATGCCTCGCTTGGCGCACTCCTGGGCGGCCTGGCTCCAGAAGTCCCACCAGGGCTGCGACCAGACGGGCGGCTCGCCCGGCACGGTGCGCCCGAAGGCCGCGTAGCCCTTGGCGTTGAGTTCCTTGTCGGCCTGCACGTGGGAGTGGATGTAGCTGACGGCGAATCCGTCGGTGCCGACCTGGGCGAGTTGGTCGAGCTGCCAGGCCAGACGGGCGACGTCCAGGCGGTCGCCGTTCCACCAGTAGAACGGCACGTTGCCGTACCCCTTGGGCGGGTCGGCGAAATGCTCCAACGGGTCAAGCTTCGGATCCGTGCTGGGAAAGCCCAGCAGCGGGCCCTTGGGCAGGGGAGGCAGGTTCTCGGCCAGCGCGTGCCGCCCGTCCTCGGCCCACAGCGGTCCGGCCTGCAGGCCGGACAGGAAGGCTAGAGACACGGCGAACATCCACGTCTTGGGCGTGCGGTGCATGGAGTTTCCTTTCGGTTCGCGGACGAGTATACCCCAAACGCTTCGTGGAGACCAAGGGGCCCCGCCCCGCTTTGTCCCAGGAAAGCCTCTGGTCGATTCTCCCACGCCTGCGTATAATCGACTCCCGCAAGGCGAGGATTTGTTCAAGCAAAGGAGAACGTGCATGAAGACGCCCTTCCTGCCGGCCCTGGCGATTGTGCTGGCCGCCGCCATGCCCGCTCGGGCGGCCTACGTCCCCTGGGACGCCCTGGTCGTCGAGGCGACCGACGGCCCCAACTGGGTGCATCTGGGACCGCCCGCCCGGATCAAGCTGTACCCGGTCAATGCCGCGCCGGTGGACTGCCTGTTCGATGTCCGAAAGGACAAGGACTCCAGCGCCAAAGGCCTGAACGCCCTCAAGTTCCAATTCAACGGGGAGAAGGCCGGGCACATGAGTTCCACCGCTCTGAGCGGCTCGTTCCAGATCATCAACGACCCCAAGGACTCCGGGCAGCTCTTCGCGGACATCCTGCTCATGGTGGCCGTCAACGCGCCGTCGCTCGACCCGTCGTGGAGTCTGACGCTCAACGGCAACACCCTGTCGGGTTCGCAGTTCGCCTACGTGGACGGCACAGCCGCCCCAACGGGCCGGCCCTCGGGATACTATCCTGCCGGCGAGCCGGGCGAGAGCGACCCCCAGGGCACCGACCCCTCGCGCGACGAGATCTCCCACCTGTTCACCGGCGGCATGGTGAGCATCTATGCGTTTACGGGCGTGAACCTGACCAAGACCGGCGGGCTGCTGGACATCGACTACAGCTTTGCCAGCCTTCCCGGCGACGCCACCTTCAGCGCCTACGCGACCATGCTGGACATCAACGGCGACCCGGTGGGCGTCAAGCATACCAACCGTTCGTGGGACGACGCCCGGGCCAGCGACGACCTGATTTCCACTTTCAGCGTGCTGGCCACGGCGGACGATGCTACTATTCCCGAGCCGGCGACCCTTCTGGCGGCTGGCACTTGCCTGGCCGCCCTGGGCGGGTATATTCGTCGGCGAAGGTGATCCGCCGAACGGCAGCAGCGGCGGATCGCCGGGCCGACAACAGGCCGGGAGAAGCCGTGCCGCCGCGACGAGACCAGAACGGTGACCGCCGTGCGACGATTCGCCGTGGCCCCTGCGCGCGGAGGGCGGCGTTTACCCTGGTGGAAGTCCTGGTGGTGGTGGCGGTGGTGGCGCTGCTGCTGGCGATGCTGGGGCCCGCCCTCGGACGGAGCAAGGATCTGGCCGCCTTCGCCGCCTGCAAGAGCCGCCTCCACCGGGCAGGGCTGGGCGTCATGCAGTACGCCCAAGCCAACCGCGGACTGTTGATCCAGACCCCCACGCTTCAGAATCCTCTTGTCGAGGCGGTGCGGGCGTATCATCTCGACCATCCCTACGTCCAGGCGCCGGAAGACCTGTATTGCCCCTCTCTCACCGCGCCGGAACTGGCCTGCGAACCGGACAACCTCCGGGCTGGGCAGATCGGCTACTTCTACTACTGCGCCAAGCAGTACCCCGCCGACTCGTCAATCAGCACGTTCCTGCGGCATCAGGTGCCCTGGCCCCGGCAACTGGCCACGTGGGAGCAACCGCACCGATGGGTCTTCAGCGACATCTTTCGCAGCGGCGTGCCCACGGCCCACTCGATGTTCAAGAAGGGCGTGAACTACCTCATGCTGAGCGGCGAGGTCAGTTCGACGACCGAGAGCCCGCGGGAAAGTTTCCACTGAGACGGACATGGCGACCTGGCTGATCGGCATTGACGACACCGACAACGACTCCAGCCCCGGCACGGGGCAGATCGCCCGCCGCCTGATGGGCGAGTGCCTCGCCCGCGCGTGGCGTCACGCCGGCGTGACGCGTCACCAGTTCCTGGTCGACCCGAGAATCCCTTACACCTCGCACAACAGCGGGGCGTGCCTGGCCGTCGAGGGCGAGGGCGACCCGGGAGAACTGGAATTCGCCTTCGAGTGGCTGGCCGGCACGGCTGCGGATGGGTCCGACCGGGCCTGTGCCTGATGCGAGCCCGGGCCGTCAGCGCGGAGATGATCGAGTTCGGCTGGCGGGCGAAGCGGGAAGTGGTTACCATGGACCAGGCCCGCCAGGTCGCCCGCCGGGCGGGCGCGGACCTGCGGGAGCTGGGCGGCAGCGGATTGGGCGTCATCGGCGCCCTGGCGTCGGCGGCCCTGCGAGCCGACGGGAACGAAGGACGGTTTCTGGACCTGCCCGGCCTGCGGGAACTGGGCCAGCGCGTCCACCTGGATGAGATTCGCCGCCTGGGTGTGCACGTGTTGTTCGAGCAGCCCCCGCCGGAGGGCGGGGGGGCGTGGTGCGAGACGTTGAATTGGGTTCGCCCCCGACTGGCCGACGGGCAGGCGGTCTGGCCGGTCAAGTGGAGCATGGAACATGACGCGTGGGTCCCAGTCGATAGCCGCAAGAATCGGCCCCTGGAGTAGGACGCGGACCGTCCAGATGCACCTGGCCCCGTTGGCGGTGGGTGTGCTGGCGGGGGTCCTGGCGGCGCAGGTTCGCCTGCACCTGGGAATGCCCGGTCACAAGGCCTTGTTCTGGATGGTCCCGGTTCTGGGCGCCCGGCTCATCTGCCGCAGCCGACTGGGCACGACGCTCGGCGCCGCCGGCGCCAGCGGCGCCTCCATGTTGCTGGGAGGCAACCTGGCCGGGGGACCAACCATGGCGTTCCTGGTCGTCCTGGCCGGGGGACTGCTGGACGCCGCAGCCGCCTGGGGAGAACGCCTTCGACTGCCCGCCTGGCTGCTGGTGCCCCTGCTGGGCCTGGCGGGATTGGCTGCCAATCTCCTGTGCATGGTCAAGAGGCTGTTCAGCCCCTCCTACGAACCACACGTCGTTCTCGGCCTGACGGGTCTGGCGGCCGTCATCATGTCCTACGCCCTGTTCGGGCTGATCGGCGGGCTGGGCGGGGCCCTGATCGGCTGCTTGATCCGCAAAAAGAGCTAGACGCGACTCGCGACTGAGGTTATGATGCATACAGGCGGTCGAGGAACCGCCCCTTTGGATGCGACATCGATCATGAAGGAGAGGGCCATGAAACGTCATTGGAGCGTTCGGGTCTTTCTGTTGGCCAGTTTGAGTGTCTGCCTGTCTGCTCAAGCGAGCACCCTGTACACGACCAACTTCAGCGGCGGCGCCGGCAGCCAGCCGACCGGCTTCTCCGCGTATGCTGACTCCGGGATGAACAGCGAAAACGATGGGGCGGGCGAATACGAGCAGGAGCGGATCAACGCCAACGGCGTGTCGATCGCCTACTACAGCGATGCCGCCGACTTCGCCAGCGGCGACTGGCGCGACGTGACCGCCGTTACCCAGACCCGCTACAGCGGGGCGGGCAACAACAAGAACGGCCTGATCTTCCGCGCCAGGGGCATCACCTCTATCGGCACCGGCGATTTCTACCATGTCCGGATGGAGGGCAATGCCCTCATGCTGTGGCGGTTCAACAACGGCTCGGCCGTCCAGCTTGCCACCATCCCCACCACTGAGAGCATCACCAACCCGGCCAACCGTTGGCTGCGCGTGACGGCAGTCAACGTGCCCAACCCCGGCACCGACCACGTGCAGATCACGGCGGAGTTGAGCAAGAACTCCACCTTCACGCAGGTCATCGGCACGCTGGACTACACCGACACGGCCTCCAACGCCATCACCCGCTCGGGCGGCGTGGGCTATCGCAGCAACAACACCGTCGGTTCGGCCTCCCGCTCGGTTTTCGACAACCTGGTCGTCACCGGCAACAACGACGACCTGCTCTGGTACGACGACTACTACAACACGACCGGGCCGGGAATGCAGGCCTTCCTCGGCGGCAGCCGCAACCAAAGCATGGTAAACGGCAAGTACCAGAGCGACGGCAGCGGGACGATGCTGGCCCTGATAAACGGCGTGGACACGTCCGCCGAGGAATGGGCCAGCGTCAGCGCCAGCGCCCTGATGCGGTTCAACACCGGCAACGACAATGGCACCCTGAGCGCCGGTCTGATCGTCGGGGCGGACGGCGTCGTCGACACCGCCACGGGCGACTACTACCTCTACCGGGTCAGCCGGCTGGAGGCGGCTTCCACCTACCAGGCCGAGTTGCTCCGCTCCAACGGCGGGGTGCTGACCTCGCTGGGGACCATCCCGCTGAGTTCCTCGAACATCCCTGAGAGCCAGAATATCTTCCTGCAGATGATCCGGTGGGGCGGGCCGGGCGCCATCCACCTCCAAACGTGGGCCTCGCTCAGCCAGGACTTCTCCAACCCCTTCGCGATGTTCGACATCTTCGACAACGATCCGAACGCCCTGGGCGGCGCGGGCAGCGTCGGCTTCTACGCCTCCGGCGGCGGGCCGGTCAACTTCGACAACTTCACCGTCATTGCAGTCCCCGAGCCCCTCACGCTCAGTGCCGCCCTGTTGGCCTTGGGCGGCCTGGGTGGCTATCTCCGCCGGCGACGTTCGTAGTGCCGCCTGCCTGAGACAGGCAGGCCGTCAGGAATCCTCGACACGTGCCGCAGACACAAGGCCGACGGCACAAGGCTCTTGCTGGCTCACCAAGAGTATGCTCAAGGCTTTTCTCCATTGACATAAAGATCGGCCAATCATATCTTCCTGGCGTTTATGCATACAAATGGCAAAACTCAGGGAGAGTCCATTGGCTGAGGCAATCCAGGCAACCGCCCAGACGCAGTACTTGCCCGCCCGCAAGCCGACGATCTACTTCATCGGCATGACCACGGGCAAGAGTTCGATCATGAAGGTCTTTCCCCGTTGGGCGGAGCATCTGCGGCTTGGCGACGTGGCCATCCAGGGCATCGACTGCAAGTGGCACGACGATCCGGCCGTCTACCGCCGGGCCGTCGAGTTCATCAAGTCCGACCCGCTCTCGCTGGGGGCGTTGGTGACCACGCACAAGATCGACCTGCTGACGGCCTGCCGGGACCTGTTCGAGCATCTCGACCCGTACGCCCAGCTCATGGGCGAGATCAGTTGCATCTCCAAGCGAGGCGGGCAGCTTCGCGGGCACGCCAAGGACCCCATCACCAGCGGGCTGTCGCTGGAGGCTTTCTTGCCGGGCGGCCACTGGCGCGAGACCGGCGCGGAGGTCTTCAGCATCGGCGCGGGCGGGTCGTCCATCGCCGTCACCAGCTACATCATGGATCGCGACAGGCACGGCGACAACATGCCCTCGCGGATCATCGTGTCCAATCGAAGCCAGCCGCGGCTGGCGGAAATCCGCGAGATCCACCACAAGATCGGTTCGCCCGTGCCCGTGGAGTATCACCACGCTCCCCGGCCGGAGGACAACGACGCCCTGATGGCCACCCTGCGGCCGCACTCGCTCGTGATGAACGCCACGGGCCTGGGCAAGGACGCCCCCGGCTCGCCGCTGACCGGATCGGGCGTCTTCCCCGACCGCGGGTTCGCCTGGGACTTCAACTATCGCGGGGACCTCTTGTTCCTCGACCAGGCCCGCGCCCAGCAGGCCGGCCGGCGCCTGCACGTCGAGGACGGCTGGGTGTACTTCATTCACGGCTGGACCCGCGTGGTCGCCGAGGTGTTCGACGTGGACATCCCGACCGCCGGGCCCGCCTTCGACGAGATTTCCCGCATTGCACGGGAGGCCAGATGATGGACTGCAACTGCCGCCACAAGATCATGATGCCCTGGTCGGTCGACATCGACCTGGCCGACGGGACGATGCGAGAGCCCGACCGCGTCCTGGTCCGCCGGGCGTCGGACATGGAAGGCTACTACAAGGACCCGGCCGCCCTGCGCGACCTGATCGGCCAGGACGACCCGGTCCACTACGAGGTCTTCGAGAAGCAGATCCCCGAGCAGTACGGGCAGCTCCTGCTGTGCATCAGCAAGCTCCACCCCGGGCGCGTCGGCGACGAGTGCTTCATGACCAAGGGCCACTACCACACCATCAGCCACACCGCCGAGGTCTACCTGTGCATCCGCGGGCAAGGCTACATGCTGATGAAAACCGCCGACGGGCAGTGCGTGGCCGAGCCCATGCGGCGCAACCGCATGGTCTACGTCCCGCCGTGCTGGGCCCACCGTTCCGTCAACACCGGCGACGAGCCGCTGATCTCCTTCTGCGTCTACCCCGGCGACGCGGGGCACAATTACGGCGACATCGCCCAGCAGGGCTTCCCCAAGCGGGTATTCATCCGCGACGGACGCGAGGTCATCGAATGAGCAAGGGCAAGGTCCTGGTCACGCCGCGGTCGATCTCGGCCGGCGGGCATCCCGCCCTGGACCGCGTGGCCGCCGCCGGCTACGAGGTGGTCTTCCCCACGCCAGGCAAGCAGCCCAGCGAGGCCGAGCTTGTCGCCGCCGCCGCCGGATGCGTAGGCTACCTGGCCGGCGTCGAGCCCATTTCCGCAGCCGTTCTGGAAGCGGCCACGAGCCTGCGGGTCATCAGCCGAAACGGCGTGGGCATCGACAACATCGACCTGCCCGCCGCCCGGCGCCTGGGCATCGCCGTCCGCAAGGCCGTCGGCGCCAACGCCCGCGGGGTGGCGGAGTTGACCATGGCCCACATCCTGGCCCTCACCCGTTGGGTGGGCCTGGGCGACCGGGCCATCAAGGCCGGCGCCTGGCAGCGGCGCAAGGGCATCGAACTGGTCGGACGCACGCTCGGGCTGATCGGCTGCGGGCACATCGGCAGGCTGGTCGCCCGCTTCGCCATGGGGCTGGACATGAAGGTGCTGGCCTTCGACGTGGTCGCCGACGCCTCCTTTGCCCCGGGCGAGGGCTTCGCCTGGGCCGAACTGGAGCAGGTGCTGGCGGGCGGCGACATCATCAGCCTCCACTGCCCGGCCCCCGCGGACGGCTCCTGCCTGATCGACGCGGCGGCCATCGCACGCATGAAGAAGGGCGCGTTCCTGATCAACACCGCCCGAGCCGAACTGGTGGACCAGGCCGCCCTGGCGGCCGCGATCGAGAGCGGGCACGTGGCCGGCGCGTCCATGGACGTGTTCCGGACCGAGCCGCCCGGCGAGGACCCGCTGGTCGCCAACGACCGGGTCCTGGCCACGCCCCACGTGGGCGGCTTTACCGACGAGAGCGTCGATCGGGCCGTCGAAATGGCCGTCGACAATCTGCTGGAAGAACTAAGCAGCGAGTAGCCCGCAGCCGGTAGTCGGTGCGCAGCCACAGCCGCAGAGGACGGGCTACAGGCTACTGACTACTGGCTGCCATTACGAACCAGGAGTTTCTTATGTCAGAAGACGTCATGCAGCGTGTCGCCAAGTGCGGCGTGATTCCCGTCATCGCGTTGGACCAGGTGGAGGCGGCCCTGCCGCTGGCCGACGCCCTGCTCGAAGGCGGGCTGCCCGTGGTGGAGATCACCTTCCGCACCGCGGCCGCCGCCGAGGCCATCCGCGTGATCTCGCGCGAGCGACCGCAGCTTGCGGTGGGGGCGGGCACGGTCCTTACCGAGGACAACATCGCCGCCGCCCTGCACGCCGGGGCCACCTACATCGTCGCGCCGGGGCTCAACCCGGCCATCGTCAAGCGGGCCCAAGGGCTGAACCTGCCCATCGTCCCCGGCGTGGCCACGCCCACCGACATCGAGGCCGCCCTCGTGCTGGGCTGCAAACTGCTCAAGTTCTTCCCTTCCGAGGCCCTGGGCGGGGTGCCCATGCTGGAGGCCCTCTCCGCGCCCTACAAGCACACCGGCGTCCGGTTCGTGCCCACCGGGGGGGTCAACACCGAGAACCTCGAACGTTACCTTCGCGTGCCCACCGTCGCCGCGGTCGGCGGGACGTGGATCGCCAAGAAGGACGACCTGGCCGCGGGCAACTGGGCCGCCATCCGCGACCGCTGCAAGGCGGCCATGGAGATCGTGGCCAAGGTCCGCGGGAGCAACCAGTAGGCCGTAGCCAGTAGTCAGTAGGCAGGAACCGCGATGGCCGAGGGTGGCCGATATTCAGCCTCCTGAGGAACCGGTTGCCGAATGAAGGCTCACCACCGGCCTTGTGCAGGTGGGAGCGTGACTCGCAGTCAGCGATGCCGGCTACAGGCTACTGGCTACGGGCTACAGGCTACAGAGTGCGAATGCAGCGAGCAGGCATGGGAATTTCCGCATATCCCGGCGGGGTGGTGGAGTTGTGGCGGGCGGACCTGCCCGCCGGCGCCGTTGCGCTGGCCTGGCTGGGCCAGGCCGGCTTCGCCATCCGTGCGGGCGGCCTGCGCATCCTGATCGACCCCTACCTCAGCGATCACCTGGCCCGCAAGTACGCCGGCACGCCGATGCCCCACGTGCGGATGATGCCGCCGCCCCTCCAGGCCGACGAGATCCGCGACCTGGACCTGGTCCTCTGCACCCACCGCCACAGCGACCACATGGACCCGGGCAGCCTGGGCGAACTGGCGGCCAACAACCCCGCCTGCCGGTTTGTCGTGCCGCGCGCGGAGATCGAGGCCGCCGTGCGGGCCGGCGCGCCGGACGACCGCCTCGTGCCGCTCAACGACGGCGAGAGCTTCGCCCCGGCCGACGGCCTGGAGGTCGTGGCGATCGCGTCGGCCCACCCCGAGCCGTCCACCGACGAGCGGGGGCTGCACCGCTTCCTCGGCTACGTCCTGCGTGGCACGGGCATCTTGCCCGTGCGTCCCATGGGCGTCCCGCCCGTGGAGGCAGGGCCGGGACGGCCCTGCGACGCATGGGCGGGACGCCCATGCCACGTCACCCTCTACCACAGCGGCGATTGCGTGGTCTATAGCGGCCTGGCCCGGCGCCTGAGGGAACTGGGAGTGAACCTGGCCCTGCTGCCGGTCAACGGGCGCAGCGACGAGTTGACCGCCCGAGGCG
>Ga0116148_1001417_pt1 | contig 26402 bp, 18 predicted proteins | sample AD_UKC055_MetaG_FD_89786 | JGI IMG/M metagenome (GOLD analysis project Ga0116148, IMG submission 89786) | Active sludge microbial communities of municipal wastewater-treating anaerobic digesters from USA - AD_UKC055_MetaG | ecosystem: Engineered > Bioreactor > Anaerobic > Digestate | place: USA... | reverse complement strand
TGAGTGTGTTCACGGTCCTGTCTCTGGCGATGGCTTGCTGCCAGGCGGCCCCGCCGCCCGCCCAGCCGCCCAAGCCCGCCGCCAAACCCGCCGCCAAGCCCGCCCCGCCGCCGCGACCGACGCCCTTCAGCATCCGCCAGTTCCAACTGGCCTCCTCGCTGCTGCGGCAGGGCAAGCGAGACCAGGCCAAGGCGGAGTTGGCCAAGGTGATCGACGCCAAGGACGTCGACATCCCGCCCCATCATCGCCGCGAAGCCCGCGAGCGGATCGTCGAGATCGACCGCCTCGCCGCCGGCCTGCCCGCCGTCGACCCGGCTGCGTCGCGCTTCAAGCTGCCCCCGTCGCCCGCGCCGGCCGTCACGCTCCACGTCGCCACGGGCGGCAACGACGCCGGCGACGGATCGGCGGCCAAGCCCTTCGCCTCGCTCGAACGCGCCCGCGACGCCATCCGCGCCGTCAAGGCCCGCGGGCCCCTGCCCGCCGGCGGGGTCGCCGTCCTCGTCCACGCGGGCGAGTACGCCGTCAAGGACACCTTCAAGCTTACCGCCCAGGATTCCGGCACGCCCGCCGCGCCCATCGTCTACCGCGCCGCCGACAACCGGCGCCCGACCTTCCGCGGCGGCATCCGAGTGGGCGGCTTCGCGCCGGTCCGCGACGCCGCCGTCCTGGAGCGACTGCCCCAGGAGGCCCGCGGCAAGGTCCTGCAAGCCGACCTCAAGCCCCTGGGCGTCGCTAAGCTCAAACCGCTCGTGCTGGCCGGCTACGGCAGCGCGCGCGGCTTCCACACCCACGGCCTGGTCGAGCTGTACTGCGACTCCAAGCCCATGCCGATGGCCCGCTGGCCCAACGCGGGCTTCACCGAGGTCACCGACGTCGTCGGCAAGAGCGAGCCCCGCGGCCCGCGCGGGCAGACGACCATCCGCAGCGGCGTGATCCGCTGCGCCGTCGACCGCCCGCGGCGTTGGACGGCGGAGAAGGACGCCTGGCTGTACGGGTACTGGTATCACGGCTGGTCGGACTCCTACGAGAAGGTCGAGTCCATCGACCCGGCCAGGAACGAGATCAACCTGGCCCCGCCGCTGCACCGCTCGGGCTTCCGCAAGGGCATGAAGTTCTACGCGGTGAACCTGCTGTCGGAGATCGATGCGCCGGGCGAGTGGTACCTCGACCGCAGCTCGGGGATGCTCTACTTCTACCCGCCGGCCGACGTGTCCAAGTCGGTCGTCGAGCTGTCGCTGCTGGACAAGCCGATGGTCGAGATGGACAAGGCGGCGTGCGTTCGCTTCGAGGGCCTCGCGTGGGACCTGTCCGGCCACGACGGCCTGCGGATGAGCAACTGCGAGGACTGCCTGCTGATCGGCTGTTCGGTCAGCCGGCTGGGCGGCGACGGCGTGGTGATCGACGGCGGGCGCCGTTGCGGGCTGCTCTCGTGCGACGTGTTCTGCATGGCCCGCGGGGGCACGCGGATCAGCGGCGGCGACCGCCGCACGCTGACGCCCTGCGAGCACTTCGTCGAGAACTGCCGCGTCTTCGACCTCTCGCGGATCGACCACACCTACACGCCGGCCGTCCTGGTCAACGGCGTGGGCGTGCGGCTCACGCACAACCTACTCCACCACGTGCTCAGCAGCGGCATCCGCCTCAACGGCAACGACCACCTGGTCGAGCTGAACGAGGTCCGCGAGGTCGTCACCGAGAGCGACGACCAGGGCGGGTCGGACATGCACGGCAACGCCACCTTCCGCGGCAACGTCTACCGCTGGAACTACTGGCACCACATCGGCAACTGGCAGAACCCCGCCGCCGGGCCGCCCTGCGGACAGGCCGGCATCCGCCTCGACGACGCCATCAGCGATACGCTGATCTACGGCAACCTGTTCCGGCACTGTTCTGCCGGCGGGGCCGGATTCGGCGGGGTGCAGATCCACGGCGGCAAGGACAACTGGGTGGACAACAACGTCTTCGTCGACTGCTACATCGCCGTCAGCTTCAGCCCCTGGGGCCCCGGGCGCTACGCCGAATGGGCCGGCCGCAACGTCAAGGCGGGCGACTACGACGCCGCCCTCTACCTCAAACGCTATCCCCTTCTGGCCCGCCTCGACCAGGACATCAACGTCAACATCGTCAGCCGCAACGTCGTCTACCGCTGTCGCGAGTTCCTGCGTCGCGACCGGGGACAGAACGTCCAGTTCGAAAACCTGGTGACAACGGACAACCCCGGCTTCGTCAACGCCGATCAGGGCCTGCTGGGCCTGAAGGCCGACTCGCCCGCCTTCGAGAAGATCGGCTTCCGCCCGATCCCCGTGGACCAGATCGGCCTGTACAAGGACCGCTGGCGGGAGTAGTTGCTGGTTGCTGGTTGTTGGTCTGGATAGCCGACATCGTGCGGACATGCTTGCGGCTTCGCGCGACGCACCGGACAATAGCATGAGGTGGCCTATGCTCAAGCGTGCTCTGGTCTTGTTGGTTTCGTGCGTTTTTTCCGCGCAATGCTTCTGCGATCCCCCCGCCCCCGTCCGCTCCGTCGAGCTTCGCGGGCGGGTGTTCGTGCTCAACGGCAAGCCTTTCTTTCCGCTGTTCTCGTGGTTGCAGGACCCGCGGAACTTCGCCTCCGCTCGCGAGTGCGGGATGAACGCCACCGCCGGCTACCACCGCGGCGCGGGCGGGACGAAGAACATCCGCGAGTACGCCGACCAGATCGCCCAGGCCGGCCTGTACGGCGTGCTCCAGTACGACGCGTCGCTCAAGGGCCACCCGATCCTCCTGGGCTACATCCACGACGACGAGCCGGACCTCGACCACAAGGAGAGCGACGCGAAGGTCGAGCCCGGCCCGGGCCTGCGCCTCAACCGCTCCACGCCCCTGTGGAAGGTGCTCGACGGCGTGACCCATAGCTGGTCGGTCCTGGACCCGATGGCCGACGCCTCGCTGATCGTCCGCCTGAACAAGCCGGTGACGGCGACGCACCTGGCGATCCACCTGACCGTCTCGCCGGGGCTGACCCTGCCGACGCAGGTGGCCTTCGAGGCCGACGGAAAAGAGGTCCTCAAGGCGACGCTGGAGGCCAGGAAGGGCCAGCAGAAGTTCGCCCTGGCCAAACCCGCGACGTTCCAGACGCTCACGCTCAAGGTGCTGGCCGTCAAGGCGGACAAGAACGAATGGGGCTCGATCGGCGAGATCGAAGCCTTCGACCCCGCCGGCAAGAACGTGCTGCTCAGCCCGCCGCGGACCGTGCCGCGGGCCACGCCCGAGCAGACGATGGAGCACTACCGGCTCGTCAAGCAGGCCGACCCGTCGCGCCCGCTGTTCATGACGCTGACGGCGAACTTCCACCCGCACTTCAAGAAGTGGCCCGAGGATCGCCGCCTGCCCATGTACAAGGGCTACGTCGCCGCGTGCGACGTGGTCGGCTACGACGTGTATCCCATCTACGGCTGGAACAAGCCCGAGTGGCTGTACCTGGGCCACGACTGCACCGAGCTGCTGAGCGACCTGGCCGGGCCGGACCGCGCCGTCTACGCCTGGATCGAGACGTCCAAGGGCGGGCAGTGGACGGGCGACCTGGCCAGGCAGAAGGACGTCACGCCCGAGCACATCCGCTGCGAGGTGTGGATGTCCATTTGCCGCGGGGCGACGGCGATCGGCTACTTCACGCACATCTGGAAGCCGAGCTACTCGCAGTTCGGCGTGCCGGCTGAGAACCGCAAGGCCCTGCGCGAGATCAACGACCAGATCACCCGCCTGGCCCCGGCGATCCTGGCGGCGCCGGCCACGCGCAAGGCGAGCATCGAGTCCGCCGACAAGGTCAAACTGGACATCCTGGCCCGCCAGGCCGCCGACGGCCTGTACCTGTTCTGCGTGAACTACGACGAGCGGGCCAAGGCGACCAAGGCGACTATCCGCGTCGAGGGCCTGCCGGCCGGCGCGAAGGTCGAGGTCGTCGACGAGGAGCGGACGATCCCCGCCTCGGCTGGGGCGTTCAGCGACGACTTCGCCCCGCTGGCGGTACACGTCTATCGCATCCGGTAGACCCTCTCTCTGACCGACTGTGCGAGTTGCTGCCCAAGGGCAAACAAGGCTGTATAATACGTCAGATGCATCGCCTCGCGGGTGAATCACGTCGTGATGCTGAAGGGCTGAGCTTCAGTCGCCCTCGCCGGCCCCGGCATCGGAAGGAGACCAGGTCATGAAGATCGTGATGACGGGGCTGAGCGTTCTGCTGGCTGCGGGTCTGGTCTGGGCGGCAGAGGAGACGCGAGAAAGTCTCGAAGCTCGCATTGCCGAGTGCCGGCGGCAGGGACAGCAGTACGAGCAGCAGGCGGCCCAGAAGGACCGGCAGCGCGAGGCCGAAGCAGCCAAAAGGGAACCGCTCCGTGAGCAGGCGGAGCAGCTTCGCCTTCGCCTCGAGGAGGTGGGAAAGGAAGTGGTCCGTCTTGACCGCGAGATCCGGCGACGCCAGGAGGAGAAGCAGGGGCTGCTCCAGCCGCCCAAGTCGGAGGGCAACCCGGACTACACACCCGGCATGCGACGGCTTGTGGGCGTGCTGGACAGTTCTGGCCCCAATCGGGAGAGGCTGCGCCAGATCGACAGGGAAGTCCAGGACCTGCAGGACCAGCGGAAGGCGGCCGAAACCAAGGCCGACGAGGAGTTGGAGGGCCAACCGCACCCGACATACAAGAAGTTGCAGGAGGCCGCCGCGGCGGCGGCACAGGTTGTTCTGGAGTGCGACCAGCGGGTCGAGCAACTGCGCCTGGAGGCCGGTGAGTGCCGGGTGGAGAAGACGCTGGCCCTCCAGCGACGGGAGCGACTGGAGAGGCGGCTGGCCCAACTAGCGGCGCGAGCACCCGCGCCGACGCCCCCTCCGGCGGTTCGGGGGTGGATGACGTTCCTGTTCCCGGTCCAGATCCCCACGCCCCGAGGGGGGCGGGATGTCCCCGTCGAGCCGGAGGTGCCTCGATTCTGGCGACAGGGCGAGGCCCTGCATGCGACGATGTTGCTTCAGGTTGACTCCGACCGGCCCGAGACCCGCGAGTACTTCTCAAAGTTCCCTGCCGCGGGCGAGATTTCAGGGGCCGAGGCAGCGATGGAGCGCGTGACGGAGATCGGCCAGGCCTTTGGGCGGTTGATGAGCGAGTCATCGCGGAAGCAGTTCAAGGATACTCCCGCGCGCCCTGCGCCGGGGGGGCAATTAGTCCTGATGCGCGTGGGCGGTCTGATGTGCCTGCGATTCCTCCGATGGTCCTCGACCGAGCGGTTCGCCCTTGGCGGGGCCGGCATTCAGTCCCTCCCGCCGGGGGCAACGTGGTGCGAGTTCAGGGCGGCCTCCACCGACGGCCTGGAAGCCCGGTGCGAACTTCAAATCTTGGTCAAGGCGCCCCCGGAGGTCGTCGAGCAGTTCCGAACCGTTTCCGGGCCCGACGGCAACGCGCAGCAGGTAAGCCGGAAGGTGATCCTGTCGGCCGACGATGTCCGCTCCGAGGTGCAGAAGGACCTCTTGAACATGCGTCTGCGCAGGCAGAAGGCCAAGCCCCAGGACCGCCTGGAGACCGTCCAGGACTCCCTCGGCGACTGCTACCACCTCTTCCAGAGGGTGTTGAAGACTCCGGGAACCAACACGGCGGACCTGGACACGATTCTCAGCGAGGAAGTCTCCCTGCTGGAGGAACTTCTGGCCCCGGGGGGCAAGCCCGCCGCCGCAGCCGTTCCCGGCTCACTATTCGCCCAGGCCTGCCATCAAGTGGGCCGCCCGGCCGCCTGGCACCTCCGGCGGATCGCCGAGAAGGCGGCCAAGCACAAGGAGACCGCCGGTCTGGCTGCCAACTGCTACCGCGCCCTGGCCGACGTCACGTTCTCCATCCAACGCGAGAGTTGGGCGCCCTGTCTGGACTACCTGAAGAAGAGCCTGGAGTTTCGCCAGGCCATCCGCCCAGACCTGGACCTGAAAGGTGAGCAAGCGCTCTGGCCGACTCTGGACGAACTGGACAGGATGAGCCAGGCCCTGCTTCGCTGAAATTGCCCGATAGGACATCCGAAGAGGTGGAAGGAGATTCCACTGGTCCCAGACGAGAAACCGCGTCCCGTAGCTGTCTGGCGCCCGGTTCTGTGGACCGGCGGCGTAGTGGGGGGAGCTATGGGCCTCTTGGCGGGGCTGGTTTACGCTGTTGGCGGAATGGTCCCGGCACTGCTGGGGCCCCTGCTGGGCTTGGCCAGCGGCATGGGCGTCGCCCGCCTCTGGTGCCGGTGGATGACCCTCCCGCCCGGAAGACCGCGAGTCGCGGGTTGTCTAATGGGAGCCATCTACGGCGCCTCCGCGGGCGTCATCTCCACCCTCGCCATCCACCTGCCGCTGGCGCTGTTCCTGCTCCCCAAGGTTGAAGAGGCCTTTCTCTTCGTGCTCGTGGGCCTCGTTCTGGGCCTGATCTGCGGCACCATCGCCGGCGCGGTCTGCGGCGCGGTCTGCGGCGTCTGTGTGACGCTGGCCGAGCGGGCCGGACTGCCCGGCCTGCGGAAGTAGCCGCATCCGAATCTTCTCTCTGCGTCTCTGCTCCTCTGCGTCCTTCTTTCCACTCCCGCTATTCTCTCTGCGTCTCTGCTCCTCTGCGTCCTCCTCCAATCGAAAATCGCCGCTCGACAATCGACCATCTTGCTTCTCCCCCCGCCCGGGCCGTACAATCCGCCAATCGCGATCGATTATCTTTGGGAGATGACAACCATGGCGAGAAAGCAGGAAGCGTTCCCCGGCATCAAGAAGATCCAGTACGAGGGCCCCAAGTCCAAGAACCCGCTGGCCTTCAAGCACTATAACGCCAAGAAGAAGGTGGAAGGCAAGACAATGGCCGACCATCTCCGCTTCAGCGTGGCCTACTGGCACGCGTTCCGCAACGGCTGCGCGGATCAGTTTGGCGGGCCGACGCGGCTCATGCCGTGGGACGACGGCAGCAACAGCGTCGCCAACGCCCAGAATCGCGTGCGGGCGGCCTTCGAGTTCTTCCAGAAGCTCGGCGTGCAGTTCTACTGCTTCCACGACCGCGACGTAGCCCCCGAGGGCAAGACGCTGGCGGCTACCAACCGCAACCTAGACGAGGTCGTCAAGGTCCTCAAGGCCGAGCAGAGGCGCACGGGCGTCAAGCTGCTGTGGGGCACGGCCAACCTGTTCAGCCATCCGCGATACATGCACGGGGCGGCCACGAGCTGCAACGCCGACGTCTTCGCATACGCCGCCGCCCAGGTCGCCAAGGCCATGGAAGTGACCAAGGAACTCGGCGGGCAGGGCTACACCTTCTGGGGCGGGCGCGAGGGCTACAAGACCCTGCTCAACACCAACATGGGCCGCGAACTCGACCACCTGGCCAAGTTCCTCCACCTGGCCGTCGACTACAAGAAGCAGATCGGCTTCGACGGGCAGTTCTACATCGAGCCCAAGCCCAAGGAGCCCACCAAGCACCAGTACGACAGCGACTCGGCCGCCTGCTACGCTTTCCTCCAGCGCTACGGCCTGGTGGACCACCTCAAGCTGAACATCGAGGCCAACCACGCCACGCTGGCCGGGCACAGCTTCATCCACGAGCTGGAGTTCGCCTCCAGCGTCGGCATCCTGGGCAGCGTCGACGCCAACCGCGGCGACATGCTGCTCGGCTGGGACACCGACCAGTTCCCCACCGACCTGTACGACTGCACGTTCTCGATGCTGACGATCATGAACATGGGCGGCTTCGTCACCGGCGGGTTGAACTTCGACGCCCACGTCGCCCGCGAGAGCTTCGAGCCGGTCGACCTCTTCCACGCCCACATCGGCGGGATGGACGCCTTCGCCCGCGGCCTGAAGGCCGCCGCCGCCATCCGCAAAGACGGCGTGCTCAAGGACTTCCTCCAGAAGCGATACGCCTCGTGGGACAAGGGACTCGGCGCCGACATCGAGACCGGCAAGTGCTCCATGGCCTGCCTCAAGAAGTACATGGTCAAGAAGGGCGAGGCCGATCCCAACGCCTCCGGCCGGGTCGAAATGCTTGAGAACATCATCAACGAGTACCTGTGATTCGGTGACTCGTTGACTTGCTGATTTGAAGCAAAGCCCACCCCTTAGCGGTCAGGGGTGGGTTTTTGTTTGTATTCGGCCCAGAACGCGATACCGCGCCCTTGCGGCCTTATCTCTCTTCTTCTCTCTGCGTCTCTGCTTCTCTGCGTCCAGTCGTTCGGACCAGCGCCCGGAGGCCGCCGCCCACGCCGACCATCAGGATGGGCAACACGCCGATGGTGATGCCGACGGGTCCCGGGCAGATCATGGCCCCGAGCAGCCCGGCGGCTGGACCGAGGAAGAAGCCCGACCCGATCAGCCCCTCGTGCCCCCCGCCCGCGGCCACCGAGGCGTTCTTGACGATCATGGCGTAGTACAGCGCGCAGAAGTACGTCATGCCGGCGGCCAGTCCGAACAGGACCTCGCCGGCCAGGACGGCCGCCAGTCCCACCGCATCGCCGCCCAGCCCGGACGCGATGGCGGGCCCGTAGAGGACCAGGAAGAAGCCCGCGGGCAGCCCGATCATGCTCAACACGATGGGGCCGCTCCGCCCGCGCCAGCCCGCCCAGAGGGTCAGCACGACGAAGGTGAGCCAGCGGCAGACGTCGATCAGCCCGCTCAGCGCTGTCGAGTGGCTGACGGAATAGCCCAGCGTCTGGAACAGGCGGGGGATCAGCGCCGCCAGCACCCACATCAGGGCGTAGCTGGCCAGCATGATCCAGCGACTGGACACCAGCAGTTGCCCGCAACGGCGCAGCTCGCCCAGGGCGGGGCGATCGGGGTGGTCGTCCGCCAGGTGCAGCGGGCGGGGCGCCAGCGGCAGCGACAATCCGAGGGACACCACGTTCAGGACCGCCGCCGCCAGGAAGATGCCATTGGGCCAGGCGTCGATGATCGGCCCGGCCGCCGCCAGGGCCAGCGGCACGGCGCCGGACCACGAGATGTTGAAACGCCCCACCGCCCGGACCGTGTCAGCCGGCGCGTGCCCCGCGCTGACGTAGCTCTCGACGACCGGCCACTTGAGCCCGTTCAGCCCGCCCAGGAGGATCATGCCGCCGAACAGGGCCGCGGGGGCCGCCCACAACGCCAGCGCGGCGTGGACGACAAGCTGCCCGACCAGCGTGAACAGCAGCAGCCTCCTCTCGCCGATGCGGACCGTCACCGAGTGGCTCGCCACGGCCGCGGCGGCGTACACCGCCCCGAACGCCAGCGCCAGCCACAGGTTCGCCTGGTCCGTAAACCCCAGCGCGTGGTGGGCAAAGAAGTAGGCCGCCCGCTCGACCAGGATGGTGGCGAAGCTCTCCAGGAAGGTCAGCAGCAGCAACCGGCGAAGACCGCTCATGGCCCCTCGTGCGGGAAGTGCTCGTCGATGGGCGAGCCGGCCAACTCCACCAGGAAGTCCGCGATCCGCGAAATGCTCAGCTCCAGGTACGCCCGCCCGGCCTCGGCGGTCGCGCCGCCCGGGTCGCCCGCGGCGCAGTGGTCGTTGAGACGGGCGAAGTCGCGGCTGGTGCGGACCCAGCCCTTGCGCAGGGCCTCGAACCGGAAGGGCCTGGCCAGGCCGCTGCCCGCCCGCTCCAACTCGACCAGTTCGGGACAGATGGCCAGGCCGACCGCCGTCTCCATCTGCCCGGCGTGATCGTCCGCGTGGTCGAAGAACTCGCTGTAGCGATCGTGCCCCACCGTCCACCAGTTGCACAGGAAGACGTGCACGTCCAGGTCGCACTGGACCTGGCGGACCAGCGGGACGAAGTCGTTGCCGCCGTGCCCGTTGACCAGGACGATCTTGCGAACGCCGTGGCGGCGCAGCGAGGCGATCACGTCGCGGACCATCGCGTCCAGGGTCGCCTGGCTGACGTGAACGGCCAGCGGAAAGGCGAGCTGGTTGCAGTCCACGCCGAACGGCAGGGCCGGCAGGAGCATCACCTGCGCCCCCCGCTCGTGCGCCCGCCGGCACGATTCGCGGGCCACGTGCTGCGTGTGCAGCAGGTCCTGCCCCTCGGGCAGATGGCGGTTGTGCGCCTCGACGGCCGCCGCCGGCAACACCGCCACCTCGATCCGCCTCTCCTGGAGGCGCCCGAGATTGGTCGTGATCAGTTCCCAATCGTTAATCATTGTTCGTTGACCATTGACTGTTGACCGTTGAATCCTGACGGTTCGCTTCGTCCTCGCCGTCCACGCCAAAGCCCACGGAGGGCCTCCCCCCGAGGGGCAGGTCCGCGAGCTTCGGCGGGCGCGAGAGGCTATCCGGCGCCACCCGTCAATCGACAGTTCAGAACCGAAAGCTACTTGAGTCCGCGAATCTTCAGCGCCGTCTGCGCCACACGCGTGCCCAGAGCGGTGGCCGTGCCCATGCCCCACTCGTCGGCCGTCACGTCGTCCTTCTGGTTCCACAGCGTCGCGCCGCGGTGGACCGTCGGCTCGCCGTCGCCCACCAGGACCATCTGCATGGACATCAGCACCCACTTCATGGACTCGTTGACCAGTTCCTGCCCGCCGTTGCGGGCCCCGCCCACCGCCAGCGATGCGGCCACCTTGTCCTTCAGGGCGAAACCCTTGCGGAAGACGGTCCACTTGTCCAGGAAGCTCTTCATCAGTCCGGACATGTTGGCGAAGTACGTGGGCGAACCCAGCACGATGCCCGCCACCTTCGGATCGGTCAGCTTGGCCGCCAGGGCCTCGAAGTCGTCGGCGGCCTTGCTGCCGGGAGGCTCGAACTTCATGCCCGACAGCTCGATCAACTCGACCTCGACGGCTGGCGAGACCGCCTTGGCCGCCTCCAGCACGGCCTGGAGCCCGGCGGCGGTCGTCTTGCCCTTGCGGGCGCTGCCGGAGATGGCCAGGATCTTGATCTTGTCGTCCTTGGCGGCGTCCTGGGCGGACGCGCCGCTTGCCAGCGTACCGGCGGCCAGGGCGGCCCCCGCGGCGGACAACACGCGACGCCTGCTGCACGACGAATCGGTCATTGTCGCTCTCCTTATGGCTGCGAAAGTCAGACCGGCTGAATCCTACCGCGCCGCCCGGGCGCACGAAAGAGGAAAGACCGCACCCGACGGACCCGCAATCCCCCGCCGCCGCTTGCGTTCTCCCTGCCAACAAGGAGACTGCCATGAAGAACGTCCTCTTCCTGTTCGCCGCCCTCCCGTTTCTCGTCGCCGCCTGCGCCGACATCCGGGTCGAGTCCCCCAAGTCCGCCCAGCCGGCCAAGCTGACTGCCGAGAAGGCCGGCCAGTTCTTCCAGGGCACGGTCCGCCACGTGGTGCTCTTCAAGTTCAAGGACACCGCCACGCCCCAGCAGGTCCAGGCCGTCGAGAAGAAGTTTCGCGAGTTGCCCTCTCACATCCCGCAGATCATGGCCTTCGAGTGGGGCACGGACATCAGCCCCGAGGGCAAGGCCCAGGGCTTCACGCACTGCTTCTTCCTGACCTTCGCCACGCCCGCCGACCGCGACGCCTACCTGCCCCACCCGGCCCACAAGGAGTTCGGCGCGACCCTCCGCCCGTACCTGGACAAGGTGCTCGTGATCGATTACGTCGCCAAGGACTAAGTCAGGAAGCGTCCGCATCCGGCGGGTCGGACCTCCATGCCCGCGTGCCGCGCGCAATGGTTCGCTCGCCGGAGGACCGAACTGCCCCATGGTCGCTCAGCGGTCGGGGCTCTTCTCGCGGACCGGGGCGACCATCTCCAGTTCCACTTTCGGCTGGCCGGCCGTCACCGCAAAGAACGTGCCCTTCTCGATCGCCAGGCAGCAGGCCGGGCCGTCGTAGACCCGACTTATCCCCACGTCGATCAGGATGAGCCTCCCGTTCAGACTGGGCGTAATCTCGTTCGCCACGGTATGACCGATGACGACGTGGGCTACACCGTGCGTCTTGAGAATCGTCTCCATAGTCTGCTGGATCTCTCCCGGATCTCCGCATGCCAGGCCGCGGTACCACAGCGGCCCGGCCGAGTCCCTGCCCATGCCGCCCTTGCCCAGCCCGTCGCGAATGCCGCGGTTCAACTCGTCCAGCGACTTGCCCGCGTACTTCGGGCTCAGGCCGCCGTGCAGGAACAGCACGTCGTTGATCTTGATGACGGCGTTGTGCCCGCGGATCCACCGGCCGTACCTGCCCTCCGCCGCCATGGCCTTGCGAAGCCCCTCTTCGCCGCCGAACGATTTCTTCTCGGCGGCGTTCACGTAGCGCCAGTCTCCGCGCAGGACCATCTCCTCGTGATTGCCGATCAGCGCGTGGACCGCGCCGCCGGCCTCGGCGGCCTGCACCTCCAGCTTCATCAGCAGGTCCATCACCTTGCGGCTGTCGGGCCCGCGATCCAGCACGTCCCCGACCTGCACGAGATGCGTCTTGCCGGCCGACCAGTTCAGCTTCTTGTCGACGCCCCCTGCCGCCCGGAGCGTCTTGACGAACTGGTCGAAGTCGCCATGCACGTCGCCGACGGCGACGATCCGCTCCACGCCGCTCCACGTGTGCTGCGGCTGGGCCGCCTGAACGCACGCGCCCCAAGCCGCCAAAAGGAGCAGACCCGAACGCAGAATCGCATGTCGCTTGCGCATAGGGCGCCTCCCCGGCTCTTGGGCACGGGCGGGGAACCGACGGTGCAGTTGACCGTCGCGAGCGAACGGGCGGCTACTTCGGCTTGGCGACCTTGGTGCCCCACAGCTTCAGGTCGTCCCAGTAGCCGCTGTCATCGAACGAGCCGATGCCGACCTGGCCCCAGGTGAACGTCTTGTCCTCGGCCGTCAGCAGGGGCTCCTTCATATCGTCGAAGTAGATCTCGATGCTTCCGCTGTCGACCTTGCGGACGATCTTGACGTCGTGCCACTTCTCGTCCCAGGGCGTGCCCTTGGCGGCCTTCTTGGTGATGGGCGTTCGCGGGGCGTCGTTGACGATCATGATCTGGCAGGAGTTGGGGTCGGCGACCTTGCCCAGGTGCACGTAGTAAAAATGCTTGGAGTCCTGGTAGTTGAAGAACAGGCACATGTCGCGATGGTTGCCGGCCTTGCTGGTGGACTGCACGCGGCAGGTCAGGACGAAGTCGCTGACGAGAATGTCCTTGACCAGCGAGACGTTGTGCGGGCTGCGGGTGGGCGGCGTGTACTTGCTGAGCTTGAACTGGTTGTAGACCTTGTTGCCCTCCAGATCGACGATCTTCCAGGCGTTGGCGTCGGTGGGCTGGAAGGCATCGGTCCCCTTGTCGAAGGTCGTCTCGAACAGCAGCGGCGGCTTGGCGTCCTGGGCGTAGCCGGCCGCGGCCAGCGCGACGGCGAAAACGACGGATGCGAGTCTCATCTGGTTCTCCTTCTGTTGGCGTCTTGTCTGGGGCTGCGCGCCGCGTCAGAGCGGGCGAACCATCTGCCGGGTGTCGCGGGCGATCATCAGTTCTTCGTTGGTCGGCACGACCCACACTGCCAGGGCGGACGCGTCGGTGGTGATGGGCCCGGCCCGGCCTTTCACGGTGGCGGCGTTGCGGGCGTCGTCCAACTCGGCCCCCAGCCGCGCGAGCGACCGCACGATGCGTTGGCGGATCGGCAGCGAGTTTTCGCCGATCCCGCCGGTAAGCACCACCGCGTCGCAGCGGGGCAGGATCGTGTAGTACGCCCCCACGTACTTGGCGATGCGGTAGACGAACATCTCCAGGGCCAGATCGGCCCGCTCGTTGCCTCCCTCCGCCTCGCCCAGCAGGTCCCGCATATCGTTGGAGCAGCCGCTGACCCCCAGCAGGCCCGACTGCTTGTTCAGCACGCGGTCCACGTCGGCCGGGCTGAAGCCCCTGGACTGCATGTACAGGACGACCGACGGGTCGATGTCGCCGCTGCGGGTGCCCATGACCAGGCCTTCCAGCGGGGTCAGGCCCATCGAGTGGTCCACCGCCTGCCCGCCGGCCACCGCCGTCATCGAGCACCCGTTGCCCAGGTGCGCGGTGATCAGGTTGGCCTGATCGGCGCCCTTGCCCAACAGCTCGGCCGTCCGAAGCGTCACGTAGCGGTGGCTCGTGCCGTGGAAGCCGTACTTGCGGACGTGGTGCTCGGTGTACCACTGTTCGGGCACCGCGTAGCGGTGGGCCTTGGGCGGCAGGGTCGACAGGAAGGCCGTGTCGAAGACGGCCACGTGCGGCACGTCCGGGAGGGCGGCCATCGCCCCCTCGATGCCGGCCAGGCTGGGCGGATTGTGCAGCGGCGCCAGTTCGGCGTTACGCCGGATGACCTCCAGCACCGACTCGTCGATCCGCACCGTGCCGCGGATCTCCTCGCCCCCGTGGATCGCCCGGTGCCCGACGCCCTCGATCTCGCCGATGGTGGACATCACGCCCTTCTCGGCGTCCACCAGGACGTCGAGGATCGTCCGCAGGCCCTCGGTGTGGTTGGCGGCCTGCACCGCCAGCTTCCAACTCTGGCCGCGGGCCCGGTGGTGCAGCGTGGCCTGGTTCGTGCCCAGCCGCTCCAGGACGCCCTTGGCCAGCACGTCCTCATTGGTCATGGAGAACAACTGATACTTGATGGAACTGCTGCCGCAGTTTACGACAAATACTTTCATTGCTACCTCTGGCGGACGGTTCTGCCGAGCGGTTTTCGGGGCCGGCGAGCCCGCGGGCCAACAGACAAACCCGGCCGTGAGTCTTACGGCAAAGACCTGACGGAGTCAAGGGGCCATCTCGGATTGCGGAATCCGCAATCTGCCTGCCGGCGGGCAGGTCTACTTGTGCCCTTCCACCCCGCGTACGGTGTACTTCTCGATGGCCCGCGACAGGTCCACGTCGTTGATGTTGGCCAGCGTGCACAGCCAGGCCAGCACGTCGGCGAACTCCTCCTCCTTGTTGGCCTGGTCCTTGCCCGCCAGCGCCGAGGCCAGCTCCCCCACCTCCTCGACGAACCACAAGAACGTGCCCGGCGTGCCGCGGGCGGAGTCGGTCGAGTAGTACTGGTTGCGGATGAACTCCTGGAAGTCCCGGATCGTCATGTCCTGCATCGGCGTTCTCCCGTCTTCAAGGGCTGGATCATACCCGCCCGGACCGGGCGGTAGAAGGAAGAAGATGAGCCTGCCGCTTGCCCGCCAAGCGCCCATGCGGCTGCTAAAGGGTGCACGGGGGCGACCCGATACATGTACTGGCACCTTGGCCATTTCGGCTGACCCAGGGGTCGGGAGGTCGAAGAGTCCAGGAGAGTTCCAGATGGTAAGCAAGTCTGTGCGAGTATTGGTGGTTGACGACGAACCTGGCGTCTGCGACCTGGTGCAGCAAGCGCTGCGGCAGGTAGGGGCGACCTGCGCCGTCGCGTTCGACAACGCTTCCGCCCTGCAGTTGCTGGCGGAGGAGGACTACTCGGTCATAATCGCGGATGTGTGCCTGGGCGACCGCAGCGGACTGGACCTGCTGGCCCACGTCCGCCGGCACAATCCCGCCTGCCACGTCATCCTCATCACCGCCGCCCATTCCACCACCTACCTCGCCGACGCCATCCGCCTGGGGGCGTTTGACTACCTCCACAAGCCCTTCTCGATCGAGTCGCTCAAGCGAACGTATCTGCGGGCGGCCTCGCCCGACGCCGCCGTCGCCCTGCCCCTGAGGGCGGCCAGGGCGCTGCAACTGGAGTCGCAGCACGAACAGGCCCTCATGGACGGCATCCGCGCCCTCGCCGGAGCGGTCGAGGCCAAGGACCCCTACACCCGCCGCCACAGCGAGCAGGTCGCCCACTACGCCTTCCACCTCGCCGTCCACGTCGGCCTCGACCACAGGCAGACCGAGTCGATCCGCGTGGCCGCCCTCGTCCACGACATCGGCAAGATCGGCGTGCCGGACGTCGTCCTCAGCAAGCCCGGGCCCTTGAGCGATGCAGAGTTCGCCCTCGTCCGCCGGCACCCCGAACTCGGGGCCGACATCGTACGCAACATGCCCACCTTCGCACGCGAGGCCGACCTGGTCCTCCACCACCACGAGCGGTGGGACGGGCAGGGCTACCCCAACGGCGTCGCCGGGCGGGACATCCCCCTGGGCGCCCGCATCATCCAGTTGGCCGATTCCATCGACGCCATGCTCATGCCCCGCCTGTACAAGGGCGCCTACCCGCTCGAGCACGTCATCGCGGAAATCCGGCAATGCGCGGGGGAACAGTTCGATCCCGAGCTGTCCCGGGCCCTCCTGGACTGGCTGAGCGTCAACCCCAGCCAGGTCATCCTGCCGTCCCAGACGGCCGTCGCCTGAGCGGCCGCCGAAACTGGCCTGCTGCATTCCGCCCCGGTCGGCGGTATAGTGACAGGCTATGCTCGACACCCGCGACCTGCTCTACGCCCTGGACCTGATGGGCACCGCCAGTTTCGCCTTCAGCGGCGCCCTGCGAAGCCTCCAGCGCCGCCCCGATATCGTGGGCATGATCATCCTGGCCACCGCGACGGCCATCGGCGGCGGGATCATCCGCGACTCGGTCCTGCTGAACCGTCCCGCCGCGACCCTCCGCGACATGAACTATCTGCTGGTCGTCCTGGGCAGCGTCCTGGTCACCGCCCTCTTTCCGGGCGGGCTGCTGCGCCGCGAGCGCGTCTTCCTGTATTTCGACGGCGTCGGGCTGGGGATCTTCTCCGCCATCGGGGCAGCCATCGCGTGGAAGGAAGGCATGAACCCCGTCTCGGTCGTCTTCGCCGCCTGTCTCACCGGCGCCGGCGGCGGAGTCATCCGCGACGTCCTCCTGGGCCAGATGCCCGTCGTCCTCTACCGCGAGGTGTACGTCTCCGCCGTCGCCGCCGGGGCCGTCGCCATGATGATTGTGCGCGCCCTGGGCGGCGGGGAGCAGGCCGGGTTCCTGGTGGCCATGAGTACGACCATGATCCTCCGCCTGCTCGCCCTGTACTACAACTGGTCGCTGCCGCGGATCATGGGCCCGCCCCAACCGCCCTCCGAGCCGCCGTCTCCAGCCCCGCCGCCGGCCTGACGGCGGCGACCGTTCGCCCGTGAATGGTGCTTGACGGCCTGTAGGATCGTGGTACGATTGATGGTGAACAGTTGCCCTTTCTATCGGTCCGGCAGAATGGAGGCCGACATGTCAATGCGAGAGTCTTGCTCGCGGTGCGGCGTGGTGGTTCTGGCGTTGGTCGCTCTGGCTGCGTTTGCCACGTCGCAGGTCCAGGGAGCCACGGTCTACATCGGCGACGCGGCCACGCAGGGCAAGACTCTGACCAGCGGAGGCGGCCCACGAGCCGACACGGTGCAGAACTTGACCTATGTGTCAACCCACCCCACAAACGTGTATGTGGCGTCGTCGGCCCAGCAGATTAAACTCACCGAGGTCAACTTCTTCGCCGACCAAGGGGGCAACCTGATCCCGTACGTGGCGCTCTATAACGGCGGCAACAATCAGCTTGGCTCAAGCTACACCGTCATCGCGAAGGGCGACCCGATTGTTGTCGTGCCCCAGGAGCCCCCACTGGGTCCCGACCCGACCGATCACCTAGTCAACGCCCTGTTTGCCGTGGGCGGTGCGAATCCGGTGCTCAATCTCAACGCGGGCGACGTACTTGCGGCCGGCTGGCAGCAGGATAACAATATCGTCTATATCAGCAACCTCCCCGGCTCGGGCGTCCCAGAGTATATCGCCAGCGGCTTGGCCCTGCCGGCTTCCGTACCCGGCACCCTGACCATGAACAGCAACTACAGTTTCAACCGCACGATGCAGTTCAACATCGGCTTCGTGGTGAACAGCACAAAGGTGACGGGCGACTCGGGCAACTGGGACATCGAGTGGAGCGTCGATCCTTTCAGCCCGACCCGCTTGACCGTGGCGAAGGTCGCCAACGACGCCGGTCCGTTCGACATGGAGATTACGGTCACGGGCGGCCTCACGTCCCTCAACATCGACGAGACAGTCCTCAATCCGTCGATGGTGGACTGGACGGACTACCACGTGCAACTCGGAACCGGCCTGGGCGCCGACTTCGTGCCCTCCTCGCCAGGTGACGGCTTGTCCTTCTTCAGCGGGCTCAGTTCGACGTTCCCCACGGTAACCGCGGTGAGTGAAGACGAACTGGCTTTCTCCGGAAGCGTCGTGGGCCCGCTAAACTCGGACCTCCAGCAGTTGCAGGTCCTGCTTGCCGGTGAGGATCCGTTCACGTTCACACTGCGCCAGTGGCCCACGTTCCCGGCGTCCGACGTGCCCGAGCCGGCGACGATGGCCCTGCTGACGCTCGGCGCCGCCGGCATCGGCGGGTACGTCCGCCGACGGACGCGACGGTAGCCCGCACGGGCCCGCGACTATATACCCCGCATCATCTTCTTCCGCTGCGTCACCAGTTGGTGGGCCAGGCGGGTGGGCTCGGGGATCCGGGCCTCGCGAGAGCCGCGAAGGGCCCAGGCCGCACACTGCTCCAGCGTCACCCGGTGCCCCACGGACACGTACATCGGCTCGACATCGTCGCGGGTCCGCACGGCCAGGGCCACCACCTCGCCGCGGTCGCGCATCTGCGTCCGGCAGCCGCGCCGCCGACCGGGCGGGCGAAACTGCCCGCACAGCACGCTCTTGGCCATCCCGATCGCCGGCATGTCCAGGTACACCCCCACGTGGCACGCCAGTCCGAACCGCCGCGGGTGGGCCAGGCCCTGGCCGTCGCACATCAACAGTTCCACCGGCTGGGGCAGGGCCCGGACCGCCTCGATGACGGCCGGCGCCTCGCGGAAGCTCAGCAGCCCCGGCACATACGGGAACGTCAGCGGGCGGACGACCTCCGAGGTCGCAATCATCCGCATCGTCCGCGCGTCGCACAGTACGCCCACAGCCAGGATGTGCGTCCGCCCGAGATACGCGCAGTCGACGCCCGCCACCGTCCGCACGGGCCCCTCCAACTTTCGGACGAGCACCTCCGAGGCCAACTCCCGCTGGAGTTGGATCGCCTGACGCGGCGAGATGTCCCACGGGTGATCGAGCATCATCACACGATGAAAGTCATGAGGACGCGGCGGCCCGGATCTCCGCCGGCGTGGCCGTGCCGGTAGTCTGGAGCTTCTTCACGGTAACCGACGCGGCCAGGTTCGCCAGCCGCCCGGCCGAGCGGGCGTCGCCCCCGCCGCCCAGCACGGCCGCCAGGGCCGAGACCACCGTATCGCCGGCCCCCACCGGGTCCACCGGGGGCGGCACGCGCACGCCGCCCAGGTGCGCTGAGCCGCCCTCGTCGGCCACTACCATGCCTTCGGGTCCGAGCGTGACGAACACCTCCCGCCCGGTCCGCCCGCCCAGCCGCGAGGCCAACTCCATCGCCCGCTCGACGGGAATCTCCTCTTCCAGCGGGGCGGCCTGGTCCAACATGCCCGCGGCCTCGTGGGCGGTCAGTTTCAATATCGCCCCTCGGTACAGCCGGCTGCGGTGGCGGCTGTCCACAATGAACCGGCAGGCCGCTCGGCGGGCGATTACCGCGTTGATCCGCTCGATCATCGCCGGCGTGGACAGACCGGCCGGCACCTGCTGGTTCAGGATGACCGTGTCCGACGCGGCCGCCGCCTCGTCCAGCCGCCCGGCCAGTAGGTCCATCGCCGCCTCGGACGGCTCGTTGAACGCCCCGAAATCGATGCGGTTCTGCTCGGCCGGGCCGATGCACGGCTTGGAGTACACCAGCGTCTGCCAATCGTCCTGGGCGTCCAGCACACCCGAGGTGTCGATCTGCCGTTGCTCCAGGAGGCGCCGCATCTGCCAGCCGAACAGGTCCCGCCCCACCAGCGTCACCGCCCGCACGTGGGCCGCCCCCAGATCGGCCAGGTTGGCCGTCACGTTGCCCGCCCCGCCCAGGCTGTAGCGTTGGCCCCGCACCCGGTGCACGGGCAGGCCGGTCTCGATCGACAGTTCCGGCGGGCCCTCGTCGATCAGCCAGTAGGCGTCCACGCAGAAGTCCCCAAAGACCGCCACGCGGGCCCGGGCCGCCTGCGACAGGCAACGCTCTAACTCATCGGCTTGCATGTTCATGGCCCGGAGTGTACCGCATAGCCGAACGCGTGGAAAGCACCCGCCGCCCGCCGACCTCCGATCGGGCGCCCAAGGCAAATAGTCTTGTACGGCCAATACCCGATCGCGAGAATGAAAGGACGATGAAAAGACATGCTGTCGCGTGACAATCTGTTGAGTATTCCCCCGTTTATCTATCAATATGCCACGCGCGGTGTTTCGGGCTCGCCCGAGCTGTCTGTCGGGCCAAGCCAAAACCTGAGGTGACTCGTGACGAAGACAAGATCTGTTGCGTTCGCAGTGCTTGTGTTGGCAGGGTGCGGCTCGTACCTGGCCGCGGCCCCGGATGATGCCGAGGCCAAGGCCCGGGCCGCCTACGAGGCAGCCGTCAAGGCCGCATCGGAGTCGGAAACCGCCCTGCCCCCACTGAAGGCCGCCATGCAGAAGGCGGACACGGAGTATGCCAACTCCAGGAAGGCCGCCGACGCCAAGCAGCAGAAAGCAGCCGACTCGAAGCACCTGTCAGGCGAAGGGGGCGTGAAGGACCTCCAGCAGGCCGAAGCCGCCGTTCCGGCCGCCATCAAGGCACTCGACGAAGCAACGAAGGCCAAGCCCCCGCTGGATAAGGCCCTGGAGGAGGCCAAGACGGCGGCCCAGCCCCTGCAACAGGCGTATGACGCCGCCGAGAAGGCCGCCCGCGAGGCCGAGGCCGCCGCAAAGGCTGCCGCCGATGCCGCCAACAAGCTCGACAACGAGGCCAAGGCCGCGGCGAACCAGGCAGCCGCCAAACGCCGTGGCGCGGACACCGCCAAGGCGGCCCTCGCCCGGGCCCAACAGACCCTTCAGACCATGCAGGAACGGGCCAAGGCCGCCCCAGCCAAGGTCGCCGAGGCCCAGGCCCAGAAGAAGCCGGCCGACGACGCCCTGGCCGCCGCACAGAAGCAACTGGCCGCCGCGACGGCTGCCTACCAGGCCGCCGAGCAGGCCGCCCAGGCCGCCCAGGCCAACGCACAGGTCGTGACCGACGCCCAGAAGCAACAGGCTGCCGCCGACGCCGATGCCAAGCGAAAGGCCGCCGAAGCGGCCAAGACCGCGCTCGCCCAAGCCCAGCAGGCCCATCAGCAGGCACAGGCCAACGCCAATGCCGCCGCCCAGAGACTCGCCGCCGCCCCAGCCCAGAAGAAGGCCGCCGACGACGCTCTCGCCAACGCCGCCAAACAACTTGCCGCCGCTACTGCCGCTGCGCCAGCCGCCGAGCAGGCCGCCAACGCCGCCGATACCGCCGCCAAGGCCGTCGCCGCCGACGCCAAGAAGCCCCCCGAGGAAAAAAAGAAGGCCGCGGATGATGCCGCCGCCAAGCGAAAGGCGGCCGAGGCCGCCAAGGCCGCGCTCGCCCAGGCCCAGCAGGCCCACCAGCAGGCGCAGGCCAACGCCGGCGCCGCCGCTAAAGCCCTTGCCGACGCACCCGCCCAGAAGAAGGCCGCCGACGACGCCCTCGCCAACGCCGCCAAACAACTCGCCGCCGCCACCGCAGCCGCCACGCCCGCCGAGCAGGCTGCCCAGGCAGCCTTGGCCAACGCCCAGGCAATCGCCCAGCGGGCCGGGCGATCCGACCAGCAGAAGCAGCAGGCTGCCGCGGACGCCGCCGCCAAGCGACAGGCCGCCGACGCCGCCAAGACCGCGCTCGCTCAGGCCCAGCAGGCTGAGAGGATCGCCCAGGCGCAGGCAAACACCGCCGCTCAGAAGCTGGCCCGCGCGACCTCTGCACAGAGCATGGCCGAGGCCGGCGTCGAGTCCATCAAGAAGCAGATCGTCTCCGCCACCGCCGCCGCCCAGGCCGCCGAGCAGGGCGCCCAGGCGGCCGAGAAGCTCGCCGCCGAGAAGACCCAGGCCGCCGCGCAGGCTGCCGCCAAGCGCAAGGCCGTCGCCGACACCGGCGCCGCGCTCGCCCAGGTCCAGCAGGCCCAGAATGCAGCCCAGGCTCAGGTCAATGCCGCCGCACAGAAACAGGCCGAGGCGCAGAAGCTCAAGCAAGCCGCCGACGCCGCGCTCGCCAACGCCCAGAAGCAGGTCCAGGCTGCCGCAGCCGCCGCGCAGGCTGCCGAGCAGGCCGCCCAGGCAGCCCAGGCCAACGCCGCGGTCGTGACCGAGGCCCAGAAGCAGGGGGCGGCCGCCGCGGCCGCCGCCCAGGGCAAGACGGCCGAAGCCGCCAGGGCAGCGGTCGCCCAGGCTCAGCAGGCTCACCAGCAGGCGCAGGCCAACGCGAACGCCGCCGCCCAGAGGCTCGCCGCCGCCCCAGCCCAGAAGAAGACCGCCGACGACGCCCTCGCCAACGCTGCCAAGCAACTCGCCGCCGCCACCGGCGCCGCCCAGGCCGCCGAGCAGGGCGCCCAGGCGGCGGAGGCCGCCGCCAAGACCGTAGCCGCCGATGCCAAGAAGCCTCCGGAGGAGAAGAAGAAAGCTGCGGATGATGCCGCCGCCAAGCGGAAGGCAGCCGAGGCCGCCAAAGCCGCGCTCGCCCAGGCCCAGCAGGCCCAACAGCAGGCGCAGGCCCAGGCCGGGGCCGCCGCTAAAGCCCTTGCCGACGCCCCTGCCCAGAAGAAGGCCGCCGACGACGCCCTCGCCAACGCCTCCAATCAACTCGCCGCCGCCACTGGCGCCGCCCAGGTCGCCGAACGGGCCGCCCAGTCGGCCCAGGCCGCCGCCCAGGCATTGGCCGCACGGGCTGCATGGTCCGACCAGCAGAAGCAGCAGGCTGCCGCCGACGCCGACGCCAAACGCAAAGCCGCCGAGGCCGCCAAGGCCGCCCTGGCACAGGCCCAGCAGGCCGAGAAGACCGCGCAGGCCCAGGTCGCCGCGGCCGCCCCCAAGCTTGCCGAGGCCGACAACGCCCGCAAGGCCGCCGATGCCGCCCTCGCCAACGCCTCCAAACCTTTCGCCGCCGCCCAGGCCGCTCACCAGGCAGCCCAACAGGCGGCCGGGCCGCTCGCCCAGCTTGACGCGGCCAGCCAGCAGACCGCCGCCGACGCCGCCGCCAAGCGCAAGGCGGCCAATGACGCCCGCGCCGCCTTGACGCCGGTCCAGCAGAAGCTGGAGCAGGCGACCGTCCAGGCCACCCGCGCCGCTCAGAACCTGGAACGGGCCCAGGCCCGGAAGAAGGCCTCCGAAGACGGCCTGGTCAACCTCAAAAACCGGATCGCCTCCGCCAAGCAAACGCTCGCCGCTGACGAGCAGGCCGCCCAGGCGGCCGAGGCCGCCGCCGCCCCGTTGAAGGCGGAGGCCGAAAAGACGCGCGCGGCATACACGGCCGCTATGAAGCTCGCCGACGACAGACGAGTCCAGGCCCAGGAGGCCAAGGCCCAACTCTACCGGATGATCGCCATACGACAGGTGCCCGCGATCATGGAAAGCCCCCAGCCCCCCCAGGTGGCCAACCGCATCGACGAACTGGTGTTCGCCAAGCTCAAGGCGCTGGGCATCCAGCCGGCCCTCTGCTCCGACTCGGTCTTCGTCCGCCGCGCGTACCTCGACGTGACCGGGCGCCTGCCGTCGGCCGACGATGCGAAGGAGTTCATTCTCAGCCAGGATAAGAACAAGCGGGTCGCCCTGATCGATCGTCTGCTTGAGCAGACCGCGCACGCGGACTACTGGGCCATGAAGTGGAGCGACATCCTGAAGGTCAAGGCGGAGTTCCCGGTCAAGGTCTGGCCCAACGCCGCTCAGGCCTACCACCGCTGGATCTGGGAGGCGATCGCCCACAACAAGCCCTATGACAAGTTCGTGCGGGAACTGCTGACCTCCAGCGGAAGCAACTTCCGCGTCGGGTCGGTCAACTTCTACCGGGCGATCCAGGACAAGACGCCCGAGGGGATCGCCGCTGCCGTCGCCCTGTCGCTGATGAGCACGCGGACGCACGTCTGGCCGCAGGAGCGCCGCGCGGGAATGGCGGCGTTCTTCACGCAGATCGGATATAAGCCCACCAGCGAGTGGAAAGAGGAAGTCGTCTTCTGGGATCCGCTCAAGTCGACGGCCGTGCCGGGCAGCACCGCCGCCGGCATCGACGCCGTCGCCAAGTCGGTTACCGCGACCAACCAGGTCCCCCAGGCGATGGAGAAGCCACTGAGCCCCAACGGCCCGCTGGAGGCCATCTTCCCCGACGGAACCAAGGTCACCATCCCGCCCGACCGCGACCCGCGGGAGGTCTTCGCCGATTGGCTGATCCGCCCGGAGAACCCCTGGTTCACCAAGGCCATCGTCAACCGGACCTGGGCGAGGATCATGGGGCGGGGCATCATTCACGAGCCCGACGACATCCGCGACGACAACCCGCCCAGCAATCCCGAACTCCTGGCCTACCTGCAGAAGGAGTTCGTCACCAGCGGCTACAGTCTCAAGGCGCTCGAGAGGCTGATCCTGACCTCCACGACCTACCAGTTCTCGCCGATCCCGAAGTCCGACAAGCCCGAGGCGCAGGCCAACTTCGCCAGCTACATGATGCGGCGCGTGGAGGCCGAGGTGCTCATCGACGCCCTCAACGACATTACCGGCGGCTCGGACCTGTACACCAGCGCCGTGCCCGAGCCCTTCACGTACATCCCCAAGGACATGTCCGCGGTGGAACTGGCCGACGGAAGCGTCACCAGTTCCTTCCTCTCGCTGTTCGGACGTTCCTCGCGGTCCACGGGGATGTGGAGCGAGCGCATCAACGAAATGGCCTCCACCCAGTGGCTGCACATGCTGAACTCCGCGGCCATTCAGAGCAAGCTCCAGGGCGGACAACGGCTCGGGGGGATCCTGTCCTCCGGCGGCAAGCCGAACGAGGTCGTCGAGAAGCTGTACCTGACCATCCTCTCGCGGTTCCCGACCCAGGCCGACCTGAACGCCACCGAAGACTATGCTAAGGCAGGTGTGACCAAGGGGCGCGACATGTGGATCGACCTGGCCTGGGCGCTGATAAACAGTCCGGAATTCCTGTTGCGGCACTGAGTGGTCCCGGCGCCGCACGATATAATGAAAGAATGGCCGTTTCCTGGCACTACGACCGAGTGGTCGTGGAAGGAGAATCCAGCATGGCGACGAACAACAGTCCCGACACCCCCGAACAGGTTTCCCGGCGCGAGGCGATGCGACGAGGCGCCGTGGGCGCGGCAGGCATGGTGGCCGCCGGCGCCCTGGTCCCCCGCGCGCTGGCCGCGGAAGCCGAGAAAACCCCTCAGCAGAAGGCCGCCGAACTGAAGGCCGCCCGCGACGCGGCCGCCGTGGCCAAGGCCAAGGCCAAGAAGACCAAGATCCAATCGGTCATCCAGATCTTCCTCTGGGGCGGCATGTCGCACAACGACGCCTGGGACCCCAAGCCCGGCACCGGTTACGACTACCTGGGCGAGTTCGACAAGTTCATCCCCACCAACGTCAAGGGAATCGAACTTGGCTTCCTCTTCCCCGAGTTGGCCAAGCATGCCGACAAGTACGCCCTGATCCGCAGCATGACCCACGGCAACAACGGGCACGAGACGGCCGCCTACCTCATGCAGACCGGGCACAAGCCCGGCGGGCGGTTGGCCTACCCGAGCGTCGGCGCCATCTTCACCTTCTTCAAGAAGGACCAGTACAAGGGCCTGGTCCCGCCGTACATCGTCATGCTCGAAGCGGCCGGGCGGTTCTCCGAGGAAGGCTTCCTGGGACCGGCGTACAAACCGTTCGCCACGGGCGGCGATCCCAACGCGGCCCGCTTCGAGGTGCAGGGGATCGTCAACCGGGGCATCAACGACGACCGCCAGCGGGCCCGCCGCGATCTGGCCGACAAGGTCAACATGCTCGGCTACGGCATGTCCGAAGTGCCCGAGATGAACAGCGCCGAGACGGCCAAGAAGAAGGCCTACGGGCTGATCCTCGGGCGCGGGCGCGAGGTGTTCAACCTCGAGAACGAGCCCGCCGCCCTGCGCGACCGCTACGGTCGCAACACCTTCGGGCAGGAGTGCCTGGCTGCCAGGCGGATGGTCGAGGCAGGCGTGCCCTATATCACCATCAGCTTCCCCGGCGGCTGGGACACGCACGGCGGGCACTTCCAGACGATGCGGCGCCAGTGTCCGGCGCTGGACCAGGGGCTGGCCACGCTGCTGGCGGACCTGAAGGAGAAGGGACTGCTGGACAGCACGCTGGTCTGGTGCACCGGCGAGTTCGGGCGCACGCCGAAGGTCTCGTGGGAACCCCCCTGGAACGGCGGGCGCCACCACCACGGCGCGGTCTTCACCGTGCTCGTCGCCGGAGGCGGGTTCAAGGGCGGCTGCGTGCTCGGCTCGTCCGACGAGAAGGGCGAGAAGCCGAAGGAACGCCCGGTGTACCCCGCCGACCTGCTGGGAACGATCTACCTGCTGGCCGGCATCGACGCCAACGCCAAGCTCCCCCACCCCTGGGGGCTGGAAGCACGCGTGCTCGACACCGAGAACGAAGGCATGCAGGCGGCCGGGCTGC